>WNFG01000739.1_pt1 | contig 27459 bp, 26 predicted proteins | sample 5400431 | NCBI WGS metagenome assembly WNFG01 (sample SAMN13153346, study PRJNA577476) | soil metagenome | isolation source: 120 cm saprolite under Douglas fir tree site 2 hole 3 replicate 2 | place: USA:California | collected 2015-04-18 | reverse complement strand
CGCCGATCCATCCGCCGATCACCTGGAACAGCGCATAGGGATAAGCAAAGCCCGAGAAGACGAGCCCGAGCTGCGTGTTGGAGAGGCCGAACTCCTTCTGGATGCTGCTCGCGGCCGTGCCGACGTTCACCCGGTCGATATAGGTGAGGAAGTACATCATGCAGAGGAGGAACAGGACGATGCCGGGCGCGGTCGGTTTCCGAATCTTCATGGCCGGGTCACCTCAGGATTGTGCGCTGCTCAGATATCTCATCGCTTCCTGTGTGCCGCCGGCGCGGTGCGGGACTCCTGCCACCGCGAGTCCCATTTCCACTCCGGCGAGCGTTCCCATCAACGTCAGATCGTTCAAGTCGCCCAGGTGGCCGATGCGAAACACTTTGCCAGCGAGCTTGGCAAGGCCCGTGCCCAGGGACATGTCGAACCGCTCCAGCACGGCGGCGCGAAAGGCGTCGGCGTCGTGGCCCTTCGGCATCATCACCGCGGTCAGGACGTTGGAGTACTCGGCCGGCTCGGCGCAGAGGATCTCGAGGTCCCACGCGCGCACCGCGCGCCGCGTCGCTTCCGAATGGCGCGCATGCCGGGCAAAGACGTTGTGGAGCCCTTCCTCGCGCAGCATGGCGAGCGACTCGCGCAATCCGTAGAGAAGGTTCGTCGCGGGCGTGTAGGGGAAAAAGCCGCTCGCGTTGTTCTTGAGCATGTCTTCCCAGTCCCAGTACGAGCGCGGCATGCCGCCCTGCTTCGCCGCGGCCAGCGCCTTCTCGCTGACGGCGTTGAAGCCCAGCCCCGGCGGAAGCATGAGGCCCTTCTGCGAGCAGCCCACGGTGACGTCGACGCCCCACTCGGCGTGGCGGTAGTTCATCGAGGCGAGCGACGAGATGGTGTCGACCATGAACAAGGCGCCGTGGCGCGCGCGATCGATGGCCTGGCGGATGAGCGGGATGCGGCTGGCCACGCCGGTCGAGGTCTCGTTGTGGACGACCATCACGGCCTTCACCGCGCCCTGGCGATCCTCGCGCAGCTTCGTTTCGACCACGCCGGCATCGACGCCGCGCCGCCAGTCGCCCGGGACGAAATCGACCGACAAGCCCAGGCGCTCGGCCATCTTCTTCCACAGCGTGGCGAAGTGGCCCGTCTCGAACATGAGCACCTTGTCGCCGGGCTTGAGCGTGTTGACGATGGCCGCTTCCCACGCGCCGGTGCCGGAAGACGGGAAGATGATCACCGGCCCCTTGGTGCCGAAGACCGGCCCGAGGCCGTCGGCGATTTCCGCCGTGAGGCGCGCGAACTGCGGGCCGCGGTGATCGATCGTCGGCCGATCCATTGCCCGCAGGATTCGATCGGGGACGTTGGTGGGCCCGGGGATCTGGAGGAAGTGACGTCCGCCTTTGGTCACTGGTGTTCGTTCCACGACGGACTGCATAATGCATTCAGCATACAGGTGGCTAGTGTTTTCAACCGACGCAATGCACCATTTTGGTTAGCGGGGCTTGTTTTTTGAATTTAGAATTGGCGCGTCACGTTGGATGGACCGATGGAAAGGGGCCCGAAGACATGAAGATCGTGCAGGCCTCGCTCCACGACGAAGCCGTGGCGCGCATCCGCGACATGATCATGGAGGGCCGGCTCGAGCCGGGCAGCAAAGTCTCGGAGAAAGACCTCTGCGAGCTCTTTGGAATCTCGCGCACTCCGCTGCGCGAGGCCCTCAAGGTGCTGGCTAGCGAAGGCCTCATCGCCCTGCTCCCCCACCGCGGCGCGCGCGTGGCCCAGCTCACCGGCAAGGACATGGCCGATCTCTTTCAGGTGATGGGAGCCCTGGAGGGACTGGCAGGCGAGTTGGCCTGCGCCAGGATCACCGACGAAGCGGTCAACGAAATCCGCGCGCGCCACCACGAGATGCTGGCGCATTACACGCGCGGCGATCGCAGCGCATATTTCGCCGCCAACCAGGCCATCCACGAAGCGATCATCGTCGCGGCCGACAACGGCGTGCTCACCGTGATGTACGAGAGCTTGCGCGGGCGGATTCGCCCGGCGCGATTCATGGCCAACGTCACGCGCGAGAGATGGGACCAGGCGGTGCGCGAGCACGGCGAGATCCTCGAGGCGCTCTCGCGCCGCGACGGCGTTCGCTTGCGGGGCCTCTTGCAGGAGCATCTCCGCCACAAGTACCAGGCGCTCATCGCCTCGGCGGAGAAGAGCGCGCGGCCCGGCGGCGAGCAACCCGCTGCGGCAATGCTCCGCTAGCGGCCGTGATTTCACTCGGCGCGCGATCTGCAGAGTCGGCGCTTCATGACCAGCCTCGTCTTTCGAATTGCTCCCGTCGTCTCGCTCTCGACGGCGCCGGTTTGGGTTTGCTCGCCGGCGCTGGCCTGGGCGCCCTGGCCGGATTTGCGCGAGGCAGCGATCCACCGCAGCCACCGACCAGCGACTGCGGACCTTGTTCATTCACCGCGCGTGAGAAGGCGGTATTCGGGGCCATCGCGGGCGGGGTCGTCGGCCTCGGCGTCGGATTGCTCGTCGGCGCGATCGTCGGCCACGGAGACTTCATTTGAATTTTAGATTTACTATCGAGAGCCTGCGGATTCGCAAGCTGCGCAGCAGCACGGCGCGATGGACCGGCGAGGGCCGCCAGAGCGCCACGCTTTGAGCTAGATTGCCCGGTCACCACGCCGCGGTTACCAGAAGGGAACTCGAGCGATGACGAAAAAGCAGAGGATCGCGGTCATTCCCGGGGACGGCATCGGCAAGGAGGTGGTGCCGGAGGGCATCCGCGTGCTCGATGCCGCGGGCCGCAAGTACGGTATCGCTTTCGAGTGGGAAACCTTCCCCTGGAGCTGCGAGTACCGCGCCAAGACGGGCCGCATGATGCCCGAGGACGGGCTCGAGCAGATCCGGCGGCACGACGCGATCTTCCTCGGTGCGGTGGGATACCCCGGCGTGCCCGATCACGTCTCGCTCTGGGGCCTGCTCATCCCCATCCGGCGCCAGTTCCAGCAGTACGTCAACTTGAGACCGGTGCGGCTCCTCGAGGGCGTGCCTTCGCCCTTGCGCGACCGCAAGCCCGGCGACATCGACTTCTGGGTGGTGCGAGAAAACAACGAGGGCGAGTATTCGTCCATCGGCGGCCGCATCTACGAGGGCACCGAGCAGGAGATCGTCGTGCAGCAGTCGACCTTCACCCGGCGCGGCGTCGACCGCATCCTCAAATACGCTTTCGAGCTGGCGCGCGCGCGGCCGAAGAAGCACCTCACCTCGGCCACCAAGTCGAACGGCATCTCCATCACCATGCCCTACTGGGACGAGCGCGTGAAAGCGATGTCGGCGCGGTATCCCGACGTGCGCGTCGACCAGTTCCACATCGACATCCTCTGCGCACACTTCGTGCAGCGGCCGGAGAGATTCGACGTGGTGGTGGGGTCGAATCTCTTCGGCGACATCCTCTCCGATCTCGGCCCGGCAGCGACGGGGACAATCGCCATCGCGCCTGGGGCGAACCTGAATCCCGAGCGGGAATACCCCTCGATGTTCGAGCCCGTGCACGGCTCGGCGCCCGACATCGCCGGTCAGGGGATCGCGAACCCGGTGGGGCAGATCTGGTCGGGGGCGATGATGCTCGAGCACCTCGGCCACCAAAAGGCCGGCGCGGCGGTCCTGCGCGCCATCGAGAGGGTCGTCCGCGACGGCCCCCGCACGCGCGACATGGGCGGCAAGGCTTCGACGGTGGAGCTGGGGAAGGCCATCGCCGACGCGGTGGAGTGATCGCGAGGCGAGGTCTCGTCCTGGGCCTCACGGGCTTCTCGCTGATGACCCCAAAGAACCGAGGGCCCGGCGATGGTCTGCCGGGCCCCGGAGGGGAATCCGCCGATGTTGCCGTCTACAGCGGCGGCGTGAAGGCGGCGCTGCCCACGACCACCGTGGTGGAGGCCGTCTGCGTCGTGCACACCCTGCAGAGCGCGCCGCCCAGCGTTACCTGCCGGCAGTACGCAGGAGCCGCCGTCGTGTTCTGGGTCGTCGCCAGCGTCATGACCGGATGCGCCGAGTAGGCGGCGGTGCCATCGTCAACCACCGCGTCGGCACCGTACGTCTTGCCAAGGGTGACCTTGGCACCGCCGAGGGGAGTGACCTGGTCAGGGGGATTCAACGTCCAGTCGCCGCCCGAGCAGGTAAAGATGCCCGCCACGCTCTTGCAGTAGGACTCCGAGTGGTAGGTGATGTCGCCGCCGAAGAATTTCCAGCTCACGTTGGTCACGCCCGCGCCGGTGGCAGCGTTCGAATACCTGTTCATCGTGAACCAGGCTCCCGTGGCGCCGTCAGCCCGGAGGATCGTGGCGACGCTGTCGTAGGTCGGGTCGCCGACGATGGCCGAGATGTTGTCGGCGGGCACGTCGGCGAAAGTCAACGAAGTCAGCGGCGTGCCGTCGCTCTGGTCGGCGTAGCTGACCTTCTTGAGCGGCAGGTTCACCGCTCCACGGATGGTGCCGGTCAGCGTGCGCGTCTGGGTGTGGACCGAGGCGCTCGAAAGGAGGTGCTGGTCCGGCACCGTCGCGGTGTCGGTGGCGAAGATGTCGCGCACCATCTCCGAGCTGCTGGTCAGGTCGGTGGCGCTCGCGTAGTACGCCATCACCGACGGGCTATCGATCTGGATGCTGCCCGAGAGCGTGTCGCCGTCCGAGTCGTATTCCCCCGGGACGACGTTCTGCATCGACACAGCGATGCTGTGCTTGCCCGACACGGTGAAGACGTAGACCAGGTGGCAGGTCACTGCACCGTTCGCGTCGATCCAGATGCCCGGGGCCTTGTCCACTGGTTTGCCATCCACGGACAGCACGCAGTCGGCGTGCGCGCCCGTATCGCGCATCGCCTCGATCACCGATGCGCTCACTTCGACCGCAGTCTTCACGGGGGCGCTTGCCGGGTAGTGCAGGCTGGTGACGTTCAGGTATGGACGGTACTTCACCGTGTTTTCCAGCTTCGCCTCCGCCTCACCCTCGTCGGCGGACGGAAGGCCTTTGCCCTCGACGTGCAGCTTGAGGAGCTGGCCGTGCTCAAGGCGCGTGTCCTTGGCGCGGCCGTGGTCATCATCGTCGTCGCCGCGGCGCTTGGCCGGCGCAGGGAGCGGGAAGGAGAAGCGGGCATAGCCGCCCCCCGAGCGCAGGTGCTCGAACTCCTTGTCAAACTGGTGCTTGCCGTCGAGCCGGAAGGCCTTGACGTGCACCTCGGAGAGGTGGCCGGGCGGCGTCGAACTGGTGTCGAAGCTGCCGGTGGTCACCTCGAGGTCGGTGACGCCGTCCTTCGCCAGCAGCGCGCGGGCCTTGAAGACCGTCCGGCCCACCTGGGCTCGGGCCGGCTTCTCGCCCTCGTCCTTGTAATGGTCCTGTTCTTCGCCGCTCGCATCTTTGTCGTGGTGGTGGAAAGTCGGGCCGCCGGCCAGAGCCGACTGCGCTCCGACCAGGGAGAGGAGTGCGAAGACAAACGTCGCGTGCCTGTTGAAAGGCTGCATGGAGGTTCCCCTTTGCAAGCAAGCAAGCCATAGCCTTCGATGGGGCGTCAACGCTACAACCAGAGCGGAAATGAGCAGTTTCCTTTCAATTCAGGCAGGTGGGGTTGGATGCCCCCCTCCGAGCGGAAAACTACCACCCTGCGCCTCGAAATGACCGAATGGACAATCACCAGAACGGCGCAGGGTTTCGGGCGCCGCTAGTCTTTTGCGGACGCCCGAAACCCTGTTCCCCACGAGAGTCGACTACGGGGCGCAGCCAGTTCCGTTGTGCCTGCAGTTGTGCTGCTGTGGCGTCAGCTCGAGCCAGTGCACGTCACCGCGCGGCAAGCCCACGCCGAGCGAGATCTGCAGCGGCTGCGCGCCGACCGGCAGCGCGATGCCGCCGATCATGGTCTGCCGGGTAGCGGCGTTCACCGAGACCACGGGCGTCGCCTGTTGCGGCGCCACGACGGCGTCAGAGCGGACGCTGCGGTATGTCTGGTTGACGCTGCCTCCGCCGCTGCCGCCGCACGCGATCTTCCCGGTCGCCACGTCGCCTTGGTAGGTGAAGCCGTTGTCCACGGGAAGGGTCGCGCCGCAAGAGGCACCCTGGATCGGATTGGGAAGCAGCGTCTGCCAGATGGTGCAGCCGGCCAGGACCAGCGGGCTCGCCGATGTCTTCTCGTCTCCCGGCAGCGAGGTCTGGCCGGTGACGGTGTTGATGTGGCGCACGTACCAGCCGAGCACGTTCGTGGTGCCGCCAGCGGCGGCGGTCACGTCCACCAGGTTGGTCTCGGAGAGCGCCAGGTTCGCGTCCCAGTTGTTCGCATCCGTTGCGGTGAGGAAAGGCACGCGGCTGTTGAGGCCCGACATGCCCATGTCGAAGAGGGTGAAGGAGTAGAAGCGGCTCGACTCCATGGTCACCGCCGCGGTGTAGGGGATGGCGGTGCCCATCGGCCGGCCCGTGGCCGTGAGAAGGCATTCCGTGCCGCCGTCCACGCCGGCGCCCCAGTCGCAGTAGACGGTGTCCGTATAGGTCGTTAGCGTGCCGCCGCAGGTGATGTTGTACGTCATGTTCACGTCGGCCGTTGAGGTGCAGTCGCTTTGCTGGCTCAGCGTATCGGCGGTGTACGTCGCCGGAGTGATGCCGGTGCCGCCCGATGAGTACTGCCACTCGGAGTTGTAGAAGTGGCCGCCGCTGGAAGCCTGGGGCGCGGCGCCGACGCGATAGCGCGCCTGGTTCACGTCTACCGTGCAGTCCTTGCGCCGGCAGGAGTCCAGGTTGGCGATGCCGCAGGTGCCGCCGTTGCCGTCCTTGATCTGGTCGCGGTTGCCCGACCCCAAAAGGACGCGCCAGATGGTTCCGGCGGCGCCGGTGATGCCCGCCGCGCTGGGGTTGGTCATCTGGGCGACGGCCGCGCGCTGCATGAAGGGATGGCGGTGAAAGATGGCGCTGCCTTTGCTTTCGATGAAGGCTCGCGCGCCGAACCAGTTGTTGAAGAGGCCGCCGCCGCCGCCGGTGTCCTTTCCGGGGTTCATCAGGCTGATGAGCCAGACCTGGCCGCCGGTGTCGGGCGCCACCAGCTGGTCGAAGAGTCCGTCGCCGTTGGTGTCGACGAGCGAGACGGGCGCCGACACCGGCCAGAGATTCGAGCGTGGATCGGTCGAGCCGGTCGCGTCGATCTGCCGATAGTTGTAGAGGAGCTGCCCCGTCCAGGCGTCGATCACGTAGATGCCGCGGCCGCGGGTATAGCTGGGGTCGAAGCCGCCGCCGAAAGCGAAGATCCACCGCTCCGAAGCCTTGGTGCCATTGACGACGTAGGGGCCGGCGGGATCATCGACCGCGATCGGGCCGATGGCAGGCGCGCTGGGCGCGACGTCGTCCCAGCTTTCGCCCATCTCCAGCGACATCGCGCTGCCGGGGGCCGGGAAGGTCCACAAGTACTTGGGGCTGTTGGGATTGGTCACGTCGAGGGCGCTGAAGTGCCGGCCACCCTCGCGCTCGCCGATGATGGCGATGGTGTGGAACTCGTCTGCCTGCTTCTGCTTATCGGCGACGGTCGAGCCGCTGCCGTCCACCCAGATGTCGCGGACCATCGGCGTGCCGTCGACCAGCATGTCGTGCCGCGTGTTGATCATGTAGCGTTGCAGCTTGGGCATCATGTCGGGCGGGATGAACGCCCAAGCCTCGCGGCCCGTGCCCATGTCGTAGGGATCGTTGTTGCCCGCGTCGGGGGTGAAGTTGCCGGCGTTGAAGGCGTGCAGCATGCCGTCGTCGGCGCCGACCAGGAGCAGCTCGGGCCGGGTCCCCGCATCCGCCTGGAAGCCGAGATACGACTGCGAACTGCTGGGGGTGGCGCTGTTGTACAGCGTCGCCAAGCACTGGTTGACGACGCCGAAGTCGCAGAGGAACGGGTCGCCCGGCGGCTGGATGAGGACCGGCGACGAGTGGAAGATGTCGCCGAGGATGTTGGGCCGGGAGACGAGCGGGTTGGGCTGCGGCGTAGTGCGGTTCTTCGGGTTCTGCACCATGATGTCTTCGCCGTTCATGAAACGGATGACGTCGCGAGTGCAGTCGTCGTCGCCGGTATAGATGTGGCGCGTGGCGCTCGACAGCGAGGTGCAGAAGTCGCCCCGGTAGCCGCCGTGCTGCAAGAGCGGCGTGATGGTGGAAGCGTTCGCCACCGTGAGCTGCACGAGGCCCGGGCCGTACCCGCCGCCATCGGGAGCGACCGTATAGAGGGTGCGCACGTCGGCGGAGGTGCCGGCGATGATCGCGTCCGCGCGGCTGGCCAGCAGGCTGGCGGCTTCCCAGACCGGAACCGCCGGAGTAGCGGCCTTTCCACCGTCGGGCAGCGTGGTGAACTTGACGGGCCAGCCGGCGTCGTAGGGCTGGCTGGTGTCGAGGAGCACGAAGTTGCCGGTCGAGTCCTCGCCGATGAAGGCCGAGTTGTTGTCCTGCAGGTAGACGTCGCTGCAGCTGCTGTTGCCGTTGGGGTTGCGCGAATTGATGACGCCGTAGTCGGCGCTGGTGCAGCCGGCGGCGAATTCGTTGAAGAGCTTGAAGCGCAAGAGGCGGCCTTCCCACTGCGCGCCCTGCAGCGGGCGGAAGCGGGGGATGAACGCGAAGGTGGTGCCGCGCGTCTGCACGGTGCTGATGGCGGCCACCGCGAAGGAGGTGGCGCGCTTGATGATGGCCGTGAAGACCGTGTTGATGGCTTGTTCCAGGTTGGCGAAGTTGTCGGCGGCGACGTACATGCCGTTGCCTGCGCTGGCGATTTCCCGCAGGATGCTCATCTCGCCGTAGGTGTTGTTGGGATCGCCGATGCCCACCACGTAGGTCTTGATCGTGGTGCCCGAGGTCCCCTGAGCCACGTTGGTGAAGTTCATCCAGCCCGCCACATCGTCGGCGAAGTCCATGTCGCAGGTGCCGCCGGGAGTGAGGCGGGCGAAAGGCCCGGTGATCGCCGCGGCCACGTCGGCGTACGTGTTGGGATTGAGGTAGTCGTCTCCGTCCATCTCCGTTCCCATGCCCACCGTCGAGCAGTTCGCAGTCGCCGTGCAGAACGCGGGCGTGACGCCCGCTGTAGGCAGGCAGGCCCAATTGCCGACATCGCCGCGGCCATCGGAGAAGACCACTTCGAAGTCGGCGTTGCAGCCGTTGCAGGGACCGCTCTTGCCGACGGCCATGGCAGCGCTGGAACCGGTGCCGAACCACCACGGGGACTGCTGCCCGCCCATGTACCAGGCGGTGTTGAACATCATCTCCGCCAGCGGGTTCGCGGTGCTGGTGTAGGTCAAGCCGTCGATGGCGCCGAGCTTCTGGTTCAGCGGCCGCCCTGCGCCGTTGCAGGACTGCGGCAGCATCTTCTGCACGATCTGCCCGCCGGTGGCGCCGTTCGGTGCCGCCACCGCCTCGCGCAGCGAGGAGAGAAGCGGGCCGTTGACGAGGCGCTTGTAGGCAAGGTGCAGGAGCGCCCACTTGGGCGGGGCAAAGTTGAGCCAGTTGCCCGAGAACACACCCGCGGCCGCAGAGACGTCGTTGTTGGCCGTGTACGGGTTCAGCCAGTAGCCAGAATTGCTCACACAACTGGTGCAGTTTGCGATGTTGGAGGCCGAGCTGCAGCTGTTGCCGGAGCAGATATTGCCCACAGCGGTGAGCGCGGCGGTGCAGGCGGTGGTCGCGTCCTCGGGGAAGCCTGCGCTGTTGGCGGGCCAGTTCTGGTAGCGGTAGTAGCTGGTGGAGGTGAAGCCATCGCTCACGCCGCCGCCGCCCGCGTAGGTCGTGTCCGGATCGGGATAAGTGGTGGTCGAAACGTACGTGCCCTGCAGGTTCGATGCGCCCGCCGGGGGAAGGACGGTCGACGGCATGAAGTACGCCAGGCCGCTGAGGTAGGTATTGGTGCAGCCGGTGGGCGAGGCCCCGCCCAGATCCTTGCGGATGCGGTAGAGCCGCTGCGTGAACTCCATCAGGGTCTTCTTGGCCGGATAGAGCAGCGTCACGTTGGCGGTCTGCGCCACCACCGTGGTGAAGAACTGGTTGTCGCCGTGCTCGGGCGGGTTGACGAGATAGTCCATCCGCTCGAGATCGCGGTTCCAGCAGGCGTTCGCGTTCTGCGCCTGCGCGGGCAGGGCCAAGAGGAGTGCAAGCGCCACGGCGGAGGCAGGGGCAAGGGTGCGAGGCATGGTTGACTTCCTCTCAGAGGCCATAGTTCACCGTGAATTCGACTTCTGTCTGGCGGCTGACGTTGTTGACGTCCTGGCAGACCACGGTGATGCGGTAGGGGGTCGTTCCGAAGGCGAGCTTGTTGATCTTGTTGGCGGTGTCGCTGGCGCCGCCCGAAGAACCGCCGCCTCCGCTGGACTGCAGCGCCACGACGCCGCCGTCGGCCACGTAGCCCGAGAGGCCGCCGTCCGGCAACGTGGTGCTGTAGTGGCCGGTGAAGAAGGTCTTGTCGCCGATGGTCGCGTTCAGCGCGAGATTGGGGATGTTCACCCCGGCGTTGGCGAACTTGGATATCACTAGATTTCGCGCGGCCTCGGCGCAGGAGGCGGTCGCGTCGTAGTGCCGCTTGGCCGAGACCGACTCGATCTCGTTGGTGGAGCGCTTCACCAGCGCCAGCGCCACGATGGAGAGGATGGTGATGAGGATGAGCGTCACCACCAGCGCGGATCCTCTGTCTCTATAAAGGGTCATGGACGGTATCCGGGTCAGTAGAGGAGCCAAGGGTTGGAGGAGTTCATGTTGCGGGTCGCCGCGCTCAGGGTGATGGGCATGCGGCGGAACTGCCCGAGCGTGATGGCGGTGACGTCGCTCCGGTTCTCGAACTTGACGGCCGGGTCGCCGAGGAACCCGCTGCCGAGCGACCGATCCGGGATGGGCGAGCGGACCACGAACGTGACCCGCACGCCGCGGATGTTGGCGGGGTGCATCGTGCCGTTCAGGGTTCCGTTGAGCGGCTTCGCCTGGGTCGGGTCCGGCTCCTCGGCGGCGAGGACCGTCTGGTTGTTGCCCACCACCCAGTCCTGGTTCGAGTCCGGCGCGGTGCCAGTGGTCGGGCCGAGTTGGTAGGCGACCTGCATGTCTTCGACGCCGCGGGCCACGGGGATGAGATCGGCCGTATCGGCGGGCGGGAGGGTCCCGTTGTTGTTGAAGTCGATGCCGGTGTCGAGGACGAGCCAGGGCTCGTTGTTCAGCGTGGTCACGTAGTAGTGGTACTGGTCCACCAGGAGAAGAAAGCCCGGCGGGACGTTGGTGCCGGAATGGCAGGAGCTGAAGGCGAGGTCCGCGACGAGCGAAGTAGAGGCCGTCGAGCTGTTGATCACGATGGTCATGCCGATGTTTCCGGGACCAGCGATCCTGCCTTGCACGGTCGCAAAGACCGGATGCGGAGTCGTGCTGTCGGAACAGAGGGCCAGTACCGTGCGGCCTTTCTGGATGACGTCGAGGGAGCCCAGCGTCGCGACGATGGCCGTCGAGGTGGGTACGCCGACGATGGAATACATCGTCCCTCCGCCCAGGCAGCCGCCGGCGGTCGCGCAGCCCAGCGCGGCGTTCTGCGGCGTGTAGACGTAGTTGGGATTGCGCGCGTAGAAGCGCAGGTCGTCCGTGCCGTTGTAGCTGTCGTGGCACTTGGTGCCCGGGGGCTGGCCCACGCAGCTGAAGTCGAAGGCGACGCCGGGATCGATCCCGTATCCGGCGCGCTTGAGCGAGTTCCCGATCTCGAGGGAGGCGTCGCGGCCGTTGGCGTTCATCTGCCGCACGAGATCCAGCGACTGGAACGAGGCGGTCTGGGAAATGAAGACGCCCAGCACCATGGCGATGGCCATGACGCCGATGGTCCCGCCGACCAGCAGCTCGATAAGGGTGAAGCCACGGCTGTTCACAGGAGCCCCATGAACCCGGCGGGGTTCGTCTTGAAGGCGGTGGCCGTGATCTGCCGGTAGCCGAGGGCCGGCTCCTTCCAGCGGACGAAGATCTGCACGAGCTTGCCGTTCGAGGTGCCGTCGTTGTAGCTGTAGACGTTCCAGTAGCGGATGTAGTCGGGGCTTCCGGTGCTGCTCACGTCCGACTGGATGCCCTGGTAGTTGGTGGCGAGCACCCCGGCGTGACCGCTCGCGACGTTGGTGTCACCGGGCAGGTCGCTGAACATGGGCTGGTAGGAGGTGGCCGCTGCCCGCCCCAGGTCCCAGCCGAGGATGTTCGAGTCGCTTGGACCCGACGCGGTGACGGTGGTGTTGAACCGCGAGTCGGCGTAGGCCCAGTTCCCCATCTGCTCCTCGAGATCGAGCGCCAGCGCGCTCGCTTCCGACATGCGCTTGCCGAAGTGGTTGGCGCGCACGCCCACCACCTGCAGCCCAGCCAAGCCGAGGACGCCGATCACCATCAGGACCATCGCGATCATGCCTTCCAGGATGGTGAAGCCGCGCTGCGCGTGAGGAGTCTTCATTGGGCGCTCTCGAAAGTGGCGGAGGCGCCCGTTCGGGCGACAACCGCGAAGGTCATGGTCTGCAGGCCGCTACCACCCGGCTGCGGGGATTGGATGGTGAACTGGTGCCCGATCCAGGAGCTGTTGTTGGCGCTGAAGACGGCCGAGCCCGCGCCGTAAAAAGAGATCGAGCCGAAGCCGGCGTTCGCGCCGGCAGACAAGCAGAAGGTACAATAGGGGTACGTCGGCGAGGTGGAGGTGTTGCCGGGGATCCCTCCGTACGGCGCAGGCAGATAGTTGGCCCCATAACCGCCCGGTGAAGTCGAGGGCCCGAAGATCACGCCCGTGGGCAGCGTCCCGGAGGCGAGCAGGATGGCCGGCGAAGGCGCCGGCGTCGCGGGAGCGAAGGTGCTGAGGTTGAAGGTGTTGGCGACGTCGACGATGCTCCACCAGTTGTTGCCCACCGTGTCGATGATGAAGATGCATGGCGCCTGCCTGCTGAAGGCCTCGGCCCGGGTCAGCCGCAGCCCCTCGAGCAGATCGCCAGTCCCGGAGACGAAGTTGCCCCGCTTCTTGAGGCCGCTCAGGGCCGCGATGGAGAGGCCGGCCATGATGCCGACGATGGCCATGGCGACCACCATCTCAATAAGGGTGAAGCCGCGATGGCGGGACTGCAGCGCGTTTGGACGGGTCATCGACAGCAGGTCACAGCAAGAAGGGGTCCGCCGCATAAAGCCGCGGAATCAGAGCCTCGGATCGTGGTACCCGCGGGAGCGAAGCCACTACTTTTTGCCGGATCGCTATCGTTTTCGTGTGGGCCAAGCTGCGCCATTGACGCGGTGGCAGCGGGCGGATAGGCGTTGGCGATGCGCCTTTCCGCGGCGGCCCTTCTTCTCGTTTTTTCCGGCTGCCGCCTCGGCGAGTCCAACGATCCGCAGGCGCTCCAGGCGCGTCTGGAGGACAAGGATCCGCGCGCGCGGGTGCAGGCGCTCCAGCAGCTTCGCCGGCTAGGCGTGCGCGCCGCCGCGCCGAAGATCGCTGCGCTCTTGCTCGATCCGCAGACGCGTGGGGAGGCCGCGCGGGCCCTCTCCGATCTGGGCGGGCCGGCCCAGGTGCAACCGCTCCTCGACGCGATCGATCCCGGCGCCAGCGCCGGCGACAACGAGACGATCGCGCGGGCCCTCGGGAACATCGGCGACGCGCGCGCGGCGCCCGGCCTGTTGCGGCTCGCTCATGCGCAGCAGGAGCCGGTGCGGATCGCCGCGGTCGAGGCGCTCGGCAAGCTGAAGGTGAAGGACGCGGTGCCCGAGTTGTCCCGCGTGGCGGAGGATCCAGCCGCATCTCCCGCGCTGAAGGGGAAGGCGCTGCTCGCGCTCGGGCAGATCGGCGATCCCGCAGCGCTGCCCGCGCTCTTGCACGGGCTGTCGTTGGAGCCGAACCGCGTCTCGCTGCTGTCCGAAAGCTCGCTGGCGCTGCTGATGATCGGCGCGCCCGCCGTCGAGCCGCTCCTGCAGATCCTCGAGGGGAAGGACCCCGCCTATCTCTCCTGGGCTCGCGATCAGGGCCAGAAGACGGCGGACGTCTACGCCCGCGTCGCGCTGGTGCTGGGGGATCTGGGCGACGCGCGCGCGGTGCCGGCGCTGCGCAAGAAGCTCAAGTACGTCGAGACCGGCGTCAGCCCGGCAGAGGCGCACCCGCTGACCAACCTGGTGCGCATGTTCGCCGCCAGCGCCCTCGGCCGGATGCGCGTCGCCGCGGCTGCCTCCGAGCTGCAGGCGATGGTCAGCACCACCGACGATGACGACGAGGCGCTCACCACCGCGGCGGTGGAGGCGCTGGTGTGGATCGGCGACCGCCCGCAGGCGCGCGATCTGATGAAGAAAGCGAAGTCGGGGCGGCTGCGGCTTCGGCTGCTCGCGGCGCAGGGCGCGGCGCTCTTCGGCGAGCCCATCGTGGGCAGGGACATGCTGGAGCTGGCGATGAAGGAGGCGAAGGGCGCGCCAACGAGCTGCCTCGCCGAGCTGCGCGAGCTGACCCTCCCCGTCGAAGACGGAACTCGCGCCTGCGATCTCCTCGCAACCCAGTTCGGCGAGCTCTCCAACCCGCTCGAGGCGGCCCGCGTGTGCGCTTCGGATGCGCCCTGCTGGCTGTCGAAACTGCGCGAAACGGACCCGGTGGTGCGCGCTCGCGCCGCGTACGAGTTGGGCCGCGCGGGAACGGCGAGCGCGGTGCCGGAGCTTGCCAAGGCCATCTCGGACCAGCAAGTGCTGGTGCGGATCGCGGCGGCGCGCGCGCTGGAGTGGCTATCCGCCGTGCCGGCGGCGCGCGACGATCTGAAGAGCGCCTCGCGCGCACTGGCGCAGCGGCTCTCGGGCACCAGCAGCACGGGCGCGGCGCAGGGGGACGAGGACCTGCGCCGGCTACAGCTGAAACTCTCGCGCCTCTGAGGCAAGGCGATCCCCGATCATTCGAGTCGCCGGCTGGTTGAGCCTCAGGATTGCTCGAGCACGGCGGACAGGCGCTTGCGATCGCCGGCAGCGAGCGTAGTGAACCTGAGTCCCGCCTCGAACCGGGCCGGGGCGCGCTCGGGCAAACTTTCCACCCAAGCCACCTCGACCTTGCAGACGACGCTCGTGGCATCGGGGAGGAAGACCTCGATCTCCAGCCGGGCCCCCTCCTTGAGCTTCTCGTTGACGTAGACGCGCACACCGCCCAGGTCCCCGATCGACTTCCCCTTGCGCCGGAAGAACCGCAAGCCGAGGGGCCTCCAGTACACCGGCGCTTCCAACCGCGGATAGTCCGCCCGCTTGCGACGCTCCAGCGCGGGGGTCGTTTTGGCGAGCAATTCGATGTAGCGATCCACCCGACGCCGGACCGGGTCGTCGCTGGCGATGAACTGGATGCCCACGCCTGCTCCCGACAAGCCCGAGCGCACCTGCGCCGGCGCTACCACGTGGACGACCTTCCCCTGAACCGGGACGGGGCGGTCCCCGTCCGGCAGCTCGAGCGCGACCGACACCAGCGCTCCGACGGGCAGCCTTCTGTCCGTGCGCAGGAACATGCCTCCGGCGCTGATGTTCGCGGCGTATTCGGGCTGGAACTTCTCGGGAGCGAAGAACACGACAGGGAGAGAGGTCGGGTACCGGGCGGCCATGCTCTTCACCATCCGGCAACTCCTCGGCGTCCCTGGGTTGGGCCCGGTGGCGGACCCAGCTTTGAGACTTCTCCCCCCCTTGGTCTTGGTCGTAGCCGTACACCGAGGTGGGTTTCAAGGACACGGTGGTCCTCAAACAGAGGCTTCGGTCGGTTGCTCCCCTTGTTCGGTTCCGAGGGTGAAGGTGAGACTTTTAGTCTGTACGCCCTTGGTCTTGGACGACGGGGGTGACTTCCACGATGGGAGGCTGGCGGCTAATGCAAGAAGCTGTGAGAGAGGTCCGCTTTGCAACCCATCTGCCAGATCTGGGCGTTGGACGCTGGGCGCATCGGCAAGATGCTGACGAAGGGTTTTGTTGATCTCTTGGCTGTAATCAGTCGAGCACGCAGGCGCCGCTTGGAGACTTCCCGTAAAAACGTATCGGAGTCGGCCCGAATCGGACACGACTTATTACCGTCGTGGCGATCCGGACGCGCTACCCGCGCCCGGCGCCGGTGCGATCGAGCTTGCGGAGGTTTGCCGCCTCGATCATTTGAGAGTCGGCGCCCGCATGGCGGAAGTTGCACTGCCCGATCGCCCGTGCCGCCGCGATGTCGGTGAGGAACAACGCGCTCGCGACGAGCCCCTGTACGGCGCGGAAGGCGCCGGGACGAACCAGGAGGCAATACCCCACCGGCAGAAACAGCGCCCGGAAGCCGAGGCGCGCCGCCATCCGCTCCATCCCCTCTCGCGAGGCGAAGTTCACGTGTCCACCCCACTCAGGGTGCAGATACGTCCAGTCGCGGCCATGGATGCGGGCATCGTAGAGCTCGCTGTGGATGAGCAGCATCCCGTGCGGCCCCATCGTGCTCGTGATTGCGCTCAGCTCCTCGAAGGGCTTCAGCAGATGCTCGAAGACTTCGAGCAGGATGACGAAGTCGAACGGGCCGCGGGGCGCGTCCGGTTCGATCTGGAAGGACTCACAGGCCGCCATCCGCTGGAACTTGTCGACGCCCCACGCGTCGATGCCCTGATCGCGCAGGAGCCGGACGAGCAGCCCGAGCCCCGCGCCAAAGTCCAGGCAGCGCGCGGACCGCCGCAGCAGGCGCGAGTAGCGCAGCGCCCGCACGAGCAGCGCCGTCAGGATCGATCGCTGGACGGAGCCGACGTCGAAGTCCCCGATCCCCGCCACTGCGGGGGGCGGCCCTCGCTCCACCCGCGAGAGCTGAAGCGAACGGCACTCCTTACATTCGTGATAGGGCGAATCGAACCGCCCGTGCTCGACCTCGAGCCGGAACGCCTCGGTCAAGTCCGGCGAGCCGCACATCAGGCAGGTGCCGACGTCGCGTTCGACGGTGGTCTCGCCCGAAAAGCCGGTCATCCCCGCAGCCTATCACCCGCTTGCTTTTCGCGGGCCGACTGGATCTGGCCGCACAGGTTCATCGCTGCGGGCGTCGAGTGGGTCGATGGAGCCTTGAATCACACCGACGGGCGGGTGCTGGCGTTTAGCGCTGGCTCTTGTCCGCGAGGTCGCTCATGCACGGTGTCCCGAAATCCGATCGGCTGACGTTTCGCCGCGTCACCGGTCTGGTCGTCGTCCTGGCCGCTCTTTCTTGCGGTGGGAAGAGCGCGGTCGGCGGCTCCTCCGGCTCCGGCGACCTCAACGTTTGGACCACCGGACTCGGCTCCGGCACGGTCACCTCGTCGTCCGGCCCCATCACCCGCTCGTTGGGCTTCTGCAAGACGCCGCTGCTGGGCAGCACCACCCTGACCGCCTCGACGAAAGTCGGCTCCACCTTCATGGGCTGGGAAGGCGATTGCACCGGTCAGTCCTGCACGGTGGGGACGCGCGCCACCTCGGCCACCGCCCGCTTCGGCCTCCCCGGCGCCTGGTCCAGAGTCGCGACCGCTCCCATCGGCGACAGCCGGATCTTCGCCGCCGCGCGCACGTCCGACGGCGGCGTCTTGCTCCTGGGCGCGAACCCTACGGCTCCAGCAGCACCTCAGGGTGGCGCTTCGCGACGTGGAGCAGCTTGAGCGCAGCGTCAGAGGGCGTCCGGGCGTTGCTCTCCCATGCCTGCACGGTTCTCGGGCTCACGTTGAGCAGCCGGGCGAAGGCAACTTGAGAGACCCGAAGGTGAGCCCGAACCTTGGCCACCTCCCGTGCTCCGAGCTTAGGCAGCGGACGGAGTTCGACGTCCCGCGCCGTCAGCGTGCGCTGCCCACGCTGGTACGCGATCGCGTCCTCCAGCCCCGCGCGGAGCTTGTCGAAGGCGGAGACCTTCTTCGGATTCGATCCCTTTTTCACGATTCCTCCTTGAGCCTGCGAACCAAAGCAGCGACCGCCTTGCGCTCCGCCGGCGACAGGTCGGCCTTCTCCCTCTTGCCGAAGATTGCGACCAGGTGGGTCACGTTCGACACCGCGAGGTCCAGGTAGTAGACGCGCAAGCCGCCCCGCTTGCCGCGCCGCACTCGCCGCTGCCCGAGCCGGACCTTGCGCAGGCCACCCGTCCCCGGCACGAGGTCGCCGACCTCCGGGTTCGCCAGGATGTCCTGCTCCAACGCGACGATGTCCTCCATCGTGAGTTCCCCTGAACGCTCGAGGCGATCGCGGTCTGCGCTAAAAGCCACGTGACTCGACGAAGCGCCGTCGCACACAGATATACTACTACGTCGTAGATGCCCATGCCAGCATCATCGTCTCCACCGCCTCCAGAAAGCTCTTCTCTGTTGGACCCAATCCGCTCCTCGACCAAGCCTTCCCACGTCACCCGCACCCTCCGCACCACCGCCGCTCTACCAATCGCCGACATCCTCGGCATCCCGCCTCGCAATGGCACCCCTTTCTTCTTCTCCTCATCACCATGAACACAGCCACACCAACCTTCTCTTGAGACCCTTCCTTGACTCCAAAACTCTCATCACTTCGCTCCATCCCTCCTCAACTCCAACCTCGAAAACCACCCCCGACCGCCCCCTCCCTCCTCTACTTCTTCCTCCTGACTACCAGCCTGAGATCCGACCCCACTACCCAGGTGGTTGGGGGAGTGGGGTCGGATCTCAGGCCAGCCGCGCAGTCACCCTTGCAGTCAGCCGGAGGAGGGGCGGCCGGGGCCAGGCATTTCGAGCACATGCGCGAAGCTGCATGCCACGCCGGGTGCCACGAGCGGTGCCACGCTGCATGCCACGTTTGACGTCAACCCTCCGTGGCACCCGCCGTGGCACTCCGCGTGGCACCCGGCGTGGCAGGCGCGTCCACGTGAACGCGGGCACTGATCACTTCCCTGCAGATCAGCGGCGCACGCGGAGCGCCGCACCGAGGGCCCGGAACTGGCGCGAAGTCCTGCCGCTGAGGTGGTCGCGCATGGCCGCGATCACGCGCTCGCGCTCAGGACCAGGCGCGAGGCGACGAAGCTGCTTCGCGTAGGACTTCACGGACTCACCTGCTGACGGGTGGAAATCGATCTGCGCTCCCATCGCCCTCGCGACGCGGTTGAGCGTTTCGATCGTCGGGTTCGAGTCGGGGCTTTCGAGCTGGGCGATCGCGGGCTGGCTCACGCTCGCGAGCTTCGCGAGCTCGGCCTGGGTGAGGCCGAGGTCCTCGCGCATCCAGCGCAGCTCCAGCTTGACCGCGAGCTTCGGTTCGACTGGCACCCAGAGCACGGTGCCCTTGCGCGACTTGAAGGTGCGCGGAGGGCGTGGCGGGAGCATGCGTTCCTGCAGGTTCGACTCGAGCCACAGAGCCAGCGCTTCCTTCGCTTCGTGCTCGATGTCGCGGCCGGGAGGCGCGAAGGTCTGGCAGCCAGGGCAGGTCGGGAAGTCCGCCAGCAGGTTCCTGCCTTCCTTGGTCACGACTGCCGGGTAGCGCATGTGTCACCTCCGCAATTTGACGCCCGCCTGCTTCTCGATGCTCTTGAGCGTGCCGATCGGCAAGTCGCCTGGGTGCATCGGGACCGTCACCAGAGTGGGCTTCGTCGGGTGACGATATTGCGCGTGTGAGCCCTTCGTGCGCACGAGAAGCCAGCCATCGGCCTTCAGGGCAGCGACGACCTCGCGTGCGGTCATCCTGTGTACATCATAAGTTTTACCTTATGTCCAGTCAAGTGCCAACGGTGCGCAGCGGATCGTTAATTAGCATTTATGTTTCATCTTTGCTAGCCTACTCAACATGGCGCGCACTCCGCGAACGATCGAGCTATCGAGCATCAGCGTCCGGGTCCCTCTGGAGGTCCGCACCTGGCTGGAGCAGCGGATGAAAGAAACGGGCCGGCAGTCGCTCAACGAGGTGGTGAATGACCTCATCGAGGACGGGCGGACCTGGTACCGTTTGCCAAAGCCGATGATCGATGCGCTGGACCGCGACCGCAAGGAGCGGAAGGCGCATAGCTTCCGCGACTACATCGTCAGCCTCCTTCTTGAGAAGTACGTCAGTATTCAAAATCATAAATGATTCATGTATGGATTGACTAAACTCGCAGTCGCGAGTAGTGTCTAGCTCACCATGAACACAGCAGAGCAACTCCGAAACCGTTTGTGGGACGCGCGTGAGGCGGCGAGCTTCCTGAAGGTCTCGCGCTCCTGGATCTGCGCTCGTGTCGAGCGCGACGAGATGCCGTACATTCGCGTTGGCGGCCTGATCCGCTTCGTCCCGTCTCAATTGCGCGACTGGACCTTCGCTAAGGACCAGGGCAAGGGCTGACATGGCGAGCGTCTACAGGAAGGGCGGTCGGTGGTGGCTGCGCTTCAAGGGCGCTGACGGACGTTGGCTAGGCGCACCCTCGAGAGCCAGCACCAAACCAGCCGCGCGCCTCGAAGCGCTCGAACGCGAACGCCTCGCTCGGCAGCAGCGCGAAGGCCTCGCCCCGAGCGACGACAACCGGCGGCGCACGTTCGGCGAGTTGATGGATCTCTGGCACGAGCGGTACGGCTCGCGGCTACGCTCGCAGACGATCAAGCTTTCCGTTGAGAAGCACCTGCGCCCTGCCCTCGGCAAACTGCTGCTCGGCGGCGCAGCGGCGAGGCTGCCCGCGCTGCTCAATTCGAAAATCGGTGAGCTGTCTCCGTCGACGCTGAACCATCTGCGCGCCTACTGCCACCGGCTCTACGCGGTCGCATCGATGCGGTCGGTGGGGTGGTGGATGGTGCCGAACCCGATCAACCGGCTCGAGCTACCGAAGTTCAAGGAAGCCAGGCGCAAGCGCGCGACCGTCGCGGCCGAAGATGTGCCGCGCGTCCTGGCCGCGCTCACGCCAGAGTGGCGGCCGCTGTTTGCAACGGCGTTCTTCCTCGGTCTGCGGCGCGGCGAGTTGCTCGCTCTGCAGAAGGAAGACATCGACCTGCGCGAGTGGACAATCACGGTGCGCCGCTCAAACGAGGCTGACGTGACGAAAGGCGGCGACGACGGCACTGTGCCGATCCCGGAGCCCTTGCGTCCGTACCTCGATGCCGCGATCAAGCTGTCGCCGTCCAAGTGGGTCTTCCCAGCGGCGGACGGAACGCAGCGAGCGCTGGACACGAACCTCAAGGCGGTCCTGCGTCGCGCGCTCGGCCGGGCTGGCATCGTCGAGGGCTACGAGCATCGCTGCCGCAAGCCTGGCTGCGGCCACGTCGAGCTCGCGGCCGACGACGCGAACCGCCGCTGCCTGAAGGACAACCGTGCTCTCTGGATCCGGCCGCTGCCCAAGAAGGGCATCGTGTTCCATTCGCTGCGGCACACGACGGCGACGCTGCTCGCTCGCGCGAAAGTGCATCCTTCGGTCGCGCAGAAGATCCTGCGGCACGCCAACATCGAGACGACGCTCGCCATCTACACGCACGTCGATGGCATCGAGGACATGCGCGCCGCGGTGGCGAAGCTCGACTTCGGTCCGTTGGAAGAACGCGCTCCGGCACCCGTCGTCCCGCTCCGAAAAAATGGGACCTTTGCTACCAATTTGCTACCGGCAGCCATTTTCCCAAAAGATGAGGCCTCTGACCGTCCCGACAATGTCAGGAAGATCAGAGGCCTCGGTGAGTCGGGGCGACTGGATTTGAACCAGCGACCACTTGCACCCCAAGCAAGTGCGCTACCAGGCTGCGCTACGCCCCGGTCGATCGACAGCGGGCGAGCGTCGTAACACCCGCCCGCGCAAGCGTCAACGCTGAAGGTCAGCTCTGGGAGTTGCCGGAGGTGTTGAGCGCGTTCTTCAGGACTTGCGAGGGCCGGAACGTCAGCACGCGGCGCGCGCTGATCTCGATCTCCTGACCCGTCTGCGGATTGCGGCCGACGCGCGACTTCTTCTCGCGCACGACGAAGTTGCCGAAGCCCGAGAGCTTGATCTTCTCGCCGCGCTCCAAGGTGTCCTTGAGCGTGTCGAAAACCATTTCGACGATCTCGGCGGACTCCTTCTTGGAGAACCCGACCTTGCTGCACACGCTCTCGATGACGTCGGCCTTGGTCATGGCGGGAACGATACACGGCCCCTCCCAAGCGGGTCAAACGCCACGGGAAAAATTCCATCTGCGCACCTGTCGGACATTGTGCGACATGCCCCGTAGTCGGGATGACGCGCCGCCCCCCGCGTGCGGGCCTTCACCGGGAGGGCACGTGCCCGCGGATCTCCGCGCCCACAGCCGACCTGAGGCGTTGCTTGATGGCGGCGACCAGCGCGTCGGCATCGGCGTCGGTCAGCGTGCGGTCGGGGGCGCGGAGCGAGAGGCCGAAGGCCATGCTCTTCCTGCCCGCCGGCACCGGCGGGCCGCGATAGACGTCGAAGAGCGCGACGTGCTCGAGCAGCCGGCCCGCATCGGCGGCGCGGATCTCTTGCAGCAAGCGCTCCGCCGGAACCGAGGCGTCGACCACGAAGGCCAGGTCGCGCGCGACGGCGGGAAACCGCGGGACGCCATGGAGCGACTTGAGCGCGACGGAATTCGCCAGCAGCGCCTCCCAGTCCAACTCGGCGAGCCACGTCTCGGCCGGCACTTCGAAGTGCGCCGCCGCCAGCGGATGGACCTGCCCCAGGGTTCCCGCGCGCTTCCCCGCGATGATCAGCGCAGCCGCGCTGGCCGGATGCAGCGAGGGCACCTCGACCGGCTCGAAGCGCGCGCCGGAGACGTCGCTCGCCTCGAGCACATTTTCGACGGCGCCTTTCACATCGTAGAAGTCGAGCGGTTCGCCCCCGCCGGTCCACGCCTTCGGCCCGCGGCGGCCCGTGAGCGCCAGGCCCAGCCGCCGCTGCTCGTTCGTGGGCCAGGCCAACGGGCCGCTCGGGTGGCGCGGGTCCGGCTCGGGCAGATAGACGCGGCCCAGCTCGTAGAGCTTGAGGTCGCGCGCGCCGCGCGCCAGGTTGTACCCGAGATTGCGCAAGAGGCCGGCGAGGATCGTGGTGCGCATCGCGCCCTGCTCGACGGTGAGCGGGTTGGCGAGGCGCATGGCGCGCGCAACGCCCAGCGCCAGCAGATCGCGCTCGGCGACGAAGCTGTAGTTGATCACCTCGTCGAGCCCGTCGGCCGACAGCGATGCGCGCGCCGCCTGCGTCACGCGCTCCTCCGGAGCGATGCCCGCCGTCTCGCCCCGGCCAGCCTTGTGCAGCTCGATGGGGATGGTGTCGTAGCCGCGCAGCCGCGCGACCTCCTCGGCGCAATCGATCTCGCGCGTCAGGTCGCGCCGCCACGACGGGACCGACCAGAGACGGCGCTCGGCGCTTCCATCGACCGGCGCCAGGCCGAGCGAGGCGAGCCGCTGCTCCACCTCGGCGGGAGGCACCTCGACGCCCAGCACCGCCGAGACGCGGGCCGGCCTCACCCACACCCGCGTCGGCGGCCGCGGCGATGGATAGCGATCGATCGCGCCGGGCAGCAGCTTGCCGCCCGCCAGCTGGACGATGAGCTGCGCGCCGCGATCGGCCGCGAGTTGCGCGGTGACTTCGTCCATGCCGCGCTCGAAGCGGTGCGACGCCTCCGTGTGCAGCGCATGGCGGCGCGCGGTGCGCCGGATGCCGGCCGGCTCGAACATCGCGCTCTCGAGGAGAATCCGCGTCGTGCCCTGACCCACCTCGCTGGTCTGGCCGCCCATCACGCCGGCCAGCGCGACCGCCTTCGACGCGTCGGCGATGACCAGGTCGTCGGCGGAAAGCTTGCGCTCCTTGCCGTCGAGCGTGGTGAGCAGCTCGCCCTCGCGCGCGCACCGCACGATGATGCGGCTCCCCTCCAGCCGATCGAGATCGAACGCGTGCAGCGGGTGTCCCAGCTCGAGCAGCGCCAGGTTGGTCGCGTCCACCACGCCGCTGATGGGCCGCACGCCGCACGAGCGCAGCCGTTCCTGCACGGCGAGCGGAGAGGGCCCGATGCGCACGCCCTCGATGACGCGCGCCACGTATCTGGGGCAGCGCTGCGGATCCTCGATGTCGACGCGCGCCGGCAGCTCGCCCTTCCCCGCCGGCTGGATGAACGGCAGCCGCACCGGCGTGCCGGTCAGCGCCGACAATTCGCGCGCGATGCCGAGGTGCGAAAGCGCGTCGGGGCGGTTGGGAGTGACGTTGATCTCGAAGATGGTGTCGGGCAGGCCCAACACCTCGTCGAGCGGCTTCCCCAGCGGCGTGCCGGGCGCAAGAATCAAGAGCCCGGAGTGATCGTCGGAGAGCCCCAGCTCGCGCGGCGAACACAGCATGCCGCTGCTCTGGACGCCGCGGAGCTTCGTCGCCTTGATGGTCAGCCCGCCCGGCAGCACTGCCCCCGGCCGCGCCATGGGAACGACGTCGCCCGCCGAATAGTTCTGCGCTCCGCACAGAATCTGATGGACGCCGGCGCCGTCGTTCACCTGGCAGACGCTCAGGTGATCGGTGCCCTCGATGGGCGTGCGCGTCACCACCTGTGCCGCCACCACACCGGGGCCGATGGAGCGCGACTCGCCGCCTTCGACTTCCATGCCGGCGAAGGTCAGCCGGTGCGCGATCTCGTCGTCAGAGAGATCGACGGGGCAAAGCTCGCGCAGCCAGCGCAGCGAGATCTTCACAGCTGCTCCAGGAAGCGCGCGTCGTTTTCGAAGAGCAGTCGCAGATCGTCGATGCCGTGGCGGAGCATGGCGAGGCGGTCGATGCCCACGCCAAAGGCGTAGCCGGTGAACTTCTCGGGGTCGTAGCCGACGCCCGCGAGCACATCGGGGTTGACCATGCCGCTGCCAAGCACCTCGAGCCAGCCGCTGTACTTGCACACCTTGCAGCCTTTGCCGCCGCAGAGCGGGTGCGAGATGTCCACCTCGGCCGACGGCTCGGTGAAGGGGAAGTAGCTGGGCCGCAGGCGCGTGCGGACGGTCGGGCCGAAGAACGCCTTGGCGAAGGCGTCGAGCGTGCCGCGCAGGTGCGCCATGGAAATGCCTTCCTCCACGTGCAGGCCTTCGACCTGGTGAAACATCGGCGTGTGGGTGATGTCGGAGTCGGCGCGATAGACCTTGCCCAGGCAGACGACGCGGATCGGCGGCGGTTGCGCGAGCATGGCGCGCACCTGCACAGGGCTGGTGTGCGTGCGCAAGAGAAGCTGCTGTTGCGCGCCCTGGGTTGGAGGCGATCCTGGCGGAGGCGGCGGCTGCGTCGCCGGGTCGAGGAAGAACGTGTCCTGCATGTCGCGCGCGGGGTGATCGGGCGGGAAGCCGAGCTTCTCGAAGTTGTACAGATCCCACTCTATCTCCGGCCCGTCGGCCACGTGGAACCCGAGCCGCGCGAAGATCTCGACGATGTCGTCCATCGCCTGCGAAACGGTGTGCCGGTGGCCGCGCCGGCGCGTGCGGCCAGGCAGCGTGACGTCGAGCTTCTCGCGATTGACGTCGCGCAGCAGGGCCGCGGCCACCAGATCCGCTCGCGCCTTTTCGAGCAGCTGCTCGAACTGGGCGATCGCGTCCGTCACGAGCTTTCCCATGCGCGGCCGATCCGCCGCCGGCACGCCGCCCATGCTCTTGCGCAGACCGGAGAGCGAGCCGCTCTTGCCCAGGTACTTGACCCGCGCCGCTTCCACTTGCTGCTCGTCGGAAGTAGCGGTCAGGTCTTTTCGCGCCTCGGCGAGAAGTGCGTCGATCTTTTCGATCACCTGAGAGCCTCCAGAAACGACGAAAGCCGCGCCGGGCTACCCCGCGCGGCTTCGTCCTTGCTTCACGACGAATTCAGGCCGCAGCGCGCTTGGCGATGGCGGCAAACGCCTCGGGGTCGGCGACGGCGATGTCGGCCAGCACCTTGCGGTCGAGCGCGATCTTCGCCTTCTTCAGGCCGTTGATGAACCGCGAGTACGAGACGCCGCTGAGCCGAGCCGCCGCGTTGATGCGGGCGATCCAGAGCGAGCGGAAGTCGCGCCGGCGCACGCGGCGGCCGCGCGCCGACTGCATCATGGCGCGCTCGACCGCCTCGACGGCGCGCTTGTAGCAACCATTGCGGCGGCCGCGGAAGCCCTTGGCGAGCTTGAGGACCCTGTTTCTCCGGCGGCGGGCCTTGAATCCACGCTTGACACGCATTGCAGTTCTCCTACTTCGGCAGCCCGTAAGGCAGGGCTCTCTTGAGGTGCTTCTCGTCGGCGCGGTCGATGATGAGGGGCCTCCCCAGCCGGTTCTTGCGCTTGCGGTTCTTGCCCAAGGACAAGTTGTGGCGGCGGCCGGCCCTGCCCGCCTTGATCTTCCCCGTCGCCGTCATGCGGAAGCGCTTCGCGGCGCTTCGCTTGGTCTTCAACTTCGGCATCTTCCGGTCCTGGAAAAAAGAGAGTTGCGCCTTCTACACGGCCTTCGCGCCCAAATCAAGCCTTGGTCGCCTCGGCCTGAACAGCGGCGGAAGGCGGCGGCGAGGCAGGCGGAGCGGAAGGATGCGGCAGGGGCGGCTTGGCGGCGGCGGGCGCCTGCCTGGCGGCCTGCTGGGCCTGGGCGGCGGCCCTCTCCTGTTGCGAGCGCATCGACTGCAGCCAGCGCGGGTTGGGCGCAAGGATCATGAAGAGCAGCCTGCCCTCGAGGCGCGGCGACTGCTCGATGATGGCGCTCTCCTTCAGCTCGTTGCCGATGCGCGTGAGGATGGCCTGCCCGATTTCCCGGTGGGTGATCTCGCGGCCGCGGAACATGACGGTGATACGCGCCTTGTTCCCCTCGGCGAGGAACTCGCGCACCGCGCGCACCTTGAAGTTGTAGTCGTGCTCTTCCGTCTTGGGACGGAACTTCACTTCCTTGAGCTTGACGACGGTCTGCTTTTTCTTCGCTTCGTTGGCTTTCTTCTTCGCCTCGTACTTGAACTTGCCGTAGTCCATGATCTTGCAGACCGGCGGCTTGGCCATGGGCGACACCTCGACCAGGTCCAGGCCGTGCTCGGCTGCTTTGGCGAGGGCCACTTCGAGGGGCAAGACACCCAGCTGTTCACCCTCGGGGCCGATGACTCTCAGTTCACGTGCTCGGATACGGCGGTTCGTACGTGCGTCGCGGATGGCAGACTCCCGGGAAAAGGTTTATACAAACGATTCCGGCGGAAACCCCGGGGATTCGGGGCCTCCGCCGGCAGAACCTACGAGACCGCCGGCAGAACCTACGAGACAGGATGGGACTCCCCTTCAAGAGCTTCAAAAGCCCGCGCATGGTAGCGGCTTCACGCGACGTGTCAAGCGCGGCAGGCGACCCGGCGTCCGCCAGGCGCTTCGTTGCCTTTACCCGGTACAATCCGCAGGCTCCCACATGACGACTTGCTCCCATCTGAACCAGATCCGCGACGTTCCGCCGCGAGGCAAGGCCTGCGAGGAATGCCTCGAGAGCGGCCTGCGCTGGGTGGCGCTGCGAAAATGCCTTATCTGCGGCAACGTAGGCTGCTGCGATTCCTCGCCCGGCCGGCACGCGCGCGGCCATTTCCACGCCACGCAGCATCCGCTCATCGAGCCCCTCGAGAGTGCGCAGTGGACGTGGTGCTACGTAGACAACGACTACGTCC
>WNFG01001270.1_pt1 | contig 27463 bp, 24 predicted proteins | sample 5400431 | NCBI WGS metagenome assembly WNFG01 (sample SAMN13153346, study PRJNA577476) | soil metagenome | isolation source: 120 cm saprolite under Douglas fir tree site 2 hole 3 replicate 2 | place: USA:California | collected 2015-04-18 | reverse complement strand
ATCCGAACCGCTTGATGCTCTCGGCGACCTTCGCAACCGCGGCGGCGTTCTTGCGCGGGTTTCTCTCCCACGGGACTAGTTCCGCGACGGCCAGCCATATCGCTGCTGCTATCTTTGTATCCGTGAGCACCGCTTCGCCCATGTTCGACCGGCTCCTCCGCGATACTGTTTCCGCAGGAGAAGATATGCGGATCGGTAGTCGAATTCAAATGGCGAGACAGTGCTTTGTCGGCAGCTTGGACCTCGGGTGGACCACGATTTGATTATCCGCGTTGGCTCTGCGTGGATATGGTGGATGCGCTGGACACGATACCTTTGCAATGTCCGCGCTGTACCAACGGGTGCTAATCGATACCACGGCTACGTAATATCCCAATACCGGTTCGGGACCAGGGGGTCGCAGGTTCAAATCCTGTCTCCCCGACCATCAATGAATTCAGCTAGTTAGCGTAATGAGCCTACGGCTAAGACACTGTGCGTCGGAGCTGCAGCCGCCTAACTTCAAGTGGTTAGCGGACACCCACGACACCTGGCCCAGAGCCAGGTGGTCAGAGGTGCCTGGCTTTGGCTGAAACTGAGTGTTCTCCAACAGTTGTCGCCCTCGCGACCCCTTGCTCGCCCGACGACCTGCACCACCGGCGCACCATTTCGCCAAATGCGCTCGGCGGTGCCGCGGGAACTCTGCGTTTCGGCCACTACGGCCTTCGGTCCGGAGATGGCCCCCGCTGAGTCGGTGAGCGCCCGAAGGAATGGGGCGGAGCCGGCGACCCTTGCGACTAGGACCGCGCATTTCAGGCTTCGATTCGGAACAGCTCGCCCACCCAAGAGCGCGGCGACCGAAATCGGGGGAGATACTTCGCGATGTGGATTGAACGGTGCTAGGTGATTTGGACAACTTCGGATGCTCATCAACTGTCGCGCAAGAAAGCTAAAGGTGGCTCGATCCGGCCAGGGTCACATCTGAACATCCCGGCGAGATCGCATCAAATGCTGATCGCGACCACACCCATTCCAAGGCCAACCAGTGCAGCTACCGGACGAGCCCAGCGGTTCAGTTGAGCGGATGTGCTCGATATCGGGAAGGTCGATGCGATCAGGAAGCCAACGCAGGCCATATTCCCTATTAGTAGAGCGATAATGTAATGCCATTCCCCGAGTGCTTGACGAAACGGCCCGAGTCCCACGGCGATTGAAGCAACGGCCAGCAGTGCTGACTCAAGGAGGGGCCCTCGGGTCGACTTCGCTCCAGAGACTCCCCACGCATATCGATAAAGAGCGACCAACTGCGCGGTCAGCAGAATAAGGAGCCCGACAAAAGCGATGGGCGCCGCAAAGAACTGTAGTGCCTCGCGTGTGTCGCCAGCGTGCGCCGAACGAGTACCGAGGAACGTTCCCACCAAGAGCAGCAGCAGAAAAATCCCGGATCCTGAGCCGAACCACCCTAGTGCTGCTACCGTTCCCATTACGCGGCACGTCCGCCGAGTAGACTCGAACGTGAGCAGCAACGTAATTGCGACGACCGATCCCCGCACGAGACCGCCAAGTGGCCGTGGGAGCGCGTAAAGAAAGGCCAATGGATCCAAACCGGTAAGGTGCGCGTACTGAATGACTGTCAACGCGCCGATCGTGAGACCTGAGACCACGGCGACGAATCTGGAGGACGCACGTCCGATGGGGTTCATTGGCTGGCCACCGTCAACGTTCCGTAGTACCTCACGTACCTAATCTTCGGCACCCAGAACCGATACCATACGATCTTGGTACGGTCGCGCACCTCGAAGGTGAATTTTGTGTTGCGTATCAATGAATCGACAGCATTCCACTCGTCCCAATCCTTGGCTGCGATACATCCAACCGTCAATCCGGGGTGATGTAACCTAAACTGGCTCCGCCCAGTGGACTCGTCCACGTCGTCTCTTGGTATGAGGTCAATCGCATCGAGGCGGAAGAATCCCATTCTACCTTCGCGCTCAAGAATCTCGTACACGCCGTCAGGTATTGGATCCCCGTACGGCTTGCCTCCGGACTCTGCTGCCCCAGAAGCGGATGCCCCGGTCGAGTCGTCCTGACAGACTAGTTGGCCGCGGTAAGCCGCGGGTCCGAGTGCCGCAAGATGCGCTGCGCGACAACGAGCGGAGCGCCTGCGCGCGCGAGCAGCGTCGCGGTTGTTCCACGCAGGTCATGAAAACGGAGCGGTCGCGGCAGCGCCTTCGGCCAGAGACGCATGCTGCACTTCGGGCAACGCCGCTCGGACAACCCCTTGTGTTGCTCGCGGAGGCCACAGCCCCTTCGACGACATACGAAGTCGTACCCGAGCACTATGCCGGCACGCCCAAGCGCGCGTCGCAGGATCTGCTGCAGGTCGGTCTCGTCAGAACGCATCGACCCATCCGCTGCTGGGAAGACGTACTTGCTTGGTGACGTCGCCATCGCGGCTTTCAGATATGGCACGAGCGGTTCCGCGATCGGGATGACGTCTGCGCGACCACCTTTGGTGGTGTCGCTATCGTACGAGCGCTGAACCGTGATGGACCGGTCCGCCAGGACCACGTCGCTCTTCAGCAGCCCGAGCAACTCCCCCTTACGCATGCCGGTCCAGATCGCCGCTGCGAACAGGGGCTGCCACTCGGGCGCGAGCGATTCGAGAAGCGGTGTCACCTCTTCCGCGCGCAGCGTCTCGAACACTCTGCGTGGAACCTTGCGCCGCTCGACCGCCGCCGCGGGATTCGTCCCGCTCCAGAGGCCGCGCTTGATCGCCTTGCCGAAGATCGTGTGGAGCGCGCCACGCAGAGTGTTGAGGCTCTTGGGTGACAAGGCACCCGCACGCTCCTGTAGGAACTCCTCGATGCGAGCTGTCGTCACACCGGCCGCCAGCCGGCTGCCCAGTCCCTGCACCAAGTGCTTGCGCAGGAATCCTGTCTCCCCGACTCACGCAATCCCGCGAAATTCGGGACTACGCGCAAATTCACGGCTCGGCGGCGCCCGAGGAGACAGTCGCGACGCTGCTGCCGGCGGGGATCGTCACCCGCCCCGACGGAGGAAGCACCACGCGAAAGACGGAGCCGCGGCCGACCCACAAATCCGAACACGCCGAGTCCCAGCACGATGCCTAGGATGCACGCGAGATAGGCGCGCACCCGGGTTCCAATCTGGATTCCTCTCCGATGCATCTTGTGGGGAGACGTCAGAGATGCCCGGCGACGGCCTGCGCCTCGAGGGGCAGGCCCTTCTGCTGCCACGCGAGGATTCCTCCGTCGAGACGCCGAAGGCCATCGATCCCGAGGTGGTGGAGCAGCCTTGCCCCGACGATGCTCTGCTGGCCCGCGTGGCAGGCAATCACGATCTCCCGGGCTTTCGGAATCTCCTGTAGCCGCCTCTCCAGCTCGTCGAGCGGAATGTTGACGGCTCCCTTCAGGTGGTAGGCGTTGAATTCCTGCGCATCGCGCAGGTCGAGGAGAAATGGGTGCTTGCCGCTCTTCAGCTGTGCCGCGAGATCGCCGGCCGCCACGGCGGGAACGTCGAAGGGGGGAAGCGGCGTGCCGGCGATCGGCATCTTCGCCTTGCCCCAGCCGGGCATCCCCTCGTTGTACTCGAGCACGTTCTGATAGCCGAGAGCGATGGCGACCCTTGCCGCCTTCTGGCTCTTCGTGCACTTGGGTCCGTTGCAGTAGAAGATCAGCTCGCGACGACGGTCTTTGATCTGCTTGGGCAGAACGACGGCGACGTTCGGCGCAGGTACGCTGATGGCGCCCGGGATGTGCGCCTCGTCGTACTCGACTCGCGCGCGCGCGTCGACCACCGTGAACTTCGACTGCCACGGATCGGAGGCGCGCATCTTGGCGGCAAGTTCCTGGGTCGTGATGTACGTGAGGGGTATCTCGTCCGCGCGGGCGTTTCCTAGTATGGCGCCCGTCAACGCCAGCACGATCAAGCCGCGCTTCATGTCTTCTCCAACGCCGCAGAAGCGAAGTTGCAAGATCGAAAGTGTTGCCACGTGTTAGGTCGGCTCGTCGCCGGAGGTCTTTAAGCTCCCCGTCTCGGGACCGGATGACGAACCGTGAGACTCAACAGGGAACTGTGTTGCGTTGGCGGTTCATGTAAGCAAACGGGATTGTCCGCGGCACGTCGCAACTCCCTGAGCGCATGCAAATTGGCGTTTCGCAGAAGAGGCGAACACCGTCGATGTGAGCGCAAGCCCCGATGGGCCCACCACGAAAGACGGTCATGCTGAGCTGCTGCCGATCGCGCTGCGGTTGGGGCTGTTCCTCGGGGAGGCCATGGCCGGGCCGGCGTCCGAACTCGTGTTCCTACGGCCGGACGGCAGGATGTGCTCACCCAAGCTGAAGCTAGATCACGTGCTCCGCCGCGCGCTGGGACGGGCTGGCGTCCTCACGGGCTACATCCACAAGTGCTGGCGCCATCACTGCGGCTTCTCGGGCTGGCCGTCGCGCGCACCAATGATCGCCGGTTGCGCGATCCGACGAGACATGGCGGATGTACGGCACCACCGCGATCCTTACTGCGGAAGGAGTGATAGGCGGCAAGCGGACTCGGTTGATAGCCGGGTGGGTCAGACAGCAGGGGGTGTGGAAGGTCGCTGGAGTGCAGTTCACAAACGTGGCACAGCCCTAGCTAGAGCCAAACCCGGGACCATCGGAAGCGAGGCCCAAGGAGGGTCAGCCCTCTGCGGCTGCCGCGAGGTCGAGGCGGTCATCATTTCAGGTTCGCAGGAGACGACTTGGGCCGAGGATGCAATGCCGGCCTCGCCCATGACCGACGACTGAGCGGAGCCCGGGCACCGGTGAGATCGTTGGACGGGTGGGATCTTCGGTTCGGGACCAGGTGCCCCTGGGTCTCGGCCAACGGCGCAATGTCCCGCCGTGTCGGCGGCTTGCGGCGCCACCTGACCGGCGCGGCAAGGGTGACCAGCCTTGTTGGGACACAGGTGGACCAAGCGCGACGCCGACGTCTCCTCTCGCGGCTATGCCGCGGCCGTGGACACTTGCCCGCGGTACACGAGGCCCAGCAGCACTCCAAAAACGGTGAACTGCACGAAGCCCGCGAGCGCTTCGATTGCCATCCACGGAAGGACAGCCGGCACGGCGTACTTCGCCGGTTCGGCCAGGGCGATATAGCTGACGAGCACGCCGCCGACGAGCCACGAAAATCCGACGGCGTGGCTCATGGAAGCGCGCGGCATCGCCATGCGCGAATACAAATAAGAAAAAATTGTTCCCTGCACGATCATTGAGGCCACCCCCAGGGGAAAAATGGGCTCGGCCCGCATGTAACCTACGGTGGCATAGTGGCCGGCGTTCACCACGAAGTGAGACAGCGCTTGTGTAGTGAACGTCGCAAGCACATACGCAAGCACGGATAACGTGTGTTTTTTCACGATTGCCTCCTCCGTCCTTTCCTCTTCGCTTTTCTCGCGGGCAGCGTCGACACAAACTCCAGGCCCCGGCCGACCCATTTTTCGAGTGTTTGCCTGCTTCGAAACCCGGCCGGCGCTACGTAGACGAGGCCGTGAGCGGCTTACCGGTAAAGTCCATGGGCCGTGCGTGCGGTTGGGCGAGCGTCTCCTCGTATCGGGCTGGACCGACGCGAACGACAAGATCGTTCTGAAGAACCCCGCAGCACATACTGTCATCAATAAGAAATGCCAGGACTCCGAACATCTTTTTCTCGACGACACGACCCCGCCTTACGAGTACCTCGCGCACCCGCTCGGCTGTTTTCTCGTCGTAGCTCATTGATCAGACGATCTTCGCCCCCTCGGGCGGCCTGGGCTCGCCGACGGTCTGGTAGAACCAGATCTCGTAGCCGCACGGATCGAGGACCTTGAACGTCCGGTCGCCCCACCACTGCGTCGTGAGCCGGTCGGTGATCTTGACGCCCTTCCTCCGCAGATTGTCGTGATACGCCTCGACGTCCGCCACCTCGAGATAGATCTCCACTGGCTGCTTCGCAGGCGATGACTTCCTGTGGCCGGTCGGACCCGGGGCACGCGCGAACATGATGCGGGCGCCATCCCTCACTACCGTGACGAAGTCGAATTTCCCGTCCTTCCCGACCACACCCATCACGTGGTCAAAGCCGAGCGTCTCGACGTAGAAGTTGCGGATCTCATCGACAGACTCGACCGCGATGATGGGCATGATGGTCTTTGCTGCGGTCCGACTCATGGCTTCTCTCCTTGCGCGCTCATTCGCGGGCTCGTTGCATTGCCCTGACCCTGCCACGTAGTGGTGGAGGAATTCAACTACTCGTGGTAGTAGAAAGTCTCGCATGCGCGTTCCCGATCCGGAGCTTCTCGAGGAGATCGGCCTCTCCCTCTACGAGCGCAAGGCACTCGTAACCTTGATGGTTTTTGGCGTGGCAGACGCGGCATCAATCTGCCGTGAAGGGGCCGTACCGACCTCGAAGATCTACCGAGCCATGGAGAGCCTCGCGCAACTCGGGCTCGTCCAGATACAGCCGACGCGCCCCAAGATGTACTCCGCGCTTCCGCCGGGGGTCGTCGCGGACAGAGTTGTCGAACTCGTGCGAGACCGCGCGGAGCGCTTCGCGGTCAGGTCTCAGGAGCTGCGCCGCCTGCTCGAGTCCCTTCCAGGGCGACTCCGCGGGCGTCAGACCTTCGTGGACCTGGCGCTGGGCGCAGAGAGTCACATCAAGCGGCATCTCGTGCACCTCGCCGCCGCGCGAGAGAGGATACTGTCGTACATGGAGCGAGGCGACTTGCAATCGATCGACCAGGCGGTGGATACTGGTTTTCCGATCCTCCGTCGCATCGCTCGCAACGCGTTGGAGAGGAAAGTCCGCCAGCAGGTCGTATTCGGGTTCTCGTACCAGAGCGCGCCGCGGCTCCTAGAATTCCTGAAAAAGCACCGCGGCGAGATCCGCCACCTCACGGGAGTTCGCTACTCCGGCGAGCTAGGCCACCCCTTTCATGTCGTCGACGAGGACGTCGTCGTTCTTCCGCTCGACCATCCGTTCGTTCCCGAGGGACGCTTCGCTTCGCTGTTAGTGCGCGACCGTGAGTTGGCGCAGAACCTGGCAGAAGGGTTCGACGGGCTCTGGCGCAAAGCGATGAAGAGTCTTCAGGAAGTCACCTTCGACCCGCGTCGGTCGAACGAGCCACCACTGGGCGAATAATGGGTTTCCGCTCTCGCCTACGCCGTCGTCGTCAGCCCTTGACGGATGCGGTCAGTTCCGAAGGCCCTAGAACACCGCGTGCAGCGTGACGGTGCCCGAGGCGCCCGTCGAGGCCGCGGCCGGAAGCGTTGCGTCGAGGGTGCCGTGCACGCCCGGGTACGCGAGGCCGCTGCCGAGCGCCACCGATGAGCCGAGGTCGGTGAGGCTCATGGTGTAGCTGCCTTGCGAGCTCGATCCGGCGGCTGCCGTCCAGGTCTGTGAGCTCGAGCTGTTTGGCGTGGCGTTCACGGCGCCGTTCGCGCCGGCATCGGTGCTCCCGTACGTGCCGGTGTGCATCGGGCCGGCGAAGAAGAGGCCGACACCGACCGCGGGCGTGCTGGCTGTCCCGTTGACCCCGAAACCGAGGGTGCTCTGGTTGGCGCTGGAGCTCCACGAGCCGAAGGCCGCGGTGCTGCAGTTGAACGAGCCGCTGAGCGCGCCGGACAGAGTCACGGTGCAACTGTTCGGCGGGGTTCCGCCGGGACCCGGTCCGGGAGCGGCGCTGCCTCCACAGGCCGCGAGAGCACTCACCGCAACCCACATGATCTTCGAGCGCATTCAGCTCCCCCTCCGCCGCGAGCCCGCGGCGCTTCACGCAGACTGCCGCCGGAAGCGTCGAAGCGCGCGAAAGTTGCCCTCGCAGCCGCAACGCGCGTTGCGAACCTCTTTGCGGATGCCGCCGGAGGTGAGCGTGGCAATCTGCCAGCTCGACCACGTGACCTCCTGCCAATCGCGGCAGCGCCGATCGGGTTCCACGCCGGAAATCGTCGTGGCACGTGCCTGGTGGGCGCAAGTTGCCTCGCCATCCACCTTTGCTCACCCGCGCAGCCTTCATGCTCGGCGACTTCCGGTCGACCCTGTAAACATGCAGACCAAGACGCCGTGTGAGATTTGCGCGCACTGTGGCGAACCGGTCGAGTGGCAGCCTTGGTCGGCAGTCGAAACGGAGCCTCAACGCCGATCGGACGCGCCGAGCTAGCGACGGATCGGGCGGTGTGGCTGCCGGTCCCATGTCCAATCCCGCAGGACCGCGCCGCCAGTGCAGGCCGCAGCGGCCCCATCGAAAGCCACGCTGGGCACTTGAACGAGCCAGCCGCAAGCTCGAGCGCTGGGAAACCGGAGGGGGCGCGTGCTTAGGGTGCGCCGCCCGAGTCGGTGTTGGTTCGGCGAGAACGGCCTCGGTGGCCTGCTGCCTTCAAGTAGGCCGCCAGGGCGGCGGGCGAGACGCGGATCGAGTTCGAGACGCGAATGTGGGGAAGTTCGCCGCGCTCGCAGAGTCTGTAAGCGGTCGCGCGGCAGACCCCCAATCGCGCGGCGACCCGCGCCAACGAGAGAAGCGGTTCGCCTGGCATCGCCCGGGCGTCCAGGTTGCCGCCGGCGACACGGGCGCGACAAATCTTGCTTCGCAAGGCGTCGCAGGTCGTGGATTGAGTATCCTGGCACGCCGACCGCACATCGGAATTTCCAGGGCTTGCGATGTCGTGAGCAGGCGTCTCTAGCGGGGAAAACACCTCGGTCGCGGTTCGGGACCAGGGGGTCGCAGGTTCAAATCCTGTCTCCCCGATTTGCAATGAAGTCAGGCGCTTAGGGCGCCTACGCCTTTCGGCCGCAGCGCTCCGCGTCAAACGGACGACGACGTAATCTCAACTAGTTCGGACACACCCACGACCCCCTGGCACGTAGCCAGGTGGTAGCGGGTGCATTCGCGAGCCGGAAACCAAGAAATTCCCTAGGATTGCCCATTTTCTGCGCCGTTCCGCACGATGCCCCCGCACCACCGGCGCACCAAACGGCTGCGCAACCAGGAGAAGCTGGCGATCAGACCGCACGACGCTGGGGCATGCCTGGATGGAGGGCGGCCCGCTCGGCCTCATCCAGGCGCTGGCCAGAGCAGGAAGGCAAACTGCCAGAAGAGCCGAACACTACAAGGCGCCAGCTAACACCTTGGTGACGGGCGGGGCCATCGCCCGCGATGGCCCCGCCCCTGATCCAGTTAGTCAGTGCTGGAACCAGACCCCGGCGTGCACGGCCCCGCTGTTCACGTCCTCGCCGCCCAGCACCAGGACGTGCGGATTGCCGGTCGCGTCCACGAAGACCGCCGCGGAGTGGTTGAAGAAGTCGTAGCCGGAGACGGATCCGGTGATGGTGTGGCTACCCGTCGCGCCGTTGAAGCTGCCGATCGAGCCGTCGGTGTTGATAGCCGCGTATGACTGCTCGCTCGATCCGGTCGAGGCGCCGCTGTACAGGCCGCCGCTCACGAGGACGTAGCCCCCCGCCACTACCGCGGTGAACTTCTCCCGGGACTTCCCCATCGCTGCCACGTTGGTGGTCCAGGCAGCGTTGGACAGCCCGCCGTTCCGGATGTTGATCGGCTCGTAGTAGATGGCACCCTGGCTCGACACGCTCTGCGTCTTCGAGATGGGATCGACCGATGCGGTGGTGCCGCCCAGGACATAGAGGTACCCACCGGAAGTGACGAGTTGGTGGTAGGCCAGCGCCACCGGGAGGTCCTGCAGCGTGGTCCAGGCGCCGAGCGTCCCGTCCGCGTTGATCCTGGCCGAGTAGACTTTCGCGATCGGCGCTCCCGTCGCGTCGTTGCCACCAGCGACGTAGATGCGCCCGTGGAAGATGACCGCGCCCTCGGCGAACATGGGCTGGGGAAGCGGCGTCGTCGCCGTCCAGGTCCCAGCCGCCGCCGCGCCGGGGATCGTCCCGTCGGAGGCGAGCGCCGCGTAGTAGACGGTGCTGGTCGCGGCGCCGGTCCCGTCGAGGCCGCCCAGGACATAGAGGTTGCCGTTTCCGCTGACGAGCGAGTTGAAGGCATTGGCCGTCACGGCAGCCGCGAACCCGCGCTTGTCGGGCAGCGACGTCGTCGCGGTCCACGACGCGTTGGCGAGCGCCCCGGTGGTGCCGTCCATCGCGTTGAACGAGACGGTGTCGACGTTCGCCGCCTTGCCGTTCGTCGTCGTGCTCGCGGCCACGTTGCCGCCGAGGGCATAGATGAAGCTGCTCGACCCGACCGGCGCGATCACTGTCGAGAACCCCTGCTGGGCCGCAGGCAGGCTGGAGGTGGCGGTCCATAGAATCGTCGCCGGGCTGAAGCTCACGGCGCCCGCCACCATGAAGTTCAGCGGCGAGCTCGTCCCCGAAGGCGTCGTGACGGTCAGCTTGTACGTCGTCGAGGCCGCGAGCGTGCTCGGCACGACGCCCACGATGAAGATGTCCTGCCAGTCGGCGTTGGCGAAGTTGATCGCCGCCGAGGCGACGACCGAGTTCGTCGATGCATCGCGGAAGTCGACCGAATAGCCCGACGCTGGCGGAGCCGAGAGGTCACCGAAGTTGTTCCCGTCGATGATGAAGACGCTGTTCGCCGTGCCGCTGCCGGAAAAGCCGCCGTTGACGTCCGTGAGCGCCGGCCCTGCCATCGTGAACGCGTTGGAGAGGGTCATCGACCCGCCGCCCGGATTCGCGATGTTGATGCTGAAGACCGTCCCGGACGCGGCGAGATTCGCCGCGAGTTGCGGCACGGCCACGTCGAGGCTGGTCGTCGAGAACGACTGCACGATCGCCGCAATCGGCGGGCCGCCCGCGGCAGGAGTGAAGATCACCGTCGGATTGACTGCGCCGGCTCCCGAACCGCTTTGCACAAAGCCCGTTCCGTCGATCGTGACGATGGTACCCACGGTCCCGGTATTCGGCGTGACCGACGAGAGGACCGGAGCCGGTCCTGCGTTGCTGTTCCCGCCGCAACCCGCGGCCACCACGGCAGCCGCGGTGAGCGCGGCGATCTTCATGTAGCGTGACATGGATCCCTCCTGAGGTTGGGAACGCGACTCGCCGGCGGGCGGGCTGGTTAAGCCCCGGATGTGGCGCGCCGGAAGCCATCCGGAGGCCGTGTGGTTGCTTGCGCTGCACGAGCGGCCATGGTGCCCGTACCCGGGCGTACGGCCGAAGCGTACGCGCAGGTGCATGACGGCCGGGCAGAGACTGAATCAGAGACCTTTTTTGCTCGGGCACGTGCCTTGCTCAACCAATCCCCGCCGCAAAGGTGCGGCAAAAGGAGGCACGCATGAAGCCGTACTCCATGTTGCTCCTGGCGGGCCTGCTCGCTGCCGCCCCTGCCTTTGCAGCGGGCACGCTCCCGGAGAAGGCCAACGCGAAGGCGGCCGCTCACGACGCGCTCAGCGACGACGCCGGCGAGCCGGATGTGAAGGCCACGGCGCCGACGCTCCCGGGCACGGCGTCGCAGCACGCGCAGGATGCCCTGAAGAACATCGCCTTCGGGCAGAAGGGCGCGAAGGAGCGCGCGGCCCACAGCAAGGCGGGCCAGCACGCCGACGATCAGGCCGGCGACGAGGGCGTCAGCCAGTCCGCCCAGGGCGCGGCGGCGAGCGCCGCGAGGAGCGCCAACGCCGACAGCCACGCTGCGGCGGGCCTGGCTCGCGCCTCCGCGCACACCGGCGCCCCCACCGGGACGCCGCCCGCTCGCGGGCGCTAGCACGGAATGACACTCCGAGGGCCGGCGCGCCGCGAGGCGCCGCCGGCCCTCGTCTATTCGGCGTTTGGCTCGTCCTCGCCCGTTCGGGCCGAGAGGCTCTGCAAGGTCGAGTAAAGGCGGCGCCGCGTGATGCCGAGCAGCCGCGCAGCGGCCGCCTTGTTCCCGCCCGCGCGCTCGATGGCCGCATCGATCAGGTCCCGCTCGAACTCGTCCAGATTGAAGCCCTCCCGCAGGACGTCGGCCGCGCGCAGGCCCTGGGCGTCGACTCGCTCGGGAGCGCGTCCGAGCCTGCCGAAATGGTCCACACCGACCTCCTCCTCGCCGGCGAGGATCAACGCCCGCTCCAGCGCGTTCTCCAACTCGCGCACGTTCCCCGGCCAGGCATGGTCGTGCAGCCGATCGCGCGCCGTCGCGGACAGCCTGGACGGAGGCACCCCGCGCGACGAGAGGAAGCGCTCCGCCAGCGGCAGGATGTCGTCGCGCCGGTCCCGCAAGGGCGGCACGTGGATCGCGAAGACGTTGAGCCGATAATAGAAGTCCTCTCGGAAGCTGCCCGCCTTCACGGCGGCCTCGAGATTGCGGTTCGTCGCAGCCACCACGCGCACGTCGACCTTGCGCGCCTGGGTGGATCCGACCGGCACGAACTCGCGTTCCTGCAGGAAGCGGAGCAGCTTGACCTGCGTGGCGGGCGTCACCTCGCCGATCTCGTCGAGGAACAGCGTCCCCGTGTCGGCTGCGGCGAGGTGGCCCGTCTTGCGCTCGTGCGCTCCGGTGAACGCGCCCTTCTCGTGGCCGAACAGCTCGCTCTCCAGGAGTGCCTCGGGGAGTGCCGCACAGTGCACTTCCAGGAGCGGGGCCGCGGCCCGCTTGCTGGAGTAATGGATGAGGCGCGCCAGCTGGTTCTTCCCCGTCCCGCTCTCGCCGAGTAGGAGCACGCTGGCGTCGGTCGCGGCGACCCGGCGGGCCGCGGCCAGCACTTCCTTCATCGCCGCGCTTTCCGCCACCAGGCCGGGAGTGAGGCTTTCGACCAGCCGGTCAGCCTTACGCTCCGTGGTCCGCTGGTCTGAAAGGCGCCGCACGCGCAGCCGCAGCTCGTCGATTGCGAACGGCTTGATCAGGTAGTCGGCCGCGCCGGCCTTCATCGCCGCCACCGCGCTCTCCGCGGAAGCGTGGGCGGTCATCAAGATCACCTCGGAGGGCGGCGTCCGGCCCCGGGCCGCCTGCAACACGCCGAGCCCGTCCACCTCGGCCATCCGCAGGTCGGTCACCACGATGTCGAAGAGGTCCTTCTGCAGCTCCGCGAGAGCCGCCCGCCCGCCGCCGGCCCGTGTCACCGCGTGGCCGTCCAGCGCCAGCGCCTCGGAGACAACCTTGCCGAGCTTCGGCTCGTCGTCGACGACCAGGATGCGTGTCATGGCGCGTCCCTTCACGAAGCGACGGGAAGACGGACCTGGAACGTGGCGCCCGGCCGCCCGTCGCCGATCAGTTCGAGCATGCCACCGTGCCGCTCGACGAAGCGCCGGGAAAGCGCCAGCCCCAGGCCAGTGCCTCCTGGCTTGCCGCTCACGAACGGCTCGAACAGCCGGGCCCGGATCTCGGGGGACACGCCGGGTCCGGAATCGTGGACGGTGATGCGCACCTGGCCGTCGACGGCTCCGGCCGTCAGCTCAATCTCGCCCTCGCGCTGCGCCTGGGCGGCGTTGGAGAGCAAGTTGGCGAACACCTGCCGCAGCCTGCTGCCGTCTCCCTCGATCGCTGGAAGCTCTCCAAGAGAGCACCGCACCCGCACCGCCGGGAACGATGCCTCCGCGGCCCGCGCGGCGTCTTCGAGCACGTCGCGCAGATCGAGCGGCGAGCGGACCATGGCCCGATCGCCGGCGACGTCGAGAAAGTCCTCCGTGAGCCGGCGTAGCCGTTCCACTTCGCCGAGCACGTCCTGGAGGTCGGATGCGCCCCGCTCGCCCAGCGCCGGACCGGAACGCTCGCGCAAGAGATCGATCGTTCCGCGGATCACCGCGAGTGGATTGCGGATCTCGTGCGCCGCCATCGCCGCCATGCGGGACATGGCCTCGCCGCGCGCCGCGCGCTCCGCGGCCTGTGTGCGGGCCCGCTCCGCCTGGGTCCACCGCCAGGCGACCAGCGCGAGCGCGGCGGCGCCTGCAGCCGCGAGGCCGGCCCCCAACGCGAATGCGGAGCGCAGCCCTCGCCGCGCGCCGGCGAACGCCTGACCGGCCTCGAGCGCCAGCACGGCGCGCACCGTCCCATCGGGGCCGCGGACGGGAAAATAACCGGTGGCCACGCCCTGCTCGCCCAGCGCGAAGCCGGCGCCGATCCCGGATTCGCTCTCGAACGCGCGGCGCACCCGGGCTGGATCGATGCGCAGCAGATCGACCCTGCGGCCGGCGGAACCGGTCGCGTCGGCGAGCACCGTCAGGTCCCGATCGAGAAGGAAGGCGCCCTCGAGCTGGTTGGCCTGCATCAACCGGTGGAGCTGTGCCGCCGAGGGCGCCGTGCCTTGCAGCAACCCCGCTGCCGCCTCTCCCGCGCCTCGAAGGCGCTCGTCGAGCACCTGATCGAGAGCACGGGCCGCGGAGGCGTGAAGGAAGGCCGTCGCGGCGAGCGAGCCCAGAAGCCCCAACGCGGCGGCGGCGATGGGGACCAGCGCGGACCGTCTGATCACAGGAGCCCTATCACGAAGGTCAGGGTGACACCTCCGGAAAACTCGCTGTACGCGAAGTCGGACACGTTGGAAAAGGACTTGCGCGCCGCCGCCCAGAAGCGGCCGGTCCAGTGATCGGCGAAGTCCAGCTCTGCGGCCGCGGCGCCGTCGACGTACGTGTCTGCGCGCCTGGCGACGAACGCAGGATCCGGCGTGTCATATCTCCGGCGCGAGACGCCCGCGTCGAAGGCGAACCGCAGCGTCGGGCTCGTGGGAAACCGCGCGTAGGCGTGCGGGCCGTGCTCCACGTAGGTGAGTGTCGCATCGTCGGTAAGGTCGCGCGCGGCCCCGTACGAGAGCCCGACCGCGGAGCCACCCCCGAACCTCCATTCTCCTGACAGCTCCGCGAGGTGCCGCGTCCCCGAGTACGGCGCCGCCGCGCCGGTCAGGAAAGACTCGAACCTGGCGGCGTAGCTCGCCGCGAGCGAGAGCTGGCGGAACGTCCAGCGGCCCTCCGCGAGGAGCCGGTGCGCGGAAAGGTAGCCGTCGCCGCCGAGGCTGAGGAAGTCGTACGCATACTCGGCGAGCGCGTGCCGCGGCTCGCGTCCGAGCTGCCACCCCGCCGCCGCTTCGGCGCCCCCGAGATCGAACTGCGTGAAGCGCGTCAGCTTGCGGTAGGTGCCGCTGGCGCGGGCGAACGGTCCGCTTTCGCCCGAGGGGCGTACCAGCAAGCTCGCCGCCACCGTGCCCGCGGCATCCTCGCTTCCGCCGGCCGTGGGCGAGCCGTCCGGGGCGAGGTCCACGTTCGAATCCGCCGACGGTCCGGCCAGCAGCGAGAAGACGAGGCGCCCTTCCCGCCGCGCGAGGCGGAGCAGGCTGGTGGCGGCGGGCGCGATGGCGGGGTCCCTCGCGGCGGCCGCTTCGAAACTCCTCGCCGCCTCCTCGCCTCCGCCCTGCCGTAGCGAGACGAGCCCGAGGAAGAGCTGGGCGGACGGCGCCAGCGACGGATCCCGTTCCGCCTCGCGGAGAAGCGGCACTGCCTCTTCATCCTCCTGCAACTCGTACCGGCAGATCCCCTCCAGCAGCGCGGAAGCGGGATCCGGACCTGCGGCGCGGATCCGCTCGAACAGTGTGATCGCACCGCGCCGGTCGCCGCTCTCCATCCGGCGCAAGGCCTCGCCGAACTGCTCGCCGGCAATGGCGCGGCGGCACAGCGCCGCGAGGGACGCGCGGGCCTTCGCGTTCTGCGGATCGGCGCGGAGGGCGCTGCGGTACGCGGCCGCTGCGGTATCGAGCGCGCCGCCGCGCTGCTCCTGGTCCGCGACGTCGAGGTAGGCCTCGGCAGCGGCGACATCGCGCTTCTGCGCCGGCTCCACCGGCGCGCAGGGATCGATGGCGGCCGCGACCGCCAGGAGCACGGGGGCGATCACGGCGCGATCTCCTTCCGCAACTCGGCGAGCGAGGCGCTTGCCTCGGCCTCGCGGTGGCGATCCTGGCGGCCACGGGCCAGCGCCGCTGCCTCCATGTAGTAGAGCGCCGCCAGGGAGCGGCGGCCTTCCTTGCGCGCCTCGGCCCCGTGCGCGTGGTACCAGTCGATCGAATCCGCCGACGGCTCGGAGGCGAGGAGCGCGGCGATGTCCGCGCGCATCTTCCGCGCCTGCGCGCCGATGCGCGGCCCGGTTCGATCGCCGACGCCTTCCAGCAGGCGATCCGCGCAGAGGAAGAGCCGCGCGTCGTAGCACGCCAACGCGCGGTAGTAGTCGAGCAGCGGGTCGGCGACGGAAGGAGCGGCGCGCTCCGCAGCGGCGAACGCCTCCAGCGCGTCTTCGGGCCGTTGCAGCTTCACCAGGGCGGCGGCCGCGTACCAGGCGGCGTCGCCACCGGCACCCAGCCGCGCGGCGACTGTGAACTCGACGTACGCTTCCTGGAAGCGCCTCTCGCGGAAGAGCTGCGCGCCGGCCAGCAAGTGCTCCTCCCCGGCGGCGAGCGCACCGGCCGCGAGGCACAGGACGGCAAGGCACGCAGCGATCCTCACCGAGGGGCTACCTGGAGGTTCCCGGCGGACCCGCGGGGATCTTGCCCGGACCGTGCGGCTTCTTGCGCGCCGCGTTCGCGCGCGCTTGTCCGGCGGCCGCGTGGCTGTCGGCATTGGCGCTCTTCGCCGCGCTCGCCGCCGCACCCTCTGCCGCCCGGGCGGCTGCCTCGGACCGCGCGGCCGCAGCCGCACCGTTCGCGCGCGCTTCGCCCTGCTCCCGCGCCATCCGGCCCACGTCGGATCGTCGCAAGGGAATCGCCTCGCCGTGCTTCCCGGCGCGTTCGGCGGCGAGGCTCGGCAAGACGGGCGGGAGCGCCGGCCCGGTGGCTTCCTGCTCGAGGGCTGCGCGCACGGCTGCGCGCGCCTCCTCGGCCCGCGCCGCGAAGGCGGAACTGCCCGCCACCAGCAGAACGGCGAGCCATCGCGAAGAGACGGATCCCACGTGCGATCTACGGAGCAAGATGTGTGCCTCCACTCATCGCGGCGGAGCAGTCGCCAGCCGCACGCGCGCGACGGACCGGAGGGTACACCTGCATGTACCAACCGGTACAGCCGAGACCCGCGGCGGCCGCCTTCTCCCAGGGAGGACGGGCTGGCGGAGATCTTGCTGAGGGACGAGCCGACCCACCCTGGGAGCCATCATGCGCACGTCCTCGATCGTTTTGTTCACCGCCCTGCTCGCCGCCGCTTGCGGCGGATCCAGCACCGGCCAGCTGAAGATCTCGCTGACCGACGCCCCGAGCGACCTCGCCAACGTCAGCCAGGTCAACGTCACGTTCGACGAGATCCGCGTGCACGACGACGCGTCCGCTTTGCTTCCCGACGCCGGCGCGTCCGACGCCGGCGCCGCAGAGGATGGAAGCGACGGCAGCGGGTGGATCGTGCTGTGCACGGAGACGAAGACCGTCGACCTGCTCTCGCTGACCGGAGGGCGGTTCACACCGGTTTGCTCGCAGCGCAGCGCCGATGGCGGCATGGAGGAGCTGCCGATCGAGGTGCCCGCCGGCAACATTTCGCAGGTGCGCCTGCACCTCGCGCGCGCGCAGCTCGTATTCAACGACGGGACGCCCAGCACCGACTTGATGGTCCCCAGCGGGTCGACCAGCGGGCTGAAGGTCGTCGTGAACCAGATCGTCGCGAAGGGCGCCACGCTGGAGATCAAGCTGGACTTTGACGCCGCCCAGTCCATCCACAAGCTGGGGAACGGCAAGTACCTGATGCAGCCGGTCATCCGGGTCCTGCCCTGACCGGGCGCCATCATGGAGCCGCGGGGCCACGACGGACGGAAACCGGCGCTGGACATCGCGAGCGGCGGCCTCCTGCTCGCGATGCTCGCGGTTCACGGCGCATCCACGCAGGGCAGCGCGGAGCAAGTGAACGCGTTAGCGCGCGGCGCCGGCCGGTCCGCCGCTTTCCGGGGCAACCCTGCGAGCCGAGTTGTGAGGCGTTCGCGCTAGGGAACCGCAGCGCTGAAGATGTCCTCGGTGGTACCGGTCGCGCCGCCCGCCGTGACGACGCGGCGCATGTCGGTCCACAGCGGGTGCGCAACGCCGTCTGTGCCGACCGACAGGCCGTTGTAGTCGCCGAGGAAGGTGGTTTCCCCGCCCGTCGCAGCCGAGAACCAGCGCGCGTGGTTCGGGTCGGACAATCCCGTGTCCACCCTCTGTCCGCGGAAAGCGCCGCCTGCCCCGGCGCGCGCCAGCGTGATGCCATAGCGCGAGTTCGCGGGATCGTAGCTACGGTCCATGAACATCACGTTGACGGTGCCGTCTGGTCCCACCGCGGCCCAGGGGAAGAATTGATCGTTCCTTGCCGTGCTCACGCGTACCGGGCCTGACCATGTTGCGCCGCCATCGGCGGAACGCGCGAGGAACACACCCGTGTTCGTGCTCGCCGCCGTGCCATCGCGATTATCCGACCACACGACGGAGAGCGCGCCGGTGACCGGGTCCACCGCTAGGTTCCCGGCCGAATTCACGCGGAACTGTGAGCTGGACAGCGTCTGCCGCCCCTGCACGTTGATGGGGTAGTCGTCCACGCCATCGCGCAGGAGGTCGCTCGCGCGGACCGGCGCCGAGAAGGTCGCACCGCCATCGGTGGACTTGACGACGAGATATTGATCGCGGAACTCGCCGTCGTTCACCGCCTGGTCGTTCTCGAACGCGACGAACAAGGTGCCGTCGGGCGCCACCACTGGCGAGGCGAACTGGTCCTCGCGGCAGCGACCGTCGTAGGGCAGGGGCGTGCCGGAGAACGTGCAGAGCGATGGATTCGCGCCGCTCAGCTCGACGGGCGTGGACCACGTCTGCCCGGCGTCGCGCGACACGGAGAAGAAGATGGGCGACTCGAGGTAGTTTCCGTTCCTGTCGAAGTGGAAGCGGGCCCACGTCATGTACACGCTGTCGCGGAACAGGCTCCGCGCGTTCGTGTCCACCGCCAGGTAGGGCTTGTCCTCGAAGATCGTCGCCGAAGTGGACTGCTCGACGATCACGGGTGCGGAGAAGCTCGCCCCGCCGTCCGTCGATCGGGAAACCTGAATGGCTCCGCCGAGGGCGAGGCCACCGAGGCCCAGGTCGAAGGCCACGCCGCCGATGAACACATTGCCACGCGTGTCGAACCCGACGGTGGGATCGTCGGACTGGGTGAACTTGCCCGCAGGGACCTGCCCGTTAAGCCAGCTGCGGCCGCCGTCGAAGCTCGTGTAGAACCCGAGCACGCTCTTGGCCGTCCCGCTCGTACCGCTTGGTGGCAACTCGGTATCGTTGGAGCTGCCCACCAGGTGAGCGGGGTTCGCCGGATCCGCCGCGATCGAGGTCTCGTTGTGCGGCAGCACCGTGCTGTCGCAGTTGGCCATGATATTCGAGCGGAACGATGTCGAGGAGTCGCAGACGGCCGTGAAGGGTCCGCCCACCGACTCGTTCTGCAGCGCCGCGGCCTGGTCGCGCGCGCTGGAGAGCTGCGGGCCATGATCGCGAGCTGCCCCGGCGGGCCTCGCCGCGAAAGCGAGGAGCGCGAGTGCGGCTGCGGAGGTGAGCTTGTGCATGGAGTGTTCCCCCTCCCCGCCGCAAACCGCAGCGGGGAGGGGAAGGCTACTCCCACCTCCTGCAGAATTGAACGGGCCCTGGGTCTCGTGAATCCAACGCCGTCTCGAGGAGTGCGGGTCAGAAGCCGCCCGTCCCATTCGGTGTGCCCAGGCCGCTCGGCCCGTCGAGGATACCGTCAAGCGTGCCTGCGTTCAGGGCGACGACCTGCTTGCGGCAGAGGGTTGCCGACCCACCTCGCGCGACGTCCTTGGGGCTGACGGCGCAGACCTCGCAGTGGGTTTGCGTGATGAGGACGTCGGGTGCGAGATCGAGGAGCAACGCCTCGTCCACGCGGTAAAGAGGCTCGCCCGCCCGCAAACGCTGCCTCACGAGCGCGTCGATCTCGCGGCTCGAGGCCGTGATGTCGAACGTCGGCGCGCTGCACACGGGAAGGCGCTTGACCCACTCGGGGTTGTCGCACTCGTGCGATCGACCGACCAGGCGATCTCCAGCCCCCAGCGCACAGACCAACTCGGTGCCGCTGGCCAGCAAGGAGACGACCCGCATGAGAATCAGACGGTGGGGTGAACGCGATATCTCGCGTGGATGGCCATGCCGAACCAGTACAGCCCGAACAGCGCGCCCACGTAGGCGAGATCGCCGACGAGCTGGTTGCGATAGACGGGCAGCCCCGCGACGTAACAGGTGGCGAGCCCGGCCAGTGTCCTCGGATAGAGGTGACCCCCAGCCCAGACGCCAAAGTTCGTCACGCCATAGAAGAGCGCTCCGCTTCCGAGCGTGGCGAGGACGGTCGCGAGCACACCGGGCCGGCGCTTGAGCAAGGTGCCGATCAGCACGATGAGCACCGACGTTCCGTAGACCCAAGCCATCCCCTCATAGGGAAAGAGACCCAAAGACAAATCGCCGAGCGCAAGGGAGGCGAGCGTTGCCGCTACCGCCCACCAGGGCTTGTCGAGCTTGCCTCCCCCGAAGAGGGCCATGGCGATGAGCGGAGTGCAGTTCCATGGATGGGGAATCAGCCGGCTCGCCGCCAACGCGAAGATCATGGTGATCGCCAGCCCGTAGGCAAAGCGCTTGGGGTCCATCTCGAGCGCTCCTTTACGAACTCGCCTGGGCTCAAGTACCCCAGCGTCGAGTGCCTCCGCTCCTGGTCGTAGAACACCTCGACGTAGTCGAACAGCTTTGTCTTGGCGTCCGCGGCCGTCTCGAAGCGATCCCCGAGCTCGAAGGTCATGGTCGAGAGCCAGCTCTTCATTGCCGCGTTGTCGGGCGCGTTGCCCCGCCGGCTCATGCTGCAGATGATGCCGTGCGCGGCGAGCACGCGCTGATAGTCTTCGCTCGCGCAGGGGCTGCCCTGGTCGGTGTCGCGCAAGAGACCAGCCTCGGGGCAGCGGCGCCGCAGTGCCTGCTCGAGGACGCGCAGCGCCAAGTGGCGGTCGCTGGCAGCCGAGAGCACCCAGCCCACCACCATCCGCGAGAAGAGGTCGAGGATCAACGCCAGGTAGAGCTTGCCCTCGCCCGTCAGGAGCTCGATGACGTCGCCCACCCAGTGCTGGTTGGGCCGCTCCGCCTCGAAGCGCCGATCCAGGAGGTTCGCCGCGACCGGCTGGTCGTGGTCGCTCAAGTGTACGGTCGGCAAAGAAGACCTTCGCTCCCTCGCGGGCAAAGGCACGAGCAAGCGCACCGCCGATTGCTCCGCCGGCTCCGTAGATCGCGATGTGATGGCGCTGAGCATCGGCCATCATCCCCGGCTACCATCGCTACTATGCGCACCGCACGTACGAGTGCCACCGCGCGCCGCAGATGCTGAAATGAAAAAGCGGCCGGACCGCGTCTGGGTCCGGCCGCTCGCTGAGTGCTTCGTTCTCTGTCTTCAGTCGCGCGAGTCGCTCAAGGTGGGGAGCCGTGGCTTGCACCGGTGCCGAGTTGCCACGGGACTGCAAGTCCCCCAACGCCGGCGGGAAGACCGGTCCCACCGCCGACGGCGGACACCCGTATCGGAGCCTTGCTCTCCGGCTCTACCGGCCGGAAAGCGCGCGCAAGACCTGCCTGGTTTTTTCCAGTCGTCGCGACTGCGTTCCTGTGGTGGGTGTCGTTGCTTGCGCCCCTCATTCACGAGCATGCACGAGCGCGGGGAATTGCGCCCCCACCTTCGAGTCGTGGACATATGTGTCGAAACCATTGCGGAGACGGCCTCTTGTTGCCGGAAAGGCGGGTGTTGCGATGCTCGTTCTTACCGACCGGTCTTGCTCTCACCGAAAAAAATCAGGCCGGCCCTCCGCCGGTGCCGTAGTCTTTGCCACCCTTCTCGCGCTCTGCTGCAGCAGGGGCGCGGCGCGAGCCCAGACGCTGCAGATCACGGTGACGACGCTGCCGCCTGGCGTGCAGGGCGCCACATACACAGCGCAAGTGTCGGCCGCAGGCGGCACTGCTCCCTACTCGGGGAGCATCACATCCGGCGCCTTGCCGCCGGGGCTGAACCTCATCCGCGTCGACGCCTCGACGGGCGCCATCACGGGGACCCCCAGCGCGATGGGCACCTTCCCCTTCACTCTCTCGATCACCGACGTAGCGGGGCGGGCCGCTTCGCAGCCGTTCAGCTTGACGATCGCGGGCCCGCAAGGCGCCGCCGCGCCCGCAGGACCTCCGGGACCTCCTGGCCTCATCTGGCTAGGCGCCTGGGCGATCAACCAGCTCTATTCCACCGGGGACGCGGTCTCGCACCTCGGCTCGTCGTGGGTCGCGAACGCCGTCAACACCAACAGCGAGCCGGCCGCGGGCAATGCCAACTGGGCGCTGCTCGCGCAGGCGGGAGTCAATGGAGCGCAAGGCCCGGCAGGCCCAGCAGGGCTTCAGGGACCGGCGGGGCCGCAGGGACCTCTCGGGCCGGCAGGCCCAGCAGGGCTTCAGGGACCGGCGGGGCCGCAGGGACCTCCCGGGCCAGCGGGCCCAGCCTCTCAGGTCGCCTCCTCGACATCGTCATCGCCGAACTGCACCACCGGCGGGCAGATCCAGTGGAACGCCGCGCTGAATGCGTTTCAGGGTTGCGCCGGGGGGAGCTGGCAGACATTCCGGCTCGGATCCTCGCTCAGCATCACCTCCGCAAGCCCGCCCAGCGGAGTGGTGGGCAGCCCGTACCAGTTCACCATCCAGACCGCCGGAGGCGTGACGCCGATCCAGTTCGCGATCACCCTCGGAGCCCTTCCCTCTGGCCTCGCGCTGAACCCCAGCAGCGGGATCGTCTCCGGCACGCCCACCAGCAGCGGCAGCTTCTCCTTCGTCGTTCAGGCGACCGACAGCAACTCCAGCACAGCGAGCTCGCAGCTGACCATCGCGGTCGCGGCGGCAGCCGTGGCCGGCACCATGCCCGATCCCACTCTCTTGCCGGTGGCCAGCACGCTTCAGGTACCCCTCACGGCCGCTTATGACGCGCTCCAGGTGCCGTCGATCGCGGCGGGGGGCACGTACCTCGACCCGACGACGGGCGTGAAGATCTACAAGCTCACCTCCAGCGTCTTTCCGACTTCGAGCCCGAGCTGGAACCACGACTATTCCGAAGGCGGCGACGAGGTGTCCCTGCCCTACCGCGGCAACACTCGCGCAGTGCTCGCTCGCCAGGCGGGCGGGGTCTACTGGCTGATCGACTTCACCCCGGGCACAGGCGTCAGCAACGCGCGCCCGCTCACCGGCAATGTCGCTCCATTCATGGACCTGGCGTTCGCGTTTTCGAACAATCCGGCGACGCCGTACTACGCCTACGTCAGCGATGGGACTACCATCCGCCGCATCGATATCCGAACGCTGGTGGAAGTCCCCGGCGGTGGGTGGCCGCAGAGCGAGCCGAGCGCGGTGTGGATGCACCAGAGCGAGAGCGACGGGCTGTTCGTCTGGATGCGGGGCGCCACCGGCTCCACGATGGTGGCGTTCGAGCCGAGCACGAACACCAAGAAGACCTACACCAACGCCGGGATGAACGAGCCTCGCATCGACCGGGCGGGCCGCTACGTCGCTCTGTCGATGACCACGCCGCTCAACGGACTCATCGTCTGGGACTGGAACACCGCCAGCGTAGTGTGGACCACGCCCGGCGACCCCGGCATCCCCTTCGCGCACAACGCGAGCCTCAGGCGCCGCTGGGTGAGCATCGACTGGAACATGAGCTACCCGCCCCAGTACAGCATGTTCATCCCCGACACGCCCAACTCGGCGCAGCACATCGGCGGGCCGGCGAACGCCACCCTGGTCCATGGCAACGGGAACTGGATCCAGCATCCGCTCGATCTCAACGACCAGTGGGCGCTGTTTTGCCACTATGGAAGCCTGCGGCCGCTGGAGAGCTATTGGCTCGCGCCCGGAGGGATGGTTCTGATCACGCCGAAGGGCGACCGCCGCCTGCTGGGGCATCCCTACAACACGAGCGCGAATTATAGGTTGTATACCTTCGCCAAGTTCTCCTCCGACGGGCGGTACGTCCTCTTCACCTCGAACATGGACGGTTCGGCGCGAAGCGACTTGTTCCTCGCGGAGTTGCCCGCGAGGTGAGAGTGCTCGGGCGCGAGGTGAGAGAGCGCAGGCGCGCGAAATTGGCGCGCGATGTGCAATGCTGAAGGCGCAGGCCTCCGGAAGGCCGAGAGGTGATGCCATGCTTGCTTTTCCAGGTCGGACTCGCTCCGGCGCGGCAGCGGCCGTGGTTGGCCTTCTCGCGTGTAGCAGCAAGACCACCACGCCCGATCCGATGCTTTTGCCGGCGGCGACCACACTTCAGATACCGCTCACGGCCGCCTATGACTCCCTCCACGTGCCGTCGATCGCGGCGGGGGGCTCGTACCGGGACCCGACGACGGGCGTGAAAATCTACAAAGTCACCTCGGGCGCCTTCCCGACCTCGAGCCCGAGCTGGAACCACGACTACTCCGAAGGCGGCGACGAGGTGTCCCTGCCCTACAGCGGCAGCACTCGCGCCGTCTTGGCGCGCCAGGCAGGCGGGGCTTACTGGCTGATCGACTTCACCCCCGGCGCAGGCGTCGGCAACGCGCGCCCGCTCACCGGCAGTCTTTCTCCATTCATGGACTTGGCGTTCACGTTCTCCAACAACCCGGCCACGCCCTACTACGCTTACGTCAGCGACGGGACCGCCATCCGCCGCGTCGATTTCCGGACGCTGGTGGAAGTCCCTGGAGGGGGGTGGCCGCAGAGCGAAACGAACGCGACCTGGCTGCACCAGAGCGAGAACGACGGGATGTTCGTCTGGATGCGGGGCGCCACCGGGACCACGATGGTGGCCTTCGAGCCGAGCACGAACACCAAGCAGCCTTACACCAACGCCGGGATGAACGAGCCCCGCATCGACCGGGCGGGCCGCTACGTCGGGCTGTCGATGAACTCGCCGCTCAACGGGCTCACCGTCTGGGACTGGAACACCGCCAGCGTGGTGTGGACCACGCCCGGCGACCCCGGCATCCCCTTCGCGCACAACGCGAGCCTCAGGCACCGCTGGCTGAGCATCGACTGGAACATGCGCTACCCGCCCGAGTACAGCATGTTCATCCCCGACACGCCCAACTCGGCGCAGCACATCGGAGGGCCGGCGAACGCCACCCTGGTCCACGGGAACGGGACCTGGATCCAGCATCCGCTCGATCTCAACGACCAGTGGGCGCTCTTCTGTCATTACGGAAGCCTCCGGCCGCCCGAGAGCTTCTGGCTCGCGCCCGGAGGAATGGTCCTCATCACTGCGAACGGCCAGCGCCGCCTGCTGGGGCATCCTTACAACACGAACGCGAATTATACCTTGTATACCTTCGCCAAGTTCTCCTCCGACGGGCGGTACGTGCTCTTCACCTCGGACATGGACGGCTCGGCTCGAAGCGAGTTGTTCCTCGCGGAGCTGCCCGCGAGGTGAGAGCGGCGGGGCGCGCTCCCATTCCCGGCTCGGCGTACGAACCACTCGATCGTTTCCTCGAGGCCGGAGGCCAGCGAGCGGCACGGCCGGTATCCGAGCAACTCCTCGGCCTTCGAGGTGTCCGGTTTGGAATGGCGCACGTCGCCGGGACGGAAGGGCTGGTGAATGGGTTTCGCGTCCCCGACGTCGGGCAAGCCGCGCGCCGCCAGGCGATCCCGGATGAGGACGAAGAGGCGACTGAGCGTGGTCGGCTTCCCGACGCCGACGTTGAAGATCTGATCGACGGCCGGAGACCCCGGCGCGGCGACGCCCGCGAGCAGGTTGGCCTGGATCACGTTCTCGACATGGCAGAAGTCCCGGCTGGTCTGGCCGTTCCCGAAGATGACGCACGTGTCGCCGCGCGAGAGCGTGGCGATCCACCTGGGGATCACCGCCGCGTAGGGGCCCCTCGGGTCCTGGCGCGGGCCGAAGACGTTGAAGTAGCGCAGGCCGATGGTCTCGACGCCGTACGCGCGCGAGAAGATCTGGGCGTACAGCTCGTCGATGCGCTTGCTGAGCGCATACGGGGAGAGCGCGCTCCCGATCTGGTGCTCGACCTTGGAACGCCCCGGGGCATCGCCGTACACCGAGCTCGAGGTGGCGTAGACGAAGCGGGGCGCGCCCGCATCGCGAGCGGCGATGATCAGGTTGAGAAATCCGTCGACGTTGACCTGGTGGGTGGTGAGCGGGTCTTCGAGTGATCGAGGGACCGATCCCAGCCCTGCCTGGTGGAGCACGATGTCGGCCCCTGCGCAGGCCTTCCGGCAAGCGGCGAGGTCGCGGATGTCTCCCTCGATGACCCGGAGCTTGCGAAACGCCTCGGGGCCCACCCGGGCCAGGACATCGCGGAGATTGTCCTCGCTGCCCGTGGCGAAGTTGTCGAGGCCGATCACGCTTTGTCCGCGGGAGAGCAGCCGCTCCACCAGATGGCTGCCGATGAAACCGGCGGCCCCCGTCACCAGCCAGGACCGCGGCCGCGCGGCGAGCTCCGCCTCGACCTGTTCGATGGCGCCCATCAGAGGCTCCAATAGCGGATCCCGCGATCCATCGCGGCCGCGTTGAAGACCGACTTCACATCGACGAAGACTCCGCCCGGGTGCAGGAGACCCAGCAGCCGCTCGCGAGGCATCTCCAGATATTCGCGGTGGCTGACCGCCAGAATGAGTCCGTCGAGCGAGCGGAAATGCTCCAGCGATGTGAGCGCGATCCCGTACTCCTCGCGCGCCTCCTGCGGGCTGCCCAGCGGCTCGTGCACCAGCGGCTCGATGCCGAACTGGCGCAGCTCCTCGACGATGTCGGGGACCCGGCTGTTGCGAAGGTCGGGCACGTTCTCCTTGAAGGTGAGCCCGAGGATCCCGACCCGCGCTCCCATCACCGGAACGTCTGCGTGGACCAGCAGCTTCACCAGCCGCTGGGCGATGAAGCTGCCCATGCTGTTGTTGATCTGCCGGCCGGCGAGGATGACCTGGGGCTGGTAGCCGAGCTCCTCCGCCTTGGTGGTCAGGTAGTAAGGGTCGACGCCGATGCAGTGGCCACCGACCAGGCCCGGCGAGAAGGGGATGAAGTTCCACTTGGTCCGCGCGGCGGCGAGCACGTCCGCGGTTCGAATCCCCATCCGATCGAAGATGAGCGCCAGCTCGTTCATCAACGCGATGTTGAGATCGCGCTGGATGTTCTCGATCACCTTGGCCGCCTCGGCGACCTTGATCGACGGAGCCCGGTAGATCCCCTTCTCGACGATTGCGCCGTACACGCCGGCGATGCGCTCCAGCGCTTCGGTGTCCTGGCCGGAGACGATCTTGGTGACCCGCTCCAGCGCGTGCGCCCGGTCGCCCGGGTTGATGCGCTCGGGCGAATAGCCGAGCTTGAACTCGACGCCCGGCCGAAGGCCCGAGGTGCGCGCGAGGACGGGGCCGCAGATCTCTTCGGTCACGCCGGGGTAGACGGTCGACTCGTAGACCACCACGGCACCGGGCTGGAGGACCCGGCCTACCGTCTCGGTGGCGCGCAGGACGCAGCTGAGATCGGGCCGGTTATAGCGATCGACCGGAGTGGGAAGAGCGAGGACGAAGAACGTCCGGTCGGCCAGGTC
>WNFG01002093.1_pt1 | contig 27489 bp, 22 predicted proteins | sample 5400431 | NCBI WGS metagenome assembly WNFG01 (sample SAMN13153346, study PRJNA577476) | soil metagenome | isolation source: 120 cm saprolite under Douglas fir tree site 2 hole 3 replicate 2 | place: USA:California | collected 2015-04-18 | reverse complement strand
CTCGCTACGCCCGCGTCGGCGTGTACATCTGCTACGACCGCCACTTCCCGGAAGGCGCGCGCATCCTCGGCCTCAACGGCGCGGAAATCGTCTATAACCCGTCCGCCACCGTCGCCGGCCTCTCCGAATATCTTTGGGAACTCGAGCAGCCCGCCCACGCTGTCGCCAACGCTTATTTCGTCGCCGCCATCAACCGCGTCGGCACCGAAGCTCCCTGGAAAATTGGCGAGTTCTACGGCAAGAGCTATTTCTGCGACCCGCGCGGCAAAATCGTCAAGCAAGCCAGCCGCGACAAGGATGAGCTCCTCGTCGCCGAGTTGAATCTCGACGAAATCCAGAAAGTCCGTGACACCTGGCAGTTCTACCGCGACCGCCGCCCGGAATCCTACGGTGAAATCACGCGCACTCGCGCGGCGGAAAATTCCGAGGCGGCCAACTAAATTGCTTCGCGCGGAAACCATCGAGAGCAGTTCGCTCTACAACAAGGACCTTGCCCCGGTCTCGATCGAGCGCCGTAGCTGGCGCACCTACAATTACGCCGCACTGTGGATCTCCATGAGCGTGAACATCCCCACTTACATGCTCGCAAGCGGCATGATCGCCGGCGGCATGAACTGGAAGCAGGCCCTCTTCACCGTTTTTCTCGGCAACGTCCTGGTCCTCATTCCCATGCTGTTGAACGCCCACGCCGGCGCGCAATACGGCATTCCGTTCCCGGTTTTTGCGCGTGCCTCCTTCGGCGTTCTCGGCGCCAACGTTCCCGCCATTCTCCGCGCCCTCGTCGCCTGCGGCTGGTTCGGCATCCAAACGTGGATCGGCGGCGAAGCCATCAACGCCATGATCGTGGCCCTCGCCCCGTCCTGGGCGAATTTCCACGCCGGCCCGGCCATTTGCTTCGCTTTCTTCTGGCTCCTGAACGTGCTCGTGATTCTCCGCGGCATTGAAACCATCCGTTTCCTGCAAGGCATCTCGGCTCCATTTCTGCTTCTCATTGGACTCGCCCTTCTTCTCTGGGCGCGCAGCAAAGCCGGTGGCTTCGGCCCGATGCTCGCCACGCCCTCGAAATTTCAAACCTTCGGCGAATTTTTCCGTTTCTTCATCCCTTCGCTGACCGGCGTAGTCGGTTTCTGGGCCACCGTCTCCTTGAACATTCCGGATTTCACCCGTTATGCCCGCAGCCAGCGCGATCAAATCGTCGGCCAGGCCCTCGGCCTCCCCGCAACCATGACTTTCTATTCCTTCATCGGCATCGCCGTAACGTCCGCCACACTCATCATTTTTGGCGAGGCCCTCTGGAATCCCGTCGCCGTCCTTGCGCGCCTCGGCAACCCCTTCGCCGTCGTCCTCGCCATGATCGCTTTGCTCATGGCCACGCTCAACGTCAACGTGGCCGCTAACGTCGTCTCCCCCGCCAACGATTTCTCCAATCTGTCTCCTCGCCGCATCAGCTTCCGCACCGGCGGCCTCATCACCTGCGCCATGGGCATCGTCATGCAGCCGTGGAAGCTGATGGCCGACTACGGCAGTTACATTTTCGGTTGGCTAGTCGGCTACTCGGGTTTTCTCGGCCCCATCGCCGGGGTGCTTATCTGTGACTACTTCGTCGTGCGCAAGAAATTGTTGATCGTCGAGGATCTCTACCAGCGTCACGGCCAGTACGAATATTCGCGCGGCTTCAACTGGACCGCCGTAGCCGCGCTCGCCGCAGGCGCCGCAGTCGCTTTCGTGGGCCTCGTGTATCCGCCGCTACGCGTCCTCTACAACTACGCCTGGTTCGTCGGCTTTCTGGTCAGTTTCCTTTCCTATTTTGCTTTGACGAACCGCGTCGCACCGGCCACTCAGCCGGCCGACTGAAGTGGAGGATTCGTATGGTTGCATATCTGCAGCGCCGATCAACGCCGGACCAACAGCTAACCACGAAACGCGGATTGTGATGGGATTCATCAAGTTCATTCCAGCTCTTTGGGCGGTGGTATGGTCTTTCTGGGCTATCCGTTTTGTCCTTAAGAAGGAAAGCCAGTTCAGATGGGGCTTAGGGCGTCGGGCAGATTTCGTTCCTTTTTGGCTTGGCGGCAGCTTATTCATTGTCAGTTCGATTTACGCTTTGTTCTGGGCAGTTGTAACTACCGGTATGGACCTTGGCTATTGGGGCTCCTCATCTGGGCCTGCCACGGCACTGGCTCGCGTGAACCAGGGCTTGGGCCTAGTACTGTTAGACGCTTTTCTTGCGACAGGATTTATCTTCTTCGCAATCACCTCATTCAGAGTAACTGTTCAGGAGAAGCTGTCACCGACTGGTCGATTGGTGGCGTCGGTTCTAACACTAGGGGCACTTAGCATCGCAGGGCTCGCCACATATCAAGTTGCAAGAGCGATTGCGCAAGCGAGTTCGAAAACTAGCCCTCACTAAGCGAAGGCGCGAGTTAGATCGGAGAGAGCACTCATGGACTTCGGCATCACAATTAAACCGGACATTTCGATCGACCGCATCTTGAGCCTCACCCAACAGGCCGAGAGCTCCGGCTTCTCCTTCGGCTGGATCTTCGATTCCCACGTCATCTGGAAAGAGCCTTTTCCGCTCCTAACCCTCATGGCCGCCAACACGAAAAAAATGCGCCTCGGCACCTGCGTCACTAACCCAGCCGTGCGCGATGTCACCGTCTCCGCCAGCCTTTTCGCTACTTTGAATCTCGCCTCCCACGGCCGCATGGAACTCGGCATCGGCCGCGGCGACAGTTCCCGCCGCGTCCTCGGCAAGAAACCCACCACTCTCGAAAATCTCGAGGAATTCGTCCGCGTCTTTCGCAATTTAAACGCCGGCAAAACCGTCGACCTCGACGGCGTCCCCACGAAATTTCCCTGGGCCAGCGGCGACGTTCCCCGCGTCTGGGTCGCCGGCTACGGCCCCAAAGCCCTTCGCACCGCCGGGCGCATCGGCGACGGCGTCATCCTCCAGTTCGCCGACCCCGACCTGATCGAGTGGTGCCTCGGCTTCGTCCGTGAAGGTGCCAAAGAAGCCGGCCGCGACTTCAGCAAGATCGAAGTCATGGCTGCCGCCCCCGTCTGGGCCTCCGACGACTTGAAAACCGCGCGCGAACACGTCCGCTGGTTTCCTGCCCTCGTCTCCAACCACGTGATGGACCTCATCTCCAAATACAAGCCCGAAGAATTGCCCCCCGCACTCACCTCGTTCGTCAAAGACCGCGGCAAGTACGACTATCTCCACCACTGCGAAGTCGGCAGCGACAACGCCGAGTTCGTCACCGACGAAGTCGTCGACCGCTTCTGCCTGATCGGCCCCATCGATGAGCACCGCAAAAAGCTCGACCGCCTCCGCAAAGCCGGCGTAACCCAATTCAACATCTATCTAATGTCCGGCGACGAGGAAAAAACCCTCGACATCTACCACCAAAAAGTTTTGCCGAATTACGCTAAATAGCATTAGTCTTAAATCTCCAGCTCACCCCGGAATTCATCCCGACCCGGTCTGGAGCGGTCAGGCCTTTCCGATTCCCACCGCAAGTCCCAGCTTCTGAAAGACCTCCCGCTGGTCTTGAAGATTGCATAAGTCCAAAATCGCTCTGTCCAAAATCGCTCTTGACTTTCCCATAATCTGTACTATACTTATATCTGTAGATAACTACGTTTGGGAGTGCGGGAGCTTGCTCCCGCTTTTCTTTCTGGGACCACATCTTCCTTGCTCGCCCTGTTTGATGACCAAAAAATATCCCTATTAGAATCAATCAGTTGCGAATTGCAAATTTCGTATCTCCTGTGTTTTGATATTCTTACGAAATGCCCCGGGGTATAGGGGGGCCTTCGGTTTCACCCCTTCCCATCTGTTTCCGACTCAGTCAAAATCGCTTCTTACAAATCGGTTCTTTAGAGGAGCAAAGATGCGCTTTGACACCGTAATCCGCAACGGCACAGTCGTAACCGCAACCGATACCTGCGTCGCCGACGTTGGCATTAACGGCGACAAAGTCACCGCCATCGCCGCCCAGCTCCCCACGGAGAACGCCACGCGCATCCAGGACGCGACCGGCTGCCTCGTCATCCCCGGCGGTATCGACGTCCACACCCATCTCGACATGCCCTTCGGCGGCACCACCAGCGCCGACGATTTCCAGACCGGCACCATCGCCGCCGCCTTTGGCGGCACCACCACGCTGATCGACTTTGCCATTCAGTACAAAGGCCAGTCGCTCCGCCAGGCCTTCGACACCTGGATGAAGAAAGCCCACGACAAGGCCGTCACCGACTACGCCTTCCACTGCATCATCACCGATCTCGGCTCCGCGCAACTAGACGAAATGGGCCAGCTCATCCGCGAGGGCGTCACCAGCTTCAAGCTCTTCATGGCCTATCCCGGCGTGTTCATGCTCGATGATGCGTCGATCTTCAAGGCCATGCGCCAAGCCGCCAAACACAGCGGCCTCATCTGCATGCACGCGGAAAATGGCGGCGCCATTGACGTCATCGTCCAGCAGGCCCTTGCCGAAGGAAAACGCGCGCCGAAGTATCACGCCCTCACTCGTCCCACCACCGCCGAAGCCGAAGCCACTTCACGCGCCATCGCCCTCGCCGAAATGGCCGGCGCGCCCGTCTACATCGTTCATCTCTCCTGCAACGAAGCGCTCGAAAAAGTCCGCGAGGCCCGCGACCGCGGCCTCCCCGCCTACGCGGAAACCTGTCCGCAATATTTGTATCTCTCGCTGGATAATATGGACGCGCCCGGATTTGAAGGCGCGAAATACGTTTTCACTCCGCCGCTTCGCGAAAAATGGCATCAGGAAAAGCTCTGGCAGGGCCTCGCGAAAGACACGCTGCAAGTCGTCTCCACCGACCACTGCCCCTTCTGCTTCAAGGAGCAAAAAGAGCTCGGCAAGGACGACTTCACGAAAATTCCCAATGGCGGCCCCGGCATCGAGCACCGCCTAAGCCTCGTCTATACGGGCGGCGTCCACGGCAAGCATTTTTCGCCAAATCGATTCGTCCAACTCGTCTCGACCGCGCCCGCGAAACTCTTTGGCCTCTACCCGCGCAAAGGCACTATCGCCGTCGGCTCCGACGCCGACCTGGTCATCTTCGATCCCAATCACGAAGAAGTGATCAGCGCCAAAACCCACCACATGCGCGTCGACTATTCCATGTTCGAGGGCATCCGCACCAAAGGCGCGCCCAAAACCGTCTTCTCCCGCGGCCGCCCCGTCATCGACGCCGGAAAATTCGTCGGCCGCCCCGGCGCCGGCCAATTCCTCCGCCGCCAAACCTACTCGGGACTTTAATATGGCCGACGAACATAAACTTCCAAGTGCTTTGGAGATCTTCTCACCCGACTCACCCGACTACTGGTTTCCGAAATTCATCATGGGTAGCTTGCTTCTCTGTCTTGCTTTCGCTTGCTTCAGGTTGGATCACCCAGCCAGCATTTTTCCTTGCGGTTTCATCTTGTCGCTCAGCCTAACGTTCCTCTGGCTCACCCGGATCAAACCAGAGGCTGAAGAACTAAAGTATCGAAGACTCTTTGAATGGAAGTCGATCCCATACTCCGAGATCATTGGGTGCAGCACGTTCTGGGTTTGGGGTTTCATCAAGACCAAACAATACAGATTTCCCTTCGGGAGAGTCTATTTCCCGCTTCCTCGCAACCAGAAATACGGCCATCGATGGGACAGAGGAATCATCTCATTCATCCGAAGCAAAGCCGGATTGGACTGAGCTATTAGGAGGACTAGAAAATTTAGCCGAGACACCTCACCTTGACCGTGTTCTTCGCTCCCTGTTAAGGTGAGGAGTTATCTTGGGCTCAGTGTACCTACTGAGCGCCGGGGCTCCTGTGGAGGGAGTGCATTCGTTTTATGGGCGTCTCATGGGCCTGACCAAACTGGTAATCCGGGGCGCGCGGCAGCATAACCTCAAGAATATCAGCGTCGAAATTCCCCGGAACAGCCTCACGGTCATCACCGGCCTTTCCGGTTCGGGCAAATCCTCGCTCGCCTTCGACACCATCTACGCCGAGGGCCAGCGCCGCTACGTCGAATCGCTTTCCGCTTACGCGCGGCAGTTTCTTGACCAGATGGAGCGCCCCGAAGTTGACGTCATCGAAGGGCTTTCTCCTTCGATCGCCATCGAGCAGAAAACGACGACGCGCTCGCCGCGTTCCACCGTTGGCACCATCACGGAAATTTACGATTACCTCCGCGTGATCTACGCCACCGTTGGCGTCCCGCATTGCCCCAACTGTGGCAAGCCCATCACACGTCAGTCCAGCGAGCAGATCGTCCAATCCATTCTTCACGGCGAAATCTGCAAGCCCGACGATCGCATCATGATTCTCGCGCCCATCGTCCGCGGTCGAAAGGGCGCTTTTCGTAAAGAGCTCGAAAAATTCGCGGAGGACGGTTACGTCCGGGTGCGCATCAATGGCGAACTATTCCCCCTCGACGATCTCCCGGTCATCGACAAGCGCAAGAACCACACCATCGAAATCGTCATCGACCGCCTGCTCGTCAAGCAAGGCATCGCCGCGCGCCTCGAACAATCCATCGCCACGGCGCTCAAATTGGCGAGCGGCCTCGTTACCGTAGCCATCGTCGGCGGCAAGGAACACACTTTTTCCGAGAAGCTCGCGTGCCCCGATTGCGGCATTTCGGTTCCGCAACTCGAGCCGCGTTCTTTCAGCTTCAATTCGCCCTACGGCGCTTGCCCTGCGTGCAACGGCCTCGGCTCGAAATACGATTTCGATCCGTCAAAGATCATCACCGATTGGACTCGCCCGCTTTTCGATGGCGGCCTCGGCCCAGGCTCCGGCTCCGCGATTCTCAAGCGCACGCTGGAACTCGGCGCTTACGCGCACGGCTTCGATCTCGAAACGCCGTTTGAAAAATTCCCCGCGCGCATCCAGAACATGCTCTTGTACGGCTACCCGCCGACGAATGGGAGCGTATCGGGCGAAAATGGCTCTGCAGGAAAAAAATCCAAAGGTGATAAAGGCTTTCGTTTCCCCGGCATTCTGAAATTCCTCGAACGAAACTTCGAAGAGTCCAACTCCGATTCTTACCGCGAGTGGATCACGCAGTATATGTCGGCCACGCAATGCGCCGTCTGCCACGGCAAGCGCCTGCGGCCGGAATCGCTTGCGGTCAAGCTCGGCGGCTTGTCCATCGCGGATTTCACCGCGCTCGCGCTCAGTTCCGCGCGCCCGGCCGTGGACAAAATCCTCGCGCAGCTCACCGAGCGCCAAAAAGAAATCGCCGCGCGCCCGCTGGAAGAAGTTTCCGAACGCATCGATTTCCTGCTCGCCGTTGGCCTCGGCTATCTGAGCCTCGACCGTTCCGCTGCCACGCTTTCCGGCGGCGAGGCTCAGCGCATCCGCCTGGCCACGCAAATCGGTTCGCGCCTGCGCGGCGTTCTCTATGTTCTCGACGAGCCCAGCATCGGCTTGCACGCGCGTGATAACGCGCGACTCCTCGGATCGCTCGAACATCTCCGCAATCTCGGCAACACCGTCCTCGTCGTCGAGCACGATGAAGACACCATTCGCCGCGCCGATTTCGTCGTGGACCTTGGCCCCGGCGCCGGCAACGCCGGCGGCTACCTCGTCGCCCAGGGCAAGCCGGCTCGGCGCGAGCGCGAACAATCTCAAGGAAGTCGACGTCACGCTGCCACTCGGCCTGCTTACCGTGGTCACCGGCGTCTCCGGCTCAGGCAAATCCACGTTGGTCAACGACATTCTCTACCGCGCACTCGCGCAAAAACTTTATCGTTCCTCCGAAGCGCCCGCAGCCCATCGTGAAATTCTCGGCGCCGACCAGATCGACAAAGTTATCGAAATCGATCAGGCTCCCATCGGCCGCACTCCGCGTTCCAATCCCGCTACTTACACCGGCGTCTTCGCGCCGATCCGCGATCTCTTCGCCATGCTCCCGGAATCGCGCGAACGCGGCTACCGCGCCGGCCGCTTCAGCTTCAACGTGAAGGGCGGCCGCTGCGAAGCGTGCCAGGGCGACGGCCTGCGGCGCATCGAGATGAATTTTCTTCCCGACGTTTACGTGATGTGCGAAGTGTGCCGCGGCCGCCGCTACAATTCCGAAACGCTCGCGGTTCGCTACAAAGGTCAATCGATCAGCGATGTCTTGAATTTGCCTTCTTCCGACGCGCTGAAGCTCCTCGAAAACATTCCGCAGATTCAGCAAAAACTTGCGACTCTTGTAGAAGTCGGCCTCGGCTACGTCACCCTCGGCCAGTCCGCCACGACGCTTTCCGGCGGCGAGGCCCAGCGCATCAAGTTGGCACGCGAGCTCTCCAAGCGCCAGACCGGCCGCACACTCTACATCCTTGATGAGCCGACCACCGGCCTGCACTTCGACGATGTTCGAAAACTCCTCGACGTCCTGCAGCGCCTCGTCGATCTCGGCAACACCGTGCTCATCATCGAGCACCATCTCGACGTCATCAAGCAAGCCGACTGGATCATCGACCTCGGCCCTGAAGGCGGCGAAGGCGGCGGGCGCATCGTCGCGCAAGGCCCACCCGAACTCGTCGCTCGCACAAAAAAATCGTACACGGGCCAGGTCCTAGCTCGTGTACTCTCTGTCCAAACCTCTGGGATAAATGGCAACGGGAAATAGGAGCATTTCTTTTGCGGGAGCGTGCAAACAATGGGAGCTCTTCTCTATTTTGGCGGCAAATTTCTCGCTTACTCCGCCTGGTGCTATTTTGGCTTGCGCGTTTTACGGCCTCTGAATTCCCGCACACTTGGCCGCGCCATCATCTATGGTGCTATTCGCCTCTCCCTCGGGTTTTTCTTCGGCATTCTGATCTACTTGCTCAGCAGCGCCTTGATCACATCCCTCGCGCCCGGGCTTCCAGAAAACGTCATTACCTATCTGTCCGTCTACGTTCCTGTGCGGTGGATCGAATGGACTATCATGGCCATTCTGATTCTGCCTGGTCCCATTTCTCCTTCGCATTGGATTGTAGGAAACGGGCGGACGGATCGCTTGTGGCGATTGGGCGGAATCGCCATCTCCTGTCTGGCTGACATTCCTCTCATCGTTTCCTTGGGTGGTGTCATTCCTGTCGGCCGGTTCCTTTGCTGAGACAATTTCCACTTTCCTTGCGCCCATTCGCTCTTTGCCGTTAAAGTGTTCCCTGCTCCATGAGCATCTACTCCATCCAACCGATTACGCTCGGTGCGGTGCGCACGTATCCGCTGGCGTCACGCAAGAGCAAAGTCAGCGTGCGAGACTTTGCTAAGCCGACTGGCGCGACTGTGTCGCTTACAAAATTCCTGGATTCACTGCCAAACATTCTTGCGGCGGAAGACCTTCGGAACCTCATCAGCGCGATTCACGGCGCGCGCAAAGGGCGCAAAGCAATTCTGTGGGGTATCGGCGGCCACGTCATCAAAGTTGGCCTCGGTCCGATCCTGATCGATTTGATGAAGCGCGGATTCGTTTCTGGAATTGCCATGAACGGCGCGGCGCTGATCCACGATTTTGAAATCGCCCTTGCGGGAAATACTTCCGAAGACGTGGAAGCCGGCCTCGGCGAAGGCCAGTTCGGCATGGCCGAAGAAACCGGCAAATACCTGAACGAAATCGCCAAGCTTGCGCAGCGCATTCGAATCGGCTACGGCGAAGCCGCGGGACAATTTCTCTCGAGCGGCATCATCGAAGTCAAGCACGCGGATTCTGGCGTTCTCGTTGCCGCTTACAAACAAGGCATTCCCGTGACGGTTCATCTTGCTATCGGCACGGACATCCCGCACATGCATCCGGCCGCCAGCGGCGCGGCGCTTGGCGATGCTACGCATCATGACTTCCGCTTGTTCTGCGCGCTGGTACAGCAGATGCATCCGGGCGGCGTCTATCTCAATTGGGGCTCCGCCGTCCTTCTGCCGGAAGTTTTCCTGAAAGCGCTTTCCGTGGTTCGCAACCTGGGGATCGCGCTGCGGCCGATTACTACCGCGAACTTCGACTTTATCCAGCACTACCGTCCGATGCAGAATGTAGTGAAGCGCCCCACCGCTTCCGGCCGCAACGAGCGCGGCCCGCAATCGCGCGGCTACGCCATCACCGGCCACCACGAGTTGCTCTTGCCGCTCGTCGCCGCCGCGTTGGGTGCCGGCTGGCCCAAGAAACGCGGCGGTCGCAAACGATGAACCTCTTTGACGACAACCCGCTGAAGCCGCCGGAAGAAAATCTTCCCGCCAAGCCTTCGTCCGACGGGCTAGCGGAACCGGCCCCTTCGCAACCATTCGTTCAGCCGCTTGGCGGCGATCCACTTTCTTACCTCGTCGCTCCGCCCGCGGCCTCTACTCCACCACCGCCCAATTTGCCGGAGGATCTGCGCATCTCCTGGTCCTGGCTGCACCTCCTGGTCTTTGGAGTTTTTGTGGTCGCCAGCCTGATTACGCTGCAGCTCGCCGTTTTGCTTTATTTTTCAGTGGACCGGCACCTTTCGCAGAAGCAGCTCCAGCATCTTTTCGAGTCCGATCCCAGGATCCTCATCGGCATGAATGTTCTGTGGTTCGCGCTGATCCTGTTTTTTCTTTACATTACACTGGCGGTTTTGCGCGACTCGCCATTCTGGCTTTCTCTCGGCTGGAAGAAACTCAAGTCCGATCCCGGCGGAGGCAAAGGGCGCCCGTGGATGTATTTCCTGAGCGGGTGCGGCTTGTCGATTTTCGTGGCCGTGGCCAGCTCGCGCGTCAAAGACGTCGAAAACGCGCCCATCCAGGAGTTCTTGAGAAACCGGACGGGCGCCATGTTGCTCATGGCTATGGCGGTATTTGTCGCGCCGGTGGTGGAGGAAACCGTCTATCGCGGCTACCTGTACCCGGTCCTGGCGCGAATTACTTCTGCGGTCCTGCAGTTCTTCGGCATGGAGTTTTCCAGCGCCACTCGCACCGGCGTGTTCGTCAGCATATTCATGACGGGCACGCTCTTTGGGCTGATGCACGCGCCGCAGCTCGGCTACACCTGGGGCCTCGTCGGGCTGCTTACTTTCGTCGGCGTCATTTTTACTTTTGCGCGCGCGTGGACCGGGACGGTTGTGGCCAGTTTCCTTCTTCACCTCGGCTACAATTCCATGATTGCGTTTACTTCCATCATCGCCACCAAGGGTTTCACGCACATGCCTCCCGCCCACTGAACCGCGCATGGCACGATTCGTCTTCTTCCACTGGCTTCGCTACAATTGGAATTGGTGAGGACATCGAGCGCATGTACGTAGCCCAACCGATCGCCTGGACGGACCGCGGCGTCATCATTCTCGACCAGCGGCGGCTTCCGGCCGAAGAAATCTCGCACACCTACACCGACTACCGCGACGTCGCCAAAGCTATCCGCGAAATGATCATTCGTGGCGCTCCGGCGATCGGCGTGGCTGCCGCGATGGGCGCGGCGCTCGGCGTGCTGCATTCTCCGGCAAAATCCGTGGAGGCGCTGCGCGCTGAATTCGCGGAGATATACGGCACGCTTGCAAAAACGCGCCCCACCGCCGTGGATCTTTTCTGGGCGTTGGAGCGCATGAAGCGGCGGCTCGCGGAATTAACGGCGGAGACAGCGGACCTCGGCAAGATCCGGGAGGGAATGGTCGAGGAGGCCCGGGAAATCCATCTCGAGAAAAAAGCCACGGACGAAGCCATCGGGCGGTTCGGCGCGGAATTCATGCCGCGCGAAGGACAGGTAATGACGCAATGCAACGCTGGCGCGCTGGCCACCGCCGGCATCGGCAGTGCGCTCGGCGTGATTCGCGTGGCGTTCGAACAGGGCAAAAAGATCCACGTGCTCGTGCCGGAAACGCGACCGTATTTGCAAGGCGCGAGGCTCACTGCTTGGGAGTTGCACAAAGGCGGCATCCCGCTGACACTAATCACCGACAACATGGCGGGCCACTTTTTGAAATCTGGAAAAGTTGGCGCAATCGTTACCGGGGCTGATCGAATCGCCGCCAATGGCGATACAGCCAACAAAATCGGCACTTACCAAATCGCCGTCCTGGCGAGAGAAAACAACGTGCCTTTCTACGTCGCCGCGCCGGTTTCCACTTTCGATTTATCGATTCCGGATGGGGAGAGCATTCCCATCGAAGAGCGTTCGGCTGCGGAGGTCACGCATCTGCAGGGCGTTCGAATCGCTCCCGACGTGCACGCCGCGCATCCAGCCTTCGACGTGACGCCCGCCCGCTACATCGCGGCGATCTTCAGCGAGCGCGGCGTTGCCCGTGCTCCTTATAACGATTCGCTCCGCGCACTTGCTTCGGCGTCTGTGCCAGCGCTTATCGCGCGCTAATCGTCGCAAGAAGTTGCCAGCGTTTCGCCGTCAGTTCTGAATCCCCATTTGCGTCAGGAAATAAGCGTAGTCAAACGCCTTCTCATGCAAGCGGTCATATCGGCCCGAAGCGCCGCCGTGGCCGGCGGGATCCATGTTGGTCTTCAGGATTATGATGTTGTGATCCGTTCGGAGCGCGCGCATCTTGGCGACGTACTTGGCGGGCTCCCAGTACATCACCTGGCTGTCGTTGAAGGAGGTCCGCACCAGCATGTTGGGATAGGTCTTGCCTTGAATGTTGTCGTACGGCGAGTACGTGATCATGTAATCGAACGCCGGTTTTTCCTTGGGATTGCCCCACTCCTCAAATTCGCCCACGGTGAGGGGCAGGGTTTCGTCCAACATGGTGTTCATGACGTCCACGAACGGAACGCCAACGAGCGCGGCGTGAAACAAATCCGGGCGCATATTCAGAACCGCGCCCATTAGCAGGCCGCCAGCGCTTCGTCCTTCGATCACCAGGCGGTCTTTCGAGCCGTAGCCTTGCGCCACGAGATATTCGGCTGAAGCGATGAAGTCCGTGAACGTATTTTTCTTGTGCATCATGCGGCCGTCGTCATGCCAGGCCTTGCCCATCTCACCGCCGCCGCGAATGTGCGCCACCGCGACTACCACGCCGCGATCGACCATGCTGAATAGATCGGAATTGAATCCGATGTCATAGGCGTATCCGTAAGAGCCGTAGCCGGTCAGATAGAGTGGCCCTTTTCCATCCAGCTTTGCGCCCTTCACGTGTACGACGGAGATGGGAACCTTCACGCCGTTGGAAGCGGTGGCATAGATCCGCTCGACCTGATAGCGCGTGCGATCGTAACCGCCGGGAACTTCTTTTTGCTTCAGCAGCGTGGTTTTGCCGCTGGCCATGTCGTACTCGAACACCGAGCGCGGGGTAATGAACGACTGGTAGCCATAGCGAAATTTGCCGGTGTCATATTCCTTGTTGACGTAGCCGTAGCTGGAGTAGGCCGGCTCGGGAAACTCGATGCGGCGCGACTCGCCGCTGCGCAGATCGGTAACGCGGATTTGCGGCAAGCCATTTTCGCGCTCGCTCAATACGTAGTAGTTCTTGAAGAAATCGATGTCTTCCAGCATGACATTGGCGCGATGCGGAACAACCTCCTGCCAATTCTGGCTGCGCGGATCGGCCACCGGAGCTTTCACTAAGCGGAAATTCCGCCCGGCGTCGTTGACGCGGATATAGAAATAATTTCCGTTGTGATCCGGGTAGTATTCCACGTCCTGCTTGCGCGGCTGCATTACCTTCCACTCGGCCGCCGGTTCGGTTGCAGGAATGTAGCGAACCTCGCTCGTGGTGTGGCTTGCGGAAAACAGCAAGATGTAAGCCTTGCTGCGCGTCTTCGCGGCGAACACGTCAAATTTTTCGTCTTTCTCTTCGTAGGCGAGTTTGTCGGAGCCGGTGGTTCCCACGGTGTGGCGATACGCTTGATATTGGCGCTTGGTGGTCTCATCTTCGACGGTATAGAAGATGGTCTTGTTGTCGTTGGCCCAAGCCACGGAGCCGACTCGCTCGGCGCGATCCGGCAGGAGTTTCCCGGTTCGCAGATCTTTTACCGCCAGCGTGTACTGCCGGAAGCCGGTATTGTCCGTCGTATACGCGAGCAGATTTCCGTCATCACTCACGTCGTAGCCCCCGAGCGACATGAACTTTTGTCCCTTGGCCAGTTCGTTCACATCCAGCAGCACTTCTTCGGGCGCGTCCATGGAGCCCTTTTTCCGGCAATGAATCTGGTACTGTTTCCCGGCTTCCGTGCGCGAATAGTAGAAGTACTCGCCTTCTTTATAAGGAACCTCGACGTCGGTTTCCTTGATGCGGCTCAGCATTTCGTCATACAGCTTTTTTTGCAATGCTTCGGTCGGCTTCATCAGCGCATCAGTGTAGGCGTTCTCGGTTTCGAGATAGGCTTTCACTTCGGGATTTTTCTTGTCGCGCAGCCAAAAGTAGTTGTCCACCATGGTGTGGCCGTTGATCTCGGTGGTCTTGGGAACTTTTTTCGCCACGGGTGGCGCGGGAAGCGAAGTGGAAGCGTCGTCCGCCGCGCGCATGCATATGGAGGCGACGACCAGCGAGGCCAGGACCAGCAAAGCGAATTGCGGGTGCCGCAAAGAATCTCTTTTCATCGGGATTCCCCTCAGACGCTTCGGAAACAGGCCCATTCTATACCAATCATGCTTTCACCGGCGATGGCCTTGCTCGCGTAGAACTAGGGCTTGACGGCAATCCTTTTAGACGGTAGCCTCGCGCCTAACTTACCCGCATTCGTTTTGTTTCCAAGGAGGCTGCGCATGGTTGCCCTCACTGCTCTCTTGATGCCGATTCTGGTTTCCGCCGTCATTGTTTTCGTGGCCAGCTCGGTCATCCACATGGTGCTGCCGTTTCACCGCAGCGACTACCGGCAACTCCCCGAGGAGGAAAAACTCCTAGCCGCCCTGCGTCCGGCGGGCTTGACGCCGGGTCTTTATCATTTTCCTTTTTGCACCCATAAGGAAATGAACTCGCCTGCCGTGCAGGAAAAATTCAAGCAGGGACCTGTTGGGATGCTGACTGTATTTCCCAGCGGCCCAATTGCCATGCCGAAGTTTCTCGGGATGTGGTTCGCTTATTGCCTCATCATCGGCCTCTTCGTCGCGTACCTCGCGGGACATACCATGGCGCCCGGCGCACCCTATCTGGCGGTGTTTCGCGTTGCTGGCACCGCCGCTTTCCTTGCTTTCGGCCTGGGGCCTTTGGTCAACGGTATCTGGAAAGGCCTGCCCTGGAGCGTGGTCTTCAAGGAAGCTCTCGATGGCCTGATCTACTCGTTGCTGGCCGCCGGCACGTTTGGCTGGCTCTGGCCCAGGTGACGCCATTCCAACTTTTTGAGGCGAATGCTGGAGAGGTTCGAAGAACCACGTCTGCCTCTTAATTTAGTGAGGGATCTGCGCGAATTTCCTAGGCCGCTTGGTTATTCACGCTATTCATGCAGGATGGAGCACGAAGACGGTCCGTCCGCGACGGCTGAAGGACGCGAAAAACCCCAGCAACTGTTTCCAAGGGAAATACTTCTTGTTGAGCAACCGGATTCCGCCGTCCGCTTCTTCGCCGGTGACGATTTCGGCCCGGGCCTCCACCCATTCGCCGAGCACATTGCCGCGCATGTCGCACGGCGCAATCCTTACGCGCGGATTGTTTCGCACGCGTTTCACTTTTCCCGAGACGCCGATGGTGTAGAGGTACAGTTTGGCGTCGTTCGAAGCAAGACTTGCCGCAGGGTCCGCCGCAAACCAAACGGGCGTCTTTACGCCTTCGCCGCTCTTCTTGAATGTTTCGAGATTCAGGTACTTGTGCCCGTCAAATTGCGCAAATCCCATCGCGACGCTCCGGCCACTTCGGCGTGCGTCATTTTACACTGGTAACAAACACAAAGGGCAGGCCATTTACCGGCCTGCCCCTTGGAGTGCGGCATCCCAGCTGCCATATTTTCCGTCCATCACTTGGCGCAAATTGTGCGCGGCGAAAAACGAAAATGTTCGCCCTTACTTCGCCCGAACGTATGTCATGTCTTCGGTAAAGGCATCCTTCTGGTCTTTGCGGAACTTCCATGTGGCTCTGAAATGATCGCTGTCGATGAACGTCATCACCGCATGATACACGTGGCCGTCATCGGGGCTCTTTAGATTGGAGATGCTCGCCAGCTCAAACGTGATGGTCTTGGTCTCCGGCACATACGATCCCTTCATGGTTGGCTGGTTGCCGGCCACGCAGTAGTGCGTCAGCTTCAGTTGATCGCCGTCTAGAAAATACAGGGTGGTCATTTCCACCGGTTTGCCGTTCTCCAGCAAGCGGAACTTCTCCAGCACCACCGTGCCTCCGGCAGTCAACTCCAGATCCAGCGTCGCCTTCTGCGTGCTCGTCTTGTCCGTCTCCCAGTGGCCCGCCAACGACTTCAGCTTCTCGAAGGCTTCCGCTCCGCTGCCGGACGCCGCATTCGACTTGAGCGCCAGGATAGCCATGCTCAACACCAGGACCGCCAGAACTTTCCAAGTGGTTCTCATTCCCTATTCTCCTTTCCGTCCAACTGCTGGTTAAATACAAAAGTGACGATTCAAAAGCCGGCGCTCCGGCGTCGGGCGCGCTTCATTTTGGATTTTTGTCGGCTTCCATGACGCCGAACAAATTGCCTTCGGTGTCCTGGCAATATGCAAAATAGCCGACGCCAGGAATTGGCGTGCAAGGCCTATAGCTTCAATGCAAGGGGTTCACGATCACGCCCCAGAAAGAGAAAGGGCGCCCCGATCAGATCGAGACGCCCCCGGAAAGCCGCCATCGCGCCCGTCTGGCGCTACAGGAAGGAGTTAGAACTCAAACCGTACCGCCAGGCGAATGGTCCGGCTAGCCTGATACCTATTTGGCAGGCCGTATCCGCTGTTAACCGTAAGCGGGCCGCAAGCGGCGCCCGCAGGTGGGCATGTAGAGCTCGTCGGTGCCGCGTTCATCAGAGCCGCAAAGTTATACGGATGAAATGTGGCTGCATAGAAGGGAGTGCCATCGCTGGTAACAAAGCCGCCTGGCGCGATGTAGTTAAAGTTAAAGCCGCTGGCGATATTCCCTTCCACTTGAGTCACGGAACGCTGGTTCAGCAGGTTGCCGATGATCGCTGAGAAGCTCACGACCTTCGTCTCGCCTATCTTGTAATTTTGGGTGAAGTTGAGATCCGTCTGGTCATACCACGGGGTGCGCTTGGTGAACGGACTGCCGACCGTGATCAAACCGGTCGTCGGATTCTGGGTGACGTTCACCCACTTGCCGCGGTTCACGACGTCAACTGGGAACGCACCACCCGTAAGGCCGCTCGGAAACGAGTTGCCCACATCCAAGTAGCTGGTCAGCGGGGAGCCTTGGTAAAGAACTTGGAAAATTCCGATGTCGGTGGTGAACTTCCTCATCCATCCCAACTCATAATACGCCCAGCCCTTAAAAGTGCTCGGGCGATCCGTTGGCAGCAGTCCACTGGAGGAGGAGCCGTTGGCGTTCCATGAGAACATCGGCTCGTCGAACGAACGGCTGTTGTTGGGCGCATTGCGGCCACCGCCGCCATCCGCCTGGTCCGAACTGGTCAAGCCCGTGTAATTGCCCCACAACCGGCTGTAGGTATACGAAAACATTCCTGACCAATGCCTCGTGGAAGCCTTCGTCAAGCGGAATTCCAGACCATCGTAATTGCGCTGGGCTGGAATCGTCGGCGGGCAGGCCGATCCACAATTGGAGTTGGTGACGCCATATAAGAAGTTGAAGAACTTGTCGTAGGTGGAGTTAAGGCCCTGGCCTGGGTTGACGATGACGAAAGTCTCGCCGATATTCGGGTTCACCAGTGCCGAGTCTTCAATCACATGGTCGAGCCGCCGGCGATCATAGCGGGCTTCGAACGCGAGTGTCGGAGTCAGCTGATAGTCGACGCCTACGGTAGCTTCATGCTGTTTGTACGGCTTTAGGCCCGGAGCAACGCCTTCCTCGGTGATCGTGCAGGTCGAGCAGGTCGTAGGATTGGTTCGGAAGTTGTTGTTTTCCAGGAAGGTTATATTGGCGGGCGGAGTAGTTCCGAAATTAGCCGGGCTCGCGGAAGTAGTGCCGATGCCGCCGCAGTAGCGGCCACCGCTGTCGCGAACAGGAGCGATGGAAGCAACGTTCGACGTATCCAGGGCATAGTAGCAGTTGCTCCAGAACTGCCCGCCAAACGAACTGATGGCCAGGTTGAGCTTCATCTGGTCGTAAAACTGGCCATAGCCGCCGAAGATCTTCATCTTTCCGCTCCGCATGGGACTCCACGCAATTCCTATGCGGGGAGCGATCTTATCGCCCCAGCTGAAGTCGATGGGATGGCTGATACCGCCGGCTGGCTGGTCCTCGGCCGGGAGGTATTCCCTCTCAATGCGGAGACCGTAATTGATCGTAAAACCCCTGGCGATGGACCAGGAATCCTGAGCAAAGAAAGAGTGATTGAAGCTGGTGGCTTGTCCGCCGGAGCCGTAGTCCAGAACATTGATGTAGCCATCTGCTCCTTGGCAATCGCCGTACTTGGCGACGAACGGTGCGCAATTCGCGGTACCCACGGGTCCAAACGGGCCGTAGCCGGTGTTAAATCCGACAAAGTACTGGACGAGGGGTACATTGTAATGCTGCGATATGGCGTTGTTGAGGCGGTTGAGCTGATAACCGAATTTAAGGTTATGCGTGCCCTTCCATCCGCTCTTGAACCACGCCAGATCCTGGTCAAATTGGATTCCCTTACTCGCGTTGTGATTTGTAAAGTTCTGGCTATAGGCAAGGTTTTGGAATCCGGCTGGTTTCTGCAAAGAAGGATCCAGCGGAGTACTGGGCGTGCAGGGCTGAGGGGTGCAAGCTTGGTCTTGGCCTACACCATTGGTCTGCCAAATCGTGAGAGTACCACTCGTCGGTAGGCCGAAGTCGTGGTAGTTCTCAAAGTAGTAGCCGAACCGGGTGGTGGCAACAAGCCGGGGTGTAATTGAGAAATCCGCCCCTACGTTGGTCGTGCTGTTCGGAGCCGTATAGCCCACGCCGTGCGCGAAAGCGGTCGGCACAACTGCCGCGCTAACGTTAAAAAAATTGGGGTTCGTTGAGTCCGCAAAGGGCAGGTTTTCGCCGCTCTGTTTCTGCAGTTGATAGAGCCAGGAAGCGTACACGCGAATCTTCTTGCTCACTTCTGCGTCGATCCGCCCAGTTCCGTAGTAGGTCTGTGTGTTCTGGCTGAAGGCAACGACTCCGAGACCACCGGGACCACCTAAGCCGCCCAGGTTGTTCAGTTGGTTGTAGTCCACCTTGCGCTCTAAGGTATAGAATTCTGGATTGAATCCAATGAACCCGAAGAGACGATTCTTCAGAATCGGTCCGCCAAACGTAAACCCAGGCATTAAATCACCGGTCTTGTCCTGCTTGGGCACATAATCCTGGAAGTTTGCGTCGGTCAGACCCCAGGTGGGGCTTTGTTGACTGGACGTAGGATCGTACCGGGCATAGGTTGGCGGTGGACCGTCCATTCCGTAGTTCTCGTACTGTGCGAAGACCGAACCGTGGTAGTTGTTCGTTCCCTTCTTCATAATCACATTGACCACGCCGCCCAAGGCGCCGCCATGCTCGGCTTCAACACCCGAGTTCTTGATGTCCACTTCCTGGATGAAGTCAAAGGGTACACTGGTGTGGGAATAGCCACCAATCAGGTTTGCCGTTTCCTGGCCTTCCACTAGGTAGGAGTTCTCTGAGTCCGAACCGCCAGCCACCGAGAAGCCATGGTCGCTTCCATTGGCAATGCTGCCGGGAGAAGATCCGCCGGTTCCGCCACCTGCATAGCCGCCCGCGACGGTATTTCCCATCAAGGGTTCATTGCGCGCCGAGGGAGCGAACTGGATAACCGATTGGAAGGACCGTCCGTGGGGGATATTCAAGATCACGTCTTCGGTTACGTTGGTTTGTGTGACGTTGCTTGTCACATCGATCTGGGGAGGTGCGCTGCTCACCTCAACGATTTCGGAGGCTGTTCCGACCTCGAGCGTCAGGTCGACCGACGGGAGATGGCCAACTTCGATGATCAAATCGTCTCGCTTGAACGTTTTGAAGCCCTTCGCCGTCACCGTGATCGTGTACGTACCCGGCGGAAGGTTGGCGAAGCGATAGTACCCGCTTCCATCTGTATCGATCTCTTTGCTGCCTACTAGCGTGGAACTTGTCACCACCACCTTGGCATTGGGCATAACGGCCCCAGTGGCGTCCTTGACGGTGCCCTGCAAGCCGCCCGTTGTCTCCTGGGCCAGGGCCGAAAATGAAAAGAAAGCGCATAGCGTGAGCGCCAGACTGATTACGAGCCACCTATTCTTCATAACGCTACAACTCCTTTCGAGAGCTCTCTGATTTGAAAAGCTGGTCGTGGCGTACAAATCGAAATGAAAAAATTCCAGGGAGCCACCCCGCTCCCCCTAAAACCAGACAGATACTCTACTCTCACAAACCATGCATAAACCGTGCCGAAATTTATGAATAGTCTACATTTTTATAAAGCGTTTGGATTTAGATAGTTAGGCCTAGCCGATGGCGGTTGAAAGTTCTTAAGCTCCGGCCACTTCCATATTTATCGAGAAATATACAAGTTTACGGATTTTCGTCACCTGACCGGCGTGCAAGTCAGCCGAATTGCGACGTGCGCTCTTGACGCCCAATTGAATCCGGGATGTCGCTAATTACCCCTGGTGGCGGATGCGCTCGGCGAGGGAGCGGGCACGCTGCCTCGCGATATCGACAAACCGGGAATCCCCGGCGATCTGGTCGAGCATGGGGAGGACTCGCTGTGGTTCGGGTAGAAGACTGCGGTTGAGGTCCGATTCGAACTGCAGCAAGGCATCGTTGATTCCCAGGCGGTCGTATTTCATGCGCCGCGAAATCAAGTCCACATGTTCCTGCTGGCGCGCCAGCCCCTCAAAAATCTGCAGGAGCTGCGCCGCCGCCGAATTCAAAGTGTAGTTGAATCTTGCCTCGTGGACTTCGGCGCCGGATTCCCAGCGAAACGTTTTCTCGCCGAGATTCGCGATCTTGCGGTGCACATCCAAGTCCTGCGCCTGGAAATGTCTGAGTTGCGCCGCCAGGTCGAACATCTTCGTGCGCCACGACGCACTCACCTGGAAGGGCAGTGAGCCAGCGTCCTCATCCAACTGCCGGATTTCATAAGCGGCGGTATCCGAATCTTCCCGCACGCTAATCTCTATGAATTCCGGTGAGCTTCCCTTGAAGACGCGCCGAAAGGTCAGCTTGGCGCCAGAAGGAGCGGGGCCAGGGAGCGCCGCGCCGCCCGCCACGCAGGCCGCAACAATCAGCAAGAAGAAACGGGCCAGGGAAGTCTTCATGGTCCATTGTGGCCGCAGAGCGGTCATCGCGTCGATACGATGCGCGGCAGCCGGCCACGAGTTGTGCCGCCACCGCTCGGCCGAATTTCGTTTGGCAAGCCGGTGGATCGTACTGCGGCGCGCAGCACCCGCGGCCCTGCCGAGGCAACTCCTTCCGGCAACCCAAACCGCCGCCGCGTCTGTTCCGCCTGCAAATGGCAAAGCGCCACCGCCAAAGCATCCGCGGCATCCGAAGGCTCCGGTGTTTCGTCCATGGAGAGCAAGGCGCGCACCATCAACTGCATCTGCCGCTTGTCGGCGTGGCCGTGCCCCGCGACCGATGCCTTCACTTCGCGAGGCGCGTAGCTATAAACCACCACGCCGTGCTGCGCCGCCGCCAGCAAAATCACGCCGCGCATTTCCGCCAGCCGCAGCGCCGTGCGCATATTCAAGGCGGTGAACACACTTTCCACCGCCATGGCATCGGGAGAAAACTCCTCCATCAGCCTGCACACTCGCGCATGCACGTCCTGGAGCGCCGCGCCAGCGCATTCCTTCTGGCGTTTTGCCGCCACTTTCAGCGCGCCATAATGAAGCATGCGGCAGCGCCGTCCGTCGCTCTCGACGATCCCGTAGCCGGTAGGCCCGGTCGCCGCGGGGTCTAACCCCAGAACGCGCAGCCAGCCATTTTTCCCGCTCTGCCTGCCCGATGGAATCGTCGCGTTCATCGTCCCAAGTCTACGGCCTTGCGCGCATCCCTGCCAGCGCTTTGTAGAAGGAGTGCCAGGCAAAAACGTCATCGGTCAAAAAAAAACAGCCAGCGTAGATCGCGGGCTGGCCACAAAAAAAAACGACCGAGCGAGTTAGTTCGCGCCGACAGCCGCCTGGATTTCCGATTCGTCGATGTCGAAGTTGGCATAGACGTGTTGCACGTCGTCGTGTTCTTCGAGGGCTTCCACCAGCCGAACCATTTGCGTGGCCTGCGGTCCTGTCAGCTTGATGTAGTTCTGCGGGACCATGCCAATTTCCGCCGAGGCCGGCGTAATTCCCGCCTTGGTCAGCGCTTCCTTCACCTTTTCGAGCGCCTCGGGCGGCGTCACGATGTACCATGCCGAGCCATCGTCCTTCAGATCTTCGGCGCCCGCTTCCAGCGCCAGGTCCAGCAGCTTGTCTTCGCTTGCCGCTTCCTTGGGCACCGAGATCTCGCCCTTGCGGCTGAACATCCACCCGACGGCGCCAGCCTCGGCCATGTTGCCGCCGTTCTTGCTCATCAGGTGGCGAAACTCGCCGACCACGCGGTTGCGGTTGGTGGTCACCACCTGAATCAGCATGCCCACTCCGCCCGGGCCGTACCCTTCGAAGGTGGCTTCCTCATATTGCTCGCCTTCAAGCTGCCCCGTGCCGCGCAAAATCGCACGCTCGACGTTTTCACCCGGCATGTTCGCAGCCTTTGCCGCCAGAATCGCGGTTCGCAGGCGCGGATTGGAATTCGGGTCGCCTCCGCCGATGCGCGAGGCAATGCTGATTTCTCGGATGATTCGTGTGAATACGCGGCCGCGCTTCGCGTCAGTGGCCCCCTTCTTATGTTTAATCGTGGCCCATTTTGAATGCCCGGACATGACACATCCTCGTTTGTTTCACGTGACCGCGGCTTCGCCGAAGTCATCGATGGAAGAATTTTTGCGCCGCAGAGCGGTTTCGCAGCACCCCAGCAGCTTTGCGGCCGCGCCATCTAGCCGCCGTGCCGCTGCCGGACATCACGCGAACCGTGGTACGGTCGCCAAGAAAGTCGGCCGTCTTACGGCCGCCAAGAAAAACGTCACCAGTGCGGAGACTTACGGTGAACCGCAAACCCCTGCGGACCCACGGTAGTTTAGCACAGCCGCCCATATCGGGAAACGGGTTATACTCCACTTCGGGACATCTCGTTGCATCCGACAAATTTCCTCATGCTCGCCGCGTGCCGCGCCAAAAAAACAGGGGCCTGCCATGCCTGATCGCCGCTATCGCGTCCTCGCCGTCGCCACCCATCCCGTCCAATACATGACGCCGCTATTCCGCCGCATGGCCGCGCACCCGGCGCTGGATTTCCAGGTAGCCTATTGCACTCTTCGCGGCGCGGAAGCCGGCCACGACCCGGAATTTGGCGCCAGCATTCAGTGGGACGTGCCCGTTCTCGATGGCCACTCCTGGACGCACGTCCCCAATCGCGGCTCCGGCGCGGAATCCTTCTTCGGCTTCTACAATCCGGCGCTGTGGAAGCTCATTCGCGGCGGAAACTTTGATGCCGTGCTCTGCTTCATCGGCTACGTCCGCGCCACCTTTTGGATCGCCTGCCTGGCCTCGAAATTCTCGAAAGCGGCGTTCATTTTCGGGGCCGACGCCACTTCGCTCACCCCGCGCGACGGGCGCAACTGGAAAATCCCCATCAAGAAATTTTTCTGGCCGCGCTTGTTCCGCCTGGCCGACCAAGTGATCGTCCCCTCTTCCGACGGCCGCGATTTCATGTGCTCCCTGGGAATTCCGCAGGACCGTGTTTCCCTGACCGGCGACTGCGTGGACAACGACTGGTGGATGGCGCAATCCCAGCAAGTCGATCGCGCCGCCGTCCGCGCCTCGTGGGGCGTTTCCCCGGACGCCGCCGTCATTGTTTTCTCCGCCAAACTCCAGCAGTGGAAGCGCCCGCTCGATCTTCTTCGCGCCTTTGCGAAAGCCGGTCTTCCCAACGCGCACCTTCTTTTCGCCGGCTCCGGCCCTCTTCTCCCTCAACTGCAGTCCGAAGCCGCCAGCCTCGGCGTGGCTTCGCGCGTCCGTTTCCTCGGTTTTGTCAACCAGTCGCAGCTCCCCGCCGTCTACACCGCCGCCGACTTGTTGATTCTGCCCTCGGAGTTTGAGCCCTTCGGCCTGGTCGTCAACGAGGCCATGTGTTGCGGCTGCACCGCCGCGGCCAGCGATCGCTGCGGAGCCGCGCGCGACCTCGTCGCTCCCGTCTCTCCCGAGTTGGTTTTCCGCTGCGGCGAATTGCTGAAAAACACAACTTCCGATCCCGCTCGCCTCCGTTCTCTCGGACGCGCGGGCCTTGCCTATGTGCAGACCTGGTCGCCGGAGCGAAATATCGCCGCGGCCGTCGAAGCCATTCGCATGGCCACCACGCGCCTTCAGCGAAACTCCGTCACCGCGGCTTCTGATTCCGCTGCCCCCGCGTCCCAGAAATCTCCGGAATGAAGCTGCTCCTGTATTCTCATTTCTTCGCGCCCAGTGTCGGCGGTGTCGAAACGATTGTTCTTTCTCTTGCCCGCGGCCTTGCTGCACTCCGCGATTCGAACGGCGCTCCGCAATTTGAAATCACCCTGGTCACGCAAACTCCGGCAGCGAACTACGGCGACACCGCGCAACCATTTCGCGTGATCCGCAAGCCAAATTTCACGCAGCTTTGGCGGCTCGTCCGCAGGTCCGATGTGGTCCACGTTGCCGGGCCTGCCCTTGCTCCGCTCTTCCTCGCCTGGCTTTCGCGCAAGCCCTTCGTCATCGAACACCACGGCTACCCGGCCACCTGCCCGAATGGCCTCCTGTTTCAGCACCCTTCCGAAAACGTCTGTCCGGGCCATTTTCTGGCCGGCCATTATCGCGAATGCCTGAAGTGCAACGCGCAGGCCGAAGGTCCATCAAAAAGTTTTTGGCTTCTGCTCTCGGCGTTTCTGCGTCATGCACTGTCCCGACGTGCCGCCGCCAACATCGCTCCGAGCGGCCACGTTGCCTCGCGCCAGTCTCTCCCCCGAACAACCACGATCCTTCACGGCATCGAAGATCCGTGTGCGGAAATAGACACGCTCCAAGCCACTCAACCGCTCCACCGAAGAAATTTCGCCTTCTTGGGCCGGCTCGTCACGGAGAAAGGTTTGTCCGTACTCCTGGAAGCTACGTGTCTTCTCCGAGCGGAGGGCCGCAACTTCGAAGTCGTGCTCATCGGCGATGGCCCCGACCGGCCCCGTCTCGAAAAAGAAATCGCCGCCCTTGGCCTTGCGAGCAGCGTTCGCATCACGGGATTCCTTTCCGGCGCGAACTTGGACCAGGCTCTCCGCGATGTCGGTGCCATCGTCATCCCCACCACCATGGAGGAGACCGCGGGCCTTGCCGCCATGGAGCAAATGGTTCGCGGACGGCCGGTCATTGCTTCCGCGGTCGGTGGTCTGGGGGAACTCGTGCGCGACGCCGGCCTGCTCTTTTCGCCCGGAGACGCACAGGCTCTTGCGGACGCGATGAAGCGCATTCTCGACGAACCCGGCCTCGCCGCGTCTCTGGGTGCCACCGGGCGCCAGCGTATACTTCTATCGTTCTCCTACAGGGTTATGATAGATGCTCACGCGCGCCTCTATCGCGAGGTCAGCGCCGCGACGAACTCTTGATGCTGCACACCAACACCGTCCGCCGCCCAGAGGATTTCGCTCGCGAACGTGTCCCTGCGCGTCCCGAATCTCGGCTCCGCGAACATCTCCTCCGCTTTTCCCATGGCTGCCAGTTGGCTCGTAAGTCCCGGGCCCTGGCCATGCGGCTGGCCTCCGGTGCTATCATTCCTGACCCGCTCCTGCGTGGCAATCGCATTTTTACCTTCGAGCCAGCCTCATGAGAGTCCCCGTGCTAACCGGTCTCGGGAATATGCGTCGCAGCCCGCTCGTCATCCTGGGCTTCCTCATTATTTTTGTCGTCGCCTCCTATAAATCCGCAAACTACGTGATTGCCGGCGACATGAACGGTCTTGCCTTCATTGGGTTAGCGTTTGCCGGTTGCGCTTGCATCGTCGCCATGCTCAATAGCTGGCGCAACGGCCTCTATTTCTTCTTGACCTGGCTCTTGTTCGAAGATTTTGCTCGGAAATTTCTCGGCAATAACATGGCCATCTATTTCGCCAAGGACGCTTTGGCCGCGGTCGTTTATCTCTCCTTTTTCCTGGCCTACCGGCGAAAAGAAGTCACCTCGTTCCGGCCGCCCTTCCTGGTGCCGGTTCTTCTTTTGTTCTGGTTTGGCGTGATGCAAGTCTTTAATCCCGCGTCTACCCACTTGATGTACGGCGTTATGGGCGTGAAGCTCTTTTTCTACTACGTTCCATTGCTTTTTGTGGGATACGCATTGCTCAACTCCGAGGCCGAATTACGCCGCTTCTTCTTTGTCAACATGATTCTCGGATTGATTATTGTTTCCCTCGGGATAGCGCAGGCCATCATCGGTCATACGTTCTTGAATCCTGCCATCCTTGCCGATGATATTCGAGACTTGAGCAGCCTCTACCGCGTCTCGCCAATCTCCGGGCTGACCATGTACCGTCCCACTTCGGTGTTCGTGAGCACCGGCCGTTTCGGCAATTTTCTGCTGGTCTGTTGGCTCCTCGTCTTTGGTTTTACCGGCTACCTGCTCCTTCGCCACAAACGCGGCAGGGCTCTTGCCTTCATTGCTCTCGCCGTAACCGTTGCGGGGCTCGCGCTCTGCTCATCGCGAGGGGTTGTTCTCTGGAGCACCGGCAGCGCCGTTGTCGGTGTCTTGGCATTTGTCTGGGGCGCTCCCTGGCGCCAGCGTGAAGTAATTCGCGTCTTGCGCGCAGCTCAGCGCACCGCTCTTGGCATCGCTCTGGCTCTCGGGCTGCTGTTTTTTGTTTTTCCCGAGGCCTTGCTCTCGCGCGTTGCCTTTTACACCGAGACTCTTACTCCCGGCAGCAGCGCCAGCGAACTGCAAACCCGCACTTGGGATTACCCGCTGACGAATTTCCTCGGCGCCTTCGGCTACGACCGTTGGCCTTACGGCTACGGCATCGGCACGACTTCCCTCGGCACGCAGTACGTCGCGCGTTTCTTCAAGGCCAAGCCTCCGGTCGTCGGCGTGGAGAGCGGCTTCGGCACTCTCGTCGTCGAGATGGGCATCGGCGGCTTAATCCTCTGGTTGGTCATGAGTTTCGCGATCCTGTTCTCGGCATGGCACGTCGTGAAGCGGCTCAGAGGCTCGCCCTGGTTCCCCCTGGCATTTGTCATCTTCTGGTACGCCGGACTTCTCCTTGTTCCTATGACCTTTGCCGGAATTGCAACCTATGAGGATTTCGTGCTGAACGCATATTTCTGGCTGCTCCTTGGCGTATTGTTCCGTTTGCCGACTCTTGCTGTTTCTTCCCAGTACGCAGCCGCCGCGGCGGAGCTTCCCGAAACGTACAGCCCCCGGATACGCTGACTTGCGCCTTGCCGTAGTCTCACCCTTCGTCGACCGCCGCCACGGCACC
>WNFG01000717.1_pt1 | contig 27511 bp, 20 predicted proteins | sample 5400431 | NCBI WGS metagenome assembly WNFG01 (sample SAMN13153346, study PRJNA577476) | soil metagenome | isolation source: 120 cm saprolite under Douglas fir tree site 2 hole 3 replicate 2 | place: USA:California | collected 2015-04-18 | reverse complement strand
CACGGAATAAGGCCACCGGCCCGTGCGTTCCAACGATCGCTGGTGTGCTGGATCCCCCGGGCCTCAACTCATCTGCCTTCGCGGAATACCGTCCGGCTGGAGCCGCGTAGTGCCACTCGCCGAGAGGCGACCGCACACCAGCGCCCATGACGACGCCCCCGCGAGTTCCGCTCCGGGGGCGTCGTCTGTCGACCGCCGGTCAGGCCGGGACGCACCACTGGCCGATGGCGGCGCGGGCCGCCCGCTCCCGGGCCAGCCGGTCGCGCTCGGCGGAGGCCCAGGCGACGTACCCGTCGGGCCGGACCAGGACCGCGGGCGGCAGCCGCGCCCCGCTGCACCGCTGGTAACTGACCGCCCTGACCGGCCCGGGCAGGCCCGCCGAGGCCACCGAGGCCGCCGAACCGCCGGATTCCAGCAGCACGAACCGCCCGTCGTGGAACAGCTGGTAGATGCGCGCGGCGGTCCCGTCGGCGAGGATCAGCTGCCCGCGCGGCAGCCGCCCGCCGGCCAGCGGGTGAGCCTGGCTGACCACCGGATCGCGGGCCTGGCTGGCGGACTGCCGGTAGCTGATTCCCGTGCCCGAGTAGGTGCGGGCCAGCCACGACTGAACGGGGGGAAGCGGTGCGATCAGCCGATGAGCGGCCCAGCGCAGTGCCCGGCGGGGCGGGGTACGGGCCGTATTGAGGCGGAACTGGCGCCCGGTCAGCGCGAGCACAGCGGCACCCACGGGATGACGTTCGGCATGATAGCTGTCGAGCAGCCAGTCCGGCGCCCAGCCCGCCAGGGCCGCGCCGAGCTTCCAGCCGAGGTTCAGCGCGTCCTGGAGCCCGGTGTTCATCCCCTGCGCACCCGCGGGCGAGTGGGTGTGCGCGGCGTCGCCGGCCAGGAAGACCCGGCCGCTGCGGTAGCTGGGAACCTGGCGGCTCTCGCTGCGGTACCGCCCTGACCAGTACATGTCCCGCGGGCCGAAGTCCCGGCCCGTGATACGGGTCAGGCCGGCCCTGACCTCGGCCAGGGTGACAGGTTCCGTCGCCGGCACGTCCGCCCGCGCGTAGTCGTAGAGCACCACCCGGCACGAACCATCGCGGAACGGGAAGACCAGCAGCATCCCGCGATCCGACAGGTCGCCGTACGCGTCCGACATCGCCAGCCCGTCGAGGTACAGGTCGGCCAGGATCACCGAGCCGGGATTGGCCGCCCCCGGGAAGGGGATGCCCAGCGAGTCCCGCACGAAGCTGCGGATGCCATCACACGCCACTACATAGGCCGCCTGCTCAACGCGGCCATCTTCCAGGGTCAGCCGGACCTCCCGGTCGTCCTGCCCGATGCCGGTCACCCTGGACGACCACCGAATCTCCGCGCCCAGTTCGCGCGCCCGGGCGGCCAGGAACTCCTCGATACGGCTCTGCGGCAAATCGAGGATGTAGGGGAAATCGGAATCGAGCCGGTGGAGGCCGATGGCGGCGCCCTTTAAGCCCAGTGGGAAAGAAGGAACTCCGAACCCGGCCCCCGTGAACTGCTCGGCCTGCCCGCGCAGGTCGAACATCTCCATGGTCCTGGCGTGCAGGCAGATTGCCCGCGAGTCGGTGCGCGGCCCGGCCCGCCGCTCCAGGACCAGGCACGACGCCCCGGCCAGGGCGATCTCGGCGGCGAGCGCGAGGCCGGTGGGCCCGGCTCCGACGACGATCACCCTCTCTGGCCGCGCCGATGCCACCTGTCCTCCTCCACCCGCTCGTAACCCCGCGGACACCAACCCGCGACTTCACGCTAACTGGCGGAGCGGCCGCGCCCTATGGGACTAAGTTACGCAATACATAAGGAAAGGTGCCCCGCAGTCCCGACAAGAGCGCACGAGGTGATATCGGGTAACGTGGTTGAGATCACCGCTCTGCTGTCAAACACCTCCGTGCGGACACTGATCCTGGGAATCGATCAATCCGGACGGATAGTTCAGCATGACCGCAATGCCCCCGAGGTGCTCGAGTACGACAGCGAGTCCCTGGCCGGCACGCCGCTGTCTGACGTGGTCGCCGGGCCCACCGGGCCAGGCTCGCCGCTGGACGGGCTGCTGGATGCGGCCGGGTCCGGCCGGGAGGCCACCGCGGTGCTCGCCGTGCGGGTGCGCCGGGTCAGCCCCGTCGAGGCCGTGGCGAGCGTGCAGCCGATGCAGGGGGACGACCCGGAACTCACCGCACTGGTGATCCTGCGCATGCCGCCGCCCGGCGATGAGCGGTTCGTCGATCCGGCGCTCATGCGGCACGCACTACTCGACGACACCTTCCGCCGCATCGGCTCAACGCTGGACCTCGACCAGATGTCGCGCGGCCTGATCGGCATACTCGTACCGCATTTCTGTAACGCGGCTGGGCTGCTGGTGTTGGATAGCCTGGCGGCTACGGACGAGTTCCCGGTCCATCCCCCGGACGGCTCCCAGTTGCTCCGGCGCACAGCGGTCAGCGCCGACGACGGCGACCCCGCATGGGACGCGGCGTTCCCCACCGGCGAGGTCCTCCTGTATCCCCCGGGCACCCCGTACGTGCAGTGCATGGAGACCGGTAAGGCCGTCCGGGAGACCCAGCTCGATGAAGCCCGCGCCGTCAGCATCGCGGAATCATGGCTGCGCAGGCCGGTCGCCCGGCTGCTGACGGGCGCCTCCATGCTGCTGCTGCCGTTGACCGCCAAGGACAGCGCGCTCGGCTTCTTCGTCTGCACGCGCAAGGTCGGGTTCCGGCATTTCGACGACTACGACTCCGAGATCGGCATGGAATTCGCCGCCCGCGCGGCGATCTTCATCGACAACGCCCGCCGGTACAACCGGGAGCGGACCACCGCCCTCACCCTGCAGCGCAGCCTGCTGCCCACCGGCCTGTCCGCGCCGCCCTCGGTCGAGGTCAAGCACCGGTACCTGCCCGGCAGCAAGCTGGTCGAGGTGGGCGGCGACTGGTATGAGTCCATCGAGCTGCCCGGGGCACGGGTGGCGCTGGTGGTCGGGGACGTCGCGGGGCACGGGGTGCGGGCCGCCGTCACCATGGGGCAGATGCGCACCGCGATCCACACCCTGGCCATGCTCGAACTGACGCCGACCGAGTCCCTGCAGCAGCTCAACGAGCTCATGACGTCGCTCGGCGACCGCGAACCGCACTTCGCCACCTGCGCCTACGCGCTGTATGACGCGGTCACCGGGTCTTGCGAGATCGCCTCGGCCGGCCATCTGCCGCCGCTGCTCGTCCGGCCCGGTGGCGGCAGCGAGTTCCTTGACGTGGCCCCCGCCCCGCCACTGGGCGTCGGCGAGGGGCCGATCGAGAGCAGGGTCTACGAGATCGATGACGGCAGCCTGCTCGTGCTCTACACCGACGGGCTGGTCGAGGACCGCAACCGGGACATCGACGACGGCCTCTCCTACCTGCAGGGGATCTTCGGCCCGGGCGCGACGTCGCGCTCGCTTGATGACCTGTGCCGGGCCGCGATGGCCGGCGTGTTCGCCCACCATCAGCGGGATGACATCGCGATCCTGATCGCGCGGCTGAGCCGGATCGCGGCGGACCAGCACGTCAGCTGGACCCTGCCGCACGAGCTGGTCTCGGCCCGGCAGGCACGGGCGCTGCTCCGCGAGCCGCTGGAACGCTGGAAGCTCTGCGATCTGCTGCCCACGACGGAGCTGCTGGTATCCGAACTGGTCACCAATGCCATCCGTTATGCCGAGGGCGATGTCACGCTGCGCCTGATCCTGGCGCGCACCCTGGTCTGCGAGGTGCTGGACAGCTCCGCGGCCCTGCCGCGGCGCCGCCGCGCCGCCCGCGACGACGAGCACGGCCGGGGGCTCCAGGTGGTCAGCCAGCTTGCGCACCGCTGGGGCGCACGGTGGACGCAGGACGGCAAGATCGTCTGGTGCGAGCAGTTGCTCCCGGCCGGGTTATCGCCGGGCCGCCAGGGCGCCAGCCTCAGCCGGCCGGTCGCCGGGTGTCCTGCTTGATGGACAGGCGGCCGTTGCGCATGATGCCGACCCGCTGCGCCCTGCGTGCGACCGAGCTGTCGTGGGTGACCAGGATGAGCGTCAGCCCGTGCTCGCGCCAGAGCGCCTCAAGCAGCGAGATGATCTCGTCTCTGGTGTCCTCGTCGAGATTGCCGGTGGGCTCGTCGGCCAGCAGCACCTTGGGCTCCTTCACCAGCGCGCGGGCGATCGCCACCCGCTGTTGCTGACCTCCGGAGAGTTCTGAGGGCAGATGCCGCAGCCGGTCGCCGAGCCCGACAGACTCCAGCGCCTTCGCGGCCCGCGCCCGGCGCTCGGCCGGGCCGACTCCCAGCGGCACCAGCGCCGCCTCGACGTTCTCCTGCCCGCTCAGCGTGGGGATGAGGTTGAAGGTCTGGAAGATGAACCCGATGGAGGCGGCCCGGACCTTGGTGACCTGGCTCTCCCGCAGGTCGGCCAGGTCCTGGCCGTCGAAGTCCACGATGCCCGAGGTCGGCCGGTCCAGGCCGCCCAGGATCTGCAGCAGCGTGGTCTTGCCGTGTCCGGTCGGGCCCTGGATGGCCAGCCATTCGCCGTCCTCGATGACCAGGTCCACCCCCGCGAGCGCGGCCACGGTGGCCCGGCCCTTCTGATATTCCTTCTTAACGTTGGTCAGCTTGTACATGACTTCCTCTCGGTCCACGTCCTGGACAGCTGGTCACTCGGCTCCTGGACAGCTGATCACTCGACCCGGGCCAGTGCCGCGGCCGGCCGCAGCCGGGCGGCACGCCAGCCGCCGAACGACCCGGCGATGAACCCGCCGGCGACCGCCAGCACCACCGCGAGGACGACCGCACCGATCGTGACCGGGGCGGTGAGGTGGACGGCCACGGTATGGGTGGCGTTAGCGGCGAGCCGGCTGAAGGCGCCGCCGCCTGTGCCGCCGCCCGGAGGGCCGCCGAAGCCACCGCCGCCGCCGAAGGTCCGCGCGCCGCCGGGGGTCGCGGAGCCCGTGGTCTGGCCGACCGACGCCGACAGGGGCGGGGCCAGCCGGGAGACCAGAGAGGCCCCGGCGAACCCGAGCGCGACACCGACGGCGCCGCCGACGATGCCGATCGCGATGGCCTCCCCCATGACCTGGCCGACGATCCGCTTGCTCCGCCAGCCGAGCGCCTTGAGCGTGCCGAACTCCCTGACCCGCCGGGAGACCGCCGCCATCGTCAGCAGGCTGGCCAGCAGGAACGCAGCCACCAGGACCGCGACCGCCAGCCACTTGCCGAGGTTGTTGGCCAGGCTGGACGCGCTGGCCAGGGAGCCCGTGACTTCACTGGCCAGGTCGCTGGAAGTGGTCACGGTCGCGCCGGGCACCACGCCGGAGATCGACTTGGACACGCTGCCAATGCCTGCGGCGCTCGCCGCGGCCACGTAGATCGTGTTCACCTGGTTCTTCATGCTGGCCAGGGTCTGCGCCCGCGTCAGCGGGATGTACACCTGGGCCGGGTTGCCGCCCTGCGGCTGGCTGACGGTCCCGATGACCGTGAACTTGGCCCCGGCGACGGTGATCGTCGAACCGGTCACCAGCTTGTTCTGGCCCGCGTAGCTCGAATCCACCACCGCGACGTTCGACGTGGCGTCGGAACTCGTGAAGGTCCGGCCGGAAGCGATCTTGCCCGAGCTGAGCGGGCCGACCTCACCCACGGCCAGGTCCGCGCCGTTGACCGTGAACGAGTTGGTCTTGAAGTTCGATCCCCCGCCGCCTCCGCCGAAGCCTCCGCCGCCGGATGCGGCCGACGGGATCGTGCCCGATACCGAGAGGTCGGTGAGGACCAGCGCGCCGCCTGCGGCGGCCACTCCTCGCTGCTTCGCTACCGAGCTGACCGATGAGGAATTCAGCGCGCCGAGCGACCGGGAAAGCAAAGTGTCCCGGCTGAACGTAGTGCCCGCCGCGGGCCGTTGCCCGTTATCGGCGCCTCCCCCGACCCGGAAGCCGAACGGCCCGCCGGAATTGGACGATGGCGCCTTGGTGACCGTGATGTCGGTGCCCGCCCCGTACAGCGCGTGCAGTACCGTCCCCTGCGCGTTCTTGACGCCGGTGGACAACGCGGTCACCGTGATCACCAGCCCGATGCCCAGGGCCAGGCCGAGCGCGATGAAAATGGCCTGACGCATCCGCCTGCGCAGCTCACGGCGGAGGTAGGTGAAAAACATGGAAACTCCTCCGGGAATGCCCGCCGCGGGCCGTCCGCGCGCGGGCTAGTCCAGACACGGCGCGGATCCGGCGCCCGGCGCAGCCCTGCGCCATGTCAGATCCTGACGGCGATTCCTTACAAGATCCTGAAGGAGTTCTGCGGGATCACCCGGATACCGGGAACGAAATGGTCACGGCCGGGCGCCTGCCCCGGGGGGGCAGGCGCCCGGCCGCTCAGTACGCCAGAGCCCCCTACCCGGGGGTCCGGGGGTGTCCCCCGGGCTAGAGCAGGGTTCAGGCGCCGCGCATCGCGCGCAGCGACTCCCGCAGCGATCCCATGGTGGCCAGGACCGCCGACGGCTCGTAACCGCAGTGCGCCATGCAGTTCGCGCAGCGCGGGTCCTTGCCGCGGCCGTAGGCGTCCCAGTCCGTGGTCTCGATAAGCTCCTTGTACGTCTTCACGTAGCCGTCGGACATCAGGTAGCAGGGCTTCTGCCAGCCAAGAAGTGAGTACGACGGGATGCCCCACGCGGTGCAGCCGAAATCCGTCTTGCCTTCGAGGAAATCCAGGAACAGCGGCGTGTGATTCAGCCGCCAGCGCTTCCGGTTGCCTTCGGCGAAGGCCTTGCGGAACAGTTCCCGGGTCTCGGTCACGCCCAGGAAGTGATCCTGGTCCGGCGCCTTCTCGTAGGCGTAGGCCGGCGAGATCTGCATCTCGTCGATGCCCAGGTCGTCGTTGAGGTAGCTGAGCACGTCGATGACGGTCTGCGGGGTGTCGGTGTTGAAGACCGTGGTGTTGGTGTTGACCTTGAAGCCTCGCTCCTTGGCCATCTTTATCGCCGCCACGGCTTCGTCGAACACGCCCTCTTTGCAGACCGACTCATCGTGCCGTTCCCGCAGCCCGTCGATGTGCACCACCCAGGCGAAGTACGGCGACGGCTTGAACTTGTCCAGCTTCTTCGGCAGGAGGAGCGCGTTGGTGCACAGGAAGACGAACTTCTTCCGCTTGATCAGCTCGGCGACCAGCACGTCGATCTGCGGGTGCATGAGCGGCTCGCCACCGGCGATGGACACCATGGGCGCGCCGCATTCCTCGATCGCGGCCAGCGCCTGCTCCACCGGCATCCGCTGCTTGAGCACGGTGTGCGGTTGCTGGATCTTGCCACAGCCCGCGCATTTCAGGTTGCACGCGAACAACGGCTCCAGCTCCACCAGCAGCGGGAACTTCTTATTTCCGGCGAGCTTCTGACGCATCAGGTAGGAGCCGATGCGCAGGCTCTGGCGCAGGGACACGCTCATTACTGCCTAACCTCCTTGGGCAGGCTGAAATGGATGGACTCGGTGGTGATCACGCGCTCGCTCACCTCGACCGGGCCGAGGCCGCGCAGGGCGGCCACGATGTCGCCGACCACCGCGGGAGGCGCCGATGCGCCCGCGGTGAGGCCGATGGTCGCCACCCCGGCCAGCCAGCCGAGCTGGATGTCGGCCGGGCTGTCAATCAGGTACGCGGGCGTGCCCGCGCGCTGCGCCGTCTCGACCAGGCGCACGGAGTTGGATGAGTTGGCCGAGCCCGCCACCAGCACCAGGTCGGATTCGGCGGCGACCGCCCGGACAGCCTGCTGCCGGTTGGTGGTGGCGTAACAGATGTCGTCGCTTCCGGGACCGCGGGCGGCCGGGAACCGCCCGACCAGCGTGTCCGCGATCTGGCTGGCCTCGTCGGCGGCCAGCGTCGTCTGCATCAGGTAGGCGACCTTCGCCGGGTCGTCAGGGCGCAGCCGGGCCACGTCGGCAGCCGTCTCCACCAGCGCCATGGCCTGCGGCGCCTCGCCCAGGGTGCCCTCGACCTCCTCGTGGCCCGCGTGCCCGATCAGCGCGACGAGGTACCCCTCCGCGGCGAACCGGCGTGCCTCGGCGTGCACCTTGGCCACGAGCGGGCAGGTCGCGTCGACGGTGGCCAGGCCGCGGCGCTCCGCCTCCTCCCGCACGGCGGGCGACACCCCGTGCGCGGAGAACACCACGCGCGCCCCGTCCGGGACCTCGCTCAGCTCTTCCACGAAGATCGCTCCGCGCCGCTCCAGGGCCGCGACGACGTGGGTGTTGTGCACGATCTGCTTGCGCACGTACACCGGTGGCCCGTCGGCGTCGAGGACCCGCTCCACGATCTCGATGGCCCGCTCCACCCCGGCGCAGAACGACCGCGGCCCCGCGAGCAGCACCTGCCGCGGCCCGACCGCCGCGGCCCACCGGGCCAGCACCGGCGCGGCCGCGCGCAGCGACCGCAACGCGGCCAGTCCCCCGGCCAGCCCGCCCGGGCGCAGCAGCGGCCGCTGCGGGGTGTCGGAGACCGCGCGGAGCACGGCCACCGGCCGGCCGCCGGCCGCGGCCGCCAGCGGCGCGGATTCCAGGTCGGCGACCAGGGCGCCGCCGGAGGCCAGCCGGTCCCGCTCGGCGCCGTGGACCAGGTGATCCACGGTGACCACACGGCCGGCCCTGGCCCGCAGCCCGGCCCGGCGCAACTCGCCGGCCAGCAGCGGCGCCGACGGGCATGCGGTAGTTGATGTCCCGTCGCTGACCTCGGTGCCGACCACCAGGTCTCCAGGCGACAGGTCGCGCGTCAAGCCGCCGCCGGTCCCCGCTACCGCCAGCATTCCGAACGGATGGTCGGCCAGCATCGCCGCATGCTTCGCGGCGCGCGGCAGGCCATAGCCGGTCGCCCGCACCTCGGCCGCACCGCCGAGGCCCCGCCGGACCGCTCTGGCCTCGATCCGGAGCGGCGCGCAGACAATAAATTTGCTCGCCTCCGGGGCGCTTTGACCCGCCGTCTTCCCTCCTCGCTCAGGCGCTCGTTCCTCGCGCCCTCCCTCGTCAGTCCAGACGGCGGCGCGCCCCTTCGGCTCGGCCAAGGGCGCCTTTGTCCCTCCTCGCTCCTTCCTCGCTCGTCGCTCGGCGGCGCCGCGCGCCTTCCGCTCGGTCATGAGGCACCCCCCTGACCGCTTAGGTAGCGGCCGAGAGCGTTCAGCGGGAAGACGAGACGGTACAGGTGGTAGTTGATGTAGAAGTCGCCGGGGAAGCCGGTGCCGGTAAATTCCGGCTCGTCCCACGTGCCGTCCGGGCGCTGATGGTCGGCGAGCCAGCGGATGCCCGCGTGCGCGGCCGGGCCGGGCGGTCCGGCCGCGAGCAGCGCGAGCAGCGCCCACGCGGTCTGCGACGCGGTGGACACGCCGCGCCCGGCGAGGCCCGGGTCGTCGTAGGAACGCAGGTCCTCGCCCCAGCCGCCGTCGGGGTTCTGGTGTGCTTCGAGCCAGCCGATCGCGCGCCGGATGGCCGGCTTGCCCGGCTTGACCCCGGCTGCGATCAGCGCGGGAACGACCGCGCCGGTGCCGTACACGTAATTGGCGCCCCACCGGCCGAACCAGGACCCGTCGCTCTCCTGGGCCCGCAGCAGCCAGACCACGCCCCGGCGGACAGCCCTGCTGCCCGCCAGGCCCTCCGCCGCAAGGGCCTCGACGACGTGCGCTGTGACGTCGGCGGATGGCGGGTCCGTCACCGCACCGAAGTCACAGAAGGGGAGCTTGGTGACGAGCGCCGAGGTGTTGTCGGCGTCGAACGCTCCCCAGCCGCCGCCGGATGACTGCATCCCGGCCATCCAGCGCAGCCCGCGCTGCACTGCCGGATGCCGGCGGCCGGGCTGGAGATCGGAGCCGGGCCGGAGATCGGAGCCGGGCCCGGACCCGGGGCCTGGGTCGGCGCCGAGACCCGCCAGGCTGACCCGGCGGAGAGCGAGCAGCATCTCCGCGGTGTCGTCGATGTCGGGGTAGCCGTCGTTGTCGAACTCGAACGCCCAGCCGCCCGGGGCCAGGCCGGGCCTGCGCACCTGCCAGTCCCCGGGCCCGGAGATCTCCTCAGCCAGCAGCCAGGCGGCGGCCCGGGCCAGGGCAGGATGATCGGGCGGCAGGCCGGCGTCGGCGAGCGCGACGACCGCCAGCACGGTGTCCCAGACCGGCGACTGGCAGGCCTCCAGGCGGCGGACCGGGCCGTCCGGGCCGTCCTCGGTAATGGTGAACCGGTCCAGCCCGGCCAGCCCGCGCTTGATCACCGGATGGTCCAGGCCGTATCCGAGCAGGTGCAGGGCGATCAGCGAGTAGACCCAGGGGGGCTGGATCCCGCCCCAGCAGCCGTCGCGCTCCTGCCGCGCGAGGATCCATTCCGCGCAGCGGCGCAGCGCGGCCCGGCGCACCGCACCGGCTGGCCTCGCCCGCTGCCCGTACCGCTGATAGGCGTGCAGCGCCTTATCGAGCCTGGTGAAGGCGGCGGCCCAGCCGGTGGGGCGCGCCGGGCCCGTAGCGGGCTCGCCCTCGCTGGCCACCCGGAGCTCGTCCAGGCCGAACGGGAGGGGGCGGACCGGGCGCAGCGACCCGACAATGGTGAGCGGGACGATGGTCTGCCGTGCCCAGCAGGCGAAGTCGTACACGTTGAGCGGGAACCAGGCTGGAAAGTAAATCATCTCCGGCGGCATCACCGGAAGGTCGTCCCAGGACCATTCGCCGAACAGGGCCAGCCAGATGCGGGTGAAGACGCGGGTCGCCGCGATCCCGCCGCCGGCCCGGATCCAGCCCGCCGCCCTGGCCATGTGCGGCGCCTCCGGCGGATGCCCGGCGAGCCGCAGCGCAACGTAGGCCTCGACGGTGGTGGACAGGTCACCGGGGCCGCCGAAGAAGTTAGCCCAGGTCCCGTCGGGGCGCTGCTTGCTGGCGATCCACCGGGCCGCCGCAGCGGTCTGGCCGGCCTCCCGGATGCCGAGGAACTGACGGAGCAGCAGGTCCTCCGCGTCCATCGTGACGTTGGTCTCCAGTTCGCCCTGCCACCAGCCCTGCTCGTGCTGGAGACCGAGCAGGTGGTCGCGGGCGCGGGCCAGCGCGGCCTCCGCGCCGGAGAGCGCGGCCGGCCCGCCGGCCCGGTCGCGGGTCACCGTCATGATCTCAACCTGCCTCTCACCATTGGGCAGATCACTGTGCTTTCTTTGCGCCTCCGGGGCCCCGCCCGCCTCCCCATTCCCCCTTCACTGCGCTGCCTTCCCTCGTCGCTCCTTCGCTCGTTCTCTGCTTCCTTGCGCCTCCGGGGCGCTTGAAGGCGCTGCCTTCCCTCGTCGCTCCTTCGCTCGTTCCTCGCTCCTCGCTCCTCAGTCCAGGCAGCGCCGCGCCCCTTTGGCACGCGCTCCTTCGGCGCGGTCACCACTGGCGGGCCGTGATGAACTCGGCGATCCCGGCGAACTCAGCCCGCACGTCATCGGGCATGTCGGTCTCGGTCAGGCATTTCTCGGCCGCCGCGAGCTGGGCTGCCGCCTCATCCTCGGCCCAGCTCTTGCCGCCCGCCTCCTCGACCAGCCGGGCGGCGCGCACCAGGTCCTCCTCACTCAGCGGGTCCGGCCGGGCCAGCAGCCCGGCGAGGTCCCGTGCCTGCGACGACTCCCCGGTCAGCGCGGCCACCACGGGCAGCGACTTCTTCCTCGCCCGCAGGTCCGAGCGGACCGGCTTGCCCGTCACCTCGGGGGCACCCCAGATGCCCAGCAGGTCGTCTGTCAGCTGGAAGGCGAGGCCTGCATGAGCGCCGAACCCGGCCAGCCCCATGGCCAGGCCCGGCGGCGCACCGACGTGAATGGCGCCGATGCTGCACGCGCAGGCCATCAGGGCCGCGGTCTTGTCCCCGGCCATGTCCAGGCACTCGGCCAGCGTCACGTCGCTGCGCTGCTCGAACGCGAGGTCAGCGCCCTGCCCGGCGATCAGCCGGAGCACGGCGGCGGACAGGCAGCGGGAGGCCCACAGTCCCTGCGGCGCGGCGTCCTCCAACAGGATGTCCTGGGCGAGAGCGAGCAGCGCGTCGCCAGCCAGGATGGCCGCGCCGACGCCGTGCACCGTCCAGGCCGTCGGCCGGTGCCTGCGCTCGGTGTCGCCATCCATGATGTCGTCGTGCAGCAGTGAGAAGTTGTGCACCAGTTCCACCGCCACGGCCGCGGGCACCCCACGGTCGGGCGCGGCCCGGGCGGCTCGCGCGGACAGCAGCGCGAGCGCCGGCCGCAGCGCCTTCCCCGCGCCCCCGCCACCCAGGCCGAGGTGATAGGCGGCCACCACCCGCACGTCGGGGCTGAGCCGGTCCACCGCCGTGGCAATCGCCGAGCCGACCAGGTCGCGTGCGGTGGCCACGCCCGCCGGCATCACGGCCGTCACGCTGTCGCTCCCGCTACCAGGTCTGCGCGCCTGCCGGACGGGGGTGGCGCTGCCGCCAGCCCTCGTCGTAGCTCTCGTGCTGCGTTCAATCCGCTCCGCACGGCTCCCTCCATGGTGTCCGGCCAGCCGGTATCGGTCCACGCGCCCGCGAGCACCAGGCCGGGCAGCGCGGTCGCGGCCCCGGGCCGCATTCCCGCGCACCCGGGCACCTGCCTGAATGTGGCCCGGCGCTCCCTGGTGACGAAGAAATCGGTGATCCGCGCGTCACGCGCGGCGGGGAACAGGTCTTCAAGCGCGGGCACGAACCGCTCCCGCAGCCGCGCGGCGGGGACATCCACCAGATCGTCCGCGGCGGACAACGACACGGCCAGGTACTGCCCGGCCCGCAGGCCGGAGGGCCTGGTCCGGTCGAAGACCCACTGCACGGGCGAGTCCACGGCCGCCGCGAACGGCAGGCGGGTGACCCGCCGGTCATAGATCACATGCACGTTGACGATGGGCGACGCGCCGAGTTCCAGCCAGCGATCCGGCCCGGGACTGGCGCCTGCCGCCGCGGCGGCCGGGGCCAGGCGGGCCGCGGCATCCGGCGGCACCGCGAGCACGACGCCGTCGGCGTGGATCGCGACGCCGCCCGCCCCGCCGCCCGGGGGGAAGACACCGGCGTGGTTCTGCGGACCGCCCGGCCCGCCACCGTCCTGGGTGAGGGCACCACCGTGAATTTCCCGACCGCCCGCCCGGCCGCCGGGTGGGGGGAGATGAGCGGCGACGTGGTTTCCGTTTGGTGGGAGGGGTGTGGCGGGGCTGTCCCCGTTGACCATGCTGGCCGCGCCGGCGCCGGCGGCGCGGTCGGTGAGGCGTACCAGGAACCCGCCGCCCGCCACGGCCTGCACCGCCGCTACCTTCGCGTTCAGCCGGACGTCCGCGCCGAGCCGCTTCAGCAGCAGCGCCCCGGCCTGGCCATGTAGGTCGCCCAGGGGGATGGCGGGCACCCCGAGGTCCGCCGCGTCCCTCGCCCCGAGCAGCGCGGTCTGCACCACGGTGGCCGCGAGCGCCATGCTGGCGTCGTCGCCGGCCACGTTGAGCGCGGAGACCGTGAACAGGTCCCACAGCACCCGGCGGGCCCGCTCGCCCTGCCCCCGCGCGGCGAGCCAGTCACCGAGCCGCTCGCTGTCCAGCCCGGGCGCCGCAGGATCCAGCCGCATCATGGCCAGCGCGGCGCGGGCCACCCGCAGCCGCTCGGCCAGGGAAAGGAACGAGTAGCCGGCCAGCGCCTGGCCCATGTGCAGCGGGCCGGGCAGCCCGGTCCGGCGCAGCCTGGCCCGGCCGCCGGGCCCGAGCACGGTGACGTCGAACCGATCCTGCAAGGACACCGCCCCGGTCATGCCCAGCCTGGCCAGCAGGCCCCGGTAGGCGCTGCAGCAGCGCAGGAACACATGCTGGCCGTTGTCGATGACCAGCCCGTCCCGGGTAAAGGAGCAGGTCGCGCCGCCGAGCCTGGGCCGGGCCTCCAGCAGCGTGACGCTGGCGCCGGTTTCGCGCAAGGCGATCGCCGCGGTGATCCCGGCCAACCCGCCGCCCACCACGACGACGTGACGGCCCGCGCTCATTTGTTGGCCTTCCTCGCGGGCGCTTCGCTTGGTCGTGCCGGAGGCGCGCAAACGGACGGAGCGGAAGGCCGGTCCTCGGCGCCGGGACACCGCAACGGCCCCTGGAGGTGCGTCGTGCCGGAGGCACGCAGACCAGCACTATGCGGCGTTCGGCCCGGCGCCTGCGGCGCTCCGGTGTAGCCCCAGATTGACAGTCGCTGTCTCATCGGGCCGCTCCCGCCACGGTAAGCCGCGCCATGCCCGCCAGGGACCGGGCCGCCACCATGGCCTTCTCCCCGGTCGACAGCGACACCCGGCGGCGCAGCACGCTGGCGGGGGCCGCCGCGATGTGCTCGAGCAGGCGGAAGTAGATTCCGGCCATGGCACCGGCCGACGCCGCGCTGCGCCGGTCCAGCAGCGGCATGAGCCGCAGGCCGGTCGCGTACCAGCCGCGGGCCCGCTCCGCCTCGAAGCCCACCAGTTCGGCGAGCTTCTCGTTGTCGGCGGGCTCGCCCGGCCCGCCCGGCTCCAGGGTGCAGCCGAAACGCTCAAGGTCCTCGGCCGGCAGGTAGACCCGGCCGCTGTGGTAGTCCTCGCGGATGTCGCGCAGGATGTTGGTGAGCTGGAGGGCCACGCCGAGCGCGTCGGCCAGTGGCGCGGCCGCTGCGGCATCCGGCGTGCCGAACACGCCCAGCGAGAGCCGCCCGACCGAGCCCGCCACGCACCGGCAGTAGTGCAGCAGGTCATCGAAGGTCACGTAGGTTGCGCCGCGCACATCGGCCTCGCAGCCGTCTATCAGCTCGCCGAATGCGTCCAGCGGGATGGCGAACCGCTGCGCGGCGTCGGCCAGGGCGATGAGCACCAGGTCGCCGGCTGGGGCGGACTCCCCCGCGTGAGCCGCCGGCCCCGGGCCGGGGCCCGAGGGCGGGGCCGGGTCCGCGGGCGGGGCCGGGTCCGCCCCTGCGGCGAGCGCGGCCACGCTGGCCCTGGCGGCGGCCAGGGCGGCGAGCTTGTCCGGCGGGGGCAGCGTGCCGTCGCCGATGTCGTCGATCCGGCGCGCGAACGCGTACACCGCGGCCAGTGCCCGGCGCTTGGCCGGGGGCAGCAGCCGGATGCCGTAAGAGAAGTTCCTCGCCTGGGACCAGGTGATCTCCTCGCAGTGCCGGTATGCGGCGCGGTGATCCATGACGTCACCTCCCTGTCGCATAGGCCCTCAGCATCTCGGCGGCCAGGCGTCGCCTGCGCGGCCGGTGAGTGGCGCGCAGCACGTCGTGATCGGCGGCCGCGATGGCGGCCAGCGCCGCACGCCCGCCCGCCACGTAGCCGGCCACGGCCGCGCGCGCCGCACCGCGCAGCGTGCCGACCAGCGGCGCGCCCTTGTCCAGCAGCGCCCGCGCCCGCTTCTCTTCGAAGGACATGAGCGCACGCACCTGCGGCGCCGCGCGCGGTTCGGCCAGATCGCGCTCGGTGCAGCCGAACCGCGCCAGGTCCTCCTGCGGCAGGTACACCCGGCCGGCCCGCAGGTCCTCGGCCACGTCCTGCCAGTGCTCGGCCAGCTGGAGCGCGGTGCACACCCGGTCGGAGAGGATCGCCCGCTGGGGAGTGGCAACGCCGAAGACATGGAGCACGATCCTGCCGACGGGGTTCGCGGACAGCGTGCAGTACGACAGCAGAGCGTCGAAAGACTCGTAGCGGACGATCGCCTGGTCCTGGCGGTTCGCCTCGATCAGGTCGCGAAACGGCTGCTCGGGGATCGCGCACTCGGCCACGGCCGGGGCCAGCGCGCGGACCACCGCCAGCCGTGGCGGCTCACCGCCGCCGTAGAGCCTGCCGAGATCGGCCTCAAGCTCGCTGAGCAGGCCGAGCCGCTCCGCTGCGGCCGCCTCGTCGCCCATATCATCGGCCGTCCGCGCGAAGCCATAGACCGCGGCGAGGTGCCCCCGGTGCCGCCGCGGCAGCAGGCGCAGTGCCACCGGGAAGTTCTCCGCCGCGGCCTGTTGTGCCGCTGCGGCCTCGATCAGCGCTGCCGATGCGGTGGCCGGTTGGCAGACGCCCGCACTGCCTGCTGGCGTTGTCTCCCGGGTCACAGGCCCTATCCCTTCACAGTTGCCAAATAAATGCAAACAATGACATCGGCGTCACCTGACACGGACATCGGCGTCACCTGACACGAGCGTCGTTGTTCGGCGCCTGGGCGCGGCTGCCTTCGACCGCAACGAGCCCTGCACATTATGCCTGACGGCTCGCCGCCATAGCCCGGTGACCCGCCTGCCGATGTCTCATATCACGTTCTGGTGGCCATTTTGCAACGCACGGACACCGTATCTATTGCGGGGGCATTACGTGCTTCCATCCTGAAGCCGCGGACGAACTATCTGCCCAGCTCAAGCGGCAAAATCCAAGGTTTAGCCAGCGCCTGCTGATGTTTCAGCGGTGTTACGACCAGGCTCTGGCGGGCGATATACGATGCGGCGCGCAGTCGCCCGGTCACGATGCGCCTGATGATGCCGTGCAAGCAAAGCCATGACGCCCGGGAAGCGTCTCCGTGAGGTGGCTGCTATGCGATGCGGGTGCTGGTTCAGCGCCGCCATCAATTGCTGACGCTAATGTCATATCCGGCTCCTCGGCACTGGCCGACGGGCACCGGCCTGGGCTAACTGGGCGCGGACCAGCGCTTGCTGACGTTTTATGTCATATCCGGCTTCTCGGTACTGGCCGACGGGCACCGGCCCTGGCTACCCGGCGCGGGTCGGCGCTCTCGCGGGGGTTCGGCCGCATGGCTGCCTGATTGCCGCCGGTTCCGGGCCGGACTGCGCCGGGACTGCGGCCGGATTCCGGGCCGGGCTGCCGCCGGGATTCCGGCCGGGCCGCCGCCGGGATTCCGGACCGGCCGCCGGGATTCCGGACCGGGCGGCCGCCCGGATTCCGGCCGCCGGATTCGCGCCTAGGCTGCCGCTGAATTCCCGACTGGGCCGACCGGATTCGGCCGGGTTGCCGCGGGGCGCCCGCCAGGCCGGCGCTGCCGCAGGCGGAACACGCTGTAGACCTCCGGCGCCGCAGCGTGTCCGCGGGGCGTCGGCGGCGGGCGGAAGTGACCAGGAGTAATAATCTCACTAAGCCATATACCGGACAAATCGTGATAACGTAACCGAAAGATTCCGGATTTGCGTCCGGGCGGCGGGGCAGCCCTGCTAGTGTCCGAGCCCCCGGGGGGGTACGAAGTTCTTTCGTAGCACTCTGGTTACAATCCGTTGAACTCACCCATTTGAGGCCAGAGCAGCCATGAGTTTCCGTCTCCGGTCCATACGCCAGAGGATCTTCCTTCTCATTCTCGTCCCCGTACTGTCCCTTATCGGACTGTATATATTCGCGACGAGCATCACCGCCCGGAATGCCATCAACCTGGCCCGGACGGACACCCTCAAGAACGCCACCGGTCTGCCGACCGGCAACTTCCTCACCGGGCTCGACACCGAGCGCCCGCTGGTGATGGTCTACCTGTCCGCCCCCTCCGGCGTGACTCTGGCCGGGCTGAAGTTGCAGGAGGCGAAGACCGACGGCACCGTGGCGGCTCTGCGGGTCGCCCTGAACTCTGGCGACACCATGGGCAATGCGTCCACGGCGCAGAAGGGGGCCATCGGCGCGCTCCTCAAGGATCTCACCGCCCTGCCTGCCCTGCGCGCGCAAGTCGCCTCACAGATCATCACCAGGTCGCGGGCGTTCAACGAGTACAACAACATCATCGACGACGGTTACCGCGTCCTGAACGAGACGGTCCTCCAGGAGACCACCGCTTCGGTGGTCAGCCAGGGCCTGGCCTTCGTGCGGATGGGGAGATCCGAGGAGATGCTCCTGCGGGAGGACGCGCTCCTGACCGGTGACCTGGCCGCACGGTCCTTCCCCAAGAGCGACCGGCTGCAATTCACCGAACTGGTGGGAGCGCGCAGGACGCTGTACAGCGAGACCCTGCCCGACCTCGACCCGGTATACCGCGCGTACTACCAGAACGCTGTCAACCCGGAGGTCTCCAATGCCCTCACGTCGCTGGAGGACAGGGTGGCCAGCGACACCGCCACGGCCGGCCCGCCCCCGGTCGATCCCGCTGCCTTGCAGCAGGCGGTGGGCGGGGTCTCGGTCGGCTTCTCGCACGCCGGGACGCAGGCGTCTACCCTCATCACGGCCCGGGCCGGCGCCACCGCCCGCAGCACCGACCTGAGGCTCATCCTGGCCGGTGTGCTTGGCCTCCTGGCCGTGATCTTGTCCATCGTGGTGTCGGTCTGGATCGGCCGTGGCCTGGTCCGGGAACTGGCCGCGCTCCGGAAGTCGGCGCTGCAACTCGCGAACGAGCGCCTGCCGAGCGTCGTGCAACGGCTCGCCGACGGCGAGGATGTCGACGTGTCCGCCGACGCACCTGAGATCGCCGCCAGCTCTGACGAGATTGGCCAGGTCAGGCAGGCCTTCGCCACGGTACAGCAGACCGCCGTGGAGGCGGCCGTGGGCCAGGCCAGGCTGCGGCGCGGCATCAGCGACATCTTCCGTAATCTGGCCCGGCGCAGCCAGTCGCTGCTGCACCGGCAGCTGACACTGCTCGACGCGATGGAACGCAGGGCCAGCGAGCCGGACCAGCTCGCGGACCTCTTCCGCATCGACCATCTGACGACGCGCATGCGCCGGCACGCCGAGAGCCTGATCATCCTCTCCGGCGACGCGCCCGCTCGCGGCTGGCGCAATCCTGTGCCGCTGGTCGACGTGCTCCGGGCCGCCGTGGCCGAGGTCGAGGACTACACGCGGATCAAGGTATCCGCGACAACGCAGGCGGCACTCGCCGGGCCCGCGGTGGCTGACGTCATCCACATGATCGCAGAGCTGGCGGAGAACGCCGCCATCTTCTCGCCGCCGAACACGCCGGTGCTGATCAGCGGCGATATCGTGGGCCGCGGCTTCGCCGTGGAAATCGAGGACCGCGGGCTGGGGCTGAGTGACGAACAGCTCGCCGAGATCAATGACCGCCTGGAGCACCCGCCCGCGTTTGACCTGTCCGGCAGTGATCAGCTCGGGCTCTTCGTGGCCAGCCAGCTCGCCAAGCGGCACGACATCCGGATCTCGCTGCGCCCCTCCCCCTACGGGGGAACAACCGCGATCGTGCTGATACCGGTCAACCTGGTGGTGCCGGAGGGCACCTCCGAGCAGGATCCCTCGGCGGACACGGTGGATGAGCGCGCGATCCAGCTGACGGGCCGGCACGCGGTCCGGGATGAGGACCGGGCGCAGGACGCCGACACGCCGGTCACCCGGTTGTTCGCCCAGCCCCCCGATCCAGCCAGGAACGGCCGCGCGGGAGCCGCTCCCGGCCTGATCTTCCCACACGACAGCGGATCGCTGGCCTACGCCGAGGACGGCGGATCGCTGGCCTACCCCGAGGAAGCCGAGCCGCTCACCTACGCCGAGGAAACCGGATCGCTGGCCTACCCGGAGGAGGCCGACGACTGGTCGCCTTCCCGCATCCCGGTGACATCAGCTCCTGCGAGCACCGATGACATGGGCGAGCCGGGGCTGCCACAGCGCATCCGCCAGGCCAGCCTCGCACCTCAGTTGCGCGACAGCAGCGGGGGCATCGATACGGGGCAGGACGGCGACCCGGCCGACACGCGATCTCCGGAGGAGACTCGCGCCACGATATCGGCGATCCAGCAAGGCTCGCAGCGCGGCAGGTCGCTCTTCGACCCGGCGGACAAGGGCGCGGTGACCGGCCCCGATCCGACCGGAGACGACGGCTTGCCGCACCGAGATGACTAGAGGCCGAAAGGTAATAAGCGATGGCAGGGGGGATGTCACATGGATGGCGCTGAGCAGCAGAAGACACTGAACGCGAGGGCGGCTGGCGACCTGAACTGGCTCCTCGACGACCTGGTCGCTCGCGTGGCGCAGATCGACAAGGCCGTAATCCTCTCCCGCGATGGTCTCGCCATCGGGGCTTCGCAAGGACTCACCCGCGAGGACGCCGAACACCTCTCCGCCGTGGCGGCCGGCTTCCAGAGCCTCGCGAGGGGAGCCGGGCGGCACTTCGGCGGAGGCCGTGTCCGGCAAACCATCGTCGAAATGGACACCGCGTTCCTGTTCGTGACCGCCGCCGGTGAGGGCAGCTGCCTGGCTGTGCTCAGCCCGGCCGCCGCGGACGCCGGGCTCATCGCCTACGAGATGGCGATCCTGGTCAAGCGGGTCGGTCCGCACCTAGCGGTGGATCCCCGGCCGGTACCGGCCGAGGATACGGTGGACTGAGCCGGTATGCCCACCCCCCGCGACCGGTGGCTCGATGAAGCGGCAGGCCCTGTGGTCCGCCCGTACGCGCTCATCCGCGGCAGGACCCGGCCCAGTGGCGAGAGCCTGGACCTGATCGCGATCGTCACTGCCGTCCGCGGCGTGCGGGGCGATCCGGTGGAGCTTGATCCGGAGCATTTCGCGGTGCTGCGGTTGTGTCGGCTGCCCACATCGGTGGCCGAACTCGCGGCCGACCTCAACCTGCCGCTCGGCGTGGTCCGGATTCTCCTCGCAGATCTGCGGGAACGCTCTCTCATCTCCATTCATCATCCCATTCCGCCCGCGCGGCTGCCTGACCCGCGCATCCTTAGGGAGGTTGCTGATGGCCTACGCCGGCTCTGACCGCACCGGTCGTCCGGCAGGCGTGCCAGTCACCATTAAGATCCTCATCGCGGGGGGATTCGGAGCGGGCAAGACCACGCTAGTGGGCTCGGTAACCGAGATCCGGCCACTGCGTACCGAGGAACCCCTGAGCGAGCCGAGCACCGAGGTTGACAACCTGCATGGCGTGGAGCGCAAGACCACCACCACCGTCGCCCTGGACTTCGGCCGGATCACGATTCGTGACAACCTGTCGCTTTACCTGTTCGGCACGCCGGGCCAGGAACGGTTCTGGTTCATGTGGGACGAGCTGGCTCGCGGCGCCCTCGGTGCCGTCGTCCTGGCGGATACCCGGCGGCTCGCCGACTGCTTCCCGTCCGTGGACTACTTCGAGCAGCGCCGCATACCCTTTGTCGTCGCGGTCAACTGCTTCGAGGGGACGCGGCGTTACCGCCCCGACAGCGTCCGCAAGGCGCTCGATCTGGAGCCAGAAATCCCGATCATCATGTGCGACGCCCGGTACGCGTCCTCCGGGCGGGATGTGCTTGTGGTGCTCGTGGAGCACGCGCTCCAGTTGATGAGCGGCCCGCCCGACCGCGCGACGGCGGGCCTCCCCACTCGCTAGCACCAGGCATCACGCCCGACGCCGCCCTGCCCGGGGTCCGCCCGGTTGTCTCCGGGCTGACGCCCCTACCCGGGGATCCAGGGGTTGTCCCGGGGCTGACGCGCTCCCGATCCGGAGGTCCGGGGTTGTCCCCCGGGCTAGCCGGGCTCACGAACGCCAGATCAGAACCAGCGCACAGTCGTCGGAGCCGTCGGTGCTCGCCCGCACCACCCGGACCAATTCGCCCGCGCCGGCCTGGAAGCCGGATGCCATCAGCCGGTCCGCCTCGCCCAGCAACCGGTCCGTGCCGACATCGATATCCCGGCCTGGCGCCTCAACCAGGCCGTCGGTGTAGAGCATCAGCGCGTCGCCTGGCCGCAGCGCACCCTGGGCAGGCACACAGCGCAAGTCAGGGACAACACCGAGCACGATGCCGCGGGCCTGGGTTACCCGCCACTTGCCGCTGCCCGCATCGAAGTGAGCCGGCGGCGGGTGTCCCGCCGAAGACACGACGAAGTCGCCGGTCGCGAGGTCCAGGGCGAGGTGTACCGCGGTGACGAAGCCTTCCACCGCCGGACCGCGGCGGAGGTAGGCATTGCACGCGGCGAGGAATTCCCCTTGCGGCACCGAGCCGAGCAGTCCCCCGAACGCGCCCGAGAGCAGCAGCGCGCGGGTGCCCGCGTCCACGCCCTTGCCTGACACATCGACCAGCGCCACTTCCAGCGTCTTCCCGTCACAAGCCGACACCACAAAATCCCCGCCGAACGATGCTCCTCCGGCTGGTCTGAGCACCGAAGTGGAACCCCAGTTCGCAGGGAGGGCCGGCAACTTGCCCTGCGCCTGGATCCGGTCCCGGAGGTCGATGAGCATCTGGTCCCCGCGCAGGCCGCGCATGCCGAGCTTCTGCCTGGTGCGGGCGAGCACATCGGCGAACAGCGCGGTCACCGCGATTGTCGCGATGATGCCCGGGCCTGCCCGGTCATTCAGCGCGTCATACACGAGCATGATCGTGATCAGGCCGAACAGGATTCGCAGCGCACGGGGCCAGAGCAGCAGGCCGCCGGCCAGCACCGGAAGGATCATCAGGCCCGGCGAGAACCACGAGACCGACACGTGGACGGCCGCGATCCCGATTGTCACGGTGGCGATCGCCAGCCCGAAGGCCACCCGGCGGTTCCTCGTGATGAACTGGCGCCTGGTCTGATCGCGAATGCCTGCCGCAGCCGAGCGCAGGGCACGGCCGACACGGGTCAGTGGCGGGGAAATCATGATGGCGGCACTGTATCGGCACACCGAGGATCTGGCACGTTCCCGGCCCGGGCACTCCGTGGTGACGACCAGGGCGGCGAATGGCACGGCTGAGATACGCCCTGGGTGTGTCTCGTGGATCTTGGCCGTCGCGAGCGGCCGCCGGAGGGATGGATCGCAAGGCGGAGGAGGAGCCAATAGCGGAGCTATGGGCGACGACGACAACGCCGCGAGGCGCCCTCCGGCGACTGTGCGGCAAACACCGGTGCAGCAGGCTGAAGATCCACGAGACACGCCCTACCCCTGGTGGTCGTGGAAGACTGGTGTTGGAGGACGCGATGGCCGGGATGAAGATCACGCTGGATGCCGCGATGCGGGTCAGGGACGTGTCGCGGCCGAGGCCAGATCACGAGGCCGCGGCCCAGGCTCAGTCGGCGTCGCCCCCGGCCCAGTCGGCCCGGGCTCAGCCGGCGTCGGGCCCGGCCCCGTCGGCCCCGGCTCAGCCGGCGGCGGCGCAGGCTCAGTCGGCGCAGGCGCGGCCGGGCCCGGCTCGGGCGGCCGCGGCCCGTGCGGCCCCGGCGGCGGCCGCGGCCCGGGCGGACAGGACTGGCCAAGCAGTCGCCCAGCGCAGCCCGAGCGCCCCGGCCGGCAGTCGGTCCCCCGCCGCATCTCCCCCGGCTCCGGCCCCGGCTACACCGGCCGGGCCAACCGGGCGCGGGCGCCGCGCCGCTCCAGCCGCGAGTTCCCCGGGCACGGACACGTCTGGGACGGGGAACCGAGACACCACCAGCGATGCGGGCACGCGCGGCACCGGGGGAAACACGCGCGGCAGCAGGGGGAAGAGGCATCGCTCACGCAGACGCTTCCCGCGCTGATCATCGGCGGTTCATGATCACGGTACCTTTTCAGTTACCCGCGCTGAGAATGTACCGTGATCATGAAGGCGGACGCCTCACCGACGGTCAGGGCGCGTCGGGCAGCGCAGGCAGTACGCCGGTCTTCTCGTAGTCCGAGATCATCTCCAGCCGCCTGACATGCCGCGATTCCCCGGAGAACGCCGTCTCCAGGAACACCCGCGCGAAGCCCAGGGCGTCCTGCGTCTGGTACATCCTGGCGCCGAGGCTGAGCACGTTCGCGTCGTTGTGCAGCCGGGCCAGCCGCGCGGTCTCGTCGCTCCAGGCGACCGCCGCCCGGATCCCGCGGATCTTGTTGGCGGCGATCTGCTCACCGTTGCCGGATCCGCCGATCACGATGCCGAGGCTGCCCGGATCCCCCGCGACCGCACTGGCCGCGCGCATCACGTAGGGCGGGTAATCGTCCTGCCCGGCGTAGCCCGCCGGGCCGCAGTCCACTGCTTCGTGGCCCGCGGTAGCCAGCCACTCGACCAGGGCTGCCTTCAGCTCAAATCCAGCGTGATCGGAACCCAGGTATACGCGCACGGACGTCAGTCTGCCAGAACGTTTGCTCAGCCGTTGATGTCAGCTGTAGATGCTCAGCCGGGCCTGCTCAGCCGGGCCTGCTCAGCCGGGCCTGCTCAGCCGGGCCTGATCAGCCTTTGATGCTCGGCGGTTGATGTCAGCCGGTCTTGCTCAGCTGGGCCTGCTCAGCCGGGCCTGCTCAGCCGGGCCTGCTCAGTCGAAGATCGGATCGCGGGTACGGCTCCGCTTGAGCTCGAAGAACCCGTCGGTGCCCATCACGAGCAGCACGCCGTCCCAGAGCTTGGCCGCGGCCTCGCCGCGCGGGATCGGGGACAGGACCGGCCCGAAGATCGCGACGTCGCCGATCGAGATCACCGGCGTGCCGACCTCATAACCCACCCGGTCCATGCCGTCGTGGTGGGAAGCCCGGAGCGCTTCGTCGTAGTCACTAGAGTCCATGGCGTCAGCCAGTTCCGCAGGCAACCCGACCTCGGTGAGCGCCGCCTCGATGGTCGAACGCTCCTTGGGCGCCTGGTCATGATGGAACCGCGTGCCGAGCGCGGTATAGAGGCTGCCCAGAACTCCCGGGCCGAGTTTCTGCTCGGCCGCAATGCACACCCGGACCGGACCAATTGCCTTCGCCATGAGTTCCTTGTAGTTCTCCGGCAGGTCAGGCTTGTTCTCGTTGAGCAGCGCCAGGCTCATGACATGCCAGCGGACCTCGACCGGGCGCACTTTCTCCACTTCGAGCATCCACCGGGACGCGATCCACGCCCATGGGCACAGAGGGTCAAACCAGAAATCAACAACGGTTGGCTCCTGCTCGGCCATGGTGCTCCTTCTCGGGGGTTACCGCGCGCCGCCCGACACCGCGCGCTGGTGGCACCGCAGCGTCCCTGGGCACCAGAGGCGTTAACCGGGCCGGCCGCACCGGCATTCCGCCGTGGCCATGGGAAGATGCCGGAACGGCAGAGCCCGGAAGAACCCGGGACAGCCGAGCACGAAAGGATCAGCAGTTGGCTAGCAATCTGACCCGCGACGAGGCACGCGACCGGGCACGGCTGCTCGATGTCGGCTCCTATCGGGTGAAACTCGACCTGACCGGCGGGGAGACCACCTTCACCTCGGTAAGCACGGTCAGGTTCCGCTGCGCCCGCCCCGGAGCCACGACGTTCATCGACCTGACCGCGCCTGCGGTCAGCACAATCACCCTCAACGCGGCGACGGTAAGCCTGGACGCCTTCGACGGCAACCGGATCAGGCTGGAGCGTCTCCAGGCTGACAACGAACTCCGGGTCGTGTCGGAGTGCGCCTACTCACGCAGCGGTGAGGGCCTGCACCGGTTCACCGATCCCGCGGACGGCGGCGTCTACCTCTACTCCGACCTGGAGACCTTCGACGCGCACCGCGTTTACGCCTGCTTCGACCAGCCCGACCTCAAGGCGACCTTCGAGTGGTCGGTCACCGCCCCCGTGGGCTGGCGGGTCATCTCGAACATGGCGCCGGACATGACCGCGCAGACCTCAGCGGCCAGCACCGCGCCAGCGCCGGGTACCACCGCGCCAGCGCCGGGCACCACTGCCTCCTGGAAGTTCCCGCCGACGCCCGTCATGTCCACCTACATCACCGCCATCGCGGCGGGGCCGTTTCATGTGGTCACCGCGGAGCATGACGGTATCCCGCTCGGCATCTACTGCCGGGCGTCCCTCGCGCGGTACCTCGATCCTGAGGAGATCTTCGAAGTCACCCGGCAGGGGTTCGACTTCTTCCACGGCGCGTTCGGCGTGCGCTACCCGTTCGGCAAGTATGACCAGCTCTTCGTGCCTGAATTCAAGGCCGGTGCGATGGAGAACGCGGGCTGCGTGACGTTCCTCGAGGACTACCTGTTCCGCTCCAGGGTCACCGACTTCGCCCGCGAGATGAGGGCCGAGACGATCCTGCACGAGATGGCGCACATGTGGTTCGGTGACCTGGTCACCATGCGCTGGTGGGACGACCTGTGGCTGAACGAGTCGTTCGCCACCTGGGCAGGCACGCTCGCTCAGGCTGAGTCGACCCGCTGGCGGGCGGCCTGGACGACGTTCGCGCAGTTGCACAAGGCCTGGGCCTACCAGCAGGATCAGCTGCCCTCCACGCATCCCATCGCGGCCGACATCCCGGACATCACGGCGGTCGAGGTCAACTTCGATGGGATCACCTACGCCAAGGGCGCCGCCGTCCTCAAGCAGCTCGTCGCCTATGTCGGCCGCGACAACTTCCTAACCGGCGTCCGGCGCTACTTCGACCGGCATGCCTTCGGCAACGCGGCACTGGCCGACCTGCTGACCGCCCTGGAGGAGACCTCGGGGCGGGACCTGTCCACCTGGTCCAAGCAATGGCTGGAAACGGCGGGGGTCAACACGCTCCGGCCGCAGATCCAGGTCGGTGACGACGGCGCCATCACCGAATTCGCTGTCCTCCAGGAGGCGCCCGCGGCCCACCCCGTGCTGCGGCCGCACCGCATCGCGATCGGGCTTTACGACCGGACGGACGCCGCCCTGATCAGGCGCCGCCGGGTGGAAGTGGACGTCAGCGGTGATCGCAGCGTTATCACCGATCTCGCCGGTGAGAGCCGCCCCGACCTGGCGCTCATCAACGATGACGACCTCACCTACGCCAAGGTCCGGCTGGATGACCACTCACTGCGTACGCTCATCACCGGCATCGGGGAGTTCCATGACTCGCTCCCCGCGGCGCTGTGCTGGTCCGCGGCGTGGGACATGTGCCGTGACGCCGAGATGGCGGCCCGCGACTACGTCCGCCTGGTGATGTCGGGCCTGGATTCTGTGGGCGACATTTCCGTCGCGCAGACCCTGCTGCGCCAGGCGTGGGCCGCGTCCCACCGGTACACCGACCCGGCCTGGCGCGGCACCGGGCTCGACCTCATGGCGACCGCCCTGCGCGGCCTGCTGCAGCGCGCCGAGCCAGGCTCAGACCAGCAGCTCGCCTACCTGCAGTCGCTCGCCAGCGTGGCGACCGAGCCCGGCGACCTGGCCCTGCTACAGGGCCTGCTCGACGGGTCCGTCGCGCTCGACGGCCTGGCCGTGGATACCGAGCTACGCTGGCGGCTGCTGCACCGGCTGGTCAGCCGGGGCGCCGCGGGGCCGCCCGAGGTCGACGCCGAACTGGCCAGAGACGCCACCGACGCGGGCGAGCGGCGTGCCGCGTCGTGCCGTGCCGCCATCCCCGAGCCGAGCGCCAAGCAGGCGGCGTGGGACACGATCACGAGCGGCACCTTGCCGAATGCCATGTTCCGCGCGGTGCTCTCCGGCTTCGCCGACCCAGACCAGCTCGACCTGCTCCAGCCCTACACCGAGCGCTACTTCGACGTGGTCGGTGACATCTGGCGGGACTGGAGCAGCGACATGGCCCAGTGGTTCGTGAACAACGCCTACCCGCTGTTCCAGGTGTCGCAGGAGACGACCCGCCTGACCGACGACTACATCGCCAGGGCCAACCCGCCCGCCGCCTTGCACCGCCTGCTCACCGAGTGCCGCGACACAGTGCAGCGCGCGCTGCGCTGCCAGGAGCGGGACCGGCAGGCCTCTTGACCCGGCCGGTGCCGCGACACAGTGCAGCGCGCGCTGCGCTGCCAGGAGCGGGCCGGCAGGCCTCT
>WNFG01000716.1_pt1 | contig 27513 bp, 19 predicted proteins | sample 5400431 | NCBI WGS metagenome assembly WNFG01 (sample SAMN13153346, study PRJNA577476) | soil metagenome | isolation source: 120 cm saprolite under Douglas fir tree site 2 hole 3 replicate 2 | place: USA:California | collected 2015-04-18 | reverse complement strand
TCCGCCGCTGCGTGGAACCGGCTCCACGATCACCGCCTACCTGCAGAATCCCGCCGAGGGATTGCTGCCCGAAAACACGGTCTTCACGCAGGCCAGTTATCACTCCGGTCTTCACATCGCCTATCTAGGTCCGCCGACGATCGGCGTCGGTGTCAGCTCGTTCGGAACCGGCGTCGGCGGCAGTGTCAGCGCCTATTACACCGACATCCTCGGCTACCACAACGTCGGAGTCACCTTCCAGGGTGGTGGGACTTCGGGTGTCGGTACGGTCGGCGATCAGCTCGCGGGGGAGGTCTTCTACCTCAACCAGAAGCACCGTCTGAGCTGGGGCGTCGATACGACGCATCTGCCGTACGTCAGCGCATTCACGTCCGCGGGACAGGCGCCGATTATGATCAATGGCCAGACCTTCCTGGCCGATGTCGTGCAGCAGGAGCGCGATATTCAGCGTTACGACGATGTCACAGGCGTCGTCCAGTATCCGTTCAGTCAGACTCGGCGTGTCGAAGCCAGCGCCGGCTTCCAGCGCCAGGCCTTCAAGTCGGAGATCGAGACGGTCTTCATCGTCAACAACACCATCGTCTCCGATGACATTACACCCTCGCCGTTCAACTTCTCGCTGAGCCTTTCCCATGTCGGCGCCGCCTTCGTCGGTGATAGTTCGGTGTTTGGCTTCCTCTCGCCGGTGCGCGGGACGCGCTATCGCTACGAGGTCTCGGCACTCTCCGGCGATCTCAAGTTCGAGACCGCGCTGGCCGACTGGCGGAAGTACTTCTTCATGAACCCGATCACCTTCGCGGTGCGCGGCATCCACTACGGCCGCTATGGCAAGGATTCTGATACGTATCTCAATGCCCGTACCAGTGGGACCGGCGTTCAGCTCGGACAGATCTCTCCCCTTTACATCGGGCAGGACTCGCTGATCCACGGGTATAACGTCAACTCCATCGGCCTCGATGAGTGTGTGCAGACGCCCGGCTCGACCAGTTGCCCGGTCTTCGATCGTCTCGTCGGCTCGAAGATCGTGGTCGGCAACGCCGAGGTTCGCGTCCCGTTGTTCGGCAACAAACAGTTCGGTCTGGTCAGCGGCTTCATCCCGACGGAGCTGTTCGGTTTCGTCGATGCCGGTGCCGCGTGGTCAACGGATGATGGTTGCCGCCGGCTGGCAGGCCTGCCCCTGAGTGCTCCTGTACCAACCACCTGTAAAGTAAAGTGGACGTTTTCAAACAAGAACTCCACCGACCGCGTGCCGGTCGTCAGCACGGGCGTCGGCGTCCGCCTCCTGCTGGCCTACATTCCTCTGGAGTTCTACGCAGCCAAGCCGTTCCAGCGGCCGGGGCGCGGATGGGTGACCGGATTCAACATCGCCCCGGGCTGGTAGTGCCAATCAATCCCGCCGAGTTCGAGCGCCTCGTGGCCGAGGCGCTCGACTCGCTCCCGGAGCGGTTTGCCGAACTGCTCGAGAACGTCGTCGTCGTGGTCGAAGAGGAGCCGAGCGCGTCCGATCGCGATGTGCTCGAACACTCCCACAGCGAGTTGCTCGGTCTCTACCGCGGCACGCCGATGACGCGGCGGACGTACGATTCCTTCCGCCTCCCCGACCAGATCGCCATCTTTCGCGGCCCCATCCTGCGGGTCACCCGCGGCCCACACGAAGCAAAGCAACAGATCCGCGAGACCGTCATCCACGAGTTGGGACACTACTTCGGCCTGGACGACGATGAGATGGTGTTCTGAATTCTCAGAACCGGAGGGATTCAAGATCAGAACCGGGTTTTGGACTCCGTTGCGGCGCACCCCCTGAGTCCACTAGTGGACTCGCGGAGTCCACTAGTGAGGTCGTGGAGTCCACTAGTGGACTCGTGGAGTCGACTAATGGACTCGTGGAGTCGACCTAGTGACCTCGTGGAGTCCACTTAGTGGACTGGCGGAGTCCACCTGGTGAGGTCGTGGAGCCCACTAGTGGACTCGTGGAGTCGACAAGTGGACTCGTGGAGTCGACAAGTGGATTCCTGGAGTCCACTCATGGACTCTACGAGTGTGTGTGAGCTCACCATTTCTGGTGAGTTAAGCAGGCTCCGGCAGGCTGCGCTGGTTGCCCAAGGCGCGCATTAGTTCTGCCGCGCAGATTCCTAGATGTTCAAGATCAGGACCTGGAAGTTCAAGATCAGAACTTGGCGGTTCAAGTTCAGGACGGACCACCTCAGCGGAGAGACGCCAGCGCTCCGGCCGCGAACCGCCGGAGTCTTCAGTCCCTCGGAATATGAAACGGCACCTCATCCCTCTGCGCGCTCTCGTACTCGCGCTCTTCCTCGGTCACATCACTCTCGTCTTCGATCTGATAGTCGCGAATATCGTCCATTACGTCCTCCCGCCGAACTGCGCGGCCTCGGTGGATCCGGCCAGCGCGGTCGTCGATGACTGCCCGTTTGAGATCACTTTCATCACCTCGTCGAAATAGCCGGTGCCGACTTCGTGCTGGTGTTTCGTGGCCGTGTAGCCATGCTCCTCGGCCGCAAACTCCGACTGCTGCATGCGCGAGTACGCCGTCATCCCTTCCTGGCGGTACTGCCGGGCCAGCTCGAACATCGAGAAGTTCAGAGCGTGGAAGCCGGCCAGCGTGACGAACTGGAACTTGTAGCCGAGCGCTCCCAGCTCGCTCTGGAAGCTGGCGATCTCGCCGCCGGACAACTTCTTCGCCCAGTTGAACGACGGCGAGCAGTTGTAGGCCAGCATCTTCCCCGGATACTTGGCGTGGACCGCATCGGCAAAGCGGCGCGCTTCCTCGATATCCGGCGTCGACGTCTCCATCCACAGCAGGTCGGCGTACGGCGCATAGGCGATGGCCCGCGCGATCGCGGCATCGACGCCACTTTTGATCATGAAGAAGCCTTCCGCCGTCCGCTCGCCGGTGAGGAATTGATGATCGCGCTCATCGACGTCGCTGGTCAGCAGCGTGGCGCTGTTCGCGTCCGTTCGTGCGATGAGCAGCGTCGGCACGCCCATCACGTCCGCCGCCAGGCGCGCGGCTGATAGCGTGCGGATGAACTGCGACGTCGGCAGCAGAACCTTCCCGCCGAGGTGACCGCACTTCTTCTCCGAGGCAAGCTGGTCCTCGAAGTGAACGGCCGCGGCGCCGCACTCGATCATCAGCTTCATCAGCTCGAACGCGTTCAGACATCCGCCGAAGCCCGCCTCGGCGTCCGCCACGATCGGCGCGAACCAGTGCGTGCCGTGCTTCCCCTCGCTGTGATCGATCTGATCGGCGCGTTGCAGGGCCTGATTGATCCGCTTGACCACCTGCGGCACGGAGTTGGAGGGATAGAGACTCTGATCCGGATACATCTGCCCGGCCAGGTTGGCGTCGGCGGCCACCTGCCAGCCGCTGAGATAGATGGCCTTGAGACCGGCGCGCACCTGCTGGATGGCCTGGTTCCCGGTCAGCGCGCCGAGCGCGTTGACGTACGGATCGTCATGAAGCAGCTCCCACAGACGGTTCGCCCCCATTTCGGCCAGCGTCTGCGCGATGTCGATCGAGCCGCGAAGATGGACGACGTCGTCCGCGGTGTAGTCGCGCGTGATGCCATCCCACCGCGGGTTGTCTTCCCAGTCGCGCTCGATCTGCCTCGGGTCGCGTACAGCCTTCAGCTTCACCATTCGCTACTCCTTCTCCAGTTTCAAAAGCTCCCCGTACGCCGGGAGGGTCAGAAAATCAGCCAGTTCATCGTTCAGGATCAGGTCGTCGAAGATCGCCGCGGCTTTCTCGAGGTGCGGCCGCGATCCGATCTTCTGCAGTTCTTCACCGCGGATCGTTCGATACAGCGCCGGCGTCACCGCGGTGCCGTCATCGAGCCGGCCGTGGTGATGAATCCACTGCCACAGTTGCGTCCGCGAAATCTCGGCGGTGGCCGCGTCTTCCATCAGGTTGTAGAGCGGCACGCAGCCTAGGCCGCCGAGCCATGCCTCGAGGTAGAGGACTCCGACGTTGATGTTTTGACGTACCCCGTTCTCGGTGATGACGCCCTCGGGGACACGGAGAAGATCGGCCGCTGTGACATGAACGTCGTCGCGCTTCCGGTCGATCTGATTCGGCCCGGGCATGTGAGCGTCGAAGATCTGCTTCGCGATCGGTACGAGTCCCGGATGGGCAACCCAGGTGCCGTCATGCCCGGCGCGCACTTCGCGCAGCTTGTCGGCGACGACTTTCGCCGAGGCCGCGTCGTTCGCCGTGTCATCGTTCTTGATCGGAATCTGCGCCGCCATCCCGCCCATGGCGTGGATGCCGCGCCGGTGGCAGGTCTTGATCAGCAGCGCCACGTACGAAGCGAGGAAGTGCTTCTCCATCGTCACGCTGCCGCGGTCCGGCAGCACGACGTCGCGTTGCGCGCGGAGCTTCTTGATGAAGGAGAAGATGTAGTCCCAGCGCCCGCAGTTCAGCCCGGAGGAGTGATCGCGGAGCTCGTAGAGGATCTCGTCCATCTCGAACGCCGCCAGGATCGTCTCGATCAGCACCGTGGCCCGGATCGTCCGGTTGGGAACGCCGAGGGCCTGTTGCGTGTGGACGAAGACATCGTTCCAGAGCCGCGCCTCGAGATGCGACTCCATCTTCGGCAGATAGAAGTACGGCCCGGTCCCTCGCGCCATCGCTTCCTTCGCGTTGTGAAAGAAGTAGAGCCCGAAGTCGAAGAGGCTGGCCGATATCGGCGCGCCGTCGATCATCAGATGCTTCTCCAGAAGATGCCAGCCACGCGGACGGACGACGAGCGTGGCCGTGGTCTCGTTCAACGCGTACTGCTTCGCCCCGGACGAGAACGAGATCGTCCTCCGCACCGCATCGCGCAGATTGAGCTGGCCGTCGATATTGTTGAACCACGTCGGCGCGTTGGCGTCTTCGAAATCGGCCATGAAGACGTTCGCCCCGCAGTTGAGCGCATTGATGATCATCTTCCGGTCGACCGGCCCGGTGATCTCGACGCGCCGGTCGAGCAGATCCGCCGGGATCTTCGCCACGGTCCAGTCGCCCTCGCGAATGTCTTTCGTCTCCGGCAGAAAATCCGGGAGCTCGCCCGCGTCAATGCGCAGCTTCCGAGCCTCACGTGAGGCCAGCAACCCCTCGCGCCGCGGATTGAATGTCCGATGAAGATCTGCTACGAACGCCAGTGCATCCGCCGACAGAATCTCATCCCATTCCGCTCGCCGTTCTCCACGTACTTCGATACCGTTCATGAGGTAAAGCAGTTGAGCACGGAACGCGCCAAGTTGATACCCCTCTGCATGTTACGCAGTTAAGGGTTGTGAAGATGGGGGTGTAACGTTGTCAAGGTTTGTAAAGGGCTACTTCACGGCGAGGATGACCTTCTCGGCGTCTTCCAGTTCCGGCATGCGGCAGAGGTAGCCGTGTTTCTCGATGAGGATGCGAGCCTGTCTCAGGTCTTCGCGGGCAGCGTCGAGGTCGTCGCGAAAGAACAAGCGAGCGCGGTAAAGATGAATATCGGCGAGGTGGAGCGGCATTGGGCCGCGCTCGGCGATTTGTTGGGCTTCGTCAAGGTCCGCACGCGCATCCATGACCCTGTTTTGCAGCGCTCGCAGCCACGCGCGTGTGAGGAGGCCGCGCGGACGGTAGTCCGACGTGCCGGCTTGACCGAGGCCGTGGACGGCAGCGTCTATGTGCAACGCCAATTCCGAATTCCGAATGTCCACTGCGGAGAGTTCAAGAATCGCACGGTAAAGCTTTGCTTGGCCGAGGGTGAGGTGGTCAAGGGCGGTGTTGAGTAGCCATTGATCTTGAGTGCGCCATTCAAACATCTTCTGACTGCGCTCTTCGACGGTGCGCAATGACTCGAAGTTGAGTGCCGGGCCTATGCTTTCAGGGCCAATCGAGCTGGCGTCGAAAGCCATGGGCATCAAGTCGCTCGCGGACAGCGCTGATGTATCGGCGTACTTCAAAACGACCTGCCATGCCGCGCGCGCAGCGTCTGCAATTATTAGGTTGCAGAACAGAAAGCCTTGTAGCGAACAAAGCAGTGGGCGGTTCGGAGTCCACTTTCGTTGCATGGCTTCCGATTCCTCGAATCGTGACTGCGCCTCTTCCTCCCGTCCTGCATGGTGCAGGGCGTCTGCCAGCCGAACGCGGTTGATCATCCGCAGGAAAGCGTTACCGCTACGGTCAGCGAAGGTCACACTCTGTCTGCCCTCGCGAACGGCGGACTCGACATCGCCAAGCGTTAGATCCAGTCCGCTTAGGTTGCTTGCGGAAGCGGCAGCGTTTTTCCAATCTCCTTGTTCAATTCTACGATCCATGCCCACCTGCATCGGCTCGCGTCCTTCAGCCAGGCGCCCGAGGGCGCTGAGTCGGAAGGCGGCTTCGTTGAGGAACCAGGCTTGGTCGGCCTCCTCCAATTCCGGCGCGAGCCGTGTCCACGGCTCTACAAAGAAACAGCCTACGGCCGCGAGGTCAGCGCTCAGCGCGCCGAGCTTGAAAGTGCTGTAAAAAGACCTCGGTCCCAAGGTGCCACGTAGAATGCGATCGCGGTAAACTCCGACGCACGTCTCATATCGCCCGGCTAGGCACCCATGGGCGACGGCTTGGTAAAGTGGCTGAAGGCCTTCGAGGCCCTCCGGCCAGTAGGACACGCTGCTCCGCAGGTGATCGAAGAGACACGAGTGTGCCGCACGCCAAGCGTCTGTCTCAGTTTCGCGAAGACGCCGGCCAAAGTACTCGCGAATCAACGGGTGTGCTTCGATCGAATTGATTGAAAACTGAGCATTCAAAGAAAAGGGCTTTGGTGCGCCGAGCGAGAAGGCCCGGTCTTCCCGCCCAGGTTCCCTCGCTTTTCTTGCGAGCTTCTCGCTGTAGCCAGCAGTGCGGAGAGGTTCCCAAGGTTGTTCCTCGACGAGGCCGAGCTGGACCAGTCGTTTGACGGCCAAGTTCCATTGCGCATCGGTCAGTTGGCCGAGGGTGTCCGTGATGCCTGGGAGGACGGCGGTCCGCAGAGCGACGAGGCAGCCTGGTGTAGCCGGACGGTCGAACAAACCGAGGAGTCGTAGGATTGCCAACTCCGAGTGACGACCGTCTTTTATCAGCCACCGCTCATACGCCGCCATTGCATGGAAGGCGTGACCGCTGGCTTCCTCATAGTCGGCCTCGGTCAGCGAGACGAGATCCCGTTTGCGAACGTCGCCGCCGTGGGCTGCGGCTATGTATCTGCCGAGAAGCGTGAGGGTGAGTGCGTGACCTTTGACGTCCGCCGCGAGTTGTATTCGCTCGGTGCTACTCCCGTTGACGCCGAGATTCTTCAGCAACACAGCTCCAGCTTCTTTCGAGAGTTTGGCAAGCTGCCATTCCGGTGAGGTGGTCGCATGCCAGTTATTCAGCTCGGGCAATTGCTGTCGGGTGGTGACTATGCAGAGCCCGCGACTGTCCGCAGCCAGTCCTCGCAAGAGAGCGCGCAATGCTTCGTCGCGCAGCTCGCCGCTCTTTGCGTCCTGCAGCGGCTCCAGGCCATCGAGGATGAGGAGGGTCCGGTGCTCGGCAACCAAGCTGGCTAGGCGTTCTCCCTTCTGCCATGCGCCCTTGCTACTGCCGGCGAGATCAGGATCGCCGAAGAACTCAAGCGCTTCCTTGACGAAGATATCTGCGGAGGCAGCCTTATCAGCTCCCGTAGCGTCGCCTTCTGTACGTGAACCCTGGCTGTAGAACGACCAGTCGAAGTAGCGCTCGATGCCGCCGTGGTTTTCTTTCGCCATCGCGTTCGCTGCCCATCGCGCGACCAGCGACGTCTTTCCGACGCCGCCCCATGCCACGATCGTGACCACGTTCTGCTTCCCCGCGCCAGACCACGCGGCATCGAGAGCTTTGAGCTCCTGTTCGCGGCCCACGAGCAGGTCGGAGCCTTGACTACTCCCGCGAAAAAGTTTCGAGGCTGCAATCTCTGGCGCAATGGGGAAACGGCTCACCGGCCTTGCGCCAGCGGGTTCCGATGAGCCTACCTGGGGTTTCGCGCGACTCGAATCAACTTCGCGCAGACTTCACTGAAGACGGCCTGACGGTGAGGCTTGTCGAATCGGTCCAGCGCCTTCGAGACATCGTGTGCGGCCTGGTAGTTGGCGATCTCGGTTTGCTCGTAGAGGCAGGAGCTGAGGTAGATCCAAAAAACCGTTACCCCTTTGCTCTGAGCAGCGGCCAACAGAGGGCGCAATTCATGTTTCGCGATGAAATCAGAGGCCAGGAAGTTCTGACTGACGAGCAGCACCGCCACATTCGCAGAAGCCAGCGCAGCGCTGATCTCCTCTTTCCACTTGGCTCCGGGATCGATCTTCTTGTCGTCCCAGATGTCGACGATCCCGTCCCTGATCGCCGGAGCGAGCATGGTTTTGAACTCCTCGAAGAGTCGTTTGTCTTTGTGGCTGTAGCTGATGAAGATCTTGTCTCGTGTTGTCTTGGCCATGATTCCTCGTTTGAATCTACGATTCGAACAGAAGGAATACCACCAAGCGGGAGTTAAAAAAAGCCTGACTATATATAGTCCACCCCTGGCGATTATATTGGCCACCTCGAATGCGCGAGAATGTCTCATGAACACCCTCGGCACCAAAGTCCGCTCCATCCGCCGTCGCGAGCACCTCACGCAGACCGATCTCGCTGCGAAGCTGGAGATCTCGCCGAGCTATCTCAATCTCATCGAGCACAATCAGCGGCCGTTGCCGGCGCATCTGCTGGTCAAGGTCGCTCAGGTCCTCAAGGTCGATCTCGACTCGTTTGCGGACGACGATCACTCGCGGCTGGCGGCCGATCTTCAGGAAGCGTTCGGCGATCCGATGTTCGAGGAGCATCCTCTGACCACCTCGGATATGCGCGAGCTGTCCGAGCATCCGGCGACGGCCCGCGCCGTGCTGGCGCTGTATCAGGCCTATCGGTCGACGATCGAGTCGACGCGGGCACTGGCTAGCAAGGTCTACGACGGCGACGATTTTCGCGGCATCGATCCGGCGCATCTGCCGTCGGAAGAGGTGAGCGACGTCATCCAGCACAACCTCAACTTCTTCCCGGAGCTTGAGGCCGCAGCCGAGGAGTTGGCGGGGAAGGGGAGGATCGAGAGAGAGGATGGGTACCGGTCGCTGGTGCAGCATCTGCGCGAACGGCACCGCATCGAAGTGGCCATCGTTTCGGTCGGGCGCGATCGCGCGGCCACGCGGCGGTATGACCCGGAGCGGCGGGTGCTGTCATTGTCCGAGGTTCTGCCGCCGTGGAGCAGGCAGTTCCAACTCGCCCATCAGCTCGGGCTCATCGAAGCGGCCGACGTGATCGACGCCATCGTGGTCCGCTCGAAAGAGTTCTTGACGACGCCGGAGTCGGCCAAGCTTTGCCGCATCGCCCTGGCCAGCTACTTTGCCGCCGCGCTGCTGATGCCATACGACGATTTTCTGCGCGTGGCCGAACAGGTGCGCTATGACATCGAGCTGCTGCAGCATCACTACACCGCCAGTTGGGAGCAGGTCTGCCACCGCCTGACCACCCTCCGCAACCCCTCCCGCCTCGGCGTTCCCTTTCACTTCGTGCGCGTCGACATCGCCGGCAACATCTCCAAGCGATTCAGCGGCACCGGCATCCGTTTCGCCCGTTTCTCCGGCTCCTGCCCGCGCTGGGATGTGCACGCCGCCTTCCTCACGCCAGGCCGCATCCGCACGCAGCTCTCGAAGATGCCCGACGGCACCGCCTACTTCTGCGTGGCCCGCACCATCCGCAAGAGCTTCGGCTTCGCCGCCGGCGACGCGCTGATGGCGGTCGGCATCGGCTGCCCGGTCGACGCGGCGCGGAAGCTCGTCTACGCCGACGGCTACGAGCTCGACAACCTCGACGCCGCCGTCCCGATCGGTACCACCTGCCGCCTCTGCGAACGCCTCGACTGCGAGCAGAGAGCCTTTCCACCGCTACAGCATGGATTTACGATAGATGAGAACGTGAGAGGGGCGTCGTTCTATGCGCCGGCGGTGGAGCCGGCGCTGCCGATCCGGAAGAAGAAGCGGTAGGCGGAGGTTCCGCAACTCCGATCCGGTCCGGACCTTTGGAGAATTGGCTTAAAGCCTCATGGGGTAGGCTCAGGGACACATGGGGTAGCTCCAGGGACACATGGGGTAGCTCCAGGGACACATGGGGTAGCTCCAGGGACACATGGGGTAGCTCCAGGGACACATGGGGTAGCTCCAGGGACACATGGGGTAGTCCCAGCGACACATGGGGTAGGCTCAGAGCCTCATGGGGTAGGTCCAGAGGCCTCATGGGGTAGGTCCAGAGCCTCATGGGGTAGGTCCAGAGCCTCATGGGGTAGGCTCAGAGCCTCATGGGGTAGGCCCAGAGCCTCTTGCGTTAGGCCCTGAGCCTCCCCGTCAGGCCCAAAGAGTTACGAAACCGCCGCTTCCTTCGCGCAGTACTCATTGAACGACGCCGCCAGCTCGGAGGCGATGTCGTGGGCGGCGCGGCCTTCGATCTGCCAGCGCTCGATCATCTTCACCAGCTCGCCGTCGCGAAAGAGGGCCATCGAGGGGGACGAGGGACGGTATCCGACAAAATACTCGCGGGCGCGGGCCGTCGCCTCGCTGTCATTGCCGGCGAAGACGGTGATCATCCGGTCGGGGCGGACCCCATTCTCGAGCGAGAGTGCGATGGCGGGGCGGGCCACTCCGGCGGCGCATCCGCACACCGAGTTCACCACCACCAGCACGGTGCCCTTCTTCTCCTGCAGCACTGCATCGACTTCACGCGGTGTCCGCGTCTCTTCAAATCCGAGCCGCGTCAGCTCCGCGCGCATCGGACCAGCAATCTGTTCGTCGTACATAGGTTTCCTCCCGGCGTTATGAAAGGTGAATCGTAGCGGAAAAATTCGGGTGTGCGGTTGCGAGGTTGCGGGGTCGATCGCGCACCTTGCAACCGCTCCGTACTACTTCACCACGAGTCAGTGTGCCGCGTCACTCACCTGCAGGGAGCTGACCATCGCATTCAGGAGTGCGGCGTAGCGATTGGTGTCGCGCTCCGGGGTGATGAAAAGCAGGTACACTAGGTGCTCGTCGGAGAGCTGCCGCGTGACCACCGTGATCCGCTCCTCGAGGCCGGTGTTCGGATCGACGCCCCGCAGCGCCGCGGAGAGAGCCGTTACGCCGTTGAGCTGCAACTGCTTCTTCGATCCGTTCACGATGCGCAGATACGGGTTGCTCCGCTCGACCGTTGCCAGCAGGTCGTCCGTCGCGTCCTGCACGGAGATGGTGCCGTAGTAGCCGCCGCTGGGACTGCCGCGCAGGCTGTTCCCCTGCGCATTTCCGAAGGGATCGTAATGATTGACGATCGCTCCGTAAACGACTTCCGCCTGTCCGTTGACGTTCCCGATCCCACCCTGCGGCGCGAACGTCACGCCGCTGTTGCCCTGTTCGTAGACCTGCCAGTTCGACGGCACGGAGACGCTGTAGAGCCGAGTTGGATTAACGTAGGTTTTCATCGAAGCTGACGGTGCCTGGACGCTTACCGGCGCGGACGTTGTGGTGCCCGTGGCCCGGCCGCGGCCCGGGGTGGCGCCCTGCCGCGCGATCTGTCCCCCAACCGGTGCGGCGCCGAATCCTCCCAGCCGCCTCTTCACGTTCTGCAACTCGGCCACGTTCTCCGGCGCCGAGCCGGTGACGTGCAGCATCTGTTGCTCACGCTGGATACGGGCGATGCGATCGGGTGGCGCCGGGTGGTCCGACATCCAGTTCGTCTTCTTCGACGGATCGACCCGTTCCAGCGTCTGGAAGAAGGCCACCATTTCGCCCGGGTCGTAGCCGGAGGCGGCCATGATCTGCGCTCCTCGGATATCGGCCTGCGTTTCCAGATCGCGGCTGTACTTCAGGAAGACGGCATTCAGGCCGATACCGCCAACGGCATTGATGATCTGTCCCGCGTTCTCCCCTACGCGGCCGCCGAGGAGTCCGCCAAGGATGCTGATGCCGGCTTGGGCGAGATAGGCCTTGGAGGCCTGATGTGTGCCGTGCCGCAACGCCACGTGCGAGATCTCGTGTGCGAGGACTCCGGCAAGCTCACCTTCCGTGCGGGCCTGCTCGATGACGCCGCGGTTGACGTAAACGAAGCCGCCGGGAAGGGCGAACGCGTTGATGTCCGAGGCGTTCACGACGCGGAAGCGGTATTGAAACTGCGGCCCTCCCGCATTCGCCGCCAGCCGCTCTCCGATGCCGTTGATGTACGCATTGGTCTGCGCGTCGTTGACGATGGGAAGTTGCTGTTCTGCCTGCGCCGCCGATTGCTGGCCGATCTGCACGTCGTCCTGCGGCGAGAAAAGATTGAATCCGGACTTGATCTTCGTCTGGGCGTCGGCGATTCCGGCGCTCAGCAGGAGCACGACGGCGAGTGCCGTCGTCGGCCGGGCTGCCAAGACGTTCAGTCGATGCATGATTCCTCCTTGTGCCAGGAGAGGTCATTGCACCGACGATGCCGGGTACGGGGCGAGGTTTCAGGGTTGCTAAGTTGCTGGGGTGCCAAACCGTCAGTCGTGCTGTCGCGCAATCGAGCTCATGGATTATCTTGAGCCTGGGATCCGCGGACGCCCCAACCTCATCACTTCCGTACAGCGTGGCTTCGCACCATCCCGGCCAGTATCGCCAGGTCGCGGCTGTCAATGATTCCATCGCCGTTGGCGTCGCATCCCCAACTGCCGCGCACCGAAGCGTTCTGTGCGGAGGTCATCGGACGGGGGCCGTCGGCCAGGACCTTGCCGAGCGTGGTCACGTCCGAAGAGTCGACCTTGCCGTCGCCGTTGCAATCGCCGCGCATCGGCACGATCAGCTTATAGATGCCGAAGCCGCTGGCGAAATAGATGCTCCCATCCGGACTCTCGACGACGTCGATGATCGGTTCGGTTTCCCCCTGGATGACCGCCACCGGATCGGGCATCGGTTGGGCGTAGACATCCGGGATGTAGTAGAGCGCCTTGGTCACATAGCTGCCCAGCAGGTACCCGCTGTGAAGGATTGGATTGCGTCCGCTGAGCGGCGCCAGGCCGGTTGGGGCCACGACGGTGGGGAAGGTGTAGACAGGCGGCCGCGTGCCGGCCTTCGGCGGCTCGTTACCGGCCGTGTACGGCCAGCCGCAGTCGTCGCCCTGCGCCACGACGTCGATCTCGTCATCGGCGACGTCGCCGTTGTCGGTGAGAATGACGCGTTGCGTTGTGGCATCCCACGCCAGATCGAACGGGTTGCGGAACCCGCGCGCGAACTGCACCACCGAGCCGTCGGGGAGGATCCGCCAGACCTTGCCGGCGTTCCATGCCGGATCGGGAGCCAGCAGGGGGGCGCCGAAGTCTCCGATGCCCAGAAAGATGGAGCCGTCTGCCGCGATGGTGAGGTTGCCGCCGTGGTGCTCGCTGGAAACGCCGCGCTCGGGTACATCCTTGTCGCAGGCGAATCGGTGGATCTCGCTCTCGATGCCGGTGCCGAGGTCGACGGCCGAGACGACGTCGTAGGTCTGGCCCGGCGTGGTGTAGTGGACGATGGCGGTGTGGTCATCGCGGAGCGCCAGACCGATCAGCCCGGAGTTCCCGTCGCCGAGAGTCGGCACGTGTGCGACGACGGTGTTGGGATAGCGGAACACGTCGCCGCTCTTGACGGAGTAGTAGATCGTTCCGTGCGAGTCGATGGCGAGCGAGGTGACGAACCCCGGAACCCCCCGCAGGAGCTGTACATGAAAGCCGGGGAGGGTCGACGCACCGGCCGAGGTGGAGAGCATGAGAATCAGAAGGAGTCGCTTCATTCGCCGGTCGACAAACGATATCCGTGCCAGCCTCTTCCCGGGAATGGAGATGTGGGGGGCCGGGTTACGAAGGCCCTTGACGCATGAGGGGGCCGAACCGATAATCGCGCCCCTCACCGCGGCCGGAGCCATCCAGCCGCCAAGCGTTTCTCACCAGTGTCGCGGGGTGGAGCAGTCTGGTAGCTCGTTGGGCTCATAACCCAAAGGTCGCGGGTTCAAATCCCGCCCCCGCAACCAATGCTAAATGACTGAAAAGGCCGCGGTTCTCCGCGGCCTTTCGTGTGTCTTGGGATAGCTCATAAATTAGGCCGATTTCAGCCGATTTCGTGGCATTTCGACGCGGGCCACCTCACAACGACCTCACAACTACGAGAGCGTCGGGCGGACGCAGACCCTCCCTGCGTCCGCCCGACTGGTGCATCACTTCTTCGGCTTCTCTTCGAGGGTGCGAAGAATTCGCTTTGAGGTCCGGAGCGGATCATCGGGGCGCGGCCGCCGAACGCACGGACCCTCATGTGCTTTAAGACATCCTGCCATGTGGCGTCCTCTCCGCATGACCTCGCCAGTGAGGACGCGAGCGTTGCGCTCAGCCAGAAGGTCCTCGCGAGACGGAAGCTTGGTTTCGAGCTCGGGGATGTCGTCATTCACGAGGGTGAGTGTCTTGAAGATCAGGCGGGCTCCACGCTTCTCTGCCGACTCCAAGTAAGACACCCAGGAGTAGAGCGTAGAACTTTTCACGCCCAGATATGCTGCGGCGTGACGGAACTGAATAAAAAAACCGACCGGGATCAGGAGCACGGGAACGCCTTCCGCGTTCGTGACGACGATGCACTCGATCCAATGGATCTCACCCGTATCGGGATCGACAAACGGCCAGACTTCGCCGCCCTTCCGACCGTAGGGATAGCGAAGAATGACGCGGCCATCGTCCAAGACAACGGCGACTGGACTCCCTTTGGGTTTCGTACAGCAGGGCGCGGTTGCATCGAGACCGTCATCCTTTCTAGAAGGTGTACGTTCCGCCGCATTGCTCTCAATAACTTTGACAGATTCGTTCTCGTTCTGTACTAATTCATCGTCGGGTGGTTGACTGATTTCTCGCAAGGATTCCTCCAGTCGCCCTCCGACCGGTCGAGCGCGTTTGCGTCCGTTCCGCTAAGAAGGGAGTTCCTACCTCCCTTCTTGAACGTGGCGAACGGTGTGACGCGTCTCCGATCGAGGGCGTTTTAGTTCGGTTGTCGTTCGTGGTTCAATTTCAACGAGCACTTTTGAAATCGCGCAATTCACGAACGAGCGTGACGCCGTCGAATTGGTTTCCAAAGGCTCCGAACTGGAAATGGCCAAGAACCTAGTCGCGAAAGTCGCGAATGCCGCGGATACCGCGAATGTCAGCGCAGCAGATCGCGCCGACGTGCTCAGGAAGTTGTCGGAGTACGTCTCATCGGCTGCCGGTGAACTGAGACTTCTCAGCCTACGGCCGCGCGAAAGCACAAACAGGAAGCGGCGCAAATCCGAGAAGGTGGAGTCTCGCGCCCAAAGGCGCACGCGTGCGGCCCGAGCAATCGGCGGCGGTACGAAGGGGGTTCTGACCGGGGACTTCGAGGACATAAACCGGAGACATCGAGGACGGCTCGAACATGATGCATCCGGGGGGTATTTGGATGCCTTGGAGGGACCCGATGAGCGCGAAGGAAGCATTGATGTGGGATGTAAACAACGGGATGAGCGTGACCATGGCCGCGGAGGTTCACGGCGTGAAGCGGTCGTGTGCATACAAGTGGGTAGAACGATATCGGCGGCTTGGATTGGCCGGATTGGAGGAGATGTCGCGAGCACCGGAGCACAGTCCAAATCGGATCTCGCAGACTCTGGTGACGGAACTGGTGGAGTTGAAGCGAAAGTACCCACTGTTCGGTCCTGCAAAGCTGGCAGCAATGCTCGAAGAGCGGCACGGCGAGCACGTCATGGCAGTGAGCACTGCGGGCGAGCTTCTGGCGGGGCATGGCTTGGTGAGGAAACGGCGAGCACAGCGCTCGTCGGGGTCGATCGAGCATCGTCCATTTGAGGTTGCGGGCGCCGCTGACTCGATGACGAGTGACTACAAGGGTCAGTTCCGGATGGGCAACAAAGCCCTGTGTTATCCGCTCACGATCGCCGATCCGTTCAGCCGGTACGTGCTCGCGATCGACGCATTGGCTTCAACTCAAATGGCCGGAGCCAAGGCAGGCTTCGAACGGGTGTTTCGCGAGTTTGGGATTCCGCGCCAAATGATCAGCGACAACGGACCGCCCTTCTGTAGCTCACATGCGCTCGGAGGACTGACACAACTGTCGCGGCGGTGGATCGAGCTGGGGATCATCCCGATTCGGATCCAGCCAGGGCATCCGCAGCAGAACGGCATCCACGAACGGATGCATCGAACGCTCAAGGAATGGGTCGGCCAGCACCCACGACTGAACCTGCGCGCTCACCAACGAAGCTTCAATCTCTTTCGCTCGGAGTTCAACGACGTGCGTCCTCACCAAAGTCTCGGACAGAAGCCTCCGGCCAGCGCGTTCCAACCGTATCGCCCTTTCTCATCGCGTCCCGGACCGCCCGAATACGGCTCCACCATGGTGGTTCGTCCGGTCCGCTCGACAGGCTACATCAAGTGGAACGGTACGCTGATCTTCACAAGCGAGGTTCTGGCAGGGGCAGACATTGGGTTGCTGCAGATCGACCAGACCGTCTGGTCAATCCACTTCGGCGCCGTCCGCCTCGGCTATCTCGACGGCCTTGCCCAACGGGTTCGAAACCGACTGCCCGAGAGACTCAACCCCCAAATCACAGCCGATGACCACGCCGGATGAACATGCTTTGCCTCAGCGCGACGAAACCAGAAACCGGGCTATGGAATCTGCCGTCCTATGGAAAGCCGCGATGAGGCCGCGCCTTCCCACAGGACTTGGAAAACGCCGATGAAGCCGGCGTTTCCCACAGCTACCACAGCCCCTACCACTGGAAAGAAAGATCCGATGGAGCAGAACCAAACCAACACCAACCACAACTTGATAGTGTTCTCAAAACCGTCCTCGATGTCTCCGGTTAGTGTCCACGATGTCCCCGTTAGTACAAGGACTCTCGACGAGGTACTGGGTGCCGACGATTCAAGTGAGAGTGTAAGAAATGCGGGCAAACGTGGCACGGACACTCTTGTCTGTGCCGTGCGGCACAGCCGCACTTTCTGATTACACCCCGTTGCCCGACAACGCCGCCGCCACGCTCCGGAACATCAACCGGATGTCGAGCCAGAGAGACCAGGAGCACATGTAGGTGAGGTCGTAGCGCAGCTTGACGGAGGGACGGGAGTCGTATTCGACGAGGCTCTGGGCAAGGCCGGCCATTCCCGGACGGACCAGACAGCGCAGATCGAAATCGGGGACTTCATCGAGAATCCGCTCGGCGATCTCCGGCCGCTCAGGGCGAGGACCGACCAGGCTCATCTCTCCCATGATCACGTTGATCAGTTGTGGCAACTCGTCGATGTGGTAGCGGCGCAGGACTCTTCCAACCCGCGTAATGCGCTCGTCGTCGGACTGGGCGTTCGATCCTGCCGATCCCGCGCCCGGCGCACGCATCGAACGGAACTTCCACATGGCAAACGGAACGCCGCCCTTACCCGTGCGCAACTGACGAAACAGGACCGGGCCGTGGTCGTCGAGCCAGATCGCCGCGGCGATCACGATCCAGATCGGAATCGTCAGCACGGCCAGGGCAACCGATACCGCGACGTCAATGCCACGCTTGACGATCGCATTCGCTCCGAAGCCGCATCCGACCATCACCTCGATCAGCGGCTCGTCGCCCATCCATCCCAGGACCGAGGAAACGAGAAGAGCGTCGGCGGATGACGCCAGCAGAAGATAGCCACGCGGCCCGCGAATGCGCAGAAGCTCGAGGCGGCCATGCGGGGCGGCCTCGGACCAGACACAGATCACCTCTTCCACATCATGGACCGTCGCGCGCACCGCCGGATCATCCAGGCGTCCCAGCCACGGCACGCCCGCCTCCGCCGGATTGCTGTCGACGTAACCGATCACGCGAACTCGCTGATCGCCCGCTCCCTGGAGTACGGCGATGGCAGCGGCCACTTCCACCGGATCACCGACGAGAATCGTCTCCCGCGGGCGCACCGGCCAGATCTTCTTCTGCAACGAGCGCCAGATCGGAAACGCCAGCGCTTCCAGCAGCGGAACCGCCAGCAGGATCGAGCGCGGCAGCGGCCGTTCCAGGACCGTCGCCCCGATGGTGACCAGCGCAATCTGAATCAGAAGCGCCACCATGACGATGGGACGGCCGCGCAACGTGATCCGGCGGCGGTAGAAACCAGCCAGCCCCAGTCCGGCAAGAAACGCCGCGCCGAACATCGTCACCATGATGGCGTCGAGCGGTAGCTTTTCCGGAGAAAGAAGAGACCGTGTGAAGGAAAGCGGAACCGTCCGGCGCAGATAGACCACCGTGGTCAGACTCCACCACGCCACCAGGAAATCGCCGGCGATGCCGATGGCAGCCCGGAACGAGCGCTCCAGCGAGCCCGGGCGAATCATCGGACCTCCGTTGTTGCGCCGGCGATCGCGGCCAGCCGGTCGAGTGTCACCGCCCGAGCGTACTCCGCGGCCACGACATGGCGAAGTTGTTCAACCTGATGCGCCCGGAGAGCGTGGTCGAGGAGAAGATCGACCGCGGCACGGGCAAATCCAGCCGTCGACGTTTCGATCCGCGCGTGGCCGGCCAGCGGCGCCAGTCCTCGGAAGGCCAGCGGCGTACCGACGATCGCGCAGCCGGCTTCGGCCGCCTCGAGAGTCTTATTGGACTGACCGCTCCCGAAGCGCAACGGCATCAGCGCCACGCGGATGCCGCGCGCAAAGACGCCGATGTCATCGACCGGAGAGACCAGCGTCACGCCGCGAGCCCGCGCGGCATTGCGCAGCGCCCGCGGCGCGTCGGCGCCTCCCATGATCAGCGTCGCCGAAGGCTGCAGCGCCCGGATGGCCGGCCAGATCTCATCGAGCAGCCACGCCGCGGCATCGGCATTGGCGAAGTAGGGAAACCGTCCCCAGAAACCGAAGTCGTAGGGACGCGGCGCGTTATCGAGCGGCCTGGCGATGATACCGATCGGCACGGCTACCGCATCGCCAAACTCTTCCCGCTCGTCCTCGCTGACGACGACGACCTTGCCGTACAGGCGCGATGCGGCGCGCTCGAGACGAGCCATGCGCCGCTCCTCCATCCGCCAGAGCCATCGCATCAACGGCCCGGCCGCCCTTGCCCTCTCCGCCGCGCTGCGGCGAAGCGAATCGACGGCATCGAGCACCGTCCGGCCCTGGAGCGAATCCTTCACCCAGGGATGCATACGCGAAAGGATCACCACCGACACATCGAATGGGCCGGCCTCATGCCGGGCCCTGTCGATTGCCTCACGCCAGTCGTACGGCGCGGCCATCAGACATTGAAGAGGTAAGCCATCGCGGAGCAATCGCAGCAGTCCCAGCGCGAGGCGCCAGAGTGAGCGTTGCGCCGTGAAGAAATGGAACCGCGGAAGTCCCTCCGGCACCGTTCCGCGTGGCGCAACCAGGGCCACCTCGCCGCTTCGCGCGAGCGCGGAGATCCAGATCGGCGCACGAAGGCGATCGCCGGTGTAGGAAGGCCATGGGAATCGCGATGTGATGATGAGGACCCTCATTGTGGGGAGATACACCACGGGCAGCAGGACGAAGAAATCATTTTGGACCAGCGACAGATTATCAGATCGCCTTCGGTAGAATGCGCGTCCGATGATGAGGTCTCGAGCGGACTGGCCCGCGCGCATCGACCGGTGGCGCGAGTTGGCGACATTCGCTCTGGTTCTGGCTGGCGCGCTGGCTCTCCCCCTCGTCTTTCGCCGCGATCCCTCGGCGATGTTCCGCCTGCCCAAAGCGATCTTTCTGCGGGCGGAGGCGATTCTCATCGTAAGCATAGCGTTGGCCGCGATCTTCGCCGGCGCTCCCATCCCGCGTCCCAGGTGGCGCGACTCCTGGCTGCTTCTGCCGCTGGCGGCGATCGCGACATTCGTGCTTCTCACGCTGACGTCGACGAATCGCGAGCAGAGCATGGGCGCTCTCGGATCGGCCATCGCCACCGCGGTCATCTTTTTCGCCACCGTCGCCGCGGCCCGCTCGGGCGGATGGCTGCTCGTGGCCGCACCGCTCGTGGCAGCCGTGACGAATGCGCTTCTGGTCATCGTCGAGGAAACGAATCTCTGGATGCCGTTCGGCGTACAGGCCGGGATTCCGCATCATCTTCAATGCAATGCCTTGATCGGTAATCCCAACGAAGTAGGCGGCTACCTCGGCGCGGCGGCGCTGGCGATCATCGCCGCCATCGCGGCACGCGACCGCACAAATCGATGGAACGTGCGCGACATCCTCATCGTCGCGGTGCTCGTCATCGCCCTCATCGCCTGCCAGACCCTGACGGCGATCCTCGCCTTCGCCGCCGCCGCGTTTTTCATGATCGTGATCGCCTCCTGGCGAAACGCCGTCCGCATCGCGGCAGTGGCCGTGATCACGGGAGTGCTGCTGGTCGCTCTCGTCACACCGTTCCGTCTCCGGGCCGTCAATGTGGTCACCTGGATCCGCACGGGCGACTACAACGCCATCGTCACCGATCGCCTGACGCCGTTCGTGGCGGCGTGGTCGATGTTCACTGACCATCCGCTCGCCGGCGTGGGACCGGGCGCGTTCGCCTGGCAGTACTACGACTATAAGATCCACGCGGAGCAGCGCTATCCCTCGCTTCGTCACGCCTACAACCGCGGCGTCAACTTCGGCGAAGTCCACAATGACCACCTGCAGGCGCTGGCCGAAGGAGGCATCATCGGTTACGGCGCCTTCCTTGCGCTGATCGGAGCGCTCGGATTCCTGTCATTCACGATCCCGTCGACCGCGCCCGATTGGCGACGACGTTTTGCACATCATCTGGCGTTGCCACTGGCGGTCTTCTGGATCGTGTTGTCGATCGCGCAGTTTCCGATGGAGACAACGGTAATCAGGGCCCTGGTGGTGCACCTCGCGGCTCTCTGTGTCGGGTGGCGCAACACATGAGCCGCGGAATCACAGCCGTTCGCGGTGCCGCGCTGCTGCTGCTCATCGCCGCCACCGTTTACGCGCTCGATCGATGGACCGTCAAACCTCTGCGCTGCGGGCACGCCGCATCCCTCGGCGCCGCCGCGCTCGACCGCGAATTGCCGACCCCTTTCCAGACGCAACGCCTGGCCCGCCAGATCCGCGACGATCTGCAAGGCTGTGAGTGCATCTCCCCTCCCGACGCCAGCATCCCCATGACCCTCGGCGCCGCCGCCGAAGCCAGCGACGATCCCCGGGTCGCCGTCGCCGAATACCAGCGCGCCCTCCAACTCGACCGCCGTCCGGAGATCTACTTCCACCTGGGGTTGATGCAACAGGAGACGCTCAACCGTTCCGCCGCCCTCGAGAACATCGTCCGTGCCTGCGCCTTCGACCCCGCCAGGCTGGCGGACATTCCCTACGAGGATGTGAGGAAGGACACCGAGCAACGGTTGCGGGCTATGTACGGGGCGGGTTGGGTTCCGTAGGCCGTATGCCGGTCAGGCGACTCGTCGACAAGTGCGAGCGGCCACCGGCTGGAAATCCCGGCCACGCGCCGATTCTTCCGGTGGAGGTTTGCCGAGGCGCGTACACACCTCAAGTGCAAGAGGCGGAAGGAGATAACTCATCTCCCCGGCCGGCGGGGCGCACGCTAGACACGGTGGGGACGCACGTGCGGCGACGGGGCGACGCATTGCGGACAGGGGCCGCCACACCTGCGGCGACGGGGCGACGCATTGCGGACAGGGACCGCCCCACCTGCGGCGACGGGGCGACGCATTGCGGACAGGGGCCGCCACACCTGCGGCGACGGGGCGACGCATTGCGGACAGGAGCCGACGCACATGCGGCGACGGGGCGACGCATTGCGGCGCGGGGCCGACGCACGTGCGGCGATGGGGCGACCCATTGCGGACAGCGCCCGCCGCACCTGCGGCGACGGGGCGACGCATTGCGGACAGGCGCCGACGCACATGCGGCGACGGGGCGACGCATTGTGGACAGGCGCCGCCGCACCTGCGGCGACGGGGCGACGCATTGCGGACAGGCGCCGACGCACATGCGGCGACGGGGCGACGCATTGCGGACAGGGACCGCCGCACCTGCGGCGACGGGGCGACGCATTGCGGACAGGGACCGACGCATGTGCGGCGACGGGGCGACGCATTGCAGACAGGGACCGCCGCACCTGCGGCGACGGGGCGACGCATTGCGGACAGGGGCCGACTCACCTGCGGCGACGGGGCGACGCATTGCGGACAGGGGCCGACGCTCTGCTGAGCGGGAGGGACACACGTGCGACGCCCAGGTGCCGCGTTGCCACACGAAGGGGTGCGCATGACGTCGGCGTGCTGATCGCCGCCGCACGAGGCGGCGTAAAGATCGTCGAGGTCGGAGACTTCGTTCCCGCAGCCCACTGAATCGTAGTGACTAGGTGCGATAGAAAAACGAAGGTCTGGCCCCACTCATTCTCCCCCACCCTTCGCGACGGCGACATCGACTTCTCCGCCTCGGCGCCGGCTCAATCAACGGAAGGCAGGTCGGTGCTCGTGGGTAGGAGAATCCGCGCTGGCGTCACTCCTACTGCAGAGAGGTGGCGAACCCCGCGATGAAGGTCTTTCTTTCGTCGACCGCACAAGACCTGGTGGCCTACCGGAGAGTGGCCGACGACACGATCCTGCGGTTGTTTCAGCAGGCCGTGGTGATGGAGCGCTTCGGCGCACTGCCGGCGAGGCGGTGGCCGAGTGCGAGCGCATGGCCCGCGAGTGCGACGTGCTGGTGTGCATCGTCGCGCACCGCTACGGCTTCGTTCCCGACAAAGGACTGGGCAGCATTACGCGGCGGGAAGTGGAGGCGGCCAGGGCAGCGGGCAAGGAAGTGCTGGTCTGGATCGTGGCGGACGACTTCTCCTGGACCGAGAAGAAGGAGCAGGACCTCCTCGCCGACCCCACAGTGCTCGCCGACCCGGTGCGCGTGGCGGACGTCGCGGCGGGTGTCCAGGCGCTGCTCGACTTCAAGGCCTGGCTTCGCGCGAGCTTCGTCTGCGAAACGTTCACTACTCCGGACGACCTGGGACGCAAGATCGCCGTCGCGTTGAGTGCACGCGGAAAGGCACCTGCGGCGGCTACCAGCACCCAAAACCGCGGCGAAGTCCACATCGTGCATGCGCTTCAGCCAGCGCCGCATTTTCACGGCCGCGAGGAATTGGTCCGCGATCTCGGCGCCTGGGTCTCCGACCTGACCTCGCCGGACCGGGTCTGGTCTCTGGTAGCGGCTGGAGGCACTGGCAAGACGGCAGTGGTCGATAGGGTCATCGACGGCATGAGACCCGGCGAAGCGAACGTGCTGGTCTGGTCGTTCTACGAACAGCCCGACGCCGACGCCTTCCTGCGCGAGTGCAATCAACTCTTCCTCGGCGAGGAGGAGGGACCGGCTGGGGGGCGTCTGGAACGGCTCGAGCGCGGGCTGCGCGACGGGCGGCCGCACCTGATCGTCCTCGACGGCCTGGAGCGTGTGCAGGAGGATGCCGGCGGCGGCAGGGTGCGCGGCGAGTTGTCGGATCACACCCTCAAACTCCTCCTTCGGACTATGGCCGCCGGCCTCGGACGGGCGCGGGCGCTGGTGACCTCCCGATATCCCCTGGTCGATCTCCAGGATTGGACGAACCGGGGATATCGCGACACCTCTCTCGACGACCTCTCGCCGGAGGCGGCGGTGGCTGTCCTACGCGGCTGGGGTGTGGTCGGGAACGACGAAGCGTTGCGCGCGGCGGCGGCCCAGGTGGGCAACCACGCGCTCTCGGTGGCGGTGCTCGGCTCCTATCTTCGCTCCTTTGCCGACGGGCGCATCGAAGCGGTCAAGGAGTTCGACCTCGACGCGGTGACGGGGGACGACCCGAGGGCGGCCAAGCTCGCACGGGTGCTCGCTTATTACGCGCAGCGGCTGCCGGAGGAGGAGCGGGAGCTCCTGGCCAGGCTGTCCGTGTTTCCTAGCGGAGTGACGATCGATCTGCTCGGCGTGTTGGTGGACGCCGGCGGCGAGGTGGCGGGACTCCTTCTGAAGGCAAAGCCGCGTCTCGTTGCGTTGCTGGGAAGTCTCCGTGCGCGTGGGCTGGTCTTCCAGTACCGCAGTGGCGATGCGGTCACCTGGACCGCACATCCGTTCCTGCGCGAGCGCTTCCGTGAGTTGCTCGGCTGCCCGGCCGAGCGGGTCTTCGATACCGTGGCACAAGCCCTCGGTGCCGGACTGGAGAAGCGTCCCGAAACCAAACCGAGCGATCCGGCCACTCTCGACCGGTACGAACGCCTGATCGAGGCCACGCGGCTCGCTGGACGGGAGCAGGAGGCGCTCGACCTCTTCTTACATGGGTTGGGAAACTACCGGCACCTCGGGTGGGTGCTCGGCGAGTACGAACGAGGCTATCGCATTCTCGCGGCGTTCAGCGCGACGGGTCGGCCCGAGGATCTCGGCGTGACAATGGCACTGCCGCCGCGGACCCTGCTCGCCGCCAGTCTCGCCCTGTTCGCGCTGCAGCTCGGCCGGCTGGAGGAGGCGCGAGCGATCCGACGGCTCGACGACGGCTGGACGAAGTCGCTTGCCGATCCCAGTGAGACATCGGTCGGTCTCCGGAACTCCAGCGAGGTGACGTTCGACCTCGGCCGTCTGGCCGAATCGCTGGAGCTTGCAAACGAGGCCAGGAGCGAGGCCGAGACGGCTACGGACGATAAACAGAGGATGATGTCCCTAGCCCGTCGTGCCATCGCCGCTCACACCTTGGGCGATGTCGTCACAGCGCGCGCTGACTATGGTGTCGCAACCGAGCTGGAAGGTCAGCCACTTTACTCGTTGCGAGGGTCGCAGCACGCGCGACATCACATCGACCTGGGCGAACTCGCCGCGGCTCGAGCGTTGGCCGACAACGGCTTGACGATGGCGCGCAGCAATGGCTGGAACGACGAGATCACATGCTTCCACGCGTTGCTGGCTCGGATCGCCCTCGCCGAGGGCGAGGATCCCACGCCTCATCTCGACGCGATCCGTGCCTGGACCTCGCGGACCGGCGATATGGAGTACATCATCGAAGCGCACCTCCTCTCGGCGCGACACCTGCTCTCCCGCGGCGACACCCAAGCCTCCCTTGGCGAGGCGGAGACCGGTCTGCTCCACGCCGTGGCCTGCGGGTTCGGCCTTCGGCGAATCGAGCTGCTGGTCACGCTGGCTCGCATCCGGCTGGCCTGGCCCGATCCGCCCAAGGCGATCCAGGCAGCGCGGGAGGCGCTCGACCTCGCCGCTCATCCGGACTGCGGCTACGCCTGGGGCGAAGCCGACGCGGCACAGGCCTGGGGCGAGGCGTACTTCGCCAACGGCGAGCTCGCCCTCGCGGAACGCGCCTTCACCCGCGCCCTCGAAGTGCGCCGGCGGATCGAACACCCCGGAGCCTCGGAAACGGAGCGCTGGCTCGCCCGCACGGTCTAGGACCTGTCAGCACTCGTAGTGCTTGTGTGATCGCCGCCCGAAGGAGCGACCCAACTCTTTCCGCCTTTCTCAATCAAAGCGACTTCCCGCGATGGGGAAGCGCCGCCGGCATGGTCCGTGAGAAATCTTGGTATTCTTCGACCGTGCTGGCCCCTACACCTCGCGATCTCTTAACCGATCCGCAGGGACGTCCGTACTTCCTGTGGGACATGGAGCTGACGCTCGATGAATTCGAACGAGCGCTGACGGATCGGGACTCTTCGACGCGCGCATATCTGATCGGGAAACTGATGCGCCAGGCAAAGCCCGATGACGCCTTGCAGTTCGTCTCGCCGCAACAGATCGCCGATGAATGGCCTTCGATCGAGCGCTATCTGGGCAAGTCCCGCCCGTTCTGGGCGTGGCTGCTCGAACAGTGGGAGCGGCTTGGGTACGTGACGAATCATCCCGACTTCGCGGCTTCGCGTGACATCGGTCTCACCCGAAGACGCGAAGGCGCGAAGGGGAAGCGGCCATTGAACGTTGAGTAAGGCTCGGCTTACCCGCATTTCTCACACTCTCACTGGAATCGTCGGCACCCTGTTACTCGTCGAGAGCCCTTCTCCCCCAGCGCTTTTCAGCTGGGGGAGAAGGACTCTCGAATAAGGGAGTCGCAAGTGGTTCATGCAGACTGTGAGAAATGCAGGTCACCCCCTCCTTGGATTCCCGAACACCAGCACACCATCCACCGTGATATCCACGTCCGGCGTTTCGCCGGGAGGCACTCCGACGATCGTGAAGACATACGTTCCGATCTGGTCGGGGTCGATCGGGCCGGAGATTCGGCCGGTGCTGTTGAGTTGTGCTTTGACGAGCGAGGCGTAACCCGGTCCGAGGTAGTTGCCGGACTTGTCGCGGGGGGTGACGGTGATCTGGACCGTCCCGGCGGCGGGACGGGTCAACTTGACGTCGGTGTTGGCGCGGTCCGGCTTCACCTTCACGAATGCTTCGAGACGCTCGACGCGGTGCACGTGGCCGGTGCGCTCCATCTCCCAGTCGAGGACGGCTTCGAATCCGTAGGATCCGGCGACGGTGGTCTGATCGAACGTGCCGACGTAGATTCCGTGGCCCTGGTCTTTCAGATCGATCGTCACGACGTCCTGCGGCGTGACGCGCTTGAGCAGACCTTCATTGGTCACGGCCGCAATCTTGCGGTCGTAGGGCGTCAGCTTGTCGCCGGAGGGGGTGGTGGTGATGCCGGTTGATTTGTCGGGAACGCGCTGATCGTGAAGGATCGTGCCGAGGCTGGCCAGCGGACGCTGGATACGGACGCGAATCGATCCCGGGGGAAGGCTGTCCAAGCGCTTGCCGTCCCAGTCGACGATCGCGCGCACCGTCAGCCTATCGCCCGTCGAGGCACGGCCTGGATCGACCGCCAGCGTGTAGTCGAGATGCCGTTCGAGGATGAGCGCGCTGAGCGAGTACGGAACGGGATCGGTGGTCTGATTCACTCCTCGCTTCACGCGGACCTTCCAGGTGCCGACGTCGGACGGCTTGATATTGAACATCTGGAACGAGCCCTGCGGCGTCTTCTGAGACGTGTCAGGGATGGCTGCCGTCCCGTTCGGACGGAAGACCTCGAGGTCGAGCGCCAGGCGCGTCGGCGGTGCCCACTGCACGCTGAAGACGACGCGTTGCGCCGAGTGGTCGATGATCACCGGCTGCGGGGCGCTCGGACCCTTGCCGGTCATCGTGTCGTGAAAGACCAGACCCATCGAGGCCGTGTTGCCCTTCAGGAGAGCGATGAGCGTCATGCCGAGGGCGTCGAACATCGTGGTGGCGTTGGCGCTGATGAACGAGACACCCGACGTCTCGAAAGAAACGTTCGTCAGCAGAGCCTGATCGACGGCGGCGGGCGTGCCGAACCCGATCGTCTGGATGGGAACGAACCGCTTTCTCAACTCCTGCGGAAAGCCGCTGACGGGAAGGAGACCGAGAAATCCGCTCCCGGTCGGCTCGATCAGCGGCGCGGTGTTCTGGATGCCGTCCGTCACGACGACCAGCGAGAGATCGTGGGCCGGATCGAGCTTCCACTGCTTCATCGCTTCATTGATTCCGCCGCCGATC
>WNFG01001173.1_pt1 | contig 27537 bp, 30 predicted proteins | sample 5400431 | NCBI WGS metagenome assembly WNFG01 (sample SAMN13153346, study PRJNA577476) | soil metagenome | isolation source: 120 cm saprolite under Douglas fir tree site 2 hole 3 replicate 2 | place: USA:California | collected 2015-04-18 | reverse complement strand
TGGGGGGGGAGCAAATTTCCGGCCAACCCAAAAGCAACCCCCCGGGGTTGCCGGAGTGCGTCCAGCCCCGGACGACCTTTTCCTCGACGGCGGCGTTATCGTGGCAACGTGCCCTCGACTATCCCAGCCGGACACGTCCGCTACTCGCTGGTGCGTCATAGGGTCCCCTTTCCGCTACCCGGGGGCACTGGCAGGGGGCACTCACCACGCGCGAATCTGCAAAAGGTACCCGCCACAGTCTCCACCCACCCCCTCTTATTAATTGACAAATTAGGTTGAGGTAACTTAGTAGTTGACAAACGCATGGGAGTGTGTTAAGCTTTCGGTACGAATCGAGTCTGTCTGATTCACGCCCTGTAGATGGCACGGCGGGGGCGAACAAAAGCGGTACACGCCGAAATACCTAATGCAGTGCGCCGCAATCAGTTGCGGTGGAATCTGGGACTGCTAAGGTAAACCATTCCGCGCATCGACACCCCTCGGGGAGCGCCAGAACGTCGATAACCCACCACTGAGGCTGGGACACCCAATGAACTAAAGGGTGCTCCATGCCGTCCAAGAAAACTTCAATCGACGCTGCGAAGAGTAGCGGCACCTCGCCTACAATCACACCTCGCGGTCTCCGCATCGAAGCCGCTGCGTCCTACAGTGGTCTATCCCCGTTCTACATCGAAGAGTTGATTCGTGCTGGCACTCTGCCCGCAGTCGGCGGACAAGGCAGTGGTGTCTGTGCCGCGTACATCGTGCTCCGCGAACATTTGGATGAGTACCTCGACGGACTGGGCGAGCAAGCCGTGGAACGTGCGGAGCAGCGCCGCAAGGCGAGAGCGGCATGAAGAGAAGAACTCACAAACAAACAAACGTTGACTTCAAAATCCTTCGCACCCAATTTGGCGGCGACTCCCAGTTCATGAATGCCCACCAGATTAGGAAGATTCGCACCAGAGAGCGCGATATCCCCGCGTGGACGCTGGACGACGCGGAAGTTCAGAAGGTTTTGCTCCGCGCTTTTCCGAAGTGGCGCACAAACCTTTGTCAGAGGCAACGAGCAGCGCGTTGGGCCTTCATCATCACGTTGTATTTCCGCATGGAGAAATCAAGCAGACAGGTTGCTGATGAGTTGCGCGAACGAGGTTGGCTGACCAAACCGAAAAATGTAGAACTCACAGTCGCCAGCATCCGTCGCGTGGCACGAGGATACCGCGCAGATAACACGGGTTCGAGAGGTATGCGCAGTCCCGGAAGACCTAAAACTCAGAATGTTGAAAACAAGCCACTTGGGGCGATTACGGTAATGCATGAGGGTATCCAGACACCCTTCTCGTAGTGTAGGGTTTGCCTGATTCCCAAACAAGCCTTCCGGCGAAGATTGAACGTGATTGATTCCGTTCCTGTCTTCGCCAAAAATTTTTCAGAAAATTTAGCGGCCAGAAATTTCCACGGAAATTCTGAGCCGCGTTTTTATTGGTCTGAACTTAACGGCCAAAACTTTCCGTGAGGGTTCTTATGTCATTGGCTGCACTTTCGTCGGAAACACAAATCAATAACGCGCTGCGCGAACTCGACTGTGCTGAATCAAATTTCGCCAAGATTGCAGGTGTCGTCGGTAAGAGCAGGTTGGCTGAGGGCCTCACCGGGCAAAAGGACTTTGAACGTTGCGATGCTGAGAAAATGTTGGCCGTGTTGCGGGAGATGCGCGAACTAAGAGACGCCTCCGCTATCCCGCCCGACTGGAAAAAAGTCGATGAAATACGAGAGGCTTTAGCGGCCCGTCGCGAAGGCAGAAAGCTGATATCAGAGACCGCACAGGAAATGAGCAAGGAAAGCTGATGCAAACATACCCAATGCTCCCCCAACACGTTCGTCCCGAAATTCTGCGACGGCTGAGTGTAATTGAATTGATGATTCTGTGTGAAAGATTTGGTGCCCGTCAAATCTCCGCACGACTCGGAGTTGACCTTGGCGTCGCGATTCAGCAGGCGGCGGAATCTGGTGTGAAGTCTCGATAGCGATAGTTGTTGCAGTCCAATATGCAGTTAGCAGCAGTCCGTCGTTCCCGGGACAATCCTGACGCAAAGACGGCATCGAAGGTAGGTTTGGAATGACGAAATGCAATCAAGCGAGAAGTGTGGCGCGACAATCGTTGACTACAAAAATGTAGAACACGTTTGCCAGCGTAAGAAGGGGCATAAAAGTTTCCACTTAGATAATCGCGACGGAAACATCGCGCAGTGGACAAACAGAGACAGTGAAAAACTCGCTGCTTTTCATGCAGAGAAACAAATCGCAGCAGAGCCATTTTTAGAAGTGCGGCGATAAGCCCTCAGTGGCACAGCCGGGAAAGTAGGTGCAGCAGAATATACATAAGGAAAGACAATGAAAAGACTTGGCATCATCAATAGCTGGAACCCGGGGAAGGCAGTCGGCACGATAATCGTGCGTGACGTTAACCCGCCTGAAAGATTCTTTTTATTCGCCAGCCGCGTAGTTAGCGGCCCGGAGCCGTCACTGAATGCGTGCGTGCTCTTCGATGTGGAACTAGGCCGTTCTGTGCTGCCGGGAAAATTCCCGGTTGCTGTGCGCGTCGAGGTTCTGGGCGGTGCTCAATGAGCACGACCACACGCGACATGTCGCATATCGACGAGAAACTGGCGGTGAATCAGGTGTCTGCGGAACAGTTTTTGAATGATTTCCGCCACAAGCTGACTGCCGATGAGATTGAGTACTTGGAGAAGTGCAAGGCCCCGGTCGTATCCGCCCCAACCACCTCAGAACGAGTCGCGAAAGATGTGTCTGTCGCAGAGCCAGCACCGGAGTCACCGGAGGACGCAGGCGTCACTGACGACGAAATTAAAACTTTCGCGATTGAGTTGTTCCGAAAGACCAACAGCTTTCAGAAGACAGTAGATGGTGTGCTTGCAGAGTTTGATGGCATCACGGCTGACGAAGCGAAAGACTTTGTCGGTAAAGCTACAGAAGACGCGGTCTGGGATGAGCAGCGGCACGCGGACAAGATGCAGGAAGAGGCGGCTAAGAGCCGCGATAAAGAATTGGCAGCGCAAGCAGAAGCAAATGTGGCGTTCGTTGACAACTTTTGTTTGAAGATGAACAAAAAGAGACCGACCACACCGGAAGAATACGAAAAATACACCAAGATTATTCGTAAGCAACTCGATAAGGAAGAGGCCGAGGAAGCGGCGGCGGATAAAGAGGTCGAAGACCTCTTTCCTAACTGTCCTCGCATGAGTGGTACGTTGAGCGACCTTGCCGACGCACTATACCCGAGCCTTCCGTACGAGTTCAAATACTTTTCGCTAGTCACCCATTGGGGTCTCCTGCGTTCAGGCGTTGACACGTTTGGAATAGAGCATCACATCCAACCGCGCTTCTATTCGGTTCTAGTTGCGCTCCCAAACAGGGGAAAAACGGCGAGCATCAACGAAGCCCGCAAAGCTATGCAGATTGTGCACGGCAGAGTGATGATGTTGAAAGACCAGAAGCCGCTCGTGTGCCGTGTACCGGAATTGCTGCCATCCGCCGACTCAGGTCAGTTTCTTGCCGAAGAATTCCATCAACTTGCTAAGGAAGCGAAGCAGGACTACGAGAAGGGCGCGTGCTTGGACTTGACGGCGAAGGCCCTCCTAGACCCAGACGAATTGAGCGATGTGTTCGAGAAGGCCCGCACTTCACAAGGCCGCGTATCTACTCTCTTCATCGAGTTGTTGAAGTTGCACTCAGGTAATCGCACAGGCAGCGGTACGAAGGGTGATGGTAAGAAGAGGGTCGAGAATGCACAGCTAGCAATCTTGGCAGGCACTACTACTCGAAAGTATCCGCAGTTGTGGACTGGCACGGGAGGTGGTGCGGACGGACTTCGCAGCCGATTCATCACCATCACGACGAACAACCCGCCCGTCCCGCCTGTGCCGTTGCCATCGAATGTTCCGGTGGTGCATGAGGCTTACGAGCGACTAGCGCGTCTTGCCCAGATGCCGGGGCAGAACATTCAACTGTCCAGCGAGGCTGGCACGGTACTCAACGATTGGTGGTATTCGTTCGATAACACTAAAGACTCAGCAACTCGCGTGCTTGAATTTGTCAAGCAGTTGTTGGTCGTACTCGCAGTTACCAACGCGCCAGAAAATCATAACGGCACCACGCTCACCGTGGAACCGGAACTGGTCAAGCAAGCGACCAAGTTTGGCGACTACGCGATTGCGGTGCGCGACAAACTAAATCCGGGCGATGCTTGGTCTCACGTTCAGGCGATGGAGAACGCAATCATCGCATGGTCGAAGCAGCATACGACCAAGTCAACCCTGGGCAGTATGCGCGATTGCCGCCGCATCATCCACCCTGAACGTCTACCGGGCGGTCTCGGTACGTTCATGCTTGCTTGGAAAAATTGTATCAGCACCGAGATGTTGAAGTGGATTCGTAAAGAAGGCAAGAGCGATAAGTATAGTTCCTAGGAGTAACAATGAAAGACGAGACACCGGAGCAGGCAGCGGCCCGTCGAGCAATCGACGCGCAGCGTAAGCGTGACGAACGCGCCCGCGTTAAAGAGCATAAGCAACTGGCTGCGGCAGCACAAAAGGCTAGTGAGGCCACGAGTTTCTCGGAGTATTGGGAAACGCAGCGTGCCGCACTCAGCCCGGGGGAGCGTACCAAGTTCGAGCAGCGCGAATCCGATGTCCTGGATATTCAGTACTACATGTGGTTTTTCATCGACGGCAGAGAAGACGTTTTTGGCCTGCCGGAACAGGAGCGCATAACACTACCGGAGTTAATTGATGCGGTGAGGGAAGATGTTGCGGCCCACGGCACCTGCATGGAAATGATACTGGTCGTGGAGGGCTTGTGGACTAATAGCGAAGCCGATTTACGCAAGCGTATCCTCGCGAAGAACGAGGCAACCGCAATACTTTTCACTTACGGCTATATCACGGCAATTACTCAGCGGCTGCTTCACAAATTCCAGCAGTTTACGACTACATCTCAACCTAACCCGGGAAGTGGCTATGTCCGAATGCAATGCGAGTCTTGTGCCGACCCGCTGGCGGTGGAGACGGTGCACGAGAGCATTGCCGCAGACTACAAAGCACGCCGTGTCCCATTCTTGTGCAGCAGATGTCGCGCGCTAGAAACAAAGTCTCGTGCAATCAGCCGCGCAGCAATTGGGAAAGAGACGCTACACCAGAGTCCCGAGTCTCACGCGCTTTTCGATTCATGGGGAAGGCTTCGAGACCAATGAGCGACGACAAGGTTTATTTTTACGTCTGCCGCACTTGCGACCGGGAGTTTAGCGAGATTCCTCCGCGGTCTCAACAATTAACCACCAATCGCAGCGGACGAGGCCACGCAATGGTCTACAGATTTCCAAACAATGAGATTCATTCACTAGTAAGGAAGACGGTGATAAACACCGACAAGGAGTAGTCATGGGTTATAAAAATTCGGAACAAACGGAGGCCGCTGTTGCAGCGGCCAAGTACGAAAACGCGAAGCACCTAACTCGCATTCACGTTTACCAAAAGTATTTGCGCGTGGTTCCTTGTGAAGCCAACGACCGCAGAATCTCGGACATCATCAACCGATGGACGGGCAACAACCCGGCTGTGATGCACAGTCTCGCCATCTTCGAAGAGGCTTGCGCTGAGAATCCGACAGAGTACAACAGCCTCGCGAAACAACTGGAAGACAAGACTGTCCAGCAACTCATCGACCAGATTATTGGAATGCTCGCCGCTCACGGCAAGGGCCACGACGATTGGTCGCTGAATCAAGAGCGCGTTCGTCTAACAACTTTCTCTATTCCAATGCTCCGTAAGAGATTGGAAGACCTTCAACGCGGCGCTCACATGGCGGGGCAATCGGTTCAGCAACTAAAGCAACTGGTAGCTGATGCCCGTCCCACCTCGGGGTTCCCGGCTTTGCCGAAGGCCATGTGGGACAGCGCGGCAGGCAAGCACGTCACCGTGGACTCGGCGTACCTAAGAAGTCGCGATGCGTGGGAATTGAAGCGCCTGCTTCGCCTGTACGGTGAACAGGTCAACCAGAGGCTCAATTCTTAGTATCACAATCAGCGTGCAAACCACGCCACAGGAGAAACATAATGCAAATGCAAGAAATACCGCCACAAATTCAACAAGTCATGAAGGTCTTCACGGAGTACGAGCGTGCCTTCAAAGCTACCGACCTTATCACCAGCGGGAAAGAAGGGGTGCACAACGCGAACCTTCTGTTGAACTATCTGATGGAATACTTCGGTGGTGTCATCACCATTCCGAACATCATCGCAGCAGAACAAGTGTTGGGAGCGAAACTCTTTCGCACTCCACCGTCAGTGGTTTTGACTGCGCAGGAAAAGCTCGGCATCGAAGCAAAGAAGGCCCAAGACCACATGGACCGCGACTATATCGACAGCATCAAACAGCAGCCAGTCTATGACCCAAAGAAAGTCGAGCAGCTTGCCGAAAATGAGAAGTGGGTAAAAGGTCAGACCACTGCCCGCAATCAGTTGGGCAGCATCATTATGGATTACAAGTGCAATCGCTACACCGGACCCGGCATCGACATCCTCAAGAGCGAGATGGTGCAAGCGGCTCTCCGCGATATTCGAGTCCCAGCGCCTCCCGGCAAGGAAATCGACGACCGAAAAATGGATTATATCCAGACGATAAATTTCGTTCGCGCGACCATCTCGGAGCTACCAGATTATCCTCGTGACCGAAATGACGTAGTGGCAGCGTTGCAACGCGTCCGTGAGAAGTTTGCGGCAGAACAGGAGAAGCGAAATAAGCCAGACCGCAACAACGGCTGGTGACCTATCAACAAGCTATAAAACCAATGAGTTCCTGCATTCTTTCTTTCGCGAGTAAAGAGCGCAGCGAAGAAGTCAAGGCTAGCGCGAAAAAGATTCTGGAATCGCCGGATGTTAAATTGTGACGAGTTTCCCGCATCGCGGGAAGACGAACTAGCATGCGCAGCTAGTCGTTGTAGTCGCCGTGTACACGGCAAGGAAGTAGACATGTCAGAGAAGCAAAAGAAGTACGCGGGACAAGACAAGGAAGACCCGGATTGCATCCAGCGAGCGCGAGAATTGCGCTTTGCTGCAACCGGAGAACCGAAGCTAGCTCCCGGCCCAGACGATGTTGTAAAGGCACGTGCCGTAACAGCGTCGAAGGGTAGCAAGAGTAAGTAAAAGAAGGCGCGGCTGGTAACAGCCGCTCTTCTCACCACAGAGATTCAACATCTACACTTGCACCGTGCAGCGGACGCTGTCCACCGCTGGAATGAAATGTTTCAGGCCACAGGTTCAATGCCCTTGTTACTCAGAAGCTAATAGTGCTACTGTCTAACAGAACGAATGCACATTCCACGCCATGTTCCTGCTTTCGCATGACTGACGTTAGCGTCACATTGAACGGCGAACAACGCCGAGCCACAGTCGTGTTTGCAGAACGCCCGATCTCGCTTTCATAAACGAGTGGAAGGATAAACTTGGCTCAGATACAGACCCCAAACGTCGTGATGCGGTCGATTTGGCACAGCTTGCGATTGATAGTTTTCTGGCGCATACACGAATACAACAAATCTACGTCCAAAGCGTCGAAGAAATCGCGACTCACCCCATCAAGGCTGATGAGCACGTTGAGGTTTCGGGTTTCGTGCTGTTGAAGTGCGACTGGTTTCCCGATTCAGGCGTTATTGGAATCTGCCATTTTCGCCGCTCTTGGTGCAACAGCATCATCCTCGATTATTTGGCTGTTCACCCTTTCATTGCTAAGGCACCGGACAGATATCCCCACACCGTGAGCGGCGCAGGTTCAGCCCTGCTTTGGTTCGTCAGCGACATAGCCCGGAGATACAAGTGCGGTCGGTTATGGGGTGAAGCGACACATGGCTCCCACGGCTACTACAAACACATGTTTGATCTGGATGCTGTCGAAGACCTCATTCTAGCCGACAAACTCCATTATTTAGAGTGCGCCAAGAAGGAATTACTCTGGCGTGCCGAAGGTGACGAGAATAAAATGAAAGCTGAAATAAAAGAGTTGTACAAAGTCGAAGCCGAGAACCCGCCCTTGATTGGAAGGCGTTCTTTCGTCGTGAGTCCATCGCGCAAATTGGCCTATCGTTTCTTGCAGCTCCCCACGCACGTTCAAAGAGAGATTGCGCGAGGATTCGGTTTGCTCCGAGAAGGTGACGAAGAATTGCGCGATGAAATTCTGTTTCGCACCTTGTTTCGACAAGCAACCGAGAGCAGTAAGCTTAGCGATCTTTGGGACGAAGTCATAACAAAACGCACCAAAGAGCGTCCAGAAGAGAATCCATTTCGATAGATGGGTTGAAGAGGCGATGAGCATGAATAGCTATTTCGGCGATTGGTACCGTTCTGCGGGGATTCCACCGGGGGGAATACCGCTTGCGGAAAGATGGAAAGGGGTTGAGTCCTTCGAGCCGGATGCTGGCGACATCGCGTTGCTGACTCAAACTTTTTATCAGTTGAATCTATCCGACCCACTATTCTCGCAAAGGTTTCGCAAAGCGTTCAACGACGCTGACCCAAATTTTCCGATGTCCGGCAATGATCGTGAGCTAATCGTTTTGGCTGGGGCCGAACTGGTAGACGTAACAGAGCGTGGGTCGCGGGAGTTCGCTGATTTGGCTGGTTTGTGTCTGGTATGTGGAGGGGCGCAGAACGTCCGCACCGCAGCGGTCCCACAAATTCCTGAGATCGCTGCTAAGTACCTCGGCCAGCGATCTGCGCAAAGAGCCAAGCCGGAGAAGGACGGCAAGGAAGAAGCGCTGTCGAAGGCGCTCTCTGCGGCGGGTGAGCCGCATAGCAAGCTGGCTCCCGAGTTTCAAAAACTACAGTTGGAATTTCCTATCGTTTCAGAAGAGTCCAACATGTTGTGGTGGTTGATCTCGGAAACCAGCCGAGACGTAAAACAACGCTGGAGCGAAATTCCGCTTTTTGGCATGGTTTGCACGCTCACAGGTAAGGAACTTGCCGACTTGACCCAGATAATTCCCGGTCCCATCGCTGCACGAGCATTTTTGGACCGGGCAATCCGGTCAGGCCGGAACGAAGTCCCTCCCTCAATCTCTATCGCACATGTCGTGAACGACACGGCCAAAACGTGGCGCGAATCCCATTTCTCAAAGCCGTTTCCAACCGGGCTAGAAGGCATTCTGCCGATATCCCAAGCTGTGACCCTTTCCGTTCAGGCTCCTGACGACAAGGCATGGCAGCAGATTTTCAAGGCTGCAACTGGCATAGCTGCAACTGCAAAGAGCAATCCTGATGCGCTTGCATACCAATTCTACTTAGAGCAACTGGCCGCTCGTTGCTTCGTCAAGATGAAGGCATCGACATGACCACGCCTCCACAAGGACCCCCGAGTAGTGCTCCCGTGACCTCGCAGCCCTCAGCGGCTGCGTCGCCCGTGACAGTGCCGGATGTCATCGATCTGCCGAGTGGGAATGAGTTGGATGACCATGCCGGAGCAAAGCTGCAAGCTGCTCAACTGGTTCGATTGATCGTGGTCGCGGGGCCAGTCGGAGCAGGCAAGACGACGCTGATAACGACTCTGCATGATTTGTTTCAGGCGGGGAAAATTAGCGGCTATGCTTTCGCTTGGTCAAGAACGTTGCCCGCATTTGAGCGACGATGCCATTCGTCCAGAATTGCCTCGGAACGAGCAGTTCCAGATACAGAGCGCACTCCCTTTGGAGAAGTCCGTTACCTCCACATTCAGATTTCAGGGCCTGAATTGTCTGAGAGTCTGCTTGATCTATTGTTCACAGACGTGTCCGGCGAGTCCTTCGAACTGGCACGCGACTCCATATCCGAATGCCAGCAGCTAGCTTTTTTGAAAATGGCAGATCACTTTTTGCTGTTGATGGATTGCGAGAAAATCATCGACCCCAAGAAGCGGAATCTGGTGATACACGATGCGGCGATGTTGCTTCGTTCTTGCCTCGATAGCGGAATGCTATCGTCTTCTTGTTTCGTGAACGTCCTTTGGACCAAATACGATTTCGTCGCAGCCGCTGGCAACGGAGAACATGCTACCTTTCTCGAAAGGGCTACCGAAGAATTGCAGAAGCAGTTCGGTTCACGAGTCGGAAGGTTGTCGTTCAGGAAAGTCGCAGCGAGGCCAGCAGACGTTGACGGATTGGAATTCGGACACGGAGTCCCGGAGCTACTCCGCGAGTGGGCAACCGAATCCCCGCGTGACCGGACAATGAACCTGCTTCCCGATGAGCGGTTAGGTTCTCGTGAAAGCGAGAGATTTCTGGAACGGCATTTTAACCCCACACGAAAATGAGCGAGTCAAACCAGTTCGTGATGATCGGGCTTCCGGCATCGGGAAAAACGAGCTTCCTCGCCGCACTGTGGTACCTCGTTCAGCACAAGGAGGTTGAGCACAGGTTAACGCTTGAGCGCATGGAAGGCGACAGCAAACACCTGAATCACATTTCAAGTTTGTGGGCGAGCTTTGAAGTCGTTCCGCGAACACCGACCAACACCAATCGAACCGTTTCTATGGTCCTGAATGATAGCGTCACGAAGAAAACCATCACCCTGACTTTTCCCGACCTCTCCGGCGAGTCGTTCATGTCGCAGTGGGTCGAAAGGCACTTCACGGTCAACTACGACAACTTTTTGAAGGAATCAGTTGGAGGTGTTTTGTTCATCAGTCCTTTGGACTATCGCAAGCCTGTTCGTATCGCCTCAGCGATGCCGCTGTTGAAAGAAATGGGTGCGGCGGGTCGCTCAAACGGCGAGACGGATGATAGCTCCATCGCTTGGGACCCCACCAAAGCGCCTACCCAAGTCCAACTGGTGGAACTGTTGCAATTCGTTGCTGAGCGCGAGTATTTCAAGCCGCCGTTTCGATTGGCTCTGGTAGTCTCGGCTTGGGACCAGTTGAAAGGCGTGAAGGCCACCCCTGTAGAATGGCTGGTAGATGAGATGCCGTTTCTTTCTCAGTTTTTGGAGAGCAATCGGCGCTTGTTCGACTTCAATGTGTACGGCTTAAGCGCTCAAGGCGGCGACTACGAGGGCGATGTAGGTAAACTAACCGGGATGAAGCCATCCGAACGAATCCTTGTCGCGGGAGATAGTGTGACGAATCCCCACGACCTGACTGAACTGTTGACATGGTTAATGCACTGACATCAGACTTCGCTAATTTGCAGATAGGCGAAGTCCACCAATTCTTGCACGGCTATTCAGACGGCCATCGTCTCGTCGAGGGTTCGGTAAAACTTCCGAGTGACCTCGCACGATTGATGCTCAAAATGAGCGATTTGTCGGGCAGTAGTATCGTCAGTGGATTCGAGCGCTACATCACGGGTTATCCGCTGGAATCGATCAACGCGTACGCACTGGCGATGACTTGGTACGCCTCAGAGATGCCCCGACCGGGTTGCGTCTGGACGCATACGATTACGCTTCCTGTCCAGACGCTGGCAACGATCTCCTCTTTGGTGTCGCTCACAAGACTGTTCAGACGGCCTAAGCGTGGCTTTCTTAAAAGTGATTACGCTGAAACCATCTCTTTTGAGCGTAGTCCGGTGCAGGTCAACGCGTTTGATGACGATATGAGATTCCCCCACCCAGATTCGCTTGATGTCGAAGGTCTCAAAGGTCAGCTAGGGTCGATTTTCTCCGCTTATTACGGGTCCCCAAAGTTTAGCCCCGTGGTCCTGGTTGCCAGGGATTCTGATGAATTTTCTGGGGCGATTTTTGCTCTCTGGTCGCAACAATGGCCGCGCCTTCGGCAGAAATTTTTGTTTTGCACTGGTTCACTCTCTGGGAGAAGTCTAGACGGTCGAACATTCGACATTCAGTGTTCTCCCCCGACTGCTGCCAAAGATGTTGCTCGTGAAGCAGCAGCGGAGCCGTTGCGAGTGGAACCGATACTGATACCTCCTGACGGCAATACGTGTCCGCCAGATTTAGAGTCCGCAGTAGACGACGCGGTGTTTCCGAACGGCGGAGCCTTTCGGACTTTCTTGTGGGCATCTGTCGATGACAGCGCCGACCGCAAGGATGTTTCGTATTTCGTAAGAATCTACGACGCGGTGAACACATCCCAAAGCGTGAATGCCGTGATTCACTTGGTCGCAGAGTCCTTTCCAGAACCAAACGGAGGCGCTCGCTTGAAGCAGGTGTTGTTTGGAAGCGACTCATCGGACTTTGTAGTCACCAATTATAAAGAACGAGACATCTTGCTCTCGCTAGCGAGGACACCGGATTTCCGAATCTTCGACTTCGAAGCACTGTCAATCGAAAACCGTGTAACTCGTCTTTGCGCCAGCGAACCGAACGACGCACGGTGGCTACTGAGACAGTTATTCGAAGTCACGGTGAATGACCTTGGTGAAAAAATTCTTTCCGCTCTGATCGCTCACATGAATGCGGACACAGCTATGGAGATCACGCAAGGAGGACCTAAATTCCTTCCCGGTCTTTTTCGAGCGAGACCGGATTTGGCTCGTTTTTCCGAACTTTGGAAATTGGGTGGTGATCGCAAACGCGAATTGTTTGAGGCTGTTGTCGGGCAAAAGGGACTCGACCCAACCGCCATTCACGGAATAATCGCGGCGTTGCTTGAAAGCAATTCGGAAGGCTTCCTTCGTCGATCAATCGATCATTGGGGCAAAGATGCAGTTTTCTCCATTCTTGATTGGGTTGGCTCGCACGATGGGCGAATATCCCGAGCGTCTTGCGATGCTCTCTCCACTCAACCGGAACTTGTGATGGATTGGGTTCAACAAAACTCTGATAGTTCACCAATTTCTCTTGTGACCGTTGCGCATGTAGTTGCGCCGTACGCAAGCAGGATTTCGAAGAGAGATTCCGAAGTGTGGCTTCGTACATTTCGCGATGTTCAAGCTACCGCAACTGATGCTGAGAAAGACTATTTAGCCAGCTTCCTGCTAACACTGGCGTTTTGCAACGCGCCTCCCGCACCTCTCGATCTCGTCGCGGAGTCGTATCAGCGAGTGCATCAAGTAGCATGGGAGGAAAGGTTAAGTGATGAGGCATGGAGCATCGTGGAATCGTTTGTTCCTGAATTGTCGTGGTGGAAGAATTGGGATAAATGTGAACGTCTAAACCGAGGGCTGATCGCGGCATTCATACGCCATAACTGGCCCCCAAGCGGACTGAGACGGGTAAAGAATTACTATCCACGGAATAGCTCCGCCGACCTGATGCAACAAATCTTGGAGAGTGCAAGGGATGTTAAAGGTGGAAAGGATTTCGTCCGAAGCGTGGAATAGTTGGTCGTTGGTCTGCCATAGGAATGCCGGAAGGCGCTCTCTTTCGTCCTGTTGCAGTGGCCCACGCTTGTTTTGAGATACGAGATTTGTTGGACACAATTATTGCTAATCAGTGCAAATGCCATAGAAGCGGTGCCGCAAGGATAACTTACAGTCGTCCCGCCTTGTCAATCTTGCTCTGCTCATCGTCCCCGTTCGGTGACACATCGTCAAGATAAAGCTGGGTGACCTCCAAGCTGGAATGGCCGAGCCACGACTGAATCTTCCGAATGTTGATGCCGTTGTGCAGCCAGCGGGTCGCCGCAGTCTTCCGTAGACGGTGTAGGTAGTGCTTCTCGCACACTGGCCGGGTCGCACAAGTCACCTCAACCAGCTTCCGCAGATGAAACTTACCGTCCGTGATCTTCGTTTTGCAGGTCCCGCAGTTCAACCCCGCCCGCTTTGCGACAGCTTTGAACTTCCGCAAGAAATGGCCTTCAGGCTTTCCGCCTTTCGCTTGGAATATCCAACGCCCCTTCACGCGCGCCTTTCGCGCTTTAAGCATTTCACAGACCTCGGTGGTTAGCGGAGTGACGCGAACCTCGTGGTTCTTCGGCACAAAGTTTATGTCGTCCTTGCCTTCCACTTTGTAGGTCTTGTGGGGGAAGTCGATATCGTCCCACGTTGCATACATCACTTCCTGCTCCCGGCATCCTGTGCTGAGGAAGAACGCATACCGCTCCCATTCCTCGTCAGTCATAGCCTCGAACAGTTTCTTAATCTCCGCGTCCGGGTATGCGCGAGGTTTTTGTTTCACAGGCTTCGCAACAGAGACCAGCTTGGAGGCGTACTCGACTCCGGTTTCTTTTACGTAATCTTTAAGAAGAGAGAAAACGATACCCATTTTGTTGTGGATTGTCTTTTTCTCTAACTTGTCGGCTTCCAAGGTTTCCAAGTAGGCGTCGAGCGCGTCCGGTGTGGCAAGGTCTCCGACGAATCGTACGCCTTTGGGCAGGTGGGAGAGAAGATGTTGGAGCGCGGTGTTGTACGCTGATACGGTTTTGGGCCGCTTGCGTTTCTTCAATCGCAGGAACGCTTCCACGGCATCCTTGATCGTAGTCTTGCCAGCGTTCAACGTGTCTTGAAATTCGGAGACGGTCAGGCCCTTCGATGCCGCGACCGAGGCAATCTTCACGCCGTCGCTGTTAGCGTTCGCGGCCTCGACAGTGGGAAACGGCTTAGACCAACGCCGCTTTCCGAGGGCATCGGTAAAGCGTACGTGAAAGCTGGCGTCCTTGGGCGGACGGCCTTTGGTGATTTTGGCGTATTTCCAGCTTCCCTGCGGGTCCTTGAACCGGGCGTAAACGGCCATTTTGAAGCCCTCCGATAAAGGCTCAATCAAATACCAGAATACGGTAGCAAAACGGTCGCAAGGCGTCAATAGTACCGATTTTACAGGGGACAAAAGGTACGGCGGAGAGGGTGGGATTCGAACCCACGGTAGGGGTTAACCTACACACGCTTTCCAAGCGTGCGCCTTAAACCGCTCGGCCACCTCTCCCGCGATGGAAACAACTCTATCAATTTAACAGAAAGACTGTTTCGCGCATAACGCCGGGCGGCGGAAAGCCGCTGGGGAAATTCCCCAGGGCAACGAGTACTGGGGTCGCGGTGGCGTGCCGCGAGTGACTTGGGTAAGCTAGGGCCGACCATAGAGAAGGCGCCCAATGCCTGAAATCCCCGAATCTATCGGTCCCTACCGCGTGCTCTCCAAAGTTGGCGAAGGCGGGATGGGCGTGGTGTACAAGGCGGAGGACCAGCGCCTGGGGCGCGTCGTGGCGCTCAAGGTGATTCGCGAATTCGATGGAGACTCTTCCCGCCGCAGCCGATTCTGGCAAGAGGCGCGCGCCGCGGCGCAGGTGGCGCATCCAAATGCGTGCCGGATCTACGATATTACCGAAGAACAGGACCGCCTCGTCCTGGTGATGGAGTTCCTCGAGGGGGAATCGTTGGCGCAGCGCCTCGAGCGTGGTTCCCTGCCCGCTCAGGAGGCCGGCCAGATCGCGCTGGCGCTGCTCTCTGCCCTGGAAGCATTTCATAACAGCGGAATCGTGCACCGGGATCTGAAACCGAGCAACATCGTGCTTTCGAACGGTGGAACAAAACTCCTGGACTTTGGGATCGCGAAGCATGTCCCGGTAAACGCGGCCGAAGAAGCCGTTGCGACCCTTACGGACGCCACATTACCGGGAGTCTTTCTCGGCACACCGAAGTATGCGTCCCCTGAACAATTCCGAGGCCGGCCTGTGGACGCGCGCTCGGATGTCTTTTCCATGGGCGCTATTTTGTTCGAAATGCTGACGGGACAGCCGCCATTTCCAGGGGATTCCTTTGGTGAGATTGCGCATGCGGTTCTGCACGGATCTCCGCCGGTACTAAGCGGGTCGCCGGCCATCTCGGCGATGGGCCGAATCGTTCACCGTGCGCTTGCGCGCGAGCCCCAGGACCGATATCCGACCGCCGAAGCCATGGCCCAAGAGGTGCGGGCCACTCTGTTGATGGATGGGATCGAGACGAAAGCTCATGCGCGCGCGCTGCGCAGGCTCATCGTCCTGCCGTTTCGCGTGTTGCGGCCCAGCGAGGAAATTCAGTTCCTGGCCTATAGCTTGCCGGAGGCGATAACGGTTTCCCTTGCCGGGCTGGAAAACCTAGTGGTGCGTTCTTCGATTGTGGCAGCGCAGTATTCCGGAGATGCGCCCGACTTGCAGAAAATCGCCCGGGAGACGGAGGTGGACGTGGTACTGACCGGAGCGCTGCTCAATGTGGGCAAGCAACTGCGGATTACAACCCAGCTCGCGGAAGTCCCGAGCGGAACGCTGCTCTGGTCGCACTCGTCACAAGCAACGACTCACGAACTGCTGGAACTTCATGACGACCTGGTACGCCGCGTCGTGGAGTCCATTGTGCCGTCGCTCACGGTCCAAGAACATCATTCGCTGCAAAAGGACCGGCCCGCCAGCGCGACGGCCTATCAGATCTATCTGCAGGCCAACGAGTTCGGCAGGCAATGGGAAAACATTCCGACCGCCATCGAGATGTACGAGCGTTGCGTCGGCTTGGATCCCTCTTACGCGTCGGCATGGGCGAGGCTTGGGCGTGCTCGCTGGCTCAGCGATAAGTACAACCTGGGTTCACTCGAGGGACTGCGCGCAGCCGAGGAGGCGTTTCAGACGGCGCTGCGGCTGAATCCCAATTTGACGCTCGCTCACAACTTGTATACGCACGTTCAGGTGGACCAGGGGCGTTCGCTGGATGCAATGAAGCGGCTCCTCGACCGGGCCGGTCAGCGAAGAAGCGATGCAGAACTCTTTGCCGGGCTGGCGCATGTGTGCCGCTATTGCGGGTTGTTGCAGCCGGCGCTTGTGGCTCACCAGGAAGCGCGGCGACTGGACCCGATGATCTCCACGAGCGTGATGCACACGTACTTCATGCTTGGCGACTACGAGCGGGCGCTCGAAACATCCGGAAGCGATTTCGGCTATGGAATGGCCCTGATTCTGGCCATGCTCGGACGCATCGAACAAGCCGTGTCCACGCTGCGACAACGAGAACTCGCCAATCCCTGGCGGCTCGGAAAATTGTACCTAACATCTTTGCGCGCGCTCCTGGAAGGCAACCGCGAGGAAAGTCTCGCGACAAGCGAAGAGCTGATGAGGGCCACGTTCCGTGATCCAGAGGGGATGTACTATTTGGCGCGGCAACTCAGCTACTTGCGCGAGGAAGGTCCAGCACTAGACATGCTGTCTCGCGCCATCGACCATGGATTTTTCTGCCATCAGGCCATGGAGCGCGACCCTTGGCTCGATGCGCTGCGCGCGCGCGCCGAATTCACCGACCTCTTGCGCAAGGCTCATCAGTTGCACCGTGAAGCTTCGACGGCCTTTCTTGCCGGAGGCGGCCCAGGACTTCTAGGAATTCGCACAGAGGGCTACTGAGGCACGTCTTCTTTCCGGAGGCTGCGGCCCCATTATTCCAAGCAGTATTTCCCTCACTTGATGTTGTCAACTGCAGCGAGCTATTCGTACCGGAGGGCCTCCACCGGATCGAGGCGGGCGGCTTTGATGGCGGGGTACATGCCGAAGAAGAGGCCGACACTCATGGAAACGCCCACGGCAAGAATGACGGCCCAAAGAGGAATGGAAGACGGCAGGCTGGGCACAGCAAGGTTGATCAGCAGGCTGATGCCGCCGCCGAGCAGGACGCCGATGACACCGCCGGCACCGGTAAGCACGATCGCTTCGGTCAGAAACTGCCAGGTGACGTCGCGGCGCCGCGCCCCGAGGGCTTTGCGCACTCCGATTTCGCGCGTGCGCTGCGTGACGGACATCAGCATGATGTTCATCACGCCGACGCCGCCAACCAGAAGTCCGATGGAGCTGACGACCGAAATCAACAGTGCGACCGACGCCGTGATCTGCCGAAATTGATCGGCAATCTGCTGCGCGCTGGAGATGCCAAAATTATCCGGCTTACTGTACGGCACGTTTCTCCGGCGCCGCAGCACGCCGCGAATCTGGTCTTCGGCCTCCGGCATTTGGCCCGGATAAGCCACGGCGCCGATCAGGTTTTCGTCGTCCTGCGGCAGATGCTTGTGATAGGTGCGATAAGGAACCATCACTGCTTTGTCCGCGGACTGATCCTTGACGAGCTGTCCTTTGCGCGGCTCCAGAACGCCGATGACTTCGTAGGAGACACCGTTAACTTGGATGGGTTTTCCAAGCGGATCCATGTCCGGATACAGAGTCTTGGCAATGTCGGCGCCGATGACAGCCACGTCGGCGCGATGCATATTTTCCGCATCGCTGAAAAACCGTCCTTGTTTCGGCCGGGAATTGAAAACCTCTTCGGTGGAGGGAAGCGTTCCGTTGTAATCAATTCCCGCGACCTCCTTGCTAAGGTAGCGCGCGGTGATGGGGCCGCGATTGGGGCCTTCCTCTTCGAAGCGGGGATAGACACTGGCCGTCACCGCACGCACCGCAGGGCAGTATTGCCCGATGGCTTCGGCATCCTCGAGCGAGAGCGGCTTGCGCGCGCGTTCTTCAGGAGTGAGTCTGCCGGTGTGGATGCCGGGATCAAAGCGGAAGATGAAAAGAGTCTCGGTTCCGTAATCCAATAAATAAGCATTCACGTCCCCATAGACACCCACGAGGATGGAAACGACGGAAAGAAGAGCGGTGATGCCGATGACCACGCCGAGAACGGTTAAGAAGGAGCGCATCTTGTTCTCACGCAGCGTGGTGAGCGCCATGTGGGCGTTCTCGCCGATGTTCATGCGCACGGTGATGTCCCGGGCTTTCATAATTCCTGCCGCAGCGCTTCGATAGGCTGGAGGCTTGCCGCGCGGCGCGCCGGATAGACGCCAAAGAAGACACCGACGGTGGCGGAAATGACCTCCGCAAGCAAGACCGCGGGAACGGGAACGTGCATGGGAACGGATGTCAGCGCCGTTGTGAGGCCCGAGATGGCGTAGGCGACGCCGACACCAATGGCACCGCCGACCGCGGCCATGACCGTCGCTTCCACCAGGAACTGCAGGAGAATGTCGTTGTGGCGCGCGCCGAGGGCTTTACGAATACCGATTTCGCGCGTCCGCTCCGTAACGGTCGCGAGCATTACGTTCATGATGACCACGCCGCCAATCACCAGAAAAACAGAAACCACGCCAACCATGGCCGTCGCGATTACACCTGTCAGATTTTTCCACAATTCCATCAACGTCGCCTGGTCGAAGATCCCGAAGTTATCTTTTTCGTTGGGAGCCAAGTGGCGCCGCGCGCGCATCATCACACGTGCTTCCTCCTGCGTCTGTTCCATCCATTCCGCGCCGCGTGCCTGAATATTGAGCCAGATGGTGTCGTTGTTCCCGTACATCTTGAAATAGGTTTGGATCGGGATGTAGGCAAAATTGTCCTGCGATTGGCCGAACGCCGTGCCGATAGTTTTCGCAATGCCCACGACCTGGAAGGGCCGCCCGTCGATCAAGAGTTCGTGGCCGATGGGATCGAGGCCCGGAAAAAGCTGGTTGGCCAAGTCGTTCCCGATCATGGTAACCAGCGCGCGGCTCTGATCGTCGCCCTCGGAAATGTAGCGCCCGTCTCTCGGCACGACGGGATCGATATCCGCCATGTTGGCGGTCACGCCGCGGATATTCGTATCGTTCAGGCTGTGCGAACCCGCGCGGACTTTCCCGTCCACGCGCAGTTCCACGCCCACGCGCAGCGGCAGCTTCAAATTGTCGCGCAGAGATTCGAAGTCGTCCCAGGTGACCTTCTTGTTGCGCCGGGTCGCTTTCACGTACTCGTCCACGTCCGTGATGATGGGAAAGCGGGTGAGCAGGAAAACGTTGGAGCCGAGATTGGCCACGCGGTCGGCAATGTAGCGGTCCACGCCGGAAATCAGGGCGATGACGACAATCAAAGTGGACACGGAAAGGATGATGCCCAGGAGCATCAGGAAGGAGCGCATCTTGTGCGCGCGAAGCGTCTCCAGTGCCACGTTGATTGGTTCCCGGAGCGGCACGCGCCGTCTCATGGATGCATCCTCATGCTTCATTCTACGCGAAGGCCATTTGAAAGGTTTCCCGGATTTGGGCTTCGGCGCGCGTCTGGGAACACTTGCGCGGCTCTGCTACAATTCCAATATCAATTCCGGGATCGTCTAATCGGTAGGACATCAGCCTTTGGAGCTGAGTATCCTGGTTCGAGTCCAGGTCCCGGAACCAATCCTTTTCGCCGCACCGACCCATCTTCGGTCTCGCCGCATTTTTCCCTGGGATGCAAGAAAAAGCAGCCTTCAATCACTTTTTCTTATGCTAGAATCCGGCCATTGAGCCACAACCAAAGAGCGACGATCCAGGGGCCACCGCCAGGGGGAATGAGGATCGCAAGAATGGATCCGAGTACCCTGTAACGAGTGACCGGATGCCGATCCCGCAGCCGTCCAGTGGAGCGTCTCTCACCAGAAAGGGGGCTCTCACAAATGCACCGGTTCCCTATTCCCTCCAAGGAAATTACCCAGGTTGGTTATCAGGAAGACTCGGAGACGCTCGAAATCCAGTTTGTGAAAGGCGGGGTTTATCAGTTCTTCAACGTACCTTCGACGGTGTTTAACGAGTTCATGAGCGCCCCCTCCAAAGAGGGATACTACCATTCGAAAATAGGCGAACGGTTTCCCTGCTCACGGGTGAAGTGAAATCAATTTTGTTTTGCTGAAGGGTTTGCGGGCGGATCGCGCGTGCGTTCCGCCCGTTGCCCGCTCAAAGCTGGCTCAACTTAATATTCCGCCGCGGGAACTTGACCTGCCCTTGGGTTGGATGGAACGTAGCCTAAAAGGTGAGCTGGGCGCTCACTTCCCTGCCTGATTCGAAACCATCAACTGTTCTCGAGATCGCGCTTTTTTCCGTAGTGCAGCGCCAGACCAACGCCGATGCTCATGAACACCGTCGGGGGCACAATCAGCACAAGCACGCCCCTGCCAATGGCTTTCTCTCCGTCCTTTGAAGCCGCCGCAGCCGTGCTGAAGCACATCGCGCAGCCCTGGCTGAACGCGGGCGCGGTCCATGCCGCAAGCATCAAGACAAGTAGTGCGGCGCGAAGCTTCATTTCACTCCCAACTCGACAATACGCCTGGCGTCCGGGAAAAAGAAGATGGTCATCAGAATGAGGCAGGCGACGACGGAGCACATGGTCAGCCACTTCATCCGCGACACTTCATACTTCAAATGCATGAAGTAGCCGATAATCAGCGCGGCCTTGATGAACGACAATCCGAGTAAAATAGTCAGCATCTTCACGGGCTGCATGCTCTGATACGTTAGGTAGACCTCGATGGCGGTCATCACCAGCAGCGCACCCCAAACCCAGAAGAAGAGTGCCCTGCCATGATGGCGGTGCTGCTCGGCAACCTGTTCGGCAAGAGCTTGCTGAAATGTATCCATAAACTCTCCAGCTCCTAGAGAATCTTAGCTGACATCAGATAGACCAGAGGAAAAATAAACATCCAGACGAGGTCCACGAAGTGCCAATAGAGCCCCGCGACTTCCACGTCGGAAGAATCGTAGACTTTCGGCTTCAGCCAAAGAATGATGCCGCAGACAATGGCCGCGATTAACAGGATGTGTGCGCCATAGTGGAAGGGGCTATAGACCGGCGTTCCCTGCCAGGCCACCAGCCAGAGGACCAGCAGGATGGGGATAAACTTGCGGCGCAGCGCCACCACGCCGAGATAAATCACGCCCAGCGTGACGTGCAGCATGTGCATCCCGGTCAGCCCGAAGAACGTTGCGGCGAATTGCGGCACTGTCTTGGACACGTTGACAAACTCAGCTGCTATCTGGTGGCGAGGAACTTTGGGAAACATGGGGAGAGACAGGCCTTCCGCGATGAGATTGCTCCACTCGCGGCCGTGAAGCACGATGAATCCCGTGCCGCACAGCATCGTAGCCAGCAGCCAGATGGTCTGCATCTTGGCGTTGCGGTCGACGGAGGCGCGGACCGCCAGGACCATGGTCAGCGAACTGGTCAACAGGAACGCTGTCATGACGGTAGCGTTGATGATGCTCTCGGAATGGAACGGGGTGGGCCAATCGGGGGTGGAGATTCGCCCGTTTCGAGTAGGTCCCGAACAGCGACGGTTCGTAGACCGACGGGATGTTTTGCAGCGCGGAATCAGCCATGCGTTCGGCCTCCTGATCAACTTGCAGTTAGCGGACGAACTTCATCAAGCAAAAAATGTAAATCCACAACACGGCCATGAAATGCCAGTACCACGCGGTCACATCAACGACGATGCTGCGTGTCTTCAACGAGCGGTGCAGCACGGACGCAATGCCCGCGATGAGCAGGGCGAGTACACCGCCCAGCAGATGTGCGGCGTGCGCCCCGGTCAACAAATACACGAAAGAGCTGCTCGGCGTGGTAGCCACGTAAAAACCATTGGCGGCGAGTTGCTGCCAGGCCGTCCACTGCCCGAAAAGAAACGCGAGGCCGAAGACAAGAGTCATCGCCAGCCAGGGCATTCTGATCTTGCTGGCTGGCGTGTCCCCGGCCACCGGCGCAGAGCTTGCGTGCGCAACCTGGCTCTGGAGCTGCCGTCGGGCCAGCTCCATGCTCACGCTGCTCACGAGCAACACAAACGTATTGAGCAGCAGCAGTCGGGGAAGCGTCACGGGAATCCAGTCACGGATGAGATTGTTGGTGCGCGGATCGAGCGTCGGCAAACCCTGGCGCACCACGTAAGCGCTGGTAAAGGAAACAAACAGCATGAGGATCGGCGTCAAGGCAACCAGCAAGCCGAGCCGCGCGCGGCGTAGGCGCGTGCCGTAATCCGGACGGCCATCCTCAGCCCGGGGAATTCCAGTGTTGGCGACTGCCGCGGTTGTAGTCATGCTGGCCATGTGTGCTTAGTGTGCCGGCTTAATTTCCGGGTCGCTCTGCATCACGTAATCGCGAGGCGCGCCCGGCACGCTGTATTCATACGGGCCGTTGTGGACGACCGGCGTATGCCCGCCGAAATTGTCGTGCGGCGGCGGAGTCGCCGTAATCCATTCCAGCGTGGTGGCTTCCCACGGATTGTCGCTGGCCTTCGGCCCCTTGAACATGCTCCAGAAAAGATTCACAAGGAAAATCAGTTGGCCGGCGATGGTGATGAATGCCGCGTAGGTGATGAACTTCTGCAGTGGAATCAGGTTGTGAAGATAGGCGACTTCGGTCATCTGTGAATAGCGCCGCGGCATCCCCGCCATGCCGAGATAATGCATAGGCATGAAAATCGCGTACGTGCCGATGAGGCTGAACCAGAAGTGCCAGCGCGCCATCGGCTCATTCATCATCCGGCCGAACATTTTCGGGAACCAATAATACGTCGCCGCAAAGATGCCGAAGATGGATGCAACGCCCATGATCAGGTGGAAGTGTCCAGGCACGAAATACGTGTCGTGCAGCGGAATATCCAGAACCGGCTGGGCCAGGAAGGGGCCGCTGATGCCTCCGGAAACGAAAAGAGAAACGAATCCGATGGCAAACAGCATGGGGGAACTGAATCGCAGTCGCCCGTGCATGATGGTGCCCAGCCAGTTGAAAGTCTTGATGGCCGAAGGAACGCCGATGCCCATGGTCATGATCGAGAAGGCAAACGCGGTGTAGGGGCTCATGCCGCTCATGAACATGTGATGGCCCCAGACCATGAAGCCGAGAAAGCCGATGGCCAGGATGGCGTACACCATCGCCTTATAACCAAAGATCGGCTTGCGCGAGAAAACGGAAAGCAACTGCGAGCACATGCCCATCGCTGGCAAAATCGCGATGTACACCTCAGGATGTCCGAAGAACCAGAAGAGATGCTGCCACAAAAGCGGCGAGCCGCCCTTATGTCCGGTGAGCTGGCCATTGATGGTGCCGAGAGGAACAAAAAAGCTCGTGCCCAGATTGCGGTCCATCAGCAACAGAATGCCCGCGGAGAGCAGCACACCGAACGCGAGCAACCCAAGAATGGCGGTGACGAACCACGCCCATACCGTCAGCGGCATGCGCATCATGGTCATGCCCTTGGCGCGCATGTCCAGCGTGGTGGTAATGAAGTTCAGCGCGCCCATCAACGCGCCGATACAGAAAATCGCGATGCTAATAATCCACAAATCCGCGCCCAAACCTTCACCTGGCCCCGCGGATTGCAGTGCGCTCAGCGGCGCGTAACCGGTCCAGCCATGCAGCGGCGCGCCACCCGCGACAAAGAAGGCCGCGATCATCACGATGAAGCCGAGCAAAGTCGTCCAAAACGAGAGCATGTTCAAAACGGGGAAGGCCATGTCCGGCGCCCCGATCTGAATCGGCAGGAAGTAATTGCCAAAGCCACCCTGCGGCGCCGTGGTAAGCACGAAGAAAACCATAATCGTGCCGTGCATGGTGACCAGCGTGAGGTACGTCTCCGGCTTGATCTCGCCAAGAATCGGCAACGCCGCGCCCGGCCAGATCAAGTGAATGCGCATCAGCAGCGACAGGAACATGCCCACGAACACTGCCACGAGCGCCAGAAAATAGTACTGAAGGCCGATGACTTTGTGGTCGAGGCTGAAGACCCACTTTCGAATGAAACCCTGAGGAGCTTCGTGCGCGTGAGATGCCTGGGCAGCAAAATCGTGAGTAGCCATGTTATTGCTTCTCCGCCTCCCTTGCCGCCAGCCACTTATCGAACTCTTCCTGACTGACCACCTTCAGCATGCCGTGCATTTTGTAATGGCCGAGGCCGCAAAGCTCCGCGCAGGCGATCTCGTAATCCCCGGTTTGAATCGGGGTGAAATGCATGTGGATGGCAAGTCCGGGGACGGCGTCCTGCTTGAAGCGCATGCTGGGAACATAGAAACTGTGAATCACGTCGTGCGCGCGCAAAATGACTTCGACCTCACGATTCACCGGCACGACCATGACTCCGGTCACCACGTCATCTTTCGAAGCCGGATCATTGGTATCCAGGCCCAGCGCGGCTTCGCCCCCGGCGGAAGCATCTTCCAGCTCGGGTTTGGTGAGCCCGAACTTTCCGTCAGGGCCGGGATACCGGAAATACCACGCGAACTGCATGCCCGTCACTTCCACGTGCACGGCATTGGCCTCTGCGGGGCGGAAACGTTCCGAGGCCCAAATGGAGCTGCTGGCCAGGTTCAATCCGACGAAAAGAATCGTTGTGAGCACCGTCCAGACAATTTCCAAGGTCACGTTGCCATGGGAATAAGTAGCCTTCTTCGAAGAACTCCCTTCGCGATATCTCCAGACGAGATAGCCGAGGGAAACCTGCGCGGCGACAAAAACAGCACCCATCAGAATGTAAGTAACGGTGAAGTGATGATCGATCCCGGCGGCCGCGGCTGAAGCCCCGGCTGGCAGCCACCACGTCTTCGCTATAAAAAAATAGGTGCTGACGAAGGTGATCAGCCAGATCACGATCAGTAGAACGAGGCCCATTGCGCGAGACCTCCAGAGTGGATTTCTCAGCCTTCCCCACGAAGGCAACGCCCCAAATTGCCGAAAATAAAAAGTGGGGGACGCAAACCGGGGCGAGTCTATCACAGCTTTTTCCGGGCGCAAGCGGCTTCTTGCACTTCTTTTCCCCCGTTTTCAAACCCGCTTGATGAATCCGTCAATCTTTATTCGCTTGATCGTAAACACGCATTGACGAATTTTTTTGTTTTGAGTAATATCCGTTTCGTTTCCGGGGGGTCCAGCGAATGTTGAGGGCCTCGCAATGCTTTCGAATCACACTTCTCCAATCCGACGGGCCCCCGACGCTCGCTGCGGATGGGCTCCTTCCCTACTCTCTGCACCTCCACCCCATAGGATTGTCGCGTGACCGCGGAGCGGCCAGGAATTTTTCCTCCGCACTTTTCGGATTTCATTTTTATGACGGCTTCTGCGGTGGTGCGCCTCCACCGCTGGAATGGAGGCTTGTCTGCGGCGCATTTTTAGCATGGTGAGTACCTGGTCCAGGAGGTAGCGAATGGCAGGCCCGGAAACCGAAGCGGGTAAACCGAAGCCGGAAACACCGAAGACGTCCGCGGCCGGAGGCGGAGATGCGACGAGATATGTAGGCACGCCTGCCGTGGGAACGTCGAAAGCAGCAGCCTCAGCAGGATTAGCGACGGTCGGTCCCGAGCCGAGCCAAGTCAATGAGCGGCGCCGGCGTCTCGTGTGGGTTGCCGTCACCGGATTTCTGGGCGCATGGTTCATCGCGTTCCTGCGTTTCTTTCTTCCCCGCACGCTCTTTGAACCTCCCACCATTTTTAAGATCGGTTATCCGTCGGACTATTCCCTGGGTGTGGATACGAAGTGGCAGCAGAGATACCGCATCTGGGTGGATCGCACGCCGGATCGCGTTTTTGTAATTTACGCGCGTTGCACTCATCTGGGCTGCACGCCCGATTGGAAGGCCGGTGAAAACAAGTTCAAGTGCCCGTGCCACGGAAGCGGATACGACAGCGAGGGCGTCAATTTCGAAGGGCCTGCGCCGCGGCCGATGGACCGCGCGCACGTGGAATTCGCCCCCGACGGACAGATTATCGTGGACACCTCGCGGCTCTATCAGTGGCCCAAGGGACAAACGAGCCATTTCAACGATCCGGGTTCGTTCTTGCCGGTGTAGCCGTGTGAGTTGAGGCGAAAGATTTGCTGGAATGAATTTCGAGCTCGTGAACTTGGGGAGATCAGGCGATGCCCGACGAGAAAGATCCAAACGGCAAGAATGGCAAATCTGTCGGTTTGGTGGAGCGGATTAAGACCGGCGTCAAAGAAGATCTCGAATCTCTGAAGACCGATCTTCCGGCCAAAGCCAAGGAGCAGGTGGAACTGCTCAAGAAGCCCAGCAAGACGCAGGTCTTCACCTCGATTTTCCGGCACAAGCACGACGACACGCCGCGCAATCGCGCCCTCGGCGTCCTTTCGAACGTTTTCCTGCATCTTCATCCTGCCAAGATCAATCGCGACTCGGTGCGTTACAGCTATACCTGGGGTATGGGTGGCATCACGTTCTATTTGTTCATTGTGTTGACACTGACCGGCGTGCTGCTGATGTTCTACTACCACCCGAGCAAAGTGCAGGCCTTCCGCGATGTCCTTTACCTCGAGCACGACGTCCCCTTCGGCAAACTGCTGCGCAACATGCACCGCTGGGCCGCGCACTTGATGGTCATCGCCGTCGAGCTGCATATGTTCCGCGTATTTCTCACCGGCTCGTACAAAAAGCCGCGCGAGTTCAATTGGAACGTCGGCGTGATCCTCCTGGTGCTGACGCTGCTGCTCTCCTTCACCGGTTATCTGCTACCCGACGACCAACTGGGCTTCTGGGCCGTAACCGTAGGCACCAACATGGCGCGCGCCACCCCGGGTCTCGGCAACGAAGGCCCGTTCGCTCCGAAATTCATCACTCCCTACAACGATGTGCGCTTCGGCCTGCTCGGCGGCTCCATCGTGGACGCCAACGCCCTCCTGCGCTCCTACATCTGGCATTGCATCGGCATTCCCATCATCGCTTCCATTTTCATGATCCTGCACTTCTGGCGCGTTCGTAAGGACGGCGGCATCTCCGGCCCGGCGGCCGTGGTGCTCGACTCCGAAATAAAGGAGGCGAAGAAGTAGCCATGGATTGGAAGCAACTTTGGGAAATCCTCTCCGCCGCGGACAACGTTCCGATCGTCGCCATGATCCCGCTGCT
>WNFG01001326.1_pt1 | contig 27630 bp, 26 predicted proteins | sample 5400431 | NCBI WGS metagenome assembly WNFG01 (sample SAMN13153346, study PRJNA577476) | soil metagenome | isolation source: 120 cm saprolite under Douglas fir tree site 2 hole 3 replicate 2 | place: USA:California | collected 2015-04-18 | reverse complement strand
ACGCGACTTTGTCGAGGCTGCTCCCACCCTCCCCGCCGACCCGCGGCTCAGGCTGCCTCCCGCTTCACCCCACCGCCACGACGGCAGGGAGATCGAGGTCTTCCACCTCCATTCGGACAACCAGCGCCTCGTGGCGCACATTCCTTGCGTATACCTTCCCGTCTCGCTCACCGCGCCCGGCCCATCCGGTAGTACTGAGCCGACGCGACTTTGTCGAGGCTGCTCCCGTCCTCGCCGGCGACCCCCGGCTCGGACTTCCTCCAGCTTCACCCCACCGCTACGACGGCGGGGAGATGGACGGCCTTTCACCTCCATCCGAAACAACAGCGCCTCGTGGCGCACTCAGGGCGCCCTCAGCTCAGGGCGCCCTCCGCTCGAGCCACGATGCCTCCGCGGCGGACTTTAGCCTTTCTTTACCATCGCCGTGGGTGCTGTTTACCTCTAGATCACGTTCTAGCTGTCGGTATGTTCTGGCGGATTCTGCCCAGCGCATGCCTTTTTTATCGCGGAAAGTGACCCCTGTCGGCGGGATGGGGGCTTCGCGGTGCCTGGCCCATATCAAGCGGGAGAGCAGATGAAGTATCACCAGAATCACGTGCCTCACGAAGAACGGGAGCATATGCGCGGCGGGTCCCTCGACCCTGAAGCAAGCCGTCAGAGCCGGTCCCCCCGCATATCCCGGCGCGGCCTGCTGGCTGGCGCCGGCGCCGGGGCTGCAACACGACCGACCACCTCACGGCGGTGAGCATCAATTCCTCCAGCACCCCGGTGACGGTCACCGCGCAGCCCGGCATCACGATGAACTCGCTGCTGTCCACTTTGCAGAACGCCGTGTACGGCTTCACCACCGTCCCCGCTCCCGGCGACCTGACCATCGGCGGCGTGCTGGCGATCGACGGGCACGGGACGGCGGTTAAGGGCAGCACGGAGACACCGGTGCCCGGCACGAGCTTCGGCTCGCTCAGCAACCTCATCCAGTCGATGACGGTGGTCGCCTGGAACGGGAGCAGCTATGCGCTGCAGACCTTCCAGCGCACCGACCCGGCCATCGCGCCGTTCCTGACCCACCTGGGGCGGACCTTCGTGACCGAGGTGACCCTCGAGGCAGGCGCCAACCAGATGCTGCAGTGCCAGAGCCTCACCGACATCGCCGTCAGCGACCTGTTCGCCCCTCCCAGCTCGGCCGGCTTGAGGTCATTCGCCAGCCTGGTCAGCGGGCCCGGCCGCGTTGAGGCAATCTGGTTCCCGTTCACCACTTACCCGTGGATCAAGATCTGGTCACGCCAGCCGGCCCAGCCCCCGGGATCCGTGGCCGTCACCTCTCCCTACGCATACACCTTCGCCAACTCGATCAGCACGGCGGAGTCCGACATCATCTCGACGAGCTCGCATTCACGATCGAGACGGGCGCGGTTGGCGTTCATGAGACTGCAAGCAACCGCGACCTGACCGATTTCACATTCGTGCAGGTTTAGCCACAACTCCCCGGCTGCGCTGCAAGACCAGCAGAACCACGCAGCCGCTCCCCGCCGCCCGGCGCCCGTTACAACCTGACGCCCGCGCAGCAAAGCCCGAGCCATCGCTACCCACTCGGCGATCTTCCGACCGGCCCACGCTCAACAGATTCATCCGGCAGATAGTGCGAAGCCACTCGGCTCGGGTCCGGTATCGGACACGACGTCGACGCCAGGAACCCTTAACTCGCGGGTGATATCTGGCGTAGCTGGCTGGATCGGGCGGCGTTGCCGTGATGGGCTGGCCGCCGGCCGGCAAGCGGTGGCGGTGCCTTATGGCCGGTGCTGGCCCACACGCCGACCTGGATGCGCCACGAGTGCGCGGACGCCGGGTTGGCCAGAAGGACCGGCAGGCTGTCGGGCTGAACTCACGCGCCCTGTTTCCTCGTACCGTTGCCATCTCGTGAGCGAATGTGAGTGCTCATGGTCAGGCAGCCTCTCCTTGCGGAGGGGCGGTCCCCGTCTTGTGGATCGGCTGATCCTGCGGGGTTGACGTTTCCTTGCCTCCTGCCCCGCCAGGCGGGGTCTTCTGGCTGGCTCCGCGTCCTGCCACCGGGCCACTCCCGGCGGGCCTGGCTTCCACGCCCGTGGCGTGCTCGCCCAGGCGGGCGAGGTTGATCGCGGCGTTCACATCACGGTCGTGCACGGCGCCGCAGCCGTGACAGGTCCAGGTGCGTTCGGCCAGCGTCAGGCTTGGCTTTCGCCCGCCGCAGGCCGAGCAGGTCTTCGAGCTGGGATACCACCGATCGGCGACGATCAGGTGGCTGCCGTACCAGCTGGTCTTGTAGCCGAGCTGGCGCCGCAGCTCAGCCGGGGCGGCGTCGGCCAGGGCCCGGTTCAGGCCCCGCCCGCCCTTGCCGGCGCCGGGCTTGCGCCGGGTCATGTTCTTCACCGCGAGGTCTTCGATGACGATGACCTGGTGCCGGCGGGCGAGGCGGGTGGTGGCCTGGTGCAGCGCGTCGCGGCGCAGGTCCGCTACCCGGGCGTGGATCCGCGCGACCCGTCTGGCGGTGCGCCGCCACCGCTTCGAGCCGCGCCGCCCGGTACTCCGGTCCGGGCCGTCCCGGCGGGCCGATCGGCGCTGCGCTGCCCGCAGCCGGGCCTGCGCCGCGGCCAGGCTGCGCGGCGCGGGCACCCGGGCCACTTCCGTGCCGTCGGGCGCAGCGGCCACCAGCAGGTCCCGCACCCCCGCGTCGACGCCGACGACAGGATGCGCCCGGTCCGCCCCGACGTGCGCCGGGCGGGCCGGCTCACGCCCGGTCTCGACGGTGAACGAGCAGTACCAGCGCCGCCCGTCGAAGGATGCCGTGGCGGCCAGGATCCGTGCGTGCCCTGCCGTAACCTTGTCCAGCAGCGTCGTGGCGGGCTCGTGGGTGTGCAGCCGGCCGATGCGAGGCAGCACCACGTGCGTCGCGTCCTCGACCCGGATCGCGCCGGTCGTGAACCGGCACGACACCCGGGCACGGCGGCGCGACTTGAACCGGGGAAACCCGATCCTCGCCCCGCGCCGCTTCCCGGACCTGCTCTGCGACCACTGCTTCAGGCCGCGGGCCAGCGTGTCCAGCCCCGAGTTGTAGGCCTCCTTAGAGTTCTCCGCCCACCACGGCGCCAGCTCATCCTTGTGCAGGTTCCACCAGCGCCGCAGCGCCGGCAGTGTCCACGGAACCTCAGTCAGCAGATCGTCCGCCACCCCGTAGGAGCGTTCCGCGTCACGCTGGTCCAGGCACCGCCGCACCCGCGCCAGCCCCTCGTTGAACGCCTTCCGCGCCGCGCCGCAATGCGACGCCAGCAACCTCGCCTGCGCCGGGTTCGGGTCCAGGGCGAACCGGTAGGCCTGCAGCACAGTCAGTGCGCTCCGGTCTCGTCGCCGCGTTTAGCCGCGGTAATCGCCCGCATGGCACGGTTCCTCGCGCCGCGCCGCCCATACAGCCGTGCGCACATCGAGGTCAGCACCTCGATCATGTCCCGGACCAGGTCATCACTGGTCTCACCCGGGTCTGAGACCAGTACTCGCCTGCCGGCGGCGGCCAGCGCAGACTCCAACTGCTCCACACCGAAACGTGCCAGCCGATCCCGGTGCTCCACGACGATCACCGTGACAGAAGGGTCCGACAGAATCCGCCGCAACTTGGGCCGGCTGCCGTTCATCCCGGAGCCGACCTCGCACACCACCTCGCCCACCATCAGGCCCTGCCCGGTCGCCCACCCGGTCAGCCGTGCCACCTGCCGGTCCAGATCGGCCCGCTGATCGTGGCTGGACACCCGCGCGTACACCGCCGCCCGGCCACCGCCACAGCCGCCGCCGGGCGCAGCATCCACCCAGATCGTCCCCGACGCCAGCCGCCGGGCCGGCACCGGCATCCGGTCCTGGCGGAACCACCGGTACGCCGTCTGCGGATGAACACCGCTCACCCGCGCCCACTCAGCCAGCTTCACGGGCTCATGCAAACATACATTCGCTCACAGATGCTCACGACACGCCGAGCAGTTGCAAACCCTGCACTGTTTCGTCGTACCCTGCACTGTGAGATCCCGCACATGCGCCCGCCGATGAGGCAGCCATAATGTTTATGTACGATCGCCGCTCCGGCGAGCTGCCCGCCACCATAGGCGGCTGGTCGCTCACGCCAGTCGCTGCCGGATGGTGGCTGTCCGACGCTGACCGGCGGCCGCCCGCCGCCGTGCGCGCGCTCTCGGCAGAGCCGGGGCGGCCCAGCATCGTCGTCGATGCCAGCGAGCCGGACTCGCGTACTGATCGGCTGCTCGCTGACCTGTTCCCGGTGCTGTCATCGGCAGGGCTCACCAGGCTGCGCCTGGTGCTGTCCGCGGCCGCCGACCGGTGCGGGGAGCCGGCGTCGCGCACGCACGGGATCGACCTGATCGCGGCCGAGGACGCGGTGGTGATCACGCCGCACGGCTATGCGCTCGTGCGAGCGACCGTGCCGGGCGGCCGCGGTGACTTGCCGCAGTGGCGCCGCTGCCTGCCGACCGGTGGCTGCACGGCGGCCGGTGTGCTTGCCCCGTCGCCGACGTGGGAGCAGAGGCTGGCGGCCGATCTCGCCACGGATCTGGACCGTCACGTCAAGCTGCACCGGGTGCCCGCAGGCGTGGCACTCGGCCAGCCAGGGCGGGATGACGGGCTCGTTTCGGCGGCCCGGCAGGTCTGGCCCGACCCAGAGCGCCTCAGCATCGTCGTTGATGCGGCCGCGCCGGGCGAGGAGACCCAGGAGAACCTCGCGAACCTGCTGGCGCGGCTGTCGCCGGGCCATCCCACCGGGATCCGGCTGCACTGGCCGCGGGCCGGGGCAGGCGGCTCCGCCGCGGTCGTCCAGGAGCTGGCCCGAAGATTCGGCGTCGACCTGATCGCGCCTGCCGCGGACGTCTCCGCCAGCGGGTTCGGCGGAATGTGCCACGGCCCGGCAGGCGCTGCGCCATGGCTGCAATTCGGCCGCGACGGGGACGTCGACGTCCTGGGATCGCTCTATCCGGAGCCGGCCTGGGAGCAGGCGCTCGCCGCCGCCGACATCACCGGGCTGGCCACGGAGGCGGCCTGCGAGCACATCGCGGCCGGACTGTACGTCTACCGCCCGGACTCACCGCAGAGCGAGCTGACCGCGACCGCGCGCAGCCTCCTGCCGGACCCGGCAAATACGACGGTCGTCATCGGCGGGGACGCCGCCGCCGAGGCTGCCCGGCGGGACACCGAAGCCGTGCTCCGCCAGCTGCCTGCCGAGGCCGCCCGGAGCGTGCGTCTCCTGCTGGCGGGCGCGGCCTCCGGCGGCGCGGACTCCTATGCGCAATTCCTGGCCGATGCCATCGGCGGTGAGATCATCGCGCCCACGGGCGGATGGACGGCTACTCCCGACGGCCGCCTGCGCGACCTTGCGGCACCGGGCGAGACCGCCGTGCCGGACGCTGGTGCCTGGCGTGCGTTCGCGCCGCGCCACGCCGCGCCGTCGCCGGAGCCTGCGGTGGCCAGGCCGCCTGCTCCGGAGCCGCCCGCTCCGCAGCCCGTGGTAGCCGGGCCGCCTGCTCCGGAGCCGCCCGCTCCGCAGCCCGTGGTAGCCGGGCCGCCTGCTCCGGAGCCGCCCGCTCCGCAGCAGACCGCTGCCGTGCCCGCTGGCGGCGCCGGTCACGAGGCGCCGCGCAGCGGCACGGCCGCACCTGGCGGCGCGGCTCCGGCTGGCCCGGGAACCGTTTCGCTGCTGGCCCCTGACCACCGCTCGACGGCCCAGGAACGCCAGGCCTATCGCGAGTCCGCGGCAGCCTACGAGACTTACTCGGTCTCAGTCCGCCGCATTCTGACGCAGCGGCCCGGCCTGCGCTCGGTAACCGCGGGCGAGGCCGGGGATTCCGTCATCACGGACTTCACGGCCGTCCTCGACTTCCTAGGTGACGACCGCCCGGCGGTCGCGGCAACCCTGCGGTCGAAGGGGACCACCGGAGATCCGCGGATGGCATGCGTGCTGTCGGGACTTCGGCGGCTGCCGTCCTTCACCGGTGCCGTCTTCACCTCGGCGCCCGTGCCGGGCGCGGTGGCCACCGGGTACACCGTCGGCACCCTCCTGGTCGAACCGGCATTCGTTGACGCGTCGTCGTCGCATCTGGTGGCCATGGAAGGCGATATCGAATACGTCATCTGGTCGGAGACCGGCAAACGGGTGGCGGCGCTGGCCGCTGAGGCTGCCCGCGACGAGATCATCTTCGCTCCTGGCACCGCCTACTGGGTACTGGGGGTGGACACGGCCCGGCCAGGTACCGCTGCGATGCGGGTCTTCCTGCGCGAATACGCGATCTCCCGCCGCCGTCACACCGCCGGGCCGGCCTCCCCGGACGCCCGGCCAGACGGCCAGCTGGACGAGATGGACCGCAGGGTGCTGGAGCGGCTCATCGCCGCGGCGGCGCTGCGTGATAATGCCGCGACGCAGGACCAGGTGGCGGCCCGGCGATCCGGCACCCCGCAGCCCATTGGCCTCGGCCCCAGCGGCGTCCCGTTCGTCAGCCTCGCCCCCGGCACCAGCTGACCTGGCTCGCCGTACGGGACGAGCGTATCCTGGTCCTCATGATTTTGGGCGTCGGCCTCGGCGACCTGAAAAAGCCCGCACTGAAAGGCTCTTCGATCACGCCGCCCTCACGGTGAACCCAGCCGGACGCTCGCCCCGGCGCAGCCGTCCTGCCAGCCAGACCTTGCGGGCTGCGCTCCGGTGGGAGACGCTGAGTGCGTGACCGGCTGGAACGGCTGGTGGCCTGCACGTGGTCCGTCAGTTCCGGGCAGGTGGCAAACAGGCAATGTACGTGGTGGAGGACGGTCATGTGCAGATGCTGCTCGGGGCCTACCTGCTGGGCGGCCTTTCGGCGGCCGAGGCGGCTGCGGTGCGGACCCACCTGGGCCGCTGTGCTACCTGCCGGGCTGAGCACGATGACCTGGCGCTGGTTCCCGTCTTGCTGAGCCTGCTTCTGCCCACGGACTGGCCGGACGGCCTCACCGCGGCCGATGACGCCAGCGAGGACCGCAAGCCCGGCGAATAAGAAGCCAGCGCCGGCTGAACCTGACTCCCGGCGGCGGTCGTAGCACATGGCATGTACTCTCCTGCCACACCGCCGCGGCCCAGGCTGCCGCTGCTGGACCGGATGTCGGTGCTCGGCCTCCGGGCGGGTCAGCTGATGGCGTGGCAGCTGATCGCTGCCGCAGCCATCGTGGCGGTCGCCCGCCCCGGGCCGGCCCGGTGGCCGCTGGCGGCCGCAGCGGCGCTGGGCCTATCCCTGACGGTGCCGCGGTGGCGGCATCGGTGGGCGTACGAGTGGCTGCTGACGGCCTGGAGCTTTCCCCGGGCACGCCGGGCGGCATCAGGCACGTCGGCGGCATCGGCGGCCCTTCCGCTGACGGTGATCCCGGTGCGGCTACGCAGCGGTGACGAGGCGGGCATCGTCCATGACGGCGACGGGTTCGCGGTCATCGTCGCCGTCACTCCTGGGCGCATGAGCCCGCCGGTGACGGACCTGCCGATCGCGGCCCTGGCCGGCCTGCTTGACGCGCACGACAGCCTGGTCTCCGCCGTCCAGGTCGTCGTGCACGGCGACTCGGCCGCCAGCGAGCCCGGGTCCGGTCCGGCCCGTGCCTACCGGGAACTCGGCTACCACCACGTGCCGCGGTCACAGTCGGTCTGGATCGCGCTGCGTCACGATCCCACGGCGTCGGGATACGCGGCCGGCGCGGCCGGCACCCCGGCCGAGTTGCATGCCAGCCTGACGCGCGCCCTGGCGGGGCGCGGGCTGCGCGCCGTCGACGTGCTCGGCGATCTCGGACTGAGCGCGCAGCTCCTGGACGCGGAGTCGGCCCGCGAGGTCGTGCACCGGGCGCTGCTGGCGCCCGAGCCGGTCAACCTCGACGAGATCGCGGCGCAGAGCCGCCCGGCGCACCGCTGGGGATCATGGCACAGTGCGACCCGCGGGCATGTCACCTTCTGGCTCCGACGATGGCCGCCCAGCGGGATACACAGCCTGCAGCAGGCGCTGGCCGCAGTGCCTGCGCTCTCGGCAACGACTGCCGTGATCATGACCCGCGGAGGCGGCGGCCGGATCGGGCTCACCGCGACGGTCCGGGTGGCGACCGAGCCTGGCGCCGATCAGGCCGCGATCAGCCGGGCGGTGGCCGCCGCCGCGGCCTCCTGCGGGGCCCGCCTGGTGCGTTTGAACGGCGATCACGCCGCCGGTGTCCTGGCCACGCTCCCGATCGGCCGCGGGCTGGCGACCGCCGTCCGGTGGGCCGGCCGCCATGCCGAGGCGGCGGCTGGCCCACCGGCTACGGTCCTGCCCGTCGCGGCGGGCGGCGTGGTCCTGGGCGCCGACGCCGACGGACAGCCCGTCGCGGTCCCGTTCTTCACCGCAGCCGGCGGGACGCGCGCCGCGGTGATCGGCGATCCGCTGCTGCCCCGGCTGCTGGCGCTGCGGGCCCTGGCCAGCGGGGCCCGGCTGCACGTCGTGACGTCGCAGTCGGGCGGGTGGCTGAGGATGCGCAGCTTCCTGGGACTGCCCGCGGAACGGATGGTAATCGCCCGGCCCGGCACGCAGCCACCGTCGGATGGGACCAGGGCATCACCCTGGATGATCATCGATGAGACCGGCTCCCCGGCTGCGGCCGGCAGCCGCCCATGGCAGTCGGTGGTCACCGTGCCCAACGAGACCCGCGACGGGACGGCAGCCCTGTCCGGCCTGGACGTGATCTTGCTCCGGCTGATCACCCCACCCCGCGCGGCCGCCGTGATCGCGGCGATGAGCCTGACCCCATCCAGCGCGGAGGCGCTGGAGCAGATGCCTCGCAACGTTGTCGCCGTCGCTGCGCCCGGCTCGGTCCGGTTCCCCCTGCTCACCCCCGATGAGGCCGAGCGGGCGGCGCTGGCTGAGTCACTGCGGGCCGGCTGAGCCCGCCTGCCATTTCCCGCTGCGGCTGGCGGGCCAGAGCGGCCTCGCGGGCGACCTCCGCGCGTGATCGCGCGCCAAGCTTGGCGCGCGATGTGCGACACGTGGGTCTGGACCGTGTTGCGGGACAGGACCAGCTGAGCGGCGATGTCCGGGTTGGACTGCCCGCCGGCGACCAGCTGGGCGACCTTGACCTCGGTGGGGGTCAGCGCGTCCCAGCCGGTGGCTGGCCGGTGGCGGGTCCCGCGTGCACCGCGGCGGATGCCGAGGCGGCGCAGGCGGGTGGCGGCCCGCTGGATGTCCCATTCCGCGCCTCGCATCTCATAAATGCTCAGTGCCTCGGTGAGGGCCGTGTGGGCGGCGCCGGCATCGTCCCGCCCGGCCAGCAGCACTGCGGCGTCCTCGAGTGCCTGCGCGCGGTCCAGGGGCCGGCCGGCTGACCGGTAGGAATCGGCCGCGGCCAGCAACGCCGCCGGATCGGCCTGCACCAACCCCCGGCAGTAATCCGCTGCCGCAGCCTGTCCCGGCGGTGGCGGCGGCTCCCGGTACGCTTCGCTCGCGGCGGCCTTGCGCGGCGGTGGCCGTGGTGGTGTGACCGGCCGCGAGAGCGAGCCGGGTGAGCGCCGGGAGGAGGTCGTAGCGATCGGGCATGAACTCGGCGACGCTGGGGTCAAGGCACGGCGCGAGCGCCGCTACCGCGTCACATTTCTTCCGCGCCTGGCGCGCCATGACGAGGAGCCGGGGCAGGGAGCAGGCAGATGTGGCAGGAACCGGAGCCGAGGTGCCGCTGGTGTGAAGGCGGTGGGTGCGTCAGCCGTATTGCTAGCAGGTGCAGCACCCGGCAGCACCCCCTGATCGCGGGCGGGTACGGTGAACCTAGTCACGGGCGGGGTCACAGACGAACTGGTGACCATCAGCGTGTCGTCAGCGGGCAATGCTGACTACGAGTCGATCGGCGCGGCGCTTGCAGCGGCGCCTGCCGGTGCCACCATCGTGGTAGAGACCGGCAGCTATGCCGAGAACCTGGTATTCCGCAGGCCGGTGACGGTCACCGCGGCCGACTCGGCCGGCCCGGTGGCAGTCGAGCCGCCGGCCGGCTCAGCCGTGGCCATGGCCAGCGGGTCTGTGACGCTGAACCAGCTGATCCTGCGCGGCCGCGATGCCGCGCTGCCGGTGGTTGACGTCGCCGGCGGGTCGCTGACCCTGGACCGCTGCGAGGTCGCCGCGGCCGCCAGGGCCGGCATCCAGGTCTGCGGGGTGCGGTCGGCGGTGGTCATGCGCAATGGCCGGGTCTGCAACTCCGCCGGGCTCGGCGTGGTGATCTCCGACAGTGCGGGCGGCACGTTCGAGAGAACGGTCATCGAGCACGTCGTCTCGGACGGGGTCACCATCACCTCGGGCGCTGATCCCGCCTTCCGGGACTGCACGATCAGCGATGTCCAGGGGGTGGGTGTCGCCACCGGTGACAATGCCCAGGGGGTCGTCCAGGGCTGCGAGATCACCCGCGTCGCCGGGCCGGCCGTGGCGTTCCGCGAGTCCAGTTCGACGCGGATGACCTCGGCGCGGATCCACGACACCGCGGACGTGGGCGTGCTGATCACCTCCGCGGCCAGGCCGGTGCTGGAGGACTGCGAGATCCGCGACACCGGCTCCCACGGCATGGTGCTCACCGAGGAGGCGGACCCGGTCGTCCGGCGCTGCTCGATCACCCGGACGGCAGGCGAGGGCATCTCGGTGGGCGGCCGGGCCCGCGGCGCGTTCACCGACTGCACGGTCACGGACACGCTGGCCGCGGGAGCACTGGTGGGCGGCGCGAGCGATCCTGTGTTCTCCAAGTGCCGGTTCCGCGGCACGGCCAAAGCCTCGCTGATCGTGACCGACGCGGCGGCCGGCACGTTCGACCGCATCGACGTGCGCGGTTCCGGCCAGCACGGCATCGAGATCCGCTCTGGCGCCAATCCGCTCTTCCGGCGGGCTGCCGTGGCGGACTGCTCCGGGTGCGGGCTGACCGTCCTGGACGAGGGACGCGGCCAGATCGAGGACTCAGTGGTCGAGAACGCCGGGTCCGCGGGCCTGCGGACCGCCACCGGCGGCTATCCCGGCGTGCGCGGAACCCGGTTCGTGAGCAGCGCGGAGGTCGGCGTGCTGGTAGGGCCCGGCGGCCGCGGAGTGCTGCGGGAATGCGAGATCGTCGGCGCGGGGACGAGCGGCGTGGTGGTGGAGGACGGCGGCGACATCTCGGTCAGCAGGAGCCTCGTGCACGAAAGCCACGGGGCCGGCGTGGTGCTCACCGAGGGCGCCCAGGGCCGGCTGACGGCCTGCGAGGTCGCCGCCAACGAGGGCGACGGCATCGTGGTGGGCAGCAGCCAGTCCGTGCTGGTGCGCGACTGCACGGTGCGCGACAACCAGGGGTCCGGCCTGCGCAGGACCGTTGCCAGCGAGCTGCTGACCGTGGAGAACCTGGCCAGCCGCGGTAACGCCGAGCCGAACGCCTACGAGGGCGTTTCTGCCATGGCACAGGCCGAGGCGCCGACCGAGCCGGCCCCTGCCCAGGCCAGCCCGGCGGACAGCAACCAGGCGGCCGTCGAGGCGCCGCTGCGCGAGCTGATCTCGCTCGTCGGCCTGTCGGGGGTGAAGCAGGAGGTTTCGCGCCTCGTCCATCTCCATGCCCTCAGCCGGCGGCGGCTGGAGGCTGGGCTGTCCGCCCCGCCGATGGCCCGGCACCTGGTGTTCGCCGGCCCGCCGGGCACCGGCAAGACCACGGTGGCCCGCCTCTACGGCAGGATCCTGGCTGCCCTGGGCGTGCTGCGCACGGGCCAGATGGTGGAGGTGGCGCGCGCCGATCTGGTCGCCCAGTACGTCGGCGCCACCGCGCTGAAGACGACCGAGAAGTTCGATGAGGCAGCCGGCGGGGTGCTGTTCATCGACGAGGCGTACACCCTGTCCTCGGGCTCGTCCGGCTCCGGGCCCGACTTCGGCCGGGAAGCGATCGACACGCTCGTGAAGCTGATGGAAGACCGGCGCGACGACGTGGTGGTCATCGCCGCGGGCTACTCGCACGAGATGGAGAAGTTTGTCAGCTCCAACCCCGGGCTCTCGTCCCGCTTCTCCCGGACCATCGAGTTCGAGAACTACAGCCCCGGCGAACTTGTGCAGATCATGGAGCTGATCTGCGCCGCGCACAGCTACGTGCTGGAACACGAGACCCGCACGGCCCTGGGCAGGTACTTTCAGAAGATTCCGCGCGATGCCTCGTTCGGCAACGGCCGGACCGTCCGCAAGCTCTTCGAGGAGATGGTCGGCCGGCAGGCCGCCCGCCTGGCCGACATGCCCGACGCGACCGTCGCGGACCTCACCCGCTTCCTGCCGGAGGACATGGGCCTGCCCGAGCCGCAGGAGGCGGCGGAGCCACGCGGTGACCAGCGCAAGGTGGAATCTCTCCTCACGCAGCTGTATGAGATGGTCGGGCTGACCGAGGTCAAGGCCGAGGTCTCCCGGTTCATCGACCTGATCGCCTCGGCCCGGCAGCGTGAGCAGGCCGGGCTGCCGGTGCCCCCGATGAGCCGGCACCTGATCTTCGCCGGGGCACCGGGCACCGGCAAGACCACCGTGGCACGGCTCTACAAGGACATCCTCGCCGCGCTGGGCGTGCTGCGCGGCGGGCCACTTGTCGAGGTCGCCCGCGCCGACCTGGTAGGCGAGTACATCGGGCACACGGCGCAGCGGACCCGCGAGGCGTTCAACCGCGCCCGGGGCGGCGTGCTGTTCATTGACGAGGCGTACACGCTGGCGCCCCCCAACGGATCCGGCAACGACTTCGGCAAGGAGGCCATCGACACCCTGGTGAAGCTGATGGAGGACCACCGCGACGAGGTGGCGGTGATCGCCGCCGGCTACACCGACGAGATGGCCGGCTTCCTGACGGCCAACCCCGGCCTGTCGTCACGGTTCTCCCGGTGCGTGATGTTCGAGAACTACACTGCCGACGAACTGGTCACGATCTTCTGCCAGCATGCCGCAGTCGCCGGATACGAGTGCACGGAGGAGACCGTGGCCATCCTCCGCCGCCACTTCGACACGGTGCCCCGGGGCAAGTCGTTCGGCAACGGCCGGTACGCGCGCAAGGTGCTGGAGGAGGTCATCGCCAGGCAGGCCGGGCGGCTGCGCGGGGTAGCCGCCCCGACCGAGGCGGACCTGCGGACCCTGGCAGCCGACGACGCGCGACCGCTGGCCAGCCCGTCGGCCGGCGGCTGGGAATGATCAGGACGCGGCGTGCATAAGCTGATTCCCGCGCTGGCCGCCGCTGCCGCTGCGTGCGCAGCCCCGCTGGTGCTGGCGCCCGGCCTGGCCATGGCGGCGGCCGGCCAGCCTACCCGGAGTGCCACCAGCCTGCGAGCCGCGCTGCCCAGCCAGTGCCTCGGCTCCTCATCCCAGCGTGACCAGGGCGTCCCCTGGGCGCAGCAGCGGCTTGCGGCCGACCGGGCATGGGGCGTGGCGACCGGAGCAGGCCAGGTGGTCGCCGTGGTGGACTCAGGGGTCAGCGGCACCGCCCCCGCCCTGTCGGGTGCCGTCCTGCCCGGCCGCGACGTTCTCACTCGCCGCGCCGGTGACAGCGACTGCGTCGGCCATGGAACCTTCGCAGCGGGACTGATCGCCGCCCGCCCTCAGCCCGGCACCGGCTTGGAGGGCATTGCCCCGCAGGCCCAGATCCTGCCGGTCGACGTGGTCGATCCGGCCCAGGCCGAGTCTCTCCAGCCGGTGACGTCGAGCACAGCCGTCGCGGCCGGGATCCGGTTCGCTGTTGGCCAGGGCGCAACGGTGGTGGACGTCTCGACCGCCGCGACGCCCGGCCCGAGCGCCGCGCTGCGCGCCGCGGTGGCGTATGCGGCGGCCAGGAACGTGGTCGTCGTCGCGCCGGTCAGCGTCTCTTCCGGGACGACACCGGCGAACACGGCCAGCTATCCGGCCGATTACCCTGGCGTGATCGCGGTCTCGGCGGTCGATTCCAGCGGTGCTCCCGTCGCGGCGGCCAGGCATGGCGTGCGGGTCGACCTGGCCGCACCCGGCGTCAATCTGACGAGCATCGGCCCGAACGGCCAAGGCCAGCTCACCGGCAGCGGATCGTCCCTGGCCACCGCCTTTGTCGCGGGCACCGCCGCGCTCGTGCGCAGCTTCTACCCCCGGCTGTCCGCCGCACAGGTCGTGCACCGGCTGGAGGCGACAGCCGATCAGCCCGGCACGTCGCTGCCCGATCCTCAGGTCGGCTACGGCATCGTCGACCCATACACCGCGGTCACGACGGTGCTGCCCGAGGAATCCGGCGGGACGGTGCCGACGCCCTCGCCAGCGCGAATCCCGCACGTACGGTTGCAGACCCCCGACACCTGGCCAGTGACCGCGGCGCTCATCGTGTGCGGCGTGGTCGTCATCGTCGTCGTGGCAGGCGCCGGCATGGCGCACATAATCCGGCACGGACAGCACCGGGGCTGGGACCCGCCACCTGGCGTAGAAGGCCGCTGAAGAGCGGCGTCCGCTCTGCTGACCTGCGCGACCCGCGACTGTTACGTGCCCTCTCCCAGGTGACCTGTGCCCACACGACCTGCCTCCGTGTACGGGTGACGTCGCAGCCGAGCTTGTCAGCAAGCGCCGCTGCCAGCATGAGGCCGCGCCCGCCCTCAGCCGCGGCGTCGCGGGCAGGGACAAGCCCACTGCCCATTCCCGTCATCCTCGACCTCGATCCGCGCCATTCCCGCCCGTACCGGATCGTGATCGTGAACATGCCACCGTCCCACCCGCTCGGCGTGTGCCGGATGGCGTTGGTCGCCAGCTCGGAGACGATCAGCTCAAGGTCATCCACCAGTGGCGATCCGGCCAGGACGCCGCGCACGAGCCTCCGGGCAGCCCGGACGCTGGCAGGCCGGCCCGGATAGGTCATTGATGTCACGGCCGCCCTGGTGGCCTGCTGAGTTTTCATAGTGGCTCCTGCAGCCGGTGCCGACGATGCGACGCACCGGGTTCGTGCCCACCATTGGCCCGGCCAGCGACCACCCCCTCTACCGCGAACCCGTCACGGCCACGGTGGCGATGACCGGGTTCGTCGTGCCCCGCGACGGCGACCCCCGTGCCCGGCATCGTCTTCCAGGACGCCTGGACCGCCGGCGGCGACAGCACCCCCGGACATACCTGGAGCCACGCCAACCCGCACGCCGCCCGCGAACGCTACGGCCCCGCCCGCATCGACTTCGTCTTCGTCCAATGGCGACCTGGCCAGAACGGAGCAGTCCTCACGACTACCCTCGTCAACGGGCATCGCAGCGGAACCTGGGCATCCGATCACGCCGGGGTTGCCACGTCCCTGATCTTCGGTGCAGACGACGTGTTACCGCAGTGAATCCACGGTCAGCCGCCCGGCACCCACCGGAGGCGGCTCCTCGGTGGCCTGAGCTCCAGGTGCTTCGCAGGATTCGAGTTTCAGGGCGGTGAGCAGCTGCGAGATTCGGGCGTTGCGTACCGGGTGCCCGTCACGCCGTAGCTCGGCGGCGAGGCTGTCACGGGTCAGCGAATCGCCCCGGCCGAGCACGCGGTCCCGGGCGGCGCGGGCGGCAGGTAGCAGGGTGCCGGTCTCAGGATCCGCTCCCGTCCCGGCGTGGGCAGCCGTCCCTGCCACGGCTGCCGTGATCGTCCCCGGCCCGTCCCCTGGTTCCGTCCCCCGGCCGGCCGGGCGGGCGCCGCGTCCCCGTCCCCGTCCCCGGGTCAAGGGCTAGCCCGTTGCTGGTCACGAGATGCGGGACCGTCCCCGCGCCAGCTAGCCGGCCTGTCCCGCCGTCACCCCCCGCGCCGGTCATCCGAGGATCGCGTACGCGGCTGCCGGCCATGCCGTGATCGTCCCCGCCCACGTCAGCCGCCGGGGGACGATCTTGGACAGGTACGGGACGATCCTGGGTACCGGCGAGACGATCAGCGCCGTGCCGGTGTTCGAGCATCCCGGACAGCAGCTTGACCGCTACCAGGAGCGCGAACGCGGGCCAGCCCGCGATCACCCGGCCGACCGGCCCGGCGCCGGCCGCAGCGACGTTCGCGGCCAGGCTTGCCGTCGTCCCGGCCGCCAGCGCGGCAACGCGTGCGCCTGCCACCCGGTCTCCCCGTGCGCTGCGGCCAGCTCCTGCATGTGGCTGTAGCTGATGGCACCCGCGATGCCCGCCAGCCCGGCGACGGTCACCCCGGCCGCCGCGCGGATGCAGGTGTCCGCCCGGCTCGCAGGCGCGGAAACGGCTCCCGGCGAAGCCTGCGATCCGGTGCCAGCGCGGGTCATCGCGCCGCCTTCCGGGCCGGTGACCTGCGCAGACGTACCGACAGCGGGTCACCTTCAACCAGCACGTCGCGGTTCGTATGCTCGTACGTCCGGCCCACCGACCGAGACATCGGTATCTCCTCCAGTGGTTCCTATCTGCGACGTTGCTGGCCGCAGGGGATACCGATCGGACTTGCCCGCGCACGAGCGGGGCAGCCGCCGTGGCGGCTACTGATGTATAATGTGGTGTATGAAGCGGACCAATATCTATCTGGACGAAGGCCAGTCTTCCGCTCTAGAGCGGGTCGCACGCACGCAGGGCATCTCGCGCGCTGAGCTGATCCGGCAACTCATTGATCGGAGTATTGGCGCGTCTGGGGCGGCGGACCTGGAGGCGGACCTGGACGCCATCCGGGACTCCTTTGGCATAGCTCGCGACGAGGACATCTCTTTCGGCCGCGGGTCTGACGAGCGCTCGCGGCACCTGGACCGCATGGCTGAGCTGTGATCCTGGTCGACAGCGACGTTCTCATCGCGAACCTGCGCGGCATTCCCGCCGCGCAGGACTGGCTGCTGGCAGCGCGGCGGGATACTGGCCCCCTCGCGGTGAGTGCGGTCAGCCTGACCGAGGTGGCCGGCGGTATGAGATCTGGGGAGCGGCGGCAGGTCAGCCGCCTGCTGTCCAGCATGCGCGCGTTCCCGGTGACGGAGCGGGTCGCCTGGCGCGCCGCGGAGTTCATGCGCGAGCACCGGCGCTCGCATCAGGGAATCGGGCTCGGAGATTACCTGATCGCGGCCACAGCGGAGGTGGAAGGGCTGGATCTCGCGACCCTCAACGTGCGCCATTTCCCGATGATCAAAGATCTCCAGGCCCCGTTCCGGGTCTGACCCTCGGCCTTACCCAGACGATGCAGGCTGTCAGCAGGAGCGGCTGCAACAAGCCATCCGGCGAGCCACGAGATGTCCGCTCCGCCGAGAGACTTGACCGGCGCCTACTCGGCTGCTGCGAGCCGCGCTGGATAACGTCCTCGTGCCGCCTCTCCCTGGGATGCCCGGCTGGCAGCCGAAATGCGAGCATCAGGCCGTGCTGTGATGAAGGCACGGGTCATCGTGTCGCCTTCCGGGCCGGTGACCTGCGCAGACGCACCGGCAGCGGGTCACCTTCGACCAGGATTCCGCGGTTCGCATGCTGGTACGTTCGGCCCACCGACCGACCGAGACATCGGTACCCGTTTCGGCCGTACTGACGTGCAAGTTCGTTAGCTTGTGGGGCTACCGATCGGGTGGCCGCGCCGCGCGGTGAGTCGCTGTTAGGACCAAGGTCGTCGGTCGGCCTCAGCCAGCCGTGCTCTCATCCAGGGATACGGGTCGACAAGCGGCCGGCGACGCTTGCGGCACTCATCGCGCAGCTCACGCAGCCGTTCTCCTGCGGTGTAGTGGCGCCCGCGGGTCTCGCCTTTGGGATCCAGCAGCCCGAGGTCGGCGAGGCGCCCCAGGTCGCGTGTCGCGGTGTGTTTTTCGATCTCCGTCATCTTCATGTAGCTCGAGCGGCGCAGCCTGTAGCCGAGCACCGCCTCGTAGAGGAGCCCGGCGACCCGGCCGGGAAGGCTGTGCGCCCCGACCAGCGTGTCGAGTTCTTCCCAGACTGCGGAAGGTGGTGACGAAGGCATACCTGCCGTTGTCGGACGTCAGCGTCTGGCCACGCAGTGTCTGCCCTCGCCGCAACCGCCGACCGTCCGGGACGGCGTTCCAGCCGTCCAACGCCGTGGCGCCCGGTCGGTCTTGCCCCAGTCGTGGATCATCAGGCTCGTGACGCCCTTGGCGGCCATCTCGCTTGCCCACAGCTGTTCGCCCGTTGCGGAAAGGACAACGAGGTCACCATCTTCTCGCAGGAGCAGACGGCCAGGGCGGCCGGGCGCTGTGTCGATGTCGGTGCGCTCGCCGTAGACGTTGTAGATGCTCGGCTGGAACGCGGTGCCGGTGGCCCAGATGGGCGCCGCGTCGGCGTTGCGGTACAGGACCACGTTGCCATCATGCTGGTGCACCACGGTGTACTCGCCCGTCGGGCAGCTGACCGCCCGCCGACTGAGCTGCTCACCGGTGCGCAGCACCAGGGCGCACTCGTTTCCTGCCATCCCGATCCTTACCAGCTGCTGCGTTCGGACCTCCTTTAAATGAAGCACGACAGCCATCCCGGATCCGGTTCACATGCCGTCTACATCAGCCAGGGGCCGTCCCAGGAGTGGCCAGGGTGGCCTCACTGACCCCTCTTGCCTACTGCCTGTCCTGCCCATATGCCGGGGCCCTGGGCAGAGGTCTGCAGTTTTTCGCCGGTCGGTTGAACTCGCACGAATGAGGCCGCGTAGCCCTGCTTAAGGAGGCTTCATCACTGGGGCCGTGCAGGCGCTGAGCGTGGGGCGAGGGTGCGGTGCGCTACCGGGCAGATGCCCGGCGTGCCATTTCTGTGCCTCTGCGCCGCAGGCTCTGCTGATGCGGAGGCGACATGAACAACGGCCGGGTACTACTGGCCGCTCCCCGTGGCTCGTGCGCCGGGGTCGACCGTGCGGTGAGTGCTGTGGAAAAGGCGCTCGAACTGTACGGTTCTCCGGTCTATGTGCGAAAGCAGATCGTTCACAACTCGTACGTAGTCGCCGCGTTGGTCCAGCGTGGCGCCATCTTCGTGGAAGAGACCGATGAGGTGCCTGATGGAGGAACCCTGGTCTTCTCCGCCCACGGCGTCGCGCCCGCCGTGCGATCCCACGCCCAGCAGCGCGGATTGCGCACGATAGATACCACGTGCCCGCTCGTCACGAAAATCCACCGGGAAGCGACCCGCTTCGCTGACGCCGGCTACGAGATCATACCGACGCGTACGGCGGAACGCTCGCGAACCGCGTCCGGTTCACCAGCGAGGTTGTCGCCGCAGTGGCCCAGGCTGTCGGGCCGGACAAGGTCGGCCTGCGAATCTCGCCGGGTAGCACGGTCAACGACATTGCCGAGTCCGACACCCACCTGCTATACCCCGCGCTGCTGCGTGACATCGCGCCGACTGCGATCGCCTATCTGCACGTCTGCGAGTTGGGTGACCGGGACCTCAGCCGGCGGCTGCGCGATCAATGGCCGGGCACGATGATCCTCAACCCACACGTGGGAGCCTTCGTCGGCGTCAGCATGAGCTCGGTCAGGCAGATCGTGGCGGAGACGGATGGCCAGTCGGCCCGGGCGGCGCTGGACGAGGGGGTGGCCGACATCATTTCGTTCGGCCGGCAGTTCATCAGCAACCCCGACCTGCCGAGACGGCTGCGCCTGGGCTCGCCACTCGCTCCGAGCGACCAGGCGAGCTTCTACGGCGGTGACCAGCGGGGCTACACCGACTACCCGGCGCTCGCAGGCTGACGCCGGGCGGGCCGCGGCCTAGGCGGAACTCTCCGGCCAGGTCAAGACGGGATAGAACGGGCGCGGAGCGCGGCGACCAATGCGGGAATCACCTGATTCAGGTCTCCGATCACCGCGAAATCGGCATGGGAGATTACCGGCGCGATAGTCGACACCCTCGTCGAGCACGCACTCAAGCTCGCCGAATAAGCCGATTCTGCGCTAGGCCCCAGGGCCGGGTGCGTACCCGCGGCGACTGCGGCCACCTGCCGGGTCTTTCGGCTCGGCGACCGGGTGGAGGCGGCGGCGAGAGCGCAGCTGATCAGCCTGGCTCCTGGCTTTCTCGCTGCGACAGGGCCACGAGCAGGTTGTTGAGCTGGCCGACGAAGGCAGCGGGGTCGTCGATGCGGGCACCGAGGGTGAGGACGGCCTGGTTATAGAGGACGTGCGCTCAGTCGGCCAGCTGCGGGTCGTCCGGGTCGCGGTGCAGTCTTTCCACCAGCGGGTGCTGCGGGTTGATCTCCAGCACCGGCTGGGCCGGGAGCCCGGAACCGCTCATCTGGCGGGCCAGGAAGAAGTCCGCCTCGCTGGCCACGATGCAAGCCGGGGAGCTGGTCAGGCGGCTGCTGACCCGGACGTCCCGGACCTTGTCGCCCAGTGCTTCCTTGAGGCGGCCGAGCAGGTCCGCGAACTCAGCGCTGGCCTTCTCGCTGGCTTCCTGCTCAGCTTCGTCCTCGGCGTGCCGAAGTCGGGGGTGCCCTCGGCAACTGACTGCAGCCGTTTGCCGTCGAACTCCGGCAAGCTGGTGACGACCCAGTTATCCACCGTTTCTGTGAGAAGCAGGACTTCAATGCCCTTCTTCTTGAACACTTCCAGGTGGGGACTGCTTGCCGCGGTGGCGAGTGATGGGGCCAGCAGGTAGTAGATCTTGTCCTGGCCCTCTTTCATCCGGGCAACGTAGTCGCTCAGCGAGACGTCCTGCTCGGATCCGGTGGACCCGGTCGAGGTGAACCGCAGCAGCCGGGCGATATCGTCCCGGTTGGCGTAGTCGTCAGCCACGCCCTCCTTGAGGACGGCGCCGAATTCCCGCCAGAACGTGGCGTACTTGTCGGGCTCCTTCCCGGCCAGGTCCCTGAGCAGCTTCAGCACTCTCTTGACCGCGCTGGAGCGGATGATTTCCACCGCCCGGCTGCCCTGCAGCAATTCCCGCGAAACGTTCAGCGGCAGATCACTGGAGTCGATCACGCCGCGGACGAACCGCAGGTACTGCGGCATCAGCTGGCCGGTGTCCTCCATGATGAACACCCGCCGCACGTGCAGCCTGACGCCATGAGGCTGGGCGCTCCACAGGTCGTAGGGCGCAACGCCGGGGATGAAGAGCAGCAGCGTGTACTCGTAGTTGCCCTCGATCTTGGCGTGCAGGTAGCCGATCGGGTCGCCGAAGTCGTTGGTGATGTGCCGGTAGAAGCCGACGTAGTCCTGGTCGGTGAGCTCGCTTTTGGGCCTCGTCCACAGCGCGGATGCCTGGTTGACCGGCGTTTCGGGGGCGGGCTGGTCGCTGTCCTGCTCCTCGTCGTGCGCCGTCTCGGCCGGCATCAGGATCGGCAGGCTGATGTGGTCGGAGTACTTCTGGATGATCGAGCGCAAGCGGAACGCGTTCAGCAGGTCGTCTTCGCCCTCGCGCAGATGCAGCACGATCGTGGTGCCCCGGTCCGGGCGCTCTATCGTCTCCAGCGTGTACTCGCCGCGGCCGTCGGACTCCCAGCGGACAGCCTCCCCGGCGGGCAGGCCCTCCCGCCGGGTCGTCAGCGTCACCTTCTCGGCCACGATGAACGAGGAGTAGAAGCCGACGCCGAACTGCCCGATGAGGGCCGCGTCCTTGTGGCCGTCGCCGCTGAGCGCGTGGAGGAATTCCCGGGTGCCGGACTTGGCGATGGTGCCGATGTGGTCGATCACGTCCTGGCGGGACATGCCGATGCCGTTGTCAGCCACGGTGATCGTGCCGGCGCCGGCGTCGAAGCGCACCCGGATCTGCAGCGGCCCTTCCTCTTCGGGCACCTTGGACTGGGCGAGCAGTTCCAGCCGCAGCCGGTCGATCGCGTCGGAGGCGTTCGAGATCAGCTCCCGCAGGAAGATCTCCTTGTTGCTGTAGAGCGCGTGGACCACCAGGTCCAGGATCTGCGCCGCCTCAGCCTGGAAACCGAGGGTCTGCCGATCAGCCTGCACAGTCATCAGATATCTCCGGTGATCGTCTCAGAGGTCAGCTGTGCCCGGGGTCATCGTCCGGATCCCCGGCAGGCTCATCCCCCGGGCCCGCGGCGCTGGCGCTGGGGGACCACACCGCCGTCCTGGCCTGGCCAGCAGGCGGATGCAGCATGAAGTCGGCGGCCCGGATCGCGGTGTCCCGGTCGGTGTCCGGGACCGTCTGGCCGCGGTCGATCTGCGCCTCGATGTGCGCGGTCAGCTCCGCGTCCGGGGCCAGGCCATGCCGGCTCAGGTAGTACTCGACCGAGTCGGTCCAGATCCATTCTCCATCGGTGCGGAAGCTGGCTGGCACCGCCGGGCCGGCCGCCGGGTCGACCACATCATTCATCCGCATCGTCGTCATCAGCACCGGATGACCGCCACGCAGGTACCCGGCCAGCCGGTCCCGCCTGGCAGGATCGTCGATCACCGCATGACCGGGCGCGAATCCCGGCCCGGTCACCGGATCCGCGAAGTCAAAGACCCGGGCAACCCGGAATTCCGGCTCCTTCACCCCGGCCTCGCCAGGCGATGAGATCGTCATTCGCAGTAACCTTTCCCGCGGATCCCGCACCGATTTACTGCCCGGCCCGGTCGCTGGCCACGCGTCGCGCCTGGGCAGCAGGCGCCATCCCTGACTATCAGCTGGCCTCTCATAGCACTACGCCGGTAGGAATGCGGAAGTTCAGCCCAACCGTGCCCCTGGGGACCGTCGCGACTGCCGTACAGCCGTACGGCCGCGATCCTGAGTTCACGCACCGGCATCGTGCCGTCCTCCTACCCAAAGAGGGAGGAGCGCACGAAACCCGGGTCAGTTAACGGAGATGCCCGTGGCGTAGGGCCTCGCGGGCAATCTCCACCCGGCTTGTGGCTCGGAGCTTGGTGAGTATGTGCGAGATGTGGGTCTGCACGGTATTGCGGGACAGGAACATCTCGGCGGCGACGTTGGGGTTGGACCGCCCAGCGGCGACCAGTCCGGCGATCTTGATCTCGGTGGGGGTGAGCGCCTCCCAGCCGAACGCGGCGCGCTGCCCGCGCCGGCCGTGCACGCCGCGCCTGATGCCATAGGGGCGGAGCCGGCCCTCGGCGCGCCGGATGTCCCAGGTGGCATTCAGGCCTTCGTACAAGCCGACGGCCTCGTTCAGCGCGGCTCTGGCGTCATCCCCCCGGCCGCGCTCGGCCAGCACGGCGGCCAGGTCCTCCAGCGCCGCGGGGAGTTCCACCGCCGGGCCGACCGTACGGTAGTGTGCGACCGCCTCGCTGAGGGGATCCGGATCAGACCTGAGCAGCCCCTGGCACCACAGGCTCGCCGCGGCCGCCCGGGCCGGCTGGGTTTCCGCCGCGGCCTCGGCCTGGCAGGCCTGTGCCGCGGCCTGTGCGACCCGCTCGTCGCTGGCGGCGATCGCGAGCCGGACCAGGCCGGGCAGCCACTGGTGGATCAGGGTCATCTCACCGTCGCGCCGCGGCAAGATCGCGGCCAGCACCTGCATGGCCTGATTGGTGTCCCCGCTTTGCTCCAGCGCAAGCGCGTGCGCAGCGACCAGGAAGTCCTGGTTCTCCCGGTCGGGGACAGTCTGGATGGGCAGCGCCAGGCCCTTGCGAAGCTGCCTGCCAGCCGCTGCCCGCTGGTCCCGGCGCCCGGCGATGAGCGCGGCCACGCCATGCACCAGCAGCGCGGACCAGCGCTCGCGCAAAAAGGAATCCGTCAGCCCCGGGGCATCCGGCTCGTCAGAGCCCAGCTCGGCCAGCGCATCGTCCCACTGGCCCAGCCAGTACCGCAGCACCGCCGCGACCGCCCAGGTCGCGCGATCCGGACTCCCGCTTCGCTGGGCGAACTCGCGAGCCTGCCTGAGCGTCAGTTCGGCTTCCGGCCAGCGGTCGAGGTTCTCCAGCGTGAAGATGCGGCCGTCAAGAGCGAACGAGTGCAGGTCCGCCTGGCCCGGGTCCTCGCCCAGCACATCCAGTGCCCGGTCGATGTACCCGAGCGCGGCGGCATGATCGCGCCGGATGCTATGGCTCAGCCACAGATCGGCCAGGGCGTGGGCCGTCGCGAACGGGTCCCCCGCCTCCTGGCCGGCGGTCAGGGCCTGGTGGGCGCTTGCGTCTGCCGCGTCCAGGTCGCCAGTGCCAGCCCGCTCCAGCATCGCTATGAGGGCCAGCATCCGGGCTTGCCACGTGGGGGGCAGGCCGGCCGACGCCAGTGCCTGCCGCACGGTCTTGATCGCATCATCGTTGCAGCCCGCGCTGACCTGGGCACGTGCCAGCACCCAGTAGGTCTCCGCCCGCCGCACCGGGTCAGACATGACCGGCAGTGCCCGGCCCGCCAGCCTGGCCGCCTCCCCGTAGGACCCGCCCGCGAGCAGGGCGAGTACCAGGCTCGCCATGAGCCCCTCCCGGGCCGGGTGACCGGCGGGCGTCGCGTTCAGTTCCCGCCGCAGCAGATCCGCTGCCAGCTGCGGCGCTCGCGTCGTCAGCGTCGGCGCGGCCTGGATGAGCCAGGCCTTGGCCCAGTCATCACCGGGCCGTCCCGCGGACGATAGCTGCTGCGCCACGGTCAGGGTATCCGCGCCAGCGGCCGCGAGTTCTTGCGCCGCCTCAGCGTGCAGCGCCGTGCGCAGCGCGGCCGGCATGTTCTCATATAGGGCCTGCTGGATCAGCCGATGCCGGAACGCGAGTTCCGGGCCGGAAGCGACCAGGATGCCGGCCGTCACCGCCTCCTGCAGGCCGGCCGCCAGTTCCGAGGCCGGCCTGCGCAGCAGCACAACCAGGTCCGTGACGGTGAACGTCGGGCCGAGCAGCGCGGCGGTGCGCAGCATCTGCTCCGTCCCGCCCGGGACCGAGCTGAGCCGGTCATGCAGCACGACCGCCAGCAAAGCCGGCACCCGGTCTGTGGCCACACCGATCTCGGTGGCGCCGCTGATCTGCAACGCCCCCCCACGAACCAGGGCATCGACAAGCTCGCGCACATACAGCGGATTGCCGGCCGCCTGAGCCGTCAGCCGGCTCAGCGCATCCCCCGGCGGCGATCCGAGCATCCTCTCCACCAGCGCGGCCACCTCGGTCTCAGTCAGCGGCGCCAGCGTGATCACCTGCCCGCCGCGGCGGGCAACAGCGCTACGCAGCTGCCGCACCTCCGGCCGGCGCGGAGACAGCCGACACGTCGCTATCAGCAGCAGCGGCAGCTGGCCGATGGAGGCGGCGAGCTGATGCCAGACCACCAGCGACGCCTCATCAGCCCACTGGACATCATCGATGACCATGACCATGGGGACGGCCCCGCACAGCTCAGCCGCCAGGGTCACCAGCACCTCGACACCGACAGACGACGCATCGCCGTCGGTGAACGGCCCCGGGTGCCGGCTACGGATCAGTCCGGCGGCCTGCGCCCGCCGCGGGTCCGCCGAATCCGCCCGCACCTGCAGGCAGTCCAGCATCACCCGCAGCGGCAGCCGCTCGGTGAGCCTGTCGGCGATACCCCACCCGACATCCCATCCCAGGCCACTCGTTTCCGCGAGGGCCTCGGCCACTAAAGTCGACTTGCCGATGCCGGGGTCACCCTCAACCCAGACCGCCGCCCCCTCACCACGGCGCACGGCCTCGACACCAGCACGAAGGACGGCGAGCTCATGATCACGGCCCACCCAGTCCGCCGGGCGGTCAATAGCCCACATCCCTTCAACTGCCCACATAGTGAGTAAAGTACGCATCAACCTCCGCCACTGCCTAGTAGTAGTACTTTGTATGGCCTGTCCCGCGCCGATCAGCGGACGGGGCGGGGTGGCCTGACCGGACGCATCAGCTCGCCCAGCCGCCAGATGCCGGGTGGGTCCTGGCCGGGCGGTACGTCGCTGAGTCCCAATGTTGCGCGCAGGCCGGTCGGCAGGTCGACGACGAGCACGGTTGCGCCGACCTCACCGTCACCAGGATCCAAGATCCGGTCGGTGACTGTTCTGATCCGGGGTAGTGCGGGCTGGGAGAGGATGAACGTGATGACCGCGCGCCAGGCCGCGTCGGGATTGGGCAGCCCGGCGATGACCGGCGCGACGTAGGTCAGGTGAAGGTCGCCCTCACGGTTGTACAGCTCGCGGATGAGGGTGGCCATCACATCACGGGTGACTTCGGCAACCTGCGCCGGATGGTACCGGCGCAGCGGTCCCAGCGGCGACCGCCCCCACCGAGAGCGACCTGCGCACACTGACACCCGACGATGCCCGGCCGCTGGCCAGCCTCGCGGCCGACGGCCAGTACTGACGGCGGCGGCGACATGCGAAAGCTCATCCCGGCCATGCTGGTGCGGCCTCGGCGATGCTGGCACCGGCCGCGACCATGGCGGCTGCGACGGGTCCCACCAGACACCATCATGGGCCTCCCCCGACCCGGCTCATCCAGCCCACCGCCCAGTGCCTGGCGGCCTCGTTCTGGTGGTACCAGGCCGTCCCCTGGGCGCAGCGGCAACTCGCAGCGCTCCTCATCTGCGCCGGGCTGGCAGCCGGCAGCGTCGCAGCCCACATCCGGCGGCACGGCCGCCGCCGCAACTGGCAGCCTGCCCCGACGGGAATCTGGGGAAAACCCTCGGCCGGGCCGGAGAGTTCTACGCAAGCAAGCCATTGACCAGCCAGGTATCCCAATGCACGGTTCTGTTCCGCGCGTCCGGAGCCATAATCGCTCTGCAACGACTAAGGAGGCCAAATGATCAAGCTAGTGTTCACCCTCCGCCGCCGGGAGGGAATGACCCGCGAAGACTTTCAGGGCTACTGGCGCGAAGAGCACGCCCCGCTCGTCCAGCGGCACGCCGAGACCCTTCACATCCGCCGCTATGTCCAGGTGCACCTGCGCGAGACACACCTCGACGAAGCTATCTCCGCGCCCCGCGGCTCTGAGCCACGCTTCTATGACGGCATCGCCGAGTTGTGGTGGGACAGCCTTGAGGACCTCACCGCCGCGTTAACCACCGACGCGGGGCAGGCCGCAGCTGCCGAACTGCTCGAGGACGAGCAGCGCTTCATCGACCTGCCAAACTCCCCGCTGTGGCTGGGAGAGGAGAACGTGGTCATCGGCGCTGCCTAGCCACGGCACAGCACGATGTCAGGCGGACGGGTGGCCGCCGGGAGCACCCGTCCGCCTGACCCAGGTTTCAGGCCCGCTTACCGCTGTCCCTCCGAAGCTCAGCACCGTCTGGCCCGGGATGACGTTCCCGAAGTTCCACGCGCAGCACGCCGGGCTGTTCCCGAGAGTCCAGAACGGGTAGAAGGTGGGACCGCCCGGGCCAACTGGCGGCACCGTGCAGCCCCGGTCACCACGTTGCAGAGAATCTCCGACGCTGGCCCATTGGTCTCGAACTGTATCTGCGGATACGTATTGGAGCCGTTGGTGAACGGCCCGATATAGGCGAGCGACGTCGGATGGTCCGGTGAGCCATCCGGCCAGCGCTGATATAGGAGCTCCCGTCGAAGTCGAGGTCTCCGTTCTGGAAGAAATCTTCCTGGCATCCGGCTATGGATCGGCTAACCGTTTGCGCGGGGTGCCGTTGACAATGATCGTCCGCGGTCCGGCGGGGAAGCAGAGCGCGTCAGAGTACTCGCACTTCGCGCCGGAGGTGAGGCTGTCACGGGTGCGGCTCCTTTGAAGATAGGACCATTCGGGCAGGGCGGTGGGATGCCGCCGGGTTGATGGTGTCCGATGATCATGTTGTGGGGGGTTCGGGGCTGCGGTAGCAGCTGTCGTGGTTGCGCCGTTTTTCTTGTCTGAGGTGGAAGGCGAAGTAGTCGTCGAAGTCGCCGTTGCCGA
>WNFG01000711.1_pt2 | contig 27640 bp, 21 predicted proteins | sample 5400431 | NCBI WGS metagenome assembly WNFG01 (sample SAMN13153346, study PRJNA577476) | soil metagenome | isolation source: 120 cm saprolite under Douglas fir tree site 2 hole 3 replicate 2 | place: USA:California | collected 2015-04-18 | reverse complement strand
CTGCGACGGTGAAGGGCGTGCGTCCGCTGGAGGCGATGCCAAGGACCACATCGTTCTTCCCCGGCTTTCTCTTCGCCAATTCCTCACGCGCGAGTTGTGTGTCGTCCTCACTGGCCTCAGTGGGCGCGCCCAGAGCCTTCACCCCGCCGGCAATTACAAACTGCACGGAGCGTGGATCGGTGTTGAATGTCGGGGGACATTCAGCGGCGTCGAGGGCCGCAATGCGTCCGCTGGTGCCGGCCCCGACGTAGATGAGGCGTCCGTCCTTCCGCAATGCGGCAGCGACTAGGTCGATGGCGCGCGCAATCTGAGGTAGGGCGCGGCGCACTGCGGTGGCGACCGTTGCGTCTTCATCGTTGATGATGCGGGCGATCTCCAGAGCAGACTTGCGGTCAAGATCGGTGGCGGCGGGATGGGATTGTTCCGTGCGCAAACGGCGTAGGTCGGATTTGGAGCGGCGTTTCGATTGCAAGTCTTTCTGCCTTTCGATAGGTGGGATCAGACACGACCGAGCCTCACTCTAGTTCTCATTTTAGCGGCTTTGAGGACTTGAGGGAGAGTGCATGCACAGAGACGTTCTTCATACGGATTTCTCCAGAGCTTCAATCACGGCGTCGTGAAATTTGGGCCGGACGGTTTTGATCGCTTGACTAGAGCAGTCAGGCCAAGTGCGGTTGGTCAACAACGTCACCGAAAGCTGACGTTCGGGATCAACCCAGAGCGAGGTACCCGTGTAGCCGAGGTGGCCGAACGAGGCCGCGGAAAAACACTTCCCCGATTGCGAAGGACGGGAAGGCGTGTCCCAGCCAAGCGCGCGGGATGTGCCTTCGGGCTTGCCTTCGCGGCGCGTGAAGAGAGAAACAGTTTCGCGATGCAGGATGGGATGTCCACCGTTGAGCATGGCGTGGGCGAATTTCGCTACGTCTTCGGCAGTGGCGAACGCTCCCGCATGACCAGCGACGCCGCCCAGTACAGACGCGTTTTCGTCGTGCACCTCGCCCTGGATGATGCGATGGCGGAAATCGCGATCATCCACAGTAGGCGCAATGCGGGCGCGCATTTCGGGCGGAGGATTGAAGATAGTAGTACTCATCCCCAGAGCACCAAAAACGTCGCGCTGGCAGAAGTGGTCGAGGGATTCGCCGGATAAACGTTCAAGCGCGGCCCCGAGGATGATGAAGCCGATGTCGCTATATTCGGCGCGGGAGCCTGGATCGGCGGTCAGACGCGTGGTGAAGGCAGCGTGCAGAAGTTCGTCGCGAGTGCCAGCTTTCAGGAACAGCTTTTCGTACGCGGGTAGCCCCGATGAATGCGCGAGCAGCATGCGTAGAGCGACGTCGCGCCGACGGGAATCCTGATTTGCTTCCGGCGATGCGGATACGAACTCAGGAATGATCGCTGCGACCGGCGCTTCCAGGTCCAGCAGTCCGCGCTCGTAGAGGAGCATCGTCATCGTGGTCGTCGCTATGACTTTGGAAACGGAAGCGAGATCAAAGAGCGTCGCCGGAGTTACGGCAAAATCCCCACCCTCTCGCACAGGACGCGAGAAGGATGGGGCACCCGGTGAAGCGGGTCCATAAGTGAAACGACCGAAGGCTTCGAGGGCGACGAGTTTGCCGCGATGGGTGACGGCGACCGAGGCGCCGGGGAACGCGCGATTGGTAATCGCGTCAGTGAGGATGGAGAACGCGGAGGAAAAGACATTGTCCTGGCGCGAGCATGCGTGGAGGAGAGGCGATAGACCCACTGGTTCGCTGCTTTTCAGAGCGGAGAAGCCTCGTAGGAAGAATTCGCGACTGCCCGGTTTATAGCAGAGTTGCACTGAGAGGGCAAAGACGAACGCCTCAACAGCGATAACTTGACCAAAGCATGGCACAAACGGCACCCCTTACCAGAGTTCCTTGAGTCGTCCTGCCAAGCTTGTGTAAAGTCAAGACATCCTGCCTCAGATTTCAAATTCGCGCGCGCGGTGGGGATTGCTCGTCATCCTTGCCGTGGTGTTGCTCTTTTCCCTGAATGCCGCTTCCGCGACGGCTGGAGCGAAGCATCCCGATGTCACCGTACATCTTTTAGCCGTTGACGCGATCATTCAGCAGGCTGTCCATGACGGCAATATTCCCGGGGCGGTTTTGGTCGTTGGCCACAACGGGAAGGTGATGTACCGCAAGGCCTACGGCAGCCGGGCGCTCGAACCGCGGCGCGAGCCCATGACGCTGGACACGATCTTTGACATGGCATCGCTTACCAAAGTGATCTCCACCACGACCGCCGTCATGCAGTTGATGGAGCAGGGCAAGGTGCGGCTTAATGATCCCGTGGCCAAGTACCTGCCAGGGTTTGCGCAGAACGGGAAGGAAGACATCACACTCCGCCAGCTTCTGACGCACTACTCAGGACTGGCGCCCGATCTCGATCTCAAGACACCGTGGGAAGGGAAGGATACTGCGTACGGTTTGGCGTTTGCCGAAGCGCCGGAGCAGCCGCCGGGATCGGAATTTACTTACAGTGACATCAATTTCATTGTGCTGGGAGCGCTGGTAGAGCGCGTGTCGGGTGAGACGCTCGATCAGTATGCGGTGCGACACATTTTCGCGCCGCTGAAGATGACGCACACCCGGTATGTGCCTCCCGCGGCGTGGAAGCCGAAGATCGCTCCTACGCAGTACGACGAGAACGAACACATGCTGCGCGGGGTGGTGCACGACCCGACAGCGCGATGGATGGGCGGCGTGGCGGGGCATGCGGGACTGTTCTCAACCGGTGACGATCTGGCGAAGTTTGCGCAGGCGCTGCTGAAAAGCGGCGGCGGAATTCTCTCTCCGCTGGCGGTCGAGAAGATGACGCGGCCTGAGCAGCCTCCGTCAGCGCCGGTGCTGCGCGGATTTGGGTGGGATATTGATTCGCCATTTTCATCGAACCGCGGCGACCTGCTGCCGGTAGGATCGTTCGGGCATACCGGATTCACCGGGACTTCGCTGTGGATCGATCCAACGACCCAGACGTACATCATTCTGCTGACCAATGCGGTGCATCCGCGAGGGAAGGGAAATGCGATTGCGTTGCGCTCAAAGGTAGCGACGGCAGTGGCTGCGACTTTGTCCCTGACCGCAAGCGAAAAAGAGGCACTGCGCTGGCAGAGCATTACGGGATACAACGAGGCACTCAGTGCGGCCAGGCGTATGAGCGCGCGGAACGGAAGCGTTACCAATGGGATTGACGTATTGGAAGCGCATAACTTTGACGTGCTGCAAGCGCCGAATGGAAAGAAACGCATTGGAGTAGTGACGAACCAGACCGGGGTTGACGCACAGGGGCGGCGGACCATCGACGTCCTGGCGCAGGCTCCGGGAGTTTCGCTGGATGCGATCTTCAGTCCCGAGCATGGGGTGACGGGCACGCTGGATACAACCGACGTGAACAATTCCAAGGACGGGGCCACGGGTATTCCGGTTTACAGCGTGTACGGTGCGTCCGGCGCGGCGCGCCGGCCTCCACCGGATGTGATGAAAAATCTGGATGCCGTTGTGGTGGATATCCAGGATGCGGGCGCGCGATTTTTCACGTACGAAACCACGCTGGGATATTTTCTCGAGGCCGCGGCGAAGGTGGGAGTTGAAATAATCGTGCTGGACCGGCCGGATCCGATTACCGGATCGTTTGTACAGGGCCCGGTTTCGGACCCAGGACGGGAGAACTTCACCAATTACGGACAGGTGCCGATACGGCAGGGCATGACCATGGGTGAATTAGCCAAGATGTTTAATACTGAGCACAACATCAACGCGAAGCTTACCGTGGTTCCGATGGAGGGATGGCAGCGCGGAGATTGGTTCGACGCGACGGGGCTGACCTGGATAAGCCCGTCGCCGAATTTACGAACGATGACCGAGGCAGGGTTGTATACCGGCGTCGCGGTGGTTGAGGGAACGAATGTTTCCGTGGGGCGTGGAACGGACACGCCATTTGAACTCCTGGGTGCCCCATGGATCAAGAGCCGCGAACTGGCCGCTTATTTGAACGCGCGAGGGATCGCAGGAGTGCGGTTTGTGCCCGTGAGTTTTACGCCTTCGTCCAGCAACTATGGCGGACAGAAATGTGAAGGCGTGAATATCGTGCTCACCGACCGGGATGGCCTGGACGCGCCGGAACTAGGGATGGAACTAGCGTCTGCATTGCGGAAACTTTATCCGGCTGACTACAAGATCGAGCGCATACAGGAATTGTTGGTCAATCAGGCGGCATACGACGCGCTGGTCGCGGGGCAAGATCCGCGGCGGATTGCGCAGGATTGGCAGGATGGGCTGGACCGGTTCCTTCGCATACGGCAAAAGTATTTGATCTACAAATGACGCTAACCGGCAGATAACTTTCGCCGAAAACGGCGCATCCCAGCCTATAATTGCCGTGTGTTCTCGGCCTGATCTGAATCGTTGAAGCATCTGCTTCGTTTCCGGAGGTCCACGATGCGCTGGGCATGGATAATTTTGCTGATCCCGAGCCTGGGATTCTGCCAGGAGTCGAATTCTCCGCAGCCTGCTAATTCCCAGACTGAGCCTGCCGTTGCACAGCCGGCGGCCGCAGCCGCTGCTTCGCAGGATGCCAACGCTGCCGTCATTCCGGCAGGGTCGAGGATTCCCCTGCTGCTGAAGCAGGCGATCTCGACCAAGAATGCGCGCGAAGGCGATGCCGTGTACGCCGAGACGGCGTTTCCTTTCGTGCTGAACGAACACGTGCTGGTGCCGGCGGGAACCTATATTCAGGGAAAGATTTCGCACGTGGCACGCGGCGGACGCCTGAAGGGTAGGGCGGAGATCCTGATGCACTTCACCTCGATGATTTATCCCAGCGGATACACGGTCATGCTGCCGGGCTCAGTGGAGAACATGCCGGGAGCCGAACATACGTCCATGAAGAATTCGGAAGGCACCATCAAACAGGACAAAGATACCGGAAAAAAGATTGAAGAGGCCGCGAAGGGTGGCGTGTACGGCGGCTCGGGAGGGGCGCTGGCCGGAGGGCTTGCCGGCGGACTCAATGGCGCTCGGGTCGGGGCTGGCGCCGGTGCTGCGGCAGGCATTGCCTGGGCGCTCTTGAAGAGGGGCAGCGATGTGCGGCTGGATGTGGGAACGTCGGTCGAGATGGAGATCCAGCGCGCCATTACCGTGGATGCCAGCCGCATTCAGATGGCAAGGACGGGGCCATAGTTCGGAATTTCCAGTTCTAACCGCGCCCACACTCAGGGAAAGTTCGTGATCTTCGGAGTGACCCGAGGATGTATCGAGGTCGCCTCGCCCGTGTCGTCGATCACATGGTTGATCGCGCCGTGTTCGCCCAAAGCCACGGTGATCATGTCGTGGAAGCGTATCTGCGGGGTCTTCGGCACCTCGATTGCCCGGGTCAACACGACATCCGGATAAATGAAGACGCTATACACGCCCAGCCCCCACGCCTCATGGCTCGTCACTCCATCCGCCACCTTGTACGAAGCCCAGCCGTTCACTCCCGGCGCACTCGTATAGCTCGCCTGGTTCGGAGGATCGTAAGGAATCTCGGACTGGTAAAAATAGGTGCGCCCGCCATTGCCCTTCCACAGAACCTGGAATTTCTGGTGATGCTCCACAAATAGGCCGTAGATCGTGACGTCGTTTCCATTCACCACCAGCCCGTTCTCGCTGGTATTCAGATCCCAGCCCACTCCATCGCCGTGGTCCGCTCTCCATATCCATGTATGGTCCACCAGGGTGTCGTTGCTGTTGATTTTCAAATTCACTTTCGCCCGGCCCACGGCCGCACCACCAACGCGAAAGAAAACATCGTGCAGCACGATCGGATCCTTCGCATGGCGTGCCCGGCTTCCTTCCGGCCCGACCTCCAGCAGCACAGGAGATTCGCTCGGCCCTGCATCGAAGAGCAGTCCCGCAATCTCGATCCCGTCCGCATCGGCAGTCGTCATCGCCGCCGTGCCCTTCATCGGACGTAGTGTCGCGAACCCCAGCCCCAGCACGACCGTATGCGGTCGTGTCACGCGAATCGGGGACGTCAGGTCATAGATTCCCGGCGTCAGAATCAAATCCTTGCCCCGATCAAGCTGCGTGTTGATCGTCTCGGCAGTATCCACATCGGGGCGCGCAATATAAAACCGGGCAATCGGGATCGTCTCTCCCGCTGTTTCCCCGCCGCGCCACGTAATCCCGACGCTGTCGCGGTGCAACTCCGGAACCAGCACGCTGAACTCGCCCGCAGCATTCACCTGCAGGAACGGCTTCTCGCGCACCGCCGGCGTATGCGCCACCGTTGTGTACGGCGGCGAAGGCCATGCGCCCTCCGGCGCGTGCACCACTCCGACAAACACCATGTTCCAGTTCGAGCCCGTCCAGCTCTTCCAATCGCAATTGCGCGAGATCCACTGCTGCTGGCTCCCGGAGTCGACATTCCCGTCTACCAGCGAGTCCGACATCCATCCGCCGCTCGCCCAGCCGCGCTTCTGGTGCAGCACCAGGTCTCCACGCACGTGCATGCGCCGCAGCGAAACTGCCTGCGAGACCGCCCACTGCATCGTGCCGCCCGCCGGCGCTATCGAAATCCCTTCGGCAGCTCTCCAGAAGGTCGTGGTCGCATTGTTGTGCTCATGATTCGCATCCGCATGCATGTTGCCTGCAATCCGCGTGGCATCGGCCGACGCGCCCAGCCCCATCACCTCCGTGTAGAAGCCCACCGGCACGTCCACCGAATAGCTTCCGGGCAGGAACAGCAATGCATTCCGCTGCGGCCCAAACTCGTTGTGCTCCTGCGTCGCATACACCGCATCGATCTTCTTCTGGATCGCCTGCGATGGCATCGACGGATCGAAGATCAGGACATTGGGTCCAAACTCCGGCTTCGCGCCCTTCGCCGCAAGCGCGGGCACGGCCGCTGCCAGCATCCCCGCCGTGAATCCCAACCATCTTAGAAGTCGAAGCGCGCGCCTACCAGACATAAGCCTCCACTGACACCCGAAGGCATTATTGCTTAAAAGGCGAATTGGTGCGAGGTCGAGGGAATTGCACGTGTGGTGCTGCGGTCGGATCAGAGGCAATCCGGAACTAATGCCCCGGGAATTCGTATACTTGGATCACCCATGTTCCCTTTTCTCGGTCGCCGCACAGAGGAATATGGTCTGTCCGACCGCCAGTTGGCCGATGCGAGTGACCGCGCCGTAGATTCCCGCGTTGTTCTGGTTCGTACGAACGACCGCCTTCAGCACTTCTGGAGCAGGACTTGCCGAGTCGGGATCAAGGTTCACCATCGAGCAGCGAACGTTGCGCATTGTGACGCTGATAGCGGGAGCGTCGTCCCCTTCGCCGAATGAGAGCACACCGCCCAACCATTTGTCCTCCTGGAAGGGAACCGGTCGCAGTAAACGAACCACAATATTTGGGCGAAATCGTCGCACGTCCGGCCTCTGCCCCGCGAGCCGTGCGATCTCGCGCACGGTATCGAAGGCGATCACGGAGATGCTCGCTTCATCAAAGATGCCGTGCTTCAATTGCATCATCTGCACGGGAGCTCCGTATCGACGTCCGACCTCCGCGGCCAAGTCCTCCCCGAAGACAGGCATCTCTTCGCCATCCGGCGTGCGAATATGCGTTGGAAGGTCTCCCTGAGCACTGTCTTCACGGCGTTGCGGAGCAAACAGGAGCAGGTCGGGAAGCTTGCTTGCTGATAGCCATGGGAACCCGCTGCGGTCATCAATCCGGCGGAATACCAGGCGTCTGTCACCATCGAGGCCATGCCAGCCCAGATTGGCGACCTCGAGTCGTTCGCCGCCCATGGACTTCACGGGATACCGGAAGATCGCCTCCACATGTCCGATTTCTATGAGCATGCTCGATCCGAGTCCACCCAAACCTCAATCAGCATAACTCGCCAATTCGTTATCCCTGCGTCAGTTAACTTTAGTCTCGACCAACACCCCTCCCGGAAGTCGGCAGACCTAAGCGCCAAAGGCTTTAGCTAGCGCTTATGAGGTCTTTCACCCATCTTTTACTTCACTTCAAATTAAATAGAGCGTTGACGTGGGCGGTCACCGTGACGCTTTGCGGAGTGAATTCTTCCGTGGGCGCCGGGGCGGCTTGGGCCATTGCCCCCATTGGGCGGGCCATGCGCGGGCCGACGATGCGGGGATTTTCAAAAGTATCTACCGAGGCGTAGGAGAGATCGCCCAGGGTCCGGCCACTAGTGTGGGCAATCGTATCAGCAGAGGCGCGAGCATGACGGTAGGCATCTTCAACGGCTTTATTCTTGGCCTCGTCGATATTTTCAAGGGTGTAGTTGAGTGATTGAGTCTCGCTCACGTTGGCGTCCGCGAGTTGCTGGGTAATGGGACCGATCTTGGAAAAATCCTTGAGCTTCAAAGTGACGTCGGTAGTCACACGATATCCCACCACCTTGTGCTTAGGGTTCTTGTAGTCGTACATCGGCTGCACGGAGAGGAACCCGAGATTGGCGGCCTTGGGCTCGATGCCATTGCTGTGGAGAACCTGGCGCACCTGGTCGGCGTCCTTGGAGGCGTGCTCGTAGGCGGCTTGAGACGTGTCCTCCTGCACAGCAATATTGAATTGGATTACCGCCGTGTCCGGGGCGGCTTCATATTTTCCATCGGCGCCAACATAGACGGAGTTTGGTTGAGCGGTGATGGCTGGATGGTCCTGGGCGAAGGATGGAACGATCGCCAGCAACGCAATTAAAAAGAAAAGCGAGACTTTCATGACACGCCTCCGCAGCGATTATCAGGTCTGAGTTGGATTTTCCCAAACTGAATTTGCCGCAATGCACGGCCCGGTGGTTGATTATTTCCTCTTTGAGAACGTTCTTGCAGGCGAGTCTTGCGTGGCGGTACTTCAAGAGCTTGTTGACCACGAAGGACACTAAGGTACACGAAGGAATGCAAAGCGAAAACCTTCGTGCAACTTCGTGGCCTTCATGGTTTAAGAGTTTTCTACCGCAGCGGCATCTGGAGATTACGGTCCAGCCGAATTTCCAGTGCAGTGCCTTTGTCGAGCACCAGGTCATGACCTGATTCAAAGGCGGAGTAGGCCCCGTTCTCCGCACCCGAGCCCGCGCCGGCGGCTGCGCCGTGTTTGCCGCCCTGATGGGCTCCTGCGGCGGCGCCTTCGCTGGCTCCCACCACTACGGCCTCGGCGATCTGCTCTTTGGTCATGCCTTTACGTCCGATCTCGCCTTGCTCATCGAGTTCGCGCAGTCCGTGTTCGCCCGGAACCCCGGTTACGGTTGCGATGAGCGGAACCCATCCGTGCTGGGTTTCGATCTCGTCGAAACTGAGAAGGAGGCGAGTATGCAGTCCGGGCTCGACGGCACTCACGTGACCTTTGATCTTCCTGCCCAGGTCGAGCGTCGTGCCATTTGACGCAACGAGGGGCTCAGCCAGCCGCGCGTGAAAATGGTCGCCTGCCCTTACGGTATGGGTATCGAGACGATCGGTCAGCTGAATCAAAAAAATTGTGCCTTGAGGTACGGCATTTGGCGGAGCCTGAGGCGCAGCTGCCTCGTCCTGGGCGGCCACAAGCGTAGTCGTCAAAGCTACAGCAAACACCGCAGCCAGCATGAACCTGGTTGATCGCAATCGCGCGAAATGGCGAAGATTCCGGGCAAGCATAGATACCCCCTGAACTGAAGTCGGCATGTTATTGGATGGAATAGTATGCGGAATCGCTGCCTGCGCAAACGAGATTTTTCCGCGCGGAGAAGTCGTTTCGATGGGCACACTTAGAGTCGGGTTCGATGGAGACTGCGGCCGGCAAAACTCGAGCCCTAGCCTCTGGCGCCGGCGGAATAGGTGATGCGGGATATCTGGCCGTCGATATCTTTGCGGAGGTCGTCCCAGATTTTCTCAGGCATTTCCAGAAATACACGGACGACTTCGGGATCGAACTGCCGGCCGGCCCACTTCTCGATCTCGGCCTTTGCGGCGTGAAAAGGTTGCTTCGGACGATAGGGGCGATCTGACATGATGGCGTCGAGAGTATCCGCGATGGAAAAGATGCGCGCCCCGAGCGGAATCTCCTTGCCTTTAAGACGCCGCGGATATCCGGTGCCGTCGTAACGCTCCTGGTGGGAATAGATAATTTCGCAAGCCTCGGCCAGAAAAGGGATCTTCTTGACGATCTGATAGCCCTTGTAGCAATGCTCCTGCATGGTGGTGATTTCTTCAGGCGTCAGTTTTCCCGGCTTCCGCAGGATTGCGTCAGGGATGGCCATCTTGCCAATATCGTGCAGGAAGGCTCCGCGGGCGATGATCGGAATCTGTTCGTGCGGCAAGCCCATGGCCTTGGCGATCGCGATGGTGAAGGCTGTGACTCTTCGCGAGTGACCCTCGGTTTCGGCGTCTTTCAGATCAAGCGCATCGCCCAGAGCTTCGAGCGTGATGTCATAGGAGCGCTCCAGGCTCGACATTGCGGCCTGCAGTTGATCGGTCCGGGCTTCGACCAGGGATTCCAGATTGGACTGATAAGTGCGATTTTCCAGTTTGAGCCGGCGGTTTTCCAGGGCGCGGCTGACCGTCGCCAGCAGTTGGTCGCGCTCGAACGGCTTTAGCAGGTAGTCGTAGGCCCCGTTACGGATGGCCGCTAAGGCAACGGAGATATCGTGCACTGCGGTAACCATCACAACCGGCATGTCGGGATATTTTTCTTTGGTGCGCTCGAGCAGGCCGATTCCGTCGAGGTCGGCCATCATGAGATCGGAGAGCATCAGCTCAAATTCCTCGCCGGAGTTCAACACGGCAAGCGCTTCCATGCCAGAACCTGCTTGTTTGCAGGCATATCCGGCGGAGGAGAGCATGGAGGCGACGATCTCGCGGATGGCTTCTTCGTCGTCTACTACCAGGATTCGATCAGGCATGAGTGCTCCCCAGAAGTCTATCGGCGATTGTAACGAAATCACGAGATACCGAAAGTAATCAGTCAGGTCCCGAAACTCCATCCAGAACAGTCCGGACCGTGATATTCAGAAACAGGCATCCCCGCGTTCTTAGAGCAATCTTAATGAGATGAGTTCCTTCTTCGGGTCCATCTTGAATATCGCCGCGCAGCTTGGTCTGGTCAAACCGACAGGGTCGGAGTTCGCCTTGCTGGTTGTATTGGGCGCGTTCTTGCTCGCTCTTCGTACCTTCCGGGAAGGCTATCTCAAGATATGGACGGTTGGGTGGATCGCTTTTGTAGCTTCGCGCCTGGCCGGGCACGTTTTCCTGGCGCAAATTCCGCAACACTATGTTCCAGTGGCGGAACAAGCGGGGTTCGTCCTCGCGGTCGGATTGTTAGCGGCTGCTGTTTTTGCCTACATTCGCAGCCGGGATCTTTTACTCACGCTGGCGGTAGTCACGCCCATCCTGATCGGATTCGCAGTCGCCCGCCTGCTGTTGTGGCCGGATTCGCTCCCGCTCCGAGTGGCACTGGAAGTTGGATACAGAATCATCTTGCTCAGTGCCTCGATCGCGCTGCTCCGTGCGCGCCGGGGACGGTGGGAACTTGGCCCATGGCTGCTGGCGCTGAGCCTGCCTTTTCTGCACTTATCGTGGCTGCCTTTCACCGGCGCAGTTCCGGTTGGCGTTTTTGTTTCTGCTGAGATCGTTCTTGGCTTGAGCGTGTTGTTGATACTGTTCGACCAGTCGCGTGCCCGCAACCAAAGACTGGCAGTTATGCAGGCTGTGACTGCGGGCGTGGTCAGCGCGCAACAGTACGGCAATATGGTTCAGACCGCCTTGCAGGAACTACAACGGCTGACCAGGACCAGGGCCGCGTGGTTCCGGTTGCTTGAGGGCGGACACATGGTGGCGACTCACGCGGTGGGTGTTTCGCCGGACTTCCTGCGCGATGTCAGCTTCGTGGAAGTTACAGAAGATCTCACGAAAATGCTGGAGCTGGCGCGGCCCCGCGTAGCGCGAGCAGAGTCGGCCAGTCCGGAGAGCCCGGAGCGACTGAAGGTAGAGCAGGTTCGTCAGGTTGTGATGCTGCCCGTGGTGGGCAAGAAGTCGCCGGTTGGATTGCTGCTGCTGGGTAGTTCGCGAAACATTCAATGGACGCCGGAAGAGTTGGAGTTCCTGCAGAGCTGTGCGCGGCAGGTCGCAATCGCGGTGGAAAACTTCAGGCTGCTGGAGCAAGTGTTGCGTTCGCAGCGCCAGTGGATGAACACATTCGATTCCATCCACGACATCATCCTGGCGCACGACGCGGGCTACCACATCGTCAAGGCGAACCAGGTTCTGCTCGAGCATGTCGGACAATCGGCTGCCGACGTGATCGGCAGCACGTGCGACTCGATTCTGCCCCACACCTTCGGGGAGTGGACCGGCTGTCCCTACTGTTCGATGGGCGGCGACGAGGAGTTCATCGAAGGAGCGGATCCTTGCTTCGGCGGATTCTCCGTGGTTTCCACGTCGTCGTACTCGGAGCAGGGAAGCCAGCAAAACGGAATTATCCACGTTGTCCGCGACATCACGGACCGCCGCTCAGCGGAAGAGAAGTACAGATTGCTGTTCGAGCAGGTGCAGGAGGGCGTGTACGTGGCCACCCCAAGCGGACGCCTTCTCGACTGCAACGATGCCTTCGTCCACATGCTTGGATATGCCCGGCGCGAAGAACTGCTGGTGCTGAATCTCGATTCTGACATCTGCGTAGATCCCAATCAGCGCGCGGCATTCCGGGACGAAATCGGAGCCCACAACTACGTACGCAACTTCGAAGTGACGCTGCGGCGGAAGGATGGAAGTCTGCTGCTGGCGGCCGAGAGCAGCTTCGCCACCCGCGACGCAACCGGAAACATCGAGCGCTATCAGGGCTTTGTGCTCGACATGACGGAGAAGCGCCGGGCCGAAGACGAAATGCGGCGGCGCAACCGCGAACTCAACGCCCTGAACGCCATGGCGGTGGTGGCGACGCAATCGTTTGACCTGGACGAAATTCTAAATCTCACGTTGCGGCAGGTCGTGTCATTATTCGGTGCGGAGAGCGGATCAGTTTATCTTTCCGATTCGGACGCTCCCACCTACCGGCGCCGGGCAGCGTGGGGGCCGCGCAGCCGCGACAAGGGACGCCCGGCAGAGATCTCGTTTCCTGAAGGTTTTGGCGACCTCGTGATGCGTTCGCGCACCGAGGTGATCACCGGAGAGTATCTGCCACACTTGCCTCCGCGCATCGCAGAGTTCATTCGCTCCGACGCGGATCGTTCCTGGATATGGGTGCTGTTCTGGGGCAAGGATAGTCCCACCGGCATCATGGGCCTGTGCAGCCACGTGGGGTACGAGTATTCGAGCAACGAAGAAAATCTTCTGGTGGCGATCAGCCGCCAACTGGCAACTACGATCGAAAAGGTGCGGCTCTACGAAGAGACCTGCCGTGCCTACGAAGATCTGCGGCAGACCCAGGAGCAACTGCTGCAGAGCGAAAAGATGTCTGCCGTCGGACAGCTGATCGCCGGAGTGGCGCACGAGCTGAACAATCCGCTGACCGCCATCCTGGGATACGCCCAGTTGCTCGAGAGTGAAGGACTGAATGACCGGGCCAACGATTATGTTGCCAAGCTGTTCAAGCAAGCCCAGCGCACTCATCGCGTAGTGCAAAACCTGCTCTCTTTTGCGCGCCAACGCAAGCCGCAGCGGGATGAAGTCGACATCCGGAAGGTGCTCGACGAAACTCTGGCGTTGCGGGACTACGACCTCAAGATCAACAACATTCGTGTGGAGAAGGATGTGCCCGCGGAAACGACACCGGTCGTGGCCGATCCGCACCAGATCGAACAGGTCTTCCTCAACATCATCAACAATTCAGTGGACGCCATCCTCGAAAGCGGGCGACCGGGAAAACTGAAGATCCGCGTGTACCGCGAGAACGGTCACGTCTGCGCTCGCTTCGCCGATGACGGCCCGGGCCTCAAAGATCCAAAGCGGATATTCGATCCGTTCTACACCACGAAGAGCGTAGGAAAGGGTACGGGGCTTGGCTTGAGCATCTGTTACGGTATCGTGAAGGAACACGGCGGTGACATCACGGCTCACAACGGGACCGAAGGCGGGGCGGTGATCGAGGTGCGCCTTCCGGCCGCAGCGAATCTGACGGTAAAGTCCGAACCCGCGCAGGTAATCGCCCGGCCCCGCGAAGAAGTGATTGGCGGACGGGTCCTGCTGGTGGAAGAAGAGGAAGCAGTGCTCGAGTTCGAACGCGACGTTCTGGCAGGCGCGGGCGCGAGCGTAGTGACCGCAAAAAAGAGCGACGACGTGAAGACGCGGCTGCTCTCGGAACACTTCGACGGACTCATCATGAACGGAAAAACGCCGGGCGACTGGAACACGAAAGAGGCCTATGCCTGGCTCAAAGAGCACGCCCCCGGGATGGAGACGCACGTCTTGTTTACTTTCTCCAATGGACTTGAACAGGGCGACACGCGAGCCTTCCTGCAGGAAAATAAAGTCCCCTACCTGGTCAAACCTTTCGAAGTCGCAGACCTGATTTCCCAGGCACGCCGCCTGTTGCAGAAAGCCCACGCAGCGACAGCATCCGGAAACTAAACTCAGCACTCAGCATTAAATCATTTTACTTTCTGCGCTTCCGTACGACCTCGCAGCTTCGGGGCTGAATGCTAAATGCTGAGAGCTGAGAGCTAAATGCTGAGAGCTAAATGCTGAGAGCTAAATGCTGAGAGCTAAGACTTATTCCCTACAGCTTCGTTCGAAGAATTTTCAGCAGTCGCCGGATAGCAGTCTCGTTGCGGCGGTACCAACGCCATTGACCTTGCTTGACGGCCTCAACCAACCCAGCTTCCGTCAGAATGGACATGTGATGTGAAATCGTCGGCTGCGAGAGCCGGACGCGCTCTTCGACATCCCCGGCACAAAGTCCCACGCGTTTTCCAATGGAGCACGCGCCGCGTTCCTTCAAAGCTTCCAGAATGCGACGCCGGGTTGGATCGGCGATGGCGTGGAGGGTCCGGTCGAGAGAGGGCTCTGGGGTCGGCGTAGACATGAATAGATTAGGAATAGCTGGAGAATTGACGGGTGTCAATATAAGAAATCAGAAATCGAAGATGCTCGACAACTCAGCACCGGCCAGAAATGCTTACTTCTTCAAAATCGGATTGTAACCGTCGCTGATGAGCCGGGCGCGCATGGCTTCCGCATCCTTGATGTCGGAAAAAGGCCCGACCTGAACGTGGAAGAACTTATCTGTGCTGGCTGTGCTGGCCGAAGCGGGATATTGTTTTTTCTTTAACGCGTCCACGAGGGACTCGGCATCCTCTTGTTTGCTGACGGCAGCGACCTGCACGGAATAGCCTCCGGTAGGAAGAGTCGTCGTGGGGTCGGGCGTATTCGTTGCTGCAGATGCGGATTGGTCCGTGGCTGGAGCCTTGTCCAGCGCGTCTGCTTTGGAAACCGATTTGGCATCATTCGCCGCAGGTGTCAACTCCCCGTTGGCGTCCTTCTGCTCGACCGCTTTGTAAAACGTCATGGCAGGCGCGGACGCGGCTCCGGCTGGTTTCGTGACACCGGGGGTAATTTGCGGTGAGGCGGCCGCGTTGGCCGTAGTGATGCCCGGCTCGGCCTTGCGTCCGAGCGAGTAGCCCAGCGCGAAGAAGAGCGCGCAGATCGCAACCAGTCCGAAGAAAAGGACCAGCAGCTTGGTGGTGCCTAAAGTGATTTCAGTGTCTTGGGATGAAGAAGCCATAATTCAACTCCGCTCAAACGAGTCGCGAATTTCCATTCAAACTGATTTCGAATTTTCCATCTATCTCCGTACCCTTGCAAATTAAACTCTAGATCTTGCTTTGAAAGGGCGCGGCTTCAGTCGCGCCGTAAGTGGCCCAAGAATTAACCCGGCTTTAGCCGCTGAGGACGTCACACCCGGCCGTCAAGTCCACAGATTTACGCACTCTTGGCTGGCGCCACGTCTGGCTTCCCCAAAATTTTCTGAAGTCCAGAAAAGAAGTCGACGGGAACCGGGAACACCACGGTCGTATTCTTTTCCACGCCGATCTCAGTCAGAGTTTGTAAATAACGAAGCTGGACGCTGACCGGCTCGGTAGCCAGCAGATGCGCCGCATCGACCAGGCGCTGGGCCGCGCTGAACTCGCCTTCCGCGTGAATGATCTTCGACCGCTTTTCGCGCTCCGCCTCTGCCTGCTTGGCCATGGCGCGCAGCATGGACTCCGGCATGTCCACCTGTTTCACTTCCACGTTGGTCACTTTCACTCCCCATGGCGAGGTGTGCTGGTCAAGAATGCTTTGCAGCCGCAGGTTGATTTTTTCCCGATGCGCGAGAAGTTCGTCGAGTTCCTGCTCACCCAGCACCGAGCGCAGCGTCGTCTGCGCGAACTGCGAAGTCTGGTAGACGTAATTGGACACCTCAACCACGGCCTTGCTTGGATCGATCACGCGCAGAAAAATGACGGCGTTGACCTTCAGCGTGACATTGTCGCGAGTAATGATGTCTTGCGGCGGGACTTCCAGCGCCTCCTGGCGCAGAGAGACGCGCACCATGCGATCGATCGGAGTGAAGACCAGGATTACGCCCGGCCCTTTAGCCGACGACAGCAGCCGTCCCAGGCGAAAGATAACACCGCGCTCATACTCGGCCAGGATCTTGATGGAACTGAACACGTAAATGACAAGAATAATGGCGACGATGGTACCGAAGCCGAAACCGATTTCCATGATGCCTCCGCGCCGTTGGACTCCTAGGTGATGCTGGACGCCAACGACGTTCCTACCGCGGATTGTATAGCAGCACGGCAAGGACGGCGCGCAATTCCGCCAGTGGGTAGTTTCCTGATTAACCAATCAATCGGTTGTCATCCTGAGCGAAGCGAAGGATCCCTACCCTCCCATCGCTGCCTGGCGAGCGCAGAGATCCTTCGGACCGCAAAAAACGCGGACCTCAGGATGACAAGTCAGTTGGGGACAGGAGCGCACCCGCCAGCAGACGCCTAGACCGTAGCTGCAGCCGGCCTTGGCGGCTGCAGCGCCGACAGCGGTTCCACTTGCAGCAGCAAGCCGTCCACCCGCCGCACCACCACGGGCTGCCCAGCCGGGATCTCGGAGGAAGAAACGGCATCCCAAAGTTCCCCGTGGACGAAAACCTTCCCCTGAGGTGATAGCCCGGTGCGCGCGACCCCGGTTTCACCGATCAAGCCCTGCACTCCAGTCACGATTTTGTTTCTCCGTGCCTTGAGTGCAATGGTCATCAGAAACGCCGTGATGAATCCCAGCGGAATGCTGACGCCGAGCGCGGTCAGCAAGTGAACTCGCATCTCGGGAATCGGGGAATCGACCAGCAACAAGCCTCCAAGCGTGAGCAGCACAATCCCGCCGATCGTGAGGACACCATGAGTCGCGAACTTTGCTTCGGCGGCAAACAGGGCAAACGCTCCTACAATCAGACCCAGCGCCGCGAAGCGAGTGGGAAGAAGATTAAGCGCGAAGACCGCCAGCAGAATAAAGACGACACCGACCGTGCCCGGCACCACCGCCCCGGGATGGTTGAACTCAACATACAGCGACAACGCGCCCACCGCCAGCAGCAGGAAGGCGATGTTCGGGTCCATCATGTAATCGAGAATTTGCTCCTTCAGAGTCATCTGAAACGGAATCACGGACTGGCCACTCACCTTCAACGACGCCGTTTCACCGCTGAAACGCCTGAAACTTTTGCCTTCCATCTGGTGGAAAAGATCCTGCTCGCTAGACGCGACGTAGTCGATCAGGTGCTGCGCGAGAGCCTCCTGTTCAGTGAATGACTTCGAGCCGCGCACCGCGCTTTCGGCGACGTCGACATTGCGTCCGCGCTTGGCCGCGACCGAGCGCATCAGGGCTGCGGCATCGTTCTCCATCTTTTCCTTCATCACGTCATCCATCTTGCCGCCGCCCAGAGTGACAGGATGTGCCGCGCCCGCATTTGTTCCCGGAGTCATAGCCGCAACATCTGCCGACTCCAGAATGAAGAATCCCGCCGAACCAGCGCGGCTGCCGCTGGGAGTGACGTAGATGACGACCGGCACCTGGGACCCTGTGATTTTTTCGATGATCCTCCGCGTGGAATCGACCAGCCCGCCAGGAGTATTGATCTCGATCAACAAGGCTTGGTCATTGCGGCGATGTGCCTCGTCGATGGCGCGTCCGATGTACTCCTCGGTAATGGGCTGGATCGTGTCATTGATGACAACCTTGAGCACCTCAGCCGAGGCGGCAGAGCAAAGAAGTACAAGTACAGTCAGACGAACAAAGAATACGCGAAGAGTCATGGCATTTTTCATGAGAGTCGAAATCGGCGGCCAGAGCAGCGGCGTGTTCCTCTCAACGATATTGTTATCCTTACTAGCCGCGGAAGCAACAAGACTTAGCCTTCAGCCCCGAGGATATGATCCTCGACAGGCAAGTGGCTGACCCGATCAAGTTGCGGTCCGCCACTTGCCATTTGAAACAAAACATCCTTTTTTACCTTGACGCTGCATCGCATCGGGCGGAAAATGCTGCGCAACGCGGGCCATTACCAATCTGAAACTCATAGATATTAGCTTGAAGGAGGCGGACTATGTTTCAAGCTGCCGTAAGTGGGCTCCCTCACCTCGACCTGCCAAAGATCGTTCTGGCAATCGGCAGTCTCGGTACTGCCGCATACGGCGTAGTGGATGTCTCCAAAGGCTTCGGTGGAGGAGTCTCCAATCGCGGTTTTGGCGACATCAAAAAGGTGGTCTCGCAGTTCATTCCCCTGTCTTCAAGTGGCGGATCGGCTCTCTCGCTGACTTCAGTTCTGGCGACACTGCGAGCCAACTGGCTCAACGGGATGGCACTGGGCGACCAGAAGTCAGTAGCGAAGGCGCTGATCAAATTGAATCTCAATACCGCCAGCGCGAGCGCCATGGCTGCGGCTACCGGAGTCGATGCAACCATTCTGAAGACCATCGCGACAAAGCTCCCTGCAGGAACCGATCTCACCAAAGAGGAAACCGACGCATACGGCCGTTTCGACCTCTTGCTTACTGCAGTGCTCGATCAGGGTTATCAGCGGGGAGATCAACGCTACAGAAATAGCGCGAAACTGCTGGCGGTGCCGGTGGCGGTTGGCCTCGCGCTAGTGGGAGCGTGGGCCATTGCCGGGAGAGGTATCACATCTCTTGATGTCTGGAGAGCTGTCGCTGGCGGACTTCTGGCGACCCCGCTGGCGCCGATGGCCAAAGACCTGGCCAGCGCGATTCAGGAAGGAACCAAACTGGCGCAGGCGTGGAAGAAGTGACTTATTTCATTGATCTGCGTGCGGACGCCGCCGGCGGCAATCCCGTCGCCGATGCCAGCGGCGTGGTGATCCGCAAGGACACGCAACGCGACCCAAGTCCGTCTCGGCCGCTTGATGCGGAACTGGTGCAGGCGGTTCAGGGCCGCGATGTTCTGCTGGGCACGCACGGCTTTCACGTGAATCGGAAGAACGGAATCAGCAATCTTTCCTGCTGGAACCAGTGGCTGCAGCTTGGTAGCAACGGTTTCTTTGTCGGCGTCTTGTGGCCGGGCGACTCCCGCTGGTTGCCCTTCATTGACTATCCCCTCGAGGGCGACGAGGCAATCAAAAGTGGGCGCGTGCTGGCCGACTATCTGGCCAGGAAATTTGCGGGAGTGAACAGTCTTTCGTTTGTCTCACACAGCCTAGGAGCGCGCACGATGCTGGAAGCCATTCGCAACCTCAACCAGCAGGCGTTCAAGTTGAAGACGCTCACAGTAATGGCCGCCGCCATTGACGATACCTGCCTGGTCAACGAGTATCAGGACGCCGCGAAGCAAATGAGCAAGATTTCCATTCTGGCCTCGAGTTGCGATGACGTTCTGAAGTGGGCCTTCCCAGCGGGCAACCTCGCTTCCGGCATTGTGACCCGAGGAGACCCTTACTGGCACGGGGCACTGGGCCGCTACGGACCGTATCCCGCCGACCAACCGGCAAACTTGTGGCAAACGCCTAATCTTCCGGAGTTGTGGGAGTTCGGACATCACAGCTATATCAACTGCGATGGGGGGCTCGGGGTTTCGCCCTTCACCGTTCCTTTGACGGTGCCGCCTCAAGGAACGCCCAAACCCTGTACCGCGACGATCTGGCAGCAGGCGTGGGCCGCTGGCTTTGTGTCCACGAGGTTTGCATAGATCGCTTCTTGTCCGATTGCCGGGCCTTTCGCATGTTCTGCGAAAACAGCGGTAATGCGGATCATAGCCAAACCCTCGGGACAACATCGCTCCCCGGGTGAAAAACCGGAGGCCTTCTCCCCTTATGTTCACCTCGCGGCCGATTGGATTTGTGAGCAGTCCGTACAAGGACGCAAGCGAAGTTCCGAAGGGCCTTGGCGCGAAACACGAGGCCGATGGCGTACTCAAGATCCTGCTTGAGTTTGAACTGGGACTGACCGACATTGAGGGCTTTTCTCATCTCGTCGTCATCTGGGAGTTCGATCGCTCCCCTAAGCTCGAATTTCGTGGGGACGACTTACTCGGTACGCCGCCCTCCGACAATCGGCCGCATGGTGTGTTTGCCACCCGATCTCCGCGGCGTCCGAACCCGATTGGCCTGACCACCGTTGAGCTGCGTGGCCGCGACGGCATCGAGCTGCATGTTCGGGGCGTCGATATGCTGGATGGAACGCCGATTCTCGATATCAAGCCCTACCTGTCCAGCATCCCGCCGGAAAAGCTGCGCCGTGGATGGCTGGCCGAAGCCGAGGCGCGACGGCGATAGCCAACTCAGTGTCGATTTCTCGCCTTTCGCTGTTAATTCCAGCCTCTTCTGTGACTTACGTTGACCAGGAGGGCACTTTCCGGTACTTTATGGATATCGCCAAAATGGGGATAGTGTACCCTGATCACACGGGATTATCGGGCTAATTCTGCATCTTAACCATTGAGGACGATAGCATATTGAAGACGACATGGAGCAGAGACTGATCGTGTCTAATCGCGACGGAAAGACATTGCTTTTGTTGAAACCCCGAGGATTCTGCGCGGGCGTGGTGCGGGCGATCGACGTTGTCCGCATTGCCCTTGAGGCCTTCGGTCCACCCATCTACGTGCGCAAAGAAATCGTCCATAACAGCTTTGTAGTTGACGAACTGCGGGGCAAGGGCGCGATTTTCGTCGATAGCGAAGACGAAGTGCCCAACGGCGAGCGTGTGATTTACAGCGCGCACGGAGTTTCTCCCGAGGTGCGGGAGAATAGCGCCAAGCGCGGCCTCCGCGTGATTGATGCGACTTGTCCGCTGGTGACCAAGGTCCACGTGGAAGCCGTGAAGTTTGCCAAGGAAGGCTATTCGCTGATCCTGATCGGCCACAAGGATCACGACGAAGTGATCGGAACGCTCGGTGAGGCGCCGCTGGTGACCCAGGTGGTCGGCTCCCCGGAGCAGGTGAAGTCGCTTGCGGTACCGGATCCGAACCGCGTGGCATACCTCACGCAAACCACGCTCAGCCTGGATGAGACCAAAGACATCATTGCCGCGCTCCGGCAGAAATTCCCCAACATCAAGGGACCCGCGGCACAGGATATCTGCTACGCCACCGAGAACCGTCAAGTCGCGGTGAAGCAGATTGCCTCGGAATCTGATCTGCTCCTGGTGGTGGGTTCGGAAAACAGCTCCAATTCGAATCGCCTGGTCGAGGTCGCGCGCAATCTGGGCACGAACGCGCATCTCATCGACAGCTACAACGACATTGAGCCCGCTTGGCTGCAAGGCGTAAAGACCATCGCCCTGACGGCTGGCGCCTCAGCGCCGGAGTGCCTGGTCGAGGAAACGGTAAAGTTCCTGGGCATGAAGGGTTTTGATAACGTCCAGGAATTAGAAGTGATGCCGGAAAATGTCCGCTTCGGCCTGCCGCCGGAGATCGTCGAGGCGATTGCTGCCGCTCCTGCGAGCGCGACCGCGGATTAGTGGAGCCCTAAATCGATGGATAGAGACTCCCCCGATTCCCCTATAGCTTCCGCACCCCAACTGCGATTCGGCAAGATTGAAAACCTGGCAGCCCGCGTCGGCTCTGCCATAGCGGCTGCCCGCAGATATCTTTTCTCGCAGCAGCACGAAGAGGGCTATTGGTGCGGCGAACTCGAAGCCGACACCACGCTGGAATCCGATTACATCCTTCTGCACACGCTGCTGGGCACAGGAAATCCCGATCGCTTCCAGAAAGCGGCGAACTGGATCCTGCAACATCAGAACGAAGACGGCGGCTGGTCGATCTACGCCGACGGCCCATCGAACATCAGCGCCACGGTCAAAGCATACTTCGGTCTGAAGTTGGCAGGATATACAGCGGATCATCCGGCCCTCGAGCGCGCCCGGGAAAAAATCCTGAAGATGGGCGGCGTCACCGAGGTCAACACCTTTACTAAAATCTATCTCTGCTTCTTCGGCCAGTACGACTACGACGCTGTGCCCGCCATTCCGCCCGAGATTGTGCTGTTTCCAAACTGGTTCTGGTTCAACATTTACGAAATTTCGTCTTGGTCGCGCGCCATCCTGGTCCCGCTTTCCATCTGCTATGCCAAGAAGCCGTTCAAGAAGATTCCGCGGGAAATGGGCGTCGAAGAACTCTTCGTCGGCGGCATGGACAAGTCGCGCATGCATCTGCACTGGTCGAAAAAACTGGTGTCGTGGCGGAATTTCTTCCTCGTCCTTGACCGGATGACGCACTGGTTCGAGCGCGTCCACATTCGGCCGCTGCGTTCGATTGCTCTGAAGAGCGCCGAGAAGTGGATGCTTGCGCGTTTCGAAATGAGCGACGGATTGGGCGCCATCTATCCCTCAATGATGAACGCGATCATCGCGCTGCGCTGCCAGGGGTACTCTCTCGACGATCCGCAGGTCATCCGCGCGCTCGATGAGTTCGAGAAGCTGGGCATCGAAGAAGAAGACACGTTCCGCATGCAGCCTTGCATGTCCCCGGTGTGGGACACCGCTTATGCTTTGTTCGCTCTAGGCGAAGCCGGAATACCCTCGAACGATCCGCGCATGGTGAAGTGCGCTGACTGGATTTTGCAGAAGCAAGTCCGCAACGTGGGCGATTGGAAGGTCAAGAATCCAAAGGGACAACCGGGCGGCTGGTACTTCGAGTTTAACAATGAGTTTTACCCCGATGTCGATGATACTGCAATGGTTTGCCTCGGCCTGAGTCGCGTCGAACATCCCAACGGACGCTACCAGCGTGAGTCGGCGCAGCGGGCCATCGACTGGATTCTCTCCATGCAATGTAAGAATGGCGGCTGGGCTTCGTTCGACAAAGATAACGACCGCATGGTCTTCCAGTACGTTCCATTCGCCGACCACAACGCCATGCTCGATCCACCCACGGTGGACATCACCGGCCGCATCCTCGAGATGTTAGCCACCTACGGTTACAGCCAGAACCATCCCGCGGTGACGCACGCGATAGATTTTATCCGCAAGGAACAAGAGCCTGACGGAAGCTGGTTCGGGCGCTGGGGAGTCAATTACATTTACGGAACTGCGTTGGTGTTGCGCGGCCTCGAAGCCATCGGAATGGACAATCACGAACCGTGTGTCCAGCAGGCCGCCGAGTGGCTTCGCATGGTGCAGAATGCAGACGGAGGTTGGGGCGAAACCGTGGGTTCCTACGACGATCCCACGTTGCGCGGCGTCGGCGAGAGCACGCCTTCGCAAACGGCGTGGGCAATCCTGGGAATACTTGCAGTCGGCGACACGCGCAGTGATTCGGTGGCGCGCGGCATTGCCTACCTGCTGCGCACGCAGAAGGCAGACGGTTCGTGGGACGAGCCCTGTTTCACGGGCACCGGCTTTCCCAGAGTGTTCTATCTCAAGTATCACCTCTACCGCCAGTACTTCCCGCTGCTCTCATTTACGACCTACGCCAAGGTGATGGAGAAGGGCAGCAATTAGCATTCAGCCGTCAGCATTCAGCAACCCAGGGGGCGTACATTAGATTGTGTAGCTCAGGCTCGTGTGGAGCGGGCACCTGCCCGCTTGCCCGCAGCACCAAACAGCCGGTGATGGAGACGAAGAGCAGAAGTAAAGCACTCAGCAGTCAGCATTCAGTCAGCAATGGTCCAGAAGAGCTGGGTGCTGAATGCTGAGTGCTGAATGCTGGCTTTCGTCACAGGTGCAACAGGATTCCTCGGCTCCCACGTGGCCCGTGTTCTGGCCGGGCAGGGAGCAGCCCTGCGGCTGCTGGTTCGTCCCAGCAGTGACCTTCGGAATCTGCAAGGCCTCAACGCCGAGACGGCCAGCGGAGACCTGCGCGATCCGGCGTCGATCGAATCCGCGATGGCGGGCTGCGATACAGTTTTTCACGTCGCTGCCGACTACCGGCTCTGGGTGCGCGACCCGGCAGAAATGTATCGGTCAAATGTCGAGGGTACGCGGGCTATTCTGGCCGCTGCCCGTAAGAACGGCGTACGCAGTGTTGTTTGTACTTCGAGCGTAGCGACCATGGGATTCACCGCCAACGGCCATCCCGCGGATGAAGATTCTCCGGTTTCCTTGGCGGACATGATCGGCCACTATAAGCGCTCTAAATTCATGGCCGAGCAACTGGCCTTGGAGGCGGGCCGGGGCGGAATGCGTGTTGTGGTGGTGAATCCCACCACTCCCGTAGGAGAGCAAGATGTGAAGCCCACGCCGACAGGGCGCATCGTCGTTGATTTCATGAAGCGTAAATTTCCCGCGTACGTCGAGACGGGATTGAACTTGGTGGACGCAACCGAATGCGCACGAGGCCACGTCTCCGCCCTCGAGAAAGGGAAGTCAGGCGAGCGCTATATTTTGGGGGGCCAGAATCTTACGCTGAAACAAATTCTCGACCAGTTGGCCCTAATCACTGGACTGCCTTCGCCGAAAGTGAAGCTGCCATACATATTTGCTTTTGCCGCGGGCGTGGTCGATGAAACCATTACCGGCCGGATATTAAATCGCGAGCCGCGAGCGACGATCGACACGGCGCGCATGGGCAAAAAAAAGATGTTTGCCAGCTCCGACAAAGCGGAACGCGAATTGGGCTGGAAGATGGTCCCGGTAGATGGCGCCCTGCGCCGCGCGGTGGAATGGTTTCGGGCGAACGGATATGCCTAAGGTTGTCATTGTGGCGGCGCTCGAGCGTGAAGTACTGCCGCTGGTCCGCCATTGGCGCATCATTAAACGGGAGCACAGCGGCCAAAGTTTCCGCTTCTTTGAGAATGGAGAAATTGTTGTAGTCTGCGGAGGCATTGGAGCCGAAGCTGCGCGGCGGGCTACCGAGGCCGCGATTATGATGTATGCGCCGGGAATGGTCTACTCTGTTGGATTTGCCGGGGCTCTCGAGCCGCGACTGAAAATCGGGGACATCGTCGTCCCACGCCGCGTGGTGAATGCCGGTGACGGCAGCAGCGTGGACACGGGCGCGGGTGAAGGAGTGTTGGTCAGTTTTAGTTCGGTGGCCAGTCCCCAGCAGAAGGCGAAGCTCGGCGCCTCGTTTGGTGCACAGGCCGTGGATATGGAAGCTGCCGTTGTCGCGCTAGCAGCCCAGGCGCGGGGCGTCCGTTTCGCTGCGGTCAAAGCGATATCGGATGAAAGCCATTTCGCGCTGCCGGCCATGGATAACTTTATTGGGCCGGGCGGCACGTTTCGCACCTGGAAGTTTGCACTATTTGTTCTGATCCGGCCATGGCTGTACAAAAGTGTGTTGACCCTAGGGCGTAACAGCAGCCGGGCGTCGCATGCGCTATGCAACTGGCTAGGCCAGATGAAAGAAAACATGATGGCTGAACAGTTTGCTGGAAAACCCTGATTTTGGGTGGCGCAGCGCCCTTCGGCTTCGCTCAGGACAAGTTTTCAACGCTGCGATAAGGATTTGTTCTGTATGGCTTTAGCCTCCGAGGGGTTCAAATCGACAATGCAGCGAATTCTGCTGGCAATCGCAGTCGTGGCATCCACCTTCCTCGCGCAAACTTGGGCGCAAGACCAGCGCGAGATTTTCTACGCGGAGAGTTTCCGTCAGGGCGCGACGCAGGTCAAGGAAGAGAGCTTCGAGGCTAAGCTGGATTCACATATCGGAATCTACCGGGAGCGCATCAAGGATTCGCGGGGTAATGACCGCTACGCGCTTACGATCATTCCGCAAGGTCCGGAGGGCGACGACAAGATTACTTCATGGCAGGTAAAACTGGCCGATCTGCATCACGCCATCTACGACAACGTTCTGCTCGCGTCGCAGGAGCCCAGCTCAGATCCAAAGAACAATCTGTGGTGGCTGGATCCGAAGAAGTTTTCTGCGGTTCCCATCAAGGCTAGGAGGATTATCAAGGTCGATAATTTTTACGTCGCGTTGCAAGTGAAGGCCTATCACTTCACCCCCGGCGATTCACCGTATCTGGATTCGATGAGTGTGGAAGTAAAGTTCAGCAACACAGATCCCCGCACTGAAAAGCCGTAGCCCCGCTAGCCACCGCGAATTTCTTCCGGAAACCTGATCGAACTTTGACCGGCTGCTTTGCTTTGAATTACGCTCATCACTCCTGATTGCTTGCAGAGTCTCCGCGGAGGCGCCGTGATTCGTTCTTGCCGCAGAAGTCTTATTCCCGTCGTCCTGTATTCTCTGACCGCCGTCGTTCCCAGCGTGTCGCAGCAGTCGCCTCGAAACGCCCGTTCGCCCGTGCCGCTACCCACCAGCAAGATGTTGACCATGCCCGCCCCTGGGCGCATTGGAGACACGAACAGTTTTCCAACCACGCTGGTTATTAGCCCCGACGGCCGCTACGCCGCCCTTCTGAACGGCGGCTACGGAACCCAGGAAACGCTGGCGCACCAGTCGATTGCCATCTTGGATCTGAAGACGAACCGCATCTCGGATTATCCTGAAGCTCGCCTCGGCGAGGAGGCCCAGCAAAGCTATTTTCTGGGATTGGCTTTCAGTTCCGACGGCAACCGTCTCTATGCTTCCATCGGCTCCTTGACTGATCCCACCGGCGAAAAGGCCGGCGACACTGGAAACGGGATTGCCGTCTATACCGTCGCGAATGGCAAAGTAACTCCCGAACGGTTCATCTCGATCGCGCCGCAGCAACTGGCGCCCGGTAAAAGAGTTGCCGTTGGCTTGTTGAAGGCGCCGCCGCACGCTGCCATCCCTTACCCGGCTGGATTGGCCTTGATTTCTGCCACAGCGGGCGCGCCCGACAAACTTCTGGTGGCCAACAATCTTTCCGACAATGTTGTGCTGCTAGATCCGGCAAATGGCAAGGTCCTGCAAAGCTTCGACCTGAGTGTAGGTGCTCTGGTGCCGTCGTCGTTCCCGTATACGGTGGTCGCCACCCGCGACGGTAAACGCGCCTGGTGCAGCCTGTGGAACGCTTCGCAAGTTGCGGAGCTCGACCTCACCAGCGGAAAAGTTGTGAGGTGGATCAAGCTTGAGGAGCCCAAAGATCCGATTGCTCCCGGCTCGCATCCCACCGCAATGCTGCTAAGTCCGAATGAGAAGTCGCTTTACGTTGCACTGTCGAATGTGGATGCAGTTGCCGTGATCGCCACCGAAAGTGGTGTGCCCATTGATCTGCTCAACACGGCGACCAAAGCCCAGAAGTTTGCGGGAACCTCTCCGACAGCATTGGCCCAGTCCTCCGACGGC
>WNFG01001008.1_pt1 | contig 27676 bp, 14 predicted proteins | sample 5400431 | NCBI WGS metagenome assembly WNFG01 (sample SAMN13153346, study PRJNA577476) | soil metagenome | isolation source: 120 cm saprolite under Douglas fir tree site 2 hole 3 replicate 2 | place: USA:California | collected 2015-04-18 | reverse complement strand
CCCGCGCACATCACGAGAAACTCAACGGCAAGGGGTATCCTTTCGGATTGAATTCGAATCAGATTCCCATCCAGGCCAAGATGATGACCATTTGCGACATTTACGACGCGCTATCCGCTTCGGACCGTCCCTATAAACGCGCGATTCCCACCGATCGTGCCCTCGATATTCTGAAACTCTGTGTTCGCGACGATGAGATCGATCCCGAGCTGTTCCGCGTCTTTCTGGATGCCCAGGTATACCGCCTGGCTGGCAAGTCGTCCTAGTATTCTCAGTCGTCCAATTTTCCTCAGGTTGGCGGGCACGACTTTCATCGGCATGAGGTTCTCCACTACAATCCCACGCATGTCGCTGGGGCGCTTCTTCCCGTTCAGCCTGTTTCTTGGAATTGTTTGTGTGGTTGCCCAACTTTGTTCGCTTGCGCGGCCACAACAACAGGCGCCCGCGGCGTCCGGCGCGCGAATCCTCCTGCTTCCGCGGCAAATCGTTTCCGGCGAGCGCGCGACGCTGGCCGTACTCGATGTAAGCGGGCGACTGACCCCCGGCGTAACCGTCAATTTTTCCAACGGAGACAAACTCGCAACCGATGCCACGGGCAGGGCTCTTTTTGTCGCTCCGTTGACTCCGGGAGTTCTCTCCGCTTCCATTGCGGGACGCCCTGGCCGCGTAACCACCGCCGTTATCCCGCCTTCCGAAGCCGCGTCGGCCTCGCTGGAAGTTGTCTCCGTGCCGCGCGTTGCTTCGTTAACAGATCGTTTTGAACTCCTCGGACGCGGTTTGTGCGGCGACGCGGACTCCAACCAAGTCTCGGTGTCGAGCCATCCGGCGCTGGTCCTCGCGTCCTCGCCAGTTTCTCTCGTCATTCTTCCGCCGATGGATTTGGGCCCGGGGCCCGCAGCAGTTAACGTCTCCTGTGCAAATCATCAAGCGCCCACTTTTTCAGTGGCGTTCGCCGCACTCGACCTCGAAGCAGATTCGTCGCCGCTCAAGGCGGGAGAGCATCGGGCACTCACCGTGCGCATTCGCGGCACCACGGCGAAGATTGCGCTGGAAGCCCGAAATCTTGCGCCGGAAATCGCGGAGCTCTCCGGCGGCAATCCGATCCGGCTATCGAGCACTGGCGGCGCGGAAAATTTTGCCCGCTTCGACCTGATCGGTAGGAAGAGCGGCAGCTTCCTGATTTCAATACGTCTCGTTCCATCCTTCGCGCGCCCGCGCTGACTCCGCCCCCCCTGAACAGAGGGAAATCGACTCAGCGAACGTTCGGTGAATTCACTTCTTGAGACAAAAACTAGGCACTTTTCTTGACGCTCGCCTCAGCCGGAAGAGCAAGATTGCCCTGCACATTTTCCAGAGCTGCGTCGTCGGCACCGCCACCCAGCATGCCTTCCAGGGTACTTTGTGCTCTTTCGAACAGCCTGTCGGATTCGCTGTAACTCTGCTGTGCGTTCTTCAGATGCGTCCCCAAGACACCAAATTTCTCCGCAAACTTCTCCATTTGTATTTCCATGCCGGAAAGACTAGCCAGGAGGCGTTTGGCATTCTCCTCCATCTGCATGCCGCGCAGCCCCATGGCAATGACGCATAAATGCGCGTAGAGCGTATTTGGCGAAACTGCAATGACCTTTTTGACGCGGCAATAGCCGTCCAAAGGCTGGCCTTTGTTGTCTTGGGTCATGAGGAGTTCGTAGTAGACGCCCTCTGAAGGAACAAACATCAAGGCGATATCGAGCGTACCTTCATCCGGCACGATGTATTTTCTGGCGATAGCGTCCGCGTGGCCCTTCACTGCGACCGTAAAGGCCCGGCGCGCTTCATCACCCTCGGCTGCAATTCTGCGGTAGGCGTCGAGCGGGAACTTTGAATCGATGGCCATCAATTTCTTGTCGCGAAGCTTGACCACGGCGTCGGCGGCCTCGCCACTGGAGAAGCGGTACTGCATTTCGTACTGTGTTGGAGGAAGGGAGTCTTCCAGCAGCCGCTCCAGCGTGACTTCCCCCAAGGATCCACGCGATTTCGCGCCGCCCAAGATGCCTTCAAGGGTCTGCGCCGTTTGCGACATCTGCTGTCCCGCAAGCTGGACCGCCCCAAGTTGCTTTTGGATCTCGCTGATCTGATTGCGAGTGTTCTTCAGCTCGTCAGCCATCTTCGCTTGCGCGTCGGAAGTCATTTGGCCGGTGATCTGAGCGGAATTCCGGATGGCATCCTGCAGGGCAGGCGTGACGCTATCGAGGCGTTGCGCGACACCCTTGGCGATAGTTTCCAGTTGGCCGGTGCTTTTGGCCTGCGCCGTCGCAACCGATTGCAAGTCACGGCGCAATTCGTTCATTTGCGATTCGATTGCTTCGCTCTTCTGCCGGCTCTGTGAACTCTGCAAGATCAGCCAGAGAACCAGGACCGCCACAAAAATCACGACGCCGATCAGGGCCACGTTCATTGGTTCTCCAATTCCTTGACGGGAAACGGTCCTTCTACTCTACTCGCAAATATTATTTCGTTCAAAAGTTCCAAAAAAGCAAAGAAAGAGGGCCCCCTGGAGGGCCCTCTTTGCGATGCACTTTCAACTGTGAAGACAGTGGACTTTGTTTTTCGCTACCAAGCCAGCTTGAGCGCGAACTGGAATTGCCGCGCATCGTAGGAAGCGGTCGGCTGACCCGCGCTACAGGTTGCGCCCGCGCCGGGGTCGCAGAGCTGATTGACCGCAGCAACGTTCGTGCGGTTGAAGAGGTTGAACGAGTCGGCGATGAGGTCCAGCTTGAAGCGTTCGCCCAGCGGAATGCGCTTTGCGACGCGCAGGTCCCACTGGAAAAAGTTGGGCGAAGTGAAGCGATTCCGCCCAAGGTTGCCATCGCAACCTGCAGGAGCGGGCAGCACGCCGGTGGACGGGAAGGACGAGCCGTCATTCGCCAGGCAGACATTGGCGGGCCCAAAAGTTACGCCCGGAATGTACTTCGAAGTAGTTCCCGTGCCGCTGGCCACAATGGAGGGCCGGGCCTGGGATGCGCCCAGGTCCAGGCGCGTGTCCTGGCCGGTGATGACGTTGAACGGCCTGCCCGAAGAGAATTCGATAATCGGAGAAACCGTGAACCCTTCGATGAGGTGCTTAGCGAAACTCTCTCCGGACTTCGCGCTCGGTGTTTGGAGGACAGCGCTGGTCACCCAGCGATGGCGTTGATCGTTCACCGAGTTGGAGCGCTCGAGAGCCGGGAAGCGGCTGTCCTGCGGCTCGAGCGGAGATTGCAGGTCCGTCGAGTCGTCGATGGAGTGCGACCAGGTATAGCTGGAGAACACTTCAAAGCCCCTCGAGAAGCGCTTTGTAAGGTCGAACGTCAACGCGTGGTAGGAGGAGTTGCCGTTGGAAAGCTGCGCATCCACGCTATTGAAGGCCACAGGAACTCCGAAACCCGTAGGGAATTTGGCCAAATTCGCCAAGGCTACCTGGGCCCCATATCCGACGGCCAGCGGCTGCCCGGGTGCTACCAGCCCTGCGAAAGATGGATTGGGGCCGGACGGCCGAAAGAAGTTGAAGAACGCCGGGGTGCCGACGAAACCGATGAAGTTAGCCGGAGCGCAGCTATTCGAGCCAGCGAATCCCTGCCCGAGTGCGCTCGGAGCGATCAAGCGAATACTTGTGGAAGCACCGGTAGAAACGCAGGAACCCGGCGTTCCTGATGGGACGACGACGGTCAGCGGGTTGCTGACGGTGAGTCCCGAAGCAATCGCGTTGAACGCATTCTTCGAGAGCAACAGTGGATCCGTCGAATTCACGTCCTGCGGCCGGTTCAGGTGCAATCCACGCGTCCACTGGTAACCCAGGCTGAATTTCCAGGAACCTGCGATTTGGCGTTCGATCGTGAGGTTTGCCTGGTGCGCGTAACCGTAAACAAAATCTCTGCCGAGTGGAAGCGTAAACGGCAGAATCGGGAGCGGAAATCCGGCGCTGAGATAGTTTTGATTGGCAAAGAGGGAGCCGACAGCGAAGGGATCGAAGCGCTGCTGGTCCGCCGTATAGCCAAGCGTCAGTGCTGCGGGAAATGCGGGATGAATGGAGTCCGCATTCAGTGCACCCTGGAAAATGGATGAACCATTCAGGTTCGCGGGAGAGTCCAGCCCATTGCCGCAAACCGCTGGTGCGGGCGGCGGAAGCAAGCCGCAAGCCGAGGCCTTGCCGCCTGTGGAGATCAATTGCGTGGAACGCCCGCCGTCTGCCGTGGCGGAGTTAAAAGCGGTGGCCAGCAGCGGATGGTCGTAGAAAATCCCATACCCGGCGCGGACGACGGTTTTGCCGTTGCCGGCGGGGTCCCAGGCCACACCAAATCGCGGAGCAACATTGTTATAGTCGCGCGGGATTCCCTCGATCACCCCAACTGCCTTCTCCGCCGCCGCATTGATACCCGGGAAGGGCTGAAACAGCGGCGTGATCTCCACGTCGTAGCGAACGCCATAGTTGAAGGTCAGATGACGGCTGACGCGCCAGTTGTCTTGCCAGAAAAACCCGAAGGGAAGGTTGTCAAACGGCTGGTTGGAATTGCCGATGCCCTGAATGTAGGAGGTCGGAACTCCGAGTCCGTAAGACTGGAGTCCAGTCGTGCCTGGTACGCTCGAACCGAAAAGCGAGAGCCCGCCAAAATTGGCGACACCGCCAAAGTCGAGTTCGAAGATCTGCTTCTTGGAAGAGCGGAGTTGAATCACGTTGACGTCCCCACCCATCTTGAAAGTGTGTCTGCCGCGGACCAGGCTGGCGTTGTCCGTGAATTCGAATCGTCGTTCGATGCGATTAACGGGAGAGTAGGGTTCCCGGCCGAAGTACGCAGACCCTGGAATATTCACAGCGATCTGGTCGCCGCCGGGAAGCCGCGAGAAGCCAAAGTGCAGGCCGCGGCGCGCAATCTGCATACGGAATTGATTGAATGCGGTATCGCTGACGATGGTGTCATGTTGAAAAGTGAAATTCAGGTCGCGAGACTGGTTGTAGCCGGCGCGCGAGCCGGAGTTCTGGCCGAAGACCTGGTTTTGAGACGTGGAGGGAAGTCCGGTGACGAGCGATGGAGAGACGCCAACACGAAGAAACGAGTTATTTCGATTGTTCCAATGATGATCGAAGCGCGCTGACCAAAGACTGGTCTTTTCCATAACCGGGTAATTTCCACGCAGCGAAATCAATCCCACATAGGAAGATGGCAGTTCCACAAAGCCGATACCCACACCTGGCGGGTTGCCTGATTTGGGGAGGCAAACGACCTTGTTCACCTGCATTCCCAGCCGGCAAGCCACGGGAACGGGGAATATCTTGGAGTCCAACAAGCCCGGAATGCTCGGGTACCCAAGCACTGACGTCAGCGGGACTGGGGTTCCGTCGAAGTTCACATTGATGTTACTGTTTACAGCTACGTTCGATCCGGCTGCAGTGAGAGCCACTGCTTGCTCAAGCTGGGCAGCCACTGGGTTCGAGCAGGAAAGGCCGCCTCCGGAGGCCTGCGTGAGCGCCCCCTGGTAAAAAGCCAGCTGGCCACGAGTCAGGCTGAGGGGAACGGGGATGCACGGTACGAGTCCCTTGGTGAGTCCAAAATTGTCCGTCCCAATGCTGGAAAAGCCCGTCTCTTCGCGTTGCGTGTATTCGTAAGAAAAAAAGTAAAAAGTCTGGTCTCTCTTGAGCGGGCCGCCAAACGTGAGGCCGCTCTGGGTGCGCGTGTAGCCCTGCTTTGTCGGCTGGAGCACGCCGTTCGCGTCGACTACTCCGGAAAAGGGATTGCGCGCCTGGAAGGATTTGTTCCGGAAAAATCCGAAAGCATTGCCATGAAAATCGTTGCCGCCGCCCTTAGTCACGATGTTGATGACCCCGCCGGTGGCTCGCCCGTACTCGGCGTTGTAGTTGCTAAGAATCAGCTGGAATTCCTGCACGCCCTCTTGCGAAATCGTTGAGCGGATGCCGTTGATGGAGTTGTCGCCAGCGTCCGCTCCGTCCACACTCACCAGGTTCGAGCGAGCGCGTGCGCCGCCTACGTTCAGTCCGCTGTTGGGCGCCGGGCCAATTGTGGGCGAGACGTCGCGAGTGGTCTTCGAATTCGTCAGCGTAAAGTTGATGTAGTTCCTTCCGTTGATGGGCAGGTTATCAATGCGCCGCTGCGTGATGGTGTCGGAGACTTCCGTCTTGGTAGTTTCAATCGGAGAAGTTTCAGAGGTCACCACGATGGATTGCTGTTGTCCTTTCAGCACGAGCTGCAGGTCAAACGAGGCATTCTCGCCTACTGTCAGCGTGAGCGAAGGATTCTCGTACACGGCAAAATTCGCTCCGCCGTCCACGCTCATCTTGTACTGGCCAGGGGGCAATCCGACGAGATTGTACCGGCCGGAATCATCGGATTCGGCTGTTCGCTTCGCTCCGGTGGCGGCGTTGGTCACCGTGACTTTTGCTCCCTTAACGGCGGCCCCGGAGGGATCGACGACCGTTCCCGCAAGCGTGGCGGTGTTTACGCCTTGTGCATGAGATATCCCGGTGCAGACAAGCGCGCACAGCGTCAGCAGTGCCACGACCTGCAGCGAAGCGGCCCATCCGGAACGCCAACCCCATTTCCTCGAAGTTGACGCACACACACCCTGTCTGCGTTGCATGACTCCTCCTATTGTGGCACCAGCGAATCTCCGCTACCCCTAGCGGTGGCGGTCATCCCGCCGCGTCCCCTGAGTACGCAATTGAATACTGGGCTTTTTACTGTAATACACCGTTGCTTTCAACTGAAAACTTCCCAGCTGTTACCGCGAATGGAATACTCCGCGACCGCCCCCCTGCCTTAACTCGCAGATGCACCAAGGTCCAAGAGGGATCCTCGGACACCCCGCAGCATTACCCAAGTTCGCAGAACTGGCAAGAAACAAGGAGCGAAACTCCACGGAGAAAAGCGGATGTTGCCACTTGTCGCCATCCCGCCGACCATGGCTGGTTCTGTTTTTCGGATTGCGTCCAGTTCGATGTGCTAGGGCTGATTTTGGGATCGATAAATATGTTTTCAGTATTCTCTCTTGGAGCGCGGCAGTACCGGGCCAAACCACTTGCGATCATCTCGCACCGGGACTTCGGCAGCTTGCCGTCTTTCCTTGCTATAAGCCTGCAGATGCTTACCCGGCGATGAAAGCTCCTTATTCTCAGTCTCTCAAGCGGAAGTACTCCCTCCAGGCCACTGCGTCCCCTACCAAGACGTCTGCGCGGTAAATCCCGGGGTGCATAGACGTCAGAGGAAAACTCCAAATGCGCTCCTGCGTTTCTCCCGATCTCAGGTTTAACTTCACAGGGTCGCCGTTGCTGAGAATGCGATTGTCGACGTCATAGATTCGCAACTGCACGGTATTCTTCCAGGCGTCTATTCCCTGAAACGCGACCGCGATGGTCGCAATTTCGTCTTGGCGCGTGAAGTCGACCTTCATCTCCCTGGAGAGCGGTCCTTTACCCTTTTGGGGCTTCCCTTGGGTGATCATCCCAAAAGACACGCGGCGCTCCGCAGTGACCGGCGCGGTGAATTGGCCGGACGTCCACAATGTTTGAAGCAGCGTTTGGCCGGCGTTAACGTCGGAGTGAATGAGGCCAGCGGGAACTACGGAACTTGCCATCGTGAATATACCCCCTCCCGAACCATAGGACTGTGAGTCCCTCACAGCAGATCGCACGAAGCTTTCCGGCAGTGCTCCTCCGAGTAAACCCAGGACTTCGCCACGTTCATTGAGCACCGGTCCGCCTATCGCCGTTCCATTGAATAGTCCTGAAATACTGAACCGATCGCCCCAGCCTTCGTGCGGCTCTTTGCCTACGATCTGACCATCGGAAATCACACGGCCTCCGTCGGTCTTCTTGTCCAGCCAGTAGCAATGATCTCCTACGGTCACTGACGCACTGTCCGCCTTTCGGAGTTTTGCGCTTTTTGCAGTCGTTAGCTTCAGGATTGCCCAATCCTGCCGCCGATTCCAACCGACGACTTCCGTGGATTGCACATGGCTCCCGTCCGATAATCCGATTCGCAACGTCTGCGCTCCGTCGATGACCCGGAACGACGTCACCAGCAGGCCGTCTTCCAGAAAAAACCCGAGCCTGTTCCAATCGGCTGTCCCTGGCCGTCTAGCTTCTCGATCGAAGCGCTCGCCGCGACGGCTCGCGCATAAATCTCGGCCGGGCTGGGCAGCAGTTCTTCTTTCACCGCATCGGCAGGGCGCTTTGCGGATACAATTTCAAATCGCAATTCTCCCGCTGACTCTCCGTCTACCCGCGACTCAAAAGTCCAGATGCCTGCAGTCGTGTTTTCCAGGAGCGGAATCGTCCAAAATCCCCCGAATCTCGTTTGCGTGGCTGGATAGTCGAAGCTTGACATGACCGCGAGCTGTCCGTTGGGCCCCTTTAGGCTTCCCTCACAGTGGTGCGTTCCTTTTGCGGCTTCCCATTCGAAGTAAACAGTAACTTGGCGGTCATCCGGCATGTAGAAAGTTGTGCGCGGGTCTAGGACGACGTAGTTTCCCCCGCGAGTCTCACCTTTAGTACCTGCCACCGAGCGAACCATGCGAACCTTGGGCCCTGCCGCCGGTACACCGCCAGCCTGTGGAGCCCCGATCGCGGGTCCAATGAAAATGAGTCCGCAAGCGACTGCGAAAAGAAGCGTTTTACCCCGGGTCCGTGTCTGCGATGAAACAATTCTCAATTGTTTGAAGCGTATAAATCTCTAGTCCTGGCGAGGGAAGCTTGAACTGGCCGTTCATTGTACTAGACATGGACTTCATGCGCGGAGAACCATCTATGCAACCCGCGTGAAGAGGGGCGTGTGAGGATCGAAATGAGTCTTGAAGTGCCGCGGCTTACAGCTGCAGGTTACGTTGCACGAGCTTGCGCAGTTTTTCGCGGTCTTCGTCGCGCATGTGAACAAATTCCACGCCGCTGCCGTCCGGTCCGATGTTCCGGACAACGGCTGTAAAATTGATCTTGCGCAGGCCGGAGCGAACCTCAAGCTTAATCGAATCGCCAACGCTCAGTTTCCGGGGCGACTCCAGATAAGCGCCACCCAGGCTAATGGTCTTCACTCGGGCCAGACCCGCCTGTGGCCCTTCGATGTGGGCCCGGAGTGGTGATTCCAATGGCACGCGAGTGTAGCGCCGCGGCACCACATAGCTGGCGCTCGGCTGCGCCGTGGACTCGTACGCGGCACGCGCGCGCGCGGACGCCGGGCTATTCTCGATCACCGCTAGCGCATCTTCCGCTGCAGCGCGCAAGCCGGAGGGTTCGGCATACGTCAGCCCTTCGCGGCTTTCCGACAGGGAATGAAGAAGTTCCACGGCCTCGGCAGCCCGCATGCGCCCCAGCGCCTCAATGGCTTTTATGCGCACAAACTGATCGCGCAGAACCTCGTGTTCTCCCGCAGCGATCTCCATCAGTTGCGCCACCGCCGTGGTTTCCTGGGCCAGGCCGATCTGATCGATCATCATGGGCACAACCATCGGATGGGCGTCCGCAAGGATCGCCGAAAACACGAAAGCAGCGCTATGGATCGATGCGGAATTGGCAGGACGCGAAAGCTCGCTCACCGCCAAATCCTGCAAGTTCCATTCCCAGCTTGCCATCGCGCGCGCCAACCCGCGCAGCAAACGCTCCGGGTCCGCCGCTGCGAGCAGCTTAATCGCCGCGGTTACGCGCTGGCGTCGTGCTTCGTAGAGCCGCGTCTCGAGCAGATTCAGAACCGGCACGCCAATCGCGCGCAATAGCCGCGCCATCGGCGGCACCATCTCCGCGCCTCGGGGTTCGGTGAGCAGCAATGTCAGGCGATCCAGTAATCGTTCCGGATCGCGGTGCAGCAATCTCGGTAGCACGGGGTCGAGTGCCCGGTTTGCCAGCGCCGCATCCACCAGCAAGAGCCAGCGGTCTTGCGCGACGACCCGGTTCGCCAGCGCGACCATATGATCGTGCGCTTTGTCCCGCGGCGCATTTTCCAGGCTCGTCAGGATCGCTTCGAATCCCCCATAGTCCGCGCGGTTCACGGCAATGCGGCCAAGCGATTCCACAAATGCTGCGAGCAATCCTGCCGTTTCAGGAGCCGTTTCTTTGTCCAAAGCCTTTAAGGCTCCGCGGCTCAGATCTTCGGGAACTTGATTGGGCCAGAGCGATTCGATGACGGACGTCAATTCGTTCAGTCCTGCAGCGACGTAGCGCCGCGCGGATGCCTCCACGTGTTCGAGGCGCCGCGCGTAATTCATTACGATGTTGCGCGCTTCACGGCGCGGCGCATCCGCGCCGGCGTCCGCAAGCTGGCCCAGCGTCTGGCGCAACGCCGGCACAGGAACGCACCATACATCTGCCCCGCGCAAAACCGCGGATCTTTCACGCGCCGGCAGTTCCATCCAGAATCGATCAATCAATTTTTCGCGATGCGTGTCCGTCGCCCACGTCACTGCAAGCGATGACAGATGTTGCGAAGAATGCGGCCCAGAGTACCCTCCCGAGCTCACGATCACGTCGCCCAAGCGATCGAACATTGGCCGCACGGAGGTCGGGGTCAGCGACCCGCTGGAGAATTCCGCGTTCAGAAACTCAAAAATGATATTTTCGGAGAGACGCAGCAAATACGGCTGCGGCCGTTCGCCTTCCCGCGGAGTGTACTGCGAGACGGAGCTGAGCATCATGCAAACGCTGTCGCGGCTGGCTTCCTCCATCGCGCCGTGAATCGCACGCGCCGCCTCTTCCGGCGAAAGCCCGCGTTCGCTGTCCAGCGGCGGAGTCAGACGCGCCAGCAGCCGCAAGCTTGCCACCAAATCGTCGAAATCCGGAGCGTGAATCGGCGTGTCGGACTTCTCGTGAGAAGAATGTCCGCCGTAGGCCACCAGCGCGGCGATCAGGCTCGCCAGCACAGTGTCCACCCGGCGCTCTGTTTGCGTATTGGCGGAAATGCCTTCCACGCGGTTCTCCAGGAGTCGTGCCGGCCACCACGCGCTGCCCACGTCCTTCGCCAGCTCTTCCGATCTTAGCAACGATGCTTTCACGAGTCGCGCGAGCGTGTCCAGTTCGCCTACATGAAATTTCTTCGAGAAAACCAGAGTTTCGATGCCTGCGCGTTGCAGCTCCGCCGCCAGCGCCTGCATTTCCCCGCGCGCGTCCGGCAGGTGGGCATCGCCAATTCTCGGCGCTACCACACCGCCGCGCTCGATGCGAATCTCAAGTCCGCCCAGGATCTCGGCCGTGTTTTTCAATGAATCGTATGCGCTGTCCAGGCTGTCCAGCCTGCGCGGGTGATTCTTGTCATAGAGTCGCTCTGCCCGGAGCAGAAGATGCAGGCTTCGAAGGGCCCGACGGACTTCGTTGGCCTTCTGATCGGTTGCCACCGCAGGAGTTCGCGGAGCGGCCGCTACCGCCAAACGCTGCGAAGAGTTGGGGCCCGCAGCCGCATTCGCTTTCGGCGAGGCTTCGCGTTCTCCCTTCTGAATCGAAATGGCTGCCCGTGAAACCAAATGAGACTCTCCGCTTCCGTACCCTATCGTTCCTAAACGCTGTTTCGAACCCGTGGGAGTCTGTCGTATCCTGCGACTGCTTCGCGGCAGGCCAGGTGGTCCCTAGAGATAAGGAAAGCACGCTTCCGGCCTGGCTCCGTGCCAGCTAAGTGCTTTATCCTGAATGAGTACTTGAACTAGTCCTAGAACTATCGATGACCCGATGTAACAAATTGTTACGTTTTCGGGAATTGGGCCTGAAGCTCTCCTGGGACTCGAGGAGGGGCTAGCTTGGTGTTTTTCTGGGAATCTATTTGGGGTGCAGAGATAGCTCGATCGGCACGGTCCCACCTTCACTTACTTGCACCGTCGTTTTCCCCTGCTGGTATCCGTTCAGACGCAGCGTCACATTGTGCAAGCCGGACGGCATCTGCACGCGCGCCGGAGTGAATTGCCCCGTGGACGTACCATCCACAAAAATCTCGGCGCCTTTTGGATCGCTGTTTACATGCGCCCAAGCAATGCGCGTTGCGGATTTTTCATTCAATGTCACGTCGAGTTGCGTCTGGATGTTGTCCTTGATCTGAATGCCTCCGGCATACGCTTCGTAACCGGGCAGCCGCAACACCAGATTGTATTGTCCCGGCGCGAGCGGGAGCGTCACCGGCGTTTGCCCCGATTGTTTTGCTCCGTTGATGAAGACGTCCGCTCCCGGTGGTTTGCTGCTGATGAAAATGCCCTTGGCAAGCGATTCGAGTTTGATCTTTTGATCTTGGACGTCGCCCCTCTTCACCTGCAACGCCGTCTGAACGGATTGATAGCCTTCCTTCTGCACTTCCAGGCTGTACTGCGCGGGAGCAAGATTGTTGAAGCTGCACGGCGTGTCGCATTTGCTCAATACGCGGCCCGCCTGCCCGCGCAAAATTGCGCTCGCTCCGATGACGTCCGTAACCACATGGATGGCGCCGTGCCCCAGCTCCGGCACTGGATGCGCCCCTTCGTCTCCGCTGCCTGAAGTGCCCACCGGCGCATCGTCATATTCGATGTGATCGATGACTCGTACGTCCGATGGCGCATTCCGCAGAAGGCTCAAAAGTCCCGCGTGCTCTGTTGGGTGCAGTTTTCCTGCCAGTGTCAGGGTGTTTCCCGATACTTGAACCTTCGCTCGCCCGCTCAAACCCTTCTGAGAAATGGCTTCCTCGATGCGTCCCTTGAACTGCGCAGCTTTCACGCTGATCGCCGGCTCCACCTTCTTGGGGACGATTTTCTCCGGCTTCAGTCCCAGAGGTTTCGTCTCTCCACCGGAGGCAGGAGCTTCCACCGTCTCTTTTGGCTGCGTCGAATTCTCTGGGTCATTGGCATTCGTGGCTGGATTCGCGCTGGAATTCTCCGGAGTTGTATTCGTTGGCACCGCTGTCGGCGACTGTCTGCTGCTCTTCACCTGTGCTTCATGGAGCTCCCGCGCTGCCTCGAAGACCGGTTTGATCTTGTTCGCACCATAGCCGATCACTCCCAGCAGCAGAATCGCCGCGAGAATCGTCCCAAGCACACTCTTTTTTTTCGGCGGCTCTTTGACCGGCGCGATCGTTCCCGTCCGTCGCACCACCGGCGTCTGTCCCGGGCCCGCGGCGCGTGCATTCAGCGAATGCGCTGCTGCATTTACGGCTGTATCGTCACCGCCCATGCCGCGGCCGCCGACATTCCCCGAAATCATCGTCGCCACCGGTGAACTTCCGCCCATCACCATCGTGGATTGCGGATTGCCTCCCGCAGCGATCGAGCGGTAACTCTTCAACTCCTCCAGCATCTCGCGGCAGCTCTGGTATCTCTGCTCCGGTTCCTTTTCCAGCGCCCGCATGACCACCGCGCTGATGCCCGGATGAATCGAAGGATCAATCTGCCGCGGCGGCACGGGAGCTTCGTTCACAATTTTGTAAATCACCGTGGTGATGTTTTGTCCGGGGAACGGTTTTTCGCCGGTCACCATTTCATAGAGCATCACGCCCAGCGAAAAGATGTCGCTGCGGCCATCCACGGCGCGCCCCTTCACTTGTTCCGGAGACATGTAGCTGGGCGTGCCCATCACGTGCGCCGTTTGCTGAACGGTGCCGAACTGTAGGATCTTTGCCGTGCCGAAGTCCGTAATCTTTACCGTGTCGTCGGCCGTGAGCATCAGGTTGGCGGGCTTAATGTCGCGGTGCACCACGTTGCGTTCGTGCGCGAATTGCAGCGCGCTGCACGTTTGCTCCATGATGCGCAACGTTCGCGGAAGTGGAAACGCCTGCCCGGCATCCAGCATTGCCTGCAGACTCTTTCCTTCCACTAGTTCCATGGTGATGTAGTAGAGCCCGTCTTCTTCACCGGCGTCGAACACTACAACGATATTGGGGTGAGTGAGCAGTCCCGCCGCCCGTGCTTCGGTCTGGAATCGCGCCAGCAACTCCGGGCGAGAGAGTCCTGTGCCCGCTTCGTTCAATTTGATGGTCTTGACGGCGACGGTGCGCCCAATAACTGGGTCCACGGCCTTATAAACGACGCCCATCGCGCCGCGGCCCAGCTCGCTGACGATCTCGTATCTTCCTGCTTTTGTTACAGTTGGCATCGTAATTTCAATTCGCCGACAGGCCCAGTCGGCCTTTGTTCGCAGCGGACACGCATCCGCCGACACCCGGGCGTCCTATCTTGACAGTACCCATCGAATTTTCTCCTGGTCAACGCTACCGCCGTACTAGTGTTTCGCACTCGATACGGGAGCGCCTGCCTCTAACCGCGCTTGCAACATTTCTACGGGTTGCGCACGGGTTCGCGGGGCGACATTGTCCGCTCTGGCATCGGCACGTTGGTTTCGCGCACCGGCCGGTCCACTTCACCCGGCCGTGCGGGAGCCTCCAGGCCGTCCGTCAGCAGATACCCCTGCAGCGCAATGCCATTGGTCCAGACGCTTTCCAGCGCCGCGATATATTCAATCTGCAATTCGTAGAGTTTCCGCTGCACATCGAGGACCCGCGGGTACGAAGCGAGCATCTTCCCGTATTTGTCCACCATCAATCCATACGCTTTCTTCGCTCGCGGCAACATCTCTTCGCGATATTCCGTTGCCATCAACCGCGCATTTGCGTACTGGTCGACCGCGGATGCGGCGCGTTCGCGCAGCGTCAATGAAATTCGCTTCTTTTCCTGCCCCGCGCGCTCGATATCGGCTCGGGCTGCCGCCACATTCCCTTGATTGCGATTGAACAGCGGTATCTCGACAGCCACTTCTGCAATTCCTTCCCAGCCTTTCGCGTAAGGCACGCTCCCGAGCGTATCGTGGTTATACTCCAACCCCCCGCGCAGCCGGACATCCGGAATCGCTCCGCGCCTGGTTTGCATGAGAACACTCTGAGCACGCCCCTCTGCCGCCTCGGCGATTCGCACTGCCGGACTCTCCTTCGAAATGGCCTCCACTACTTGCTCCTCGTTCAATTCCGGCCAGTTCTTTTCCAGGTCTCCCGCCACCGTCGCCATGGGCATATCCGGCTGCCCGATCACTGCCGCAAGCGACCGCCATTCCTCCCGCAGAGTGTTCTCCTGCATTCGTGCCTTCATCCGCATGCGCTGTGCTTCCATTTCCGCCTCTAGCACCTCGCTTTCATCCGCCTGTCCCGTGTTCATCAGCAGCCGCTCGGTCTCTGCCGCATCCTGCGCAAGTTTCGCCATATCCCTCCGCGCATCGAGCAACTCCTGCGCCGCCAGGACGCGCAGGAAGGCAATCTTCACCGCGCTCTGCACCCGTATCTTTTGCTCCTCCGCTTCCAGCTCTGCCAGTTTCACTTCTTTTCCAAAAACATCTCGACTCAATCCCAGTTTTCCGCCCGTAACTATCGTTTGCTGCACAAAGAATCCCTGCTTTCCGCCCCCCACCGAACCCCCTCGAATTTCGTCCCCCGTGTATCCCACCGTCGGATTCGGATAGAGCCCCGCTTGCTGCTGCCGCGCCTTCGTGGCACGAATTTCCGCTTCGGCTTGCCGCAAAGTAGGATTCGATTCGCTGGCGATCTTCTGCGCTTGCTCCAGCGTGACGAGTTGCCCTTGCGCCCCTTCTTGCGCTCTTCCCAATCGCGGATACTCCGCCTTGATGTCGCTCATCCCGCCGCGCATCGCGTGCTCCTGCTTGGGCATCTGCATCTCTTGTGCTCGCGCGGCAGTCTGCATCCACAATGTGCCCGCGACAATCATCATTCCCAATCTCGCTATGATTCGCATCTCGTTTCCTCTTCCACTCTGCGCTAATTCTTTTTCCCCGTCTTACGATTTCCGCTTCTGCTCATCTTTCATCAGTTCTCTCGCCATCTTTTTCTTCATCACAATGGCGTCATACTCCTTACCCGGCAGCACCCGAAGCATCGTCATCATCCCCATCATCCCCGCGCTCCAATTTTTTGGCAGCCCATCGCTCTCCGGCTTTTCCACCGCTTCATCCATTCCCATCTCCATGAACGCGTCCTGCGGAAACCCCGGCACGCTCGACGCATTCGGAGCGATCGGAGAAGGATGCACGTGTTCGAACGGGACGCTCTTTGCCAGCGACATCATCTGCCCGACCGCTTTTTCTTCCGTCTGGTCCGCTGTCTGAATCGCCCGGTCACTCAACAAATCCATCATGCTGTTCATCATGTGATGTGGCAGGTGGCAGTGAATCATCCACGCGCCCGGATACTTCGCTTCGAACTCCACCACGCGCGCTTGCGCCACGCCCACCAGCACCGTATTCATCGGATACCACGTCGATTCCGGCGCGCGCCCGCCTTCCGTCCCGGTCATCACGAACTGGTGCCCGTGAAGATGGATCGGATGGTGGTCCATGCCTAGGTTCAAAATGCGCAGCCGCACCCGGCTGCCCAGCCGCGCCAGCAGCGGCGTCGTCATCGGCGCGGAAACTCCATTGAACGTCAGCCAGTTGAATTCCATGGCCGCCGTATTTGGCACGGTGTTGTTGGGCAGCACCGCCCACTCCTGCAAGACCAGGCCGTAGTCGTGATCCACGGCCGGCTTGTAATTCTGCTGCGGGTGCGCCACGAAAAATCCGATCAGCCCCATCATTTCCTGCATCGCGCTGTGTGCGTGATAGAAGAATGTCCCTTCTTGATGTACCGTAAATTCGTAAATATATTTTTCACCCGGCGCCACCGGCTTCTGGCTGATATACGGCACGCCATCCTGCTCGATGGGAAGTTCCAGCCCATGCCAGTGCATAGAAGTCGATTCCGGCAGACGGTTTTCAAAAACGACGCGCACACGCTCGCCCTGCTGCACTTGAATCGTCGGCCCCGGGCAGCTCCCGTTGTAGCCCCACGCATCGATGGTTTTGAACGGCGCGATCTTCTTTTTTACCGGCTCTGCCGCCAGCTTGAAGACCTTTACGCCGCCATCCATTTCATGTGGCAAATCGCTGACGTCCGGCGTCACCATAGACTGGAACGCGTGCGGCGCCACGGACATCGCATGCGCCGCGTGTTTTGCTTGCTCGCCTTCCGGCTCCGCCGCTCGCAGCGTCTCGCGCAGGCTGAACAATCCCGCGCCGAGCACCGCCGCATCTTGAAAAAATCTTCTTCTCGTTCCATTCATGCTTGCCTCCTGAATTGCCCATCCGCTTAGAGCGCAGTTTTCTCAAACGCAAACAAAAACATTTAAGAGTCGACTTATCAGTTTCGAAAAATTCATTAGACGACCGCTCGCACTCGAACCAGCTTCGCGAGACTTCCGGGTGTCAGTTTTTCAGAGGGGAATTCTCAGATCCGAAGGACGCTCGTGAGAGATAAAGAAGAAGATCTTTGAGGCGAACTTGTACAGGCGAAACCAAGGCCTTGCGACTGCTCGGAGACGGAGGAAACCTCTTGCGTAGGAATACCCACCCCCGCGCTAAACGCCTGGGAGCGGTCGTTGTGTTGCACTTCATTTTTGCTCGCGGAATTCAGCGCTGCCGCAGGAGGTTCCAGTGCCCCGCAGTTCTGCACGGCATGAGCATAAGTTGCGCTTCCGCGCGCCATTGCCATAACGTGACAGGACGAACCCTCTTCGGTTGAGGTCAAAGCCCGCGAGCAAACTTTGGCGGCGCACAACGGCGCGCAAGCAGGGGCAACTACCAGGGCTAGCACGGTCACAACCCCGCAAACCTGCGCCAGCAAACCTTTCGTTCGTCTTGGTGTCGCGAAACTCATCATCTATTTCAAGCTACGCTGCCGTATCCCCCGAGTCAACTGGCGTGGTGAAGGAGCTGTTCACCGCGGGCCACTTCCTAGTCGCCCTAACCGTGCGAGTCTTTGTCTACCACCACTTTGCCCGCAAACGAGCGGTAGACGTAGGTGGAGTATCCCGCGGCGAGGATCATCCCAATAATCCACCACACTAGCCCGATCTTCAAGCCGTACTCACCCGCTTTGGCGGTTCTCACCGTCAACGAGTACACCGTATTCCGCGCGGGCAGGACCATCGGATATACCCCGAAAACGACGCTCGTCAGCATTCCCGTCAGATAGGCGCAGGATGCCAAGAATGCTTTTCGCTCATCGTGTCTTCGCAACTCGAACACGACACCGGCGATTCCCGCCACGGCAAACAGCGGGAAAAAATATCCCACGGGCCAGGTCGTGAAGTTTTCCTTCACTTGAGGCTGCACCTGGAATGTCACCGCCGTCACCAGCACCGTGAAAACAAGTACGCCCCACCAGGCTCGCCCAGCCAGTTTTCCCGCGCGCGAACTCACTGCGCCGCTGGTCTTCATCTGCACCCAGAGCGCGCCATGCATTGCCAGCGCGAGCAAGGCGAGCACTCCGACGAGAATCGTGTACCAGTCCAAAATCCCGGTTTCTTCGCCCAGGCGGAAATTGGTCCATAGCGGCTCGAAGAAGTAACCGCTCGCATCCAGCGGCACGCCGCGCACCACGTTGCCCAGCGCTGCCCCGAAGAATACGGCCAGTAACAGACTCGATGCGCAGAAAAGAAAATCCCACAGCGGATCCCACACCGCGCTTTTGATGTGATTCCGGAATTCGATCGACGCTCCACGAAGAATCAGAAGCCATAAAACAATCATCAGCGGCAGATAAAAACCGCTGAACCCGCTGGCATAAAGCGCGGGGAAAGCAAAATACATCGTTCCGCCCGCCGCGATCAGCCACACTTCGTTTCCATCCCACACCGGGCCGATGCTCGCCAGAACTTGCCGCCGCTCTTCATCCGTCTTGGCCACCCACAAATGAATAGCGCCAGCCCCCAGATCGAAACCATCCAGCAGCACGTACACCGCGATCATGAACGCAACGAGGCAAAACCAAATCGTTCCCATCGCCCCCTCAATCCGCTGCCAGGACGGCCGCGTCTTCGTCGCGCGGATGCGCGCCCGGTTCCGGCCCGAGTTCAATCTCGCGGTAAAACAGGAACAGCCACAGGATCCCCACTACGGTGTATAACCCCATGAACCCGATCAGCGTGAACCACGCATTCCCCGCCGCCACGCGCGGCGAGATCCCCTGCGCCGTGCGCATCAATCCATGGATCAGCCAGGGTTGCCGCCCCAATTCCGCAGTCATCCATCCCGCCGTGTTCGCAATATATGGCAGCGGCACGCAAAGCATCAGCGTCCAAAGCATCCATCGCGAGTCGTACAATTTCCCCAGCCACAAAAGCATCGCCCCGGCGACCATCACGGCAATGAAGATCGTGCCCAGCCCCACCATCACGTGATAGCTGTAATAAAGCAGTGGTATCTGATCCGGCCATTCGTTTACTGGAAATTCGGACAAGCCCTTCACGTCCGCGCGCCACTGCCGGTACGTCAGGAAACTGAGCATGTTCGGGATTTCCAAAGGATTGTCGAGTTTTCTTTTCTCAACGTCGGGCTGCCCGAGGATCACCAGCGGCGCGCCCCGCTGCGATTCAAACAGTCCTTCCATCGCCGCCAGCGTCACCGGCTGATGATTCGCCACCAGTTTTCCCTGCATGTCTCCGGTTGGGAAGAGTTGCAGCAGCGCCGCGATCGCGCCCACCAGCACGCCCGCTTTTACAAACGTGCGGCCGTAAATTTCATCGCGTTTCGTCAGCAAATAAAACGAGCCCACCGCGGCCATCACGAAGCATCCGGTCTGCACCGCGCCCAGCATGGTGTGCGCGTACTGCCACAACGCCCACTTGTTCAGCAACAGATCCCAGAAGCTGGCAAGTTCGATCGCGCCGTTAGCTCCGAGCCGGTAGCCCGTCGGGTGCTGCATCCATGCGTCCGTTGCGACGATAAAATATCCCGAGAGCCACGAGCCCAAAAAGACCAGAAAAGCCGACAACCAGTGCCCGATGCGTCCGAGTTTTTTCTCGCCAAACAAAAACAATCCTAAAAAGCTCGACTCCAGAAAAAAGGAAAACACGCCTTCCATCGCCAGCGTTTGGCCGATCACCCCGCCTGCCGCTCTCGAAAACGCCGCCCAGTTCGTTCCAAATTGAAATTCCATCGGAATGCCCGTGATTACGCCCACAGCAAAGTTGATCCCGAAGATCCGCCCCCAGAATCGCGCCGCCTGGTGGTAGTGATCATCGCCGGTGCGCAGCGCTTTGGTCTTCAAATAGACAAGCAGCAGTGCGAGGCCCATCGTCAGTTGCGGAAAAATGTAGTGAAACGTGATCGTGAATGCGAAGTGCAGCCGGTGCACGTCCAGTGCTTGTTGCACGAATCACCTCGCGAAGCGCCAGCGCGGTACGCCGCGCTCCGAAAAGTTGTATAACCCTGGCGAAATCAACTGCATCTTCTCATCTTGGGCAGTTTCTTGAATACTTTTTCTCTGCTTCTGACACCATCCGGACCAATTCAATCGTGTTAGGCTCCGCTCAAAGATTTGCACTCCATCGCTCGCCATTTCTGAGAATATTTCTAAGGCTTAATCTGCTCCCGCTGCATCCGATGTACCGTCTCGTCTCGCATTTCTCAGGAGGCCCGTTCATGAAATATGACGCAATCATCATCGGCTCAGGCCAGGCGGGTAATCCCCTCGCGCACCATCTCGCCGACCTCGGATGGTCCGTCGCATTGATTGAAGAAAAACATCTTGGTGGCACCTGCATCAACGTTGGCTGCACACCGACCAAAACGATGGTCCACCGCGCCCAAGTTGCTCACTACGCGCGAAACGCGGCGCGCTGGGGCGTCAACGCGTCGAACGTCAGCGCCGATCTAGCGAAAATCGTCGCTCAAAAAGACGAAGTCGTCTTGAGTTTCCGTAACGGCCAGCAGAAACAAATTGACAAGCGCCCCAAACTTCGCCTTTATCGCGGCCACGCGCGTTTTGTCTCTGCGCATCAACTCAAAGTCGGTGAGGATTCCCTCGAAAGCGAAAAGATTTTCATCAACACCGGTGGCCGCCCGAGTATCCCACTGATTCTCGGCCTCGAAACCGTTCCCTATCTCACCAACGAATCCGTCATGCGGCTTACCACCGTTCCCGAACATCTCTTGATCCTCGGAGGCGGCTACATCGGCCTCGAGTTTGGACAGATCTTTCGCCGGTTCGGCAGCCGCGTCACCATCCTGCATCAAGGCCCGCAGATTGTTAGTCGCGAAGACCCCGAAATCTCCGCCGAGCTCCAGAAAGCACTCGAAGCCGAAGGAATTCAATTCATTCTCGACGCGCGCACCTCACGTGCCGAAGGTAAGCCCAACGCCGTCACCCTTTTCTATGCAGGCTCTGCAGGCGCCTCGAGCGTCAGCGGGTCCCATCTCCTGATCGCTTCCGGACGCAGTCCAAACACTAGTGAGCTCGGTCTCGACAAGGCCGGTATCGTCACAGACAAAAATGGTTTCATCAAGGTAAACAGCCGCCTCGAGACCACCATCCACGGTGTCTGGGCGCTGGGAGATTGCAAAGGCGGTCCCGCTTTCACCCACATTTCCTACAACGATTTCCAAATTGTTTACGGCAATCTCGTCGAAGGGAAAAAACTTTCAACAGAAAATCGTTTCGTGCCGTATTGCCTTTTCACCGATCCGCAGCTTGGCGGTGTAGGTATGACGGAAAAAGAAGCGCGCGCGAAAGGCTACAAATTGAAAATCGGAAAATGCCCGATGACGCATGTTGCCCGCGCCATCGAGCGCGACGAAACCGCTGGGCTCATGAAAATCATTGTGGATGCTTCGAACGACCGCGTCCTCGGCGCTTCCATCCTGGCCTCTGAAGGCGGCGAGCTCGTGCAAATTCTCGGCACGCTCATGCTTTCGAAGCAGCCGTACACGCTCCTGAAGGGCGCGGTGTACATCCATCCGACGCTTGCTGAAGGTTTTTTCGCACTGATGCAAGATGTCAAGCCGGTGGACTAGCGCACTCTTGCGCCAGTTATGGCGGGACCGGGCGGACTTGAACCGTCAACCTAGAGTTTAGGAAACATGGAAGAATGGTCGTTCTACGTGTTTTCATTAGGTTGCGATAAGCCCTTACACACCTAATTCTTCGAGATAATTGGGCTAGTTGGGTACAGTCAGGGTACGGTGTTAGACTCAGGAAATGGGGCTGTAGCTCAGATGGATAGAGCATCGGTTTCCTAAACCGGTTGTCGCGAGTTCGAGCCTCGCCAGCCCCACCACCTACTTCCGACCTCGTTTTGGATTCCCCTTGCGCACTGCGAGAGCGCGAACCGGGGGTGGCGGCTCCGGGGGCGGTGCGGGTGGTGGTTCTAGAGGAGCCGGTGGTGGAGGAGGAGGTGGCGGTGATGGTGGTGGTGTGGATCTTGACGACGATGACGACATCAGAGCGATGGAAGTCCCGGCGAAACTCCTTTTCTTCTTCCTCTTCTACTTGCTCTTCTTTCTCCTTTTCTTACTCTTGGGGTTTGCCGCCTTTTGCCCGTTGAATCATTGCACTGACAGCCACGTTTGCGCCCTCAACCTGAAGCTGAACGCCCGGATGCGCGTTGCATAGACTCCCGGGTTGAGCGATTGTCCAGCTTCATCCAGACCGTAGTGCCGTTTTTGAATTTCTCTGATACCCAATCGAGCTGGCTGTTTGGTTTGCGCATAAAAGACAATCCGCCGGATAAAAGGTCGAACTGGTCGCACATTCTCGACGTGAAGAAGATGCCTTCGCCGCTGTGTTTCGACGGATCAGTCGTAAATTTCCCCTCGACAATTCGATGATTGCGTAGCGCTCGTCCGGTAGGCTAAGAGCCTGCTGAATCTTTTTGAAAATCCCGACACCGTTGTCGTAAATCACCATCTGCGTATCGATAGCTGTCTTTCTGATTTCGACAGTCGCCTCGGCTGCGGACGAGTGGTCGAGCACATTGTTGAACATCTCGGTAAACGCCGTGCCCCCTTCGAACATTTTGTGGCAAATCGCTGATAGCGGTCGCGACATCCACGTCTAAAATTTCGTCTTTGTGTATCCCCGACGCGAGCTGGTAGGTTTTTTGCCAATTTTTGAGAACACGTAGAGTATAAATCCGAGCGCTTGTCTCCCCGGTTCCTGTCAAAACTTCTTCTGCACACAGACGCCGCAGATGTTCGTTGGCCGTTTGCCTAGATATCTTGAATTTTTCAGTCGCCAGTTGAGCTACGTCTGACGGGTGCGCCTCGACACTGTGCAAGATAAAATTCCGAACTTCTTCACCACGTCTTCGGGTTCCCGGCATTCCGGTCCTCCACTTGACAGGCTCGTCCACGACAGCGGTCATGTTTATCTGGTTAGATTGTAAGTATTATGGTAAAGCACTGTCAGTTTTATCAAGCAGCCTTTGAAGAGCCCGTAAACTAAGTACACGATCAATTAGCAGTTAACTGCCAAAGAATAAATGAGTTACAGAAGAGCGCTTGATGTAGGTAACGGTATCCTATAATCTTCAAGGGTTGAATTGAAGTAAAGAAATACTGGTGATTCTAGCTGCGAACTAATTGAGCAATATTCTAAGCCTTTTCTCTGGCGTTGCTTACGGGAACAACCTCTTGTTTCTACGTCTTTGAATCGTAGCGAAGTTGTACCGAAAATGTCGCATTCCTCGCTCTCGCTCAGGATTCCAAATTTCGCCCGAACAACCAACAGATTCCTGTTCCTGACTGCTTGAACATAAAAGGTCTCTTGGACAGCAGCTACAAGCCTTGTACTGCCGAAGATCATCAGCTATGGCTGAAGGACATTACCCACTGGCGCAATGAGCGCCGCATCCGCATTGGCTACAACGGATCACGCTACGAAATGCCGGAACTGGCGTGGACGCAGTCCAGCTTCATGCAGCCGCAGATGATGGTGCATGACCGCTTCTTCTATGACCCCGTCGCGGGGAAGTACACCGTCGATCGCTACTTCGATGATCTGCAGATGCGCTATGGCGGGATCGATGCGGTGCTGATCTGGCCGATGTACCCAAACATGGGCATCGACAACCGCAACCAGCACGACATGATTCGCTGCATGCCAGGTGGCGTCGCCGGCGTCCGTCAGATGGTCGCCGACTTCCATAAGCGCGGCGTTCGCGTTCTGTTCCCAATGATGATGTGGGATCAGGGCACGCGCGAGCCAGCGAAACCATGGACCGAGGAGATTGCCGAGCTAATGAAAGAAGTTGGCGCGGATGGAATCAACGGTGATACCCAGGACGGCGTCCCGCTCGCCTATTCTGTCGCTGCGGACAAAGTTGGCCATCCGCTGGCCTTCGAACCAGAAGGCGGACCTTCCGACGAAGCGCTTGCTTGGAATGTAATGACCTGGGGGCAGTATCAGTATCCATTTACTCCGCTCGTTGACCGCTACAAGTGGCTCGAGCCGCGCCATATGGTCAACATTTCCGACCGCTGGAACCGCAGCAAGACCAACAATCTGCAATTTGCGTTTTTCAATGGTGTCGGTTGGGAGAGCTGGGAAAATATTTGGGGCATCTGGAATGGAATCACGCCCCGCGATGGGGAAGCGACGCGCCGCGTCGCCACTCTCGAGCGCGCCACAGCCGAATACCTCGTCAGCCGCGATTGGGAACCGATGTATCCAATGCTGCGCTACGGAGTCTTCGCCAGCAGCTGGCCACTCAATGGCCGCACCGTTTGGACTATCGTGAATCGCAACGAATATGACGTGAACGGACCGCAAATGGAGGTTCCCGCCACGGTGGGGATGCGCTACTTCGATCTCTACGGCGGCGACGAGTTGCAGGTGCAAAAAGATCCCACCGGCAAATCCGTTTTGAGCTTTTCGATGGAAAGCAATGGTTTCGGCGCCATCTTCGCAACGAGTTCCGAACCAGACGCCAAGATCCAGAAGCTGATGCCAGAGATGAAGCGGTTGACCGCGAAGCCGCTCGCCAGCTTTTCGAACGATCGAACGGTCCTGAAACAGGAGATCGTGCCGATCCCCGCTACGAGTGCGGAAAGCAGCGCTCCCTCGGGCATGATCCAGATTCCTGAATCGGACTTTCTCTTCAAGGTGGGGGGTATAGAAATCGAAGGATCCAACGATATCGGCGTGGACGTGCAGTATCCCTGGGAAAATGCGCCGCGCCGCTTCCACGAGCATCCGATGCACATCAAATCGTTCTACATCGACAAGCATCCCGTCACGAACGCCGCTTTCAAGAAGTTTTTGAATGCCGCGCACTACCATCCCAAAGACGATCTGAATTTTCTGCGTGACTGGAAAGACGGTATTTTTCCCACCGGCTGGGACAATCGCCCCGTTACGTGGGTTTCCCTCGAAGATGCGCGGGCCTACGCCGCCTGGGCCGGGAAGCGCTTACCTCACGAATGGGAGTGGCAATACGCTGCGCAGGGCACTGATGGCCGGATCTATCCCTGGGGCAACCAATGGGACGCAATCGCCGTTCCTGAACCGGATAAAAACCGGGCAATGCGGGGTCCCGACCCGGTGGACGCACATCCGAAAGGGGCCAGTCCGTTTGGCGTGATGGATCTCGTAGGCAATATTTGGCAATGGACAGAAGAGTTTACCGACGAACACACCCGCGGAGGAATCCTCCGCGGTGGCAGTTACTACCAGCCGCAGGGGTCGATCTGGTATTTCCCCCAGGCCTACAAACTCATCGAGCATGGCAAATTGCTGATGATGTCTCCCAGCATGGATCGTTCTGGCGCGGTCGGTTTTCGTCTCGTGCAAGATGCGCGCTGAGTATTTTCTTAGCAAGGGATCTCATTCTGGTGCAGAGGCATCGCGACCGACGCATTCTACGGAGTCCTAAAACCGGATGGGCTCTTTGACGATGTCGCAGATCCGGCGCGTGGGAGGCAATGGATGGGAGTCGTGCCTAAGCCGGGCCCTCGACAATCATGGATGGGAAGTCTTCTGGTATACACGAATCCAGTGATTGCGCACCTTGGCTGTTAATCGAGTATCGTCAGCGTCCAATACGAGCAGGTTAGAGGGTTGCACAGGCATATGGCAATCGATGCAGTTGGAAGCTATCTGCGTACCGAGTTTACGAACCATTCCACATTGATCCACGCGGTGGCACTCAATACAGCGCGTGGAATAATCCGCGGCTGCGCGCTCTGGAGCGTGAACATCATGGCAAGTAGAGCAAGACATCCCAGGTGAGGATTGAAAACAGCGGCTGCGTTCGAGGAGAGTGACCTGATTGCCGTGAACATCTAACCGATCCGTGGCATTCGGCTCCTGCAACTTGACGTATTCTGACAGCGCCTCGGCAGGTCTGAATGAAAATGCAGGCGCGATTGGTTTACCCGCTCCGCCGTGGCACTGCGCGCACACGTCAATCTGTCTATCGCGGCTCAATCGGATTGGCGGCATTGGCTTCTTGCCGGTTGAATCTGTGGATTTCGCCGAATGATTTTGAACGTGTTCCATTCCCGGGCCGTGACACCGCTCACATGAAATTCCAAGGACAATATTGTCTTTGTTGTAGTGATTCTCGGACGGCGAGGAACTAATCGGCTGGAAGTATGTCGCATGACACTCAACGCAGCGGGGCGGTACGGGGCGATCAAAGTCCGCCGACCCGTCTACATATCCCGGGCTGTTGACCCAACGATTGAGTTCTGTCCAATACGACACCGGAAGCTCGAACAATGCATTCTGCTTCCAATAGAGATACGTTTGGCCTTTGGTGGCCGAGCCGATAATGACATCAAACTGCTCCGTGCGCTCGGAGATGCGACCTCGCTTTTGTCGAACGGCAGTTTGATAAAAATGACCATCGCGCGCCTCCATCCTGAAAGTGAGTTCGGGGTTGAGCGTGGTCATAACGTCCCTGCCCTTCGTGAAGCTCCCCGCGATTGAACTTACATCCGGCAGCCGTGAAGTACGATGATGAGCCGTCGCAAAATACGAACCGGTTTTGTCCTGATGGCACGGACGGCAAGCCAGGTCTCCCACGAAGCCACCCCTTTCCTCATGAGGAGAACTCAAAGGAGAAGGGAGCGAATTTTGTGGACGGGAAACGGCGGGGGGGCACTGCAACAAACCTAGAGCGGCGAACCAAATCGCAATCACGAGGCGCAATACGAGGGGGAGCGGTCTGGCGTTCGTGGGAGTTATCCTCCAAGCTGATTAAGGTACGGCATTTCTGGTGCGGGAAGTGTCCGAACTTTTCTGAGTGACTTTGTTCTTGCTAGACCGGCTGTTCCGTTCCTTCGCGTTCCTTCAAGAACGCGTGGACTTCCGCCTGAGTTGGCATGGACGGTTGAGCGCCTTGGCGAGTGACGGAAATGGCGGCGACAGCGGAGGCCCACGTAGCGCATCGAACGGGATCATGACCTTCGAGCAGCGCTGAAGCAAACGCACCGTTGAAGCCATCGCCGGCTGCGGTCGAGTCAATGGCGCGAACCGTGTACGCGGGCACAAATACCCTCCTGCCGTCCGCCAGCGCAAGATAACAACCGCGCTTCCCAAGTTTAAGCAGAACATTGCGGCTACCACGTTGCAAAAGGGCCTCGGCAATTTCTTTCATCGCATCGGCAGGAACTTCCTGTGATTCGAGCCCCAATAGGGAACAGGTCTCCGATTCATTCGGCGTAAGCCATTCCACACCTTTGAGCAAAGACGATGGCAATGGCTGGGCTGGAGCTGGATCAAGTACAAGAGGAATGTTTTCCTTGCGAGTGATTGCTGCAAGATAGTCCACCGTCTCAAGCGGGATTTCCAATTGCGTTAAAACTATGCTGGAGCTGCGAATGAGCGCCAGATGTTTTTCGAGGTAGCGAAATGTTAGCTGAGCATTTGCGCCGGCGGCAACGACGATTACATTCTCG
>WNFG01001952.1_pt1 | contig 27684 bp, 25 predicted proteins | sample 5400431 | NCBI WGS metagenome assembly WNFG01 (sample SAMN13153346, study PRJNA577476) | soil metagenome | isolation source: 120 cm saprolite under Douglas fir tree site 2 hole 3 replicate 2 | place: USA:California | collected 2015-04-18 | reverse complement strand
GCTGCGCGGCCACAATATCCGAGTGAGCGTCATCTGCCCGGGCAGATGACGCTCACTCGGATATTGTGGCCGCGCAGCTCTTCCGCTACCGAGTAGCTCAGCCCGTTGAGTCCCCATTTGGAGGCGGCGTAGGCGGCGCCGTTCGGCAGAGCGTTCTTTCCTGCCAGCGACGAGATGTTGATGATGTGTCCTGAGAGCGCGCGGATCATCATCGGCGCGAAGGCGCGGATGACATAGTAAACCCCTCGCAGATTTGTATTGAGAATCTGATCCCAGGATTCGGGAGGGAGTTCGTGAAGCGGTCCACCAAACCCTCCAACACCCGCATTGTTAACGAGAATTTCAATCCGGCCGATCTTCTTTTCGACTGCCTGGGCCGCCCTCTCTACCGACTGCAGATCGGAGACATCGCAGGGCACAACTTCCGATTTGCCCGCCGCTTCGGCAATCGCTTTGGCCGTGGCTTCGAGCGCCGTCCTGGTGCGCCCGCATAGTGCGACCATTGCGCCTAAACTGGCGAGTTTGGGGGCAATGGCAGCTCCGATGCCGCGGCCAGCGCCCGTGACCACTGCGGTTTGTCCAGCTAAAGGTTGCCCGGTGTCCATGGTGAAGACTCCTGCGGATCGGATTGTTCTGCTGGAAGGTCCGTTTGGGGGCCACCACTTTCGCTAGAACACCTGTGTTCTAGCGAAAGTGGTGCCCGCGAAGGTTGATACCCGCATCTTAACAATAACGTGGAGGATGAGAGGGAAGTGGCTTGCCTTCGCCAGAAGAGGTACTTATAATCCGGCAACCGGGAATAAGGGTCCAGCGCTTTCGTCTTCAAGCAGGTCGCCCTTTTCTCTCGGGCCCTGCCCGGAAGCCCGGCATTCCAGAGCAGGATCAAGGACGCACGCGGTCCAGGCGGAATGCAGTGGCTGTTGCGGTAAGAGAATACGTTTCTCAAATAGCAATTTCCCAAAGATCCTAAGGAGCCATACTGATGAAAAAGATTCTGGTCACGGTTGTGCTTGGGTTAGCGGTAGCGGCAGCCGGTCAGGCTGCGGCGCCACCGGCGCAGCAACCACAAGGACAGCCTGCACAAGGACAGCCGTCCGCGCCAACTCAGGCGCCGGTCATTAAAGATCCCGCCGAGTACAACGCGTACGTGGGTGCGGTGCAGCAGACAGATCCCACCGCAAAAATCAGCGGCCTGGAAGCGTTCTTGACGCAGTATCCCAACAGCGTCATGAAAACCCAGGCGCTTGAGATTCTGATGGGGACCTATCAACAGGCCGGGAACCAACAGAAAACCACGGACACAGCTGTGAAGTTGGTGACAGCGGATTCCTGCAACGTGCGCGCACTAGCGCTGCTGGCCTACTTTGATCGCGTACGGGCTCAGGGCGGCGATCCCAATGCCAAGCAATTGTTGGCCGATGCCAAGAAGTACGCGCAGCAGGGATTGGAATGTTTGCCGAAGTTCAACAAGCCTGAAGGCACTTCTGACGCTGACTTTCAAAAGATGAAGGATCAGATGGCAGGAATTTTCAATGCGGCGATTGGTATCGCAGCGCTGCAGGACAAAGACTTCCCGACGGCAGTCAAGCCTTTGCGAGTGGCGGCGGATGGGAACCCGCAGGATTTTAGCGTAGTTTATCCGCTGGCCCTGGCTTACCTGGGCCAGACTCCGCCGGATTACATCAATGGCATCTGGTTTGCCGCGCGAGCCGCAGCCGTCGCTCCTCCTCAGGCCCAGGCACAGATTGAGAAGTATGCGCGGTCGCAATATGTGAAGTATCACGCCGGCGACGATGGCTGGCCACAGGTTCTGGCCGCTGCTAAAGCCAATCCGACGCCACCTGCGGGATTCACGATTAAGCCGGCTCCGACTCCGGCCGAGCAGGCCCACAAGATGGTGCAGGACACGACGCCTGACAAGATGGACTTCGCCACCTGGGAGTTCGTCCTCTCCAACGGTTCACAGGAAGATCAGGATGCTGTCTGGAACGCCATCAAGGGCAAGGCTGTTCAAATGAATGGCGTGGTCTTTAAGGCGACTCCAACGCAATTCGAGATCGCCGCCAGCTCCGACGACATCGCGGCTAAGAAACCGGACGTTACTCTCAATTTCGAGGACACCGTTCCGGCGAAGCTGATCCCCAAAGAAGGCGCAAGCCTGGATTTTCAGGGAGAGCCGGCCTCATACACGCCCAATCCATTCATGATGGTTATGGAAAAGGGACGCTTGTTGAAAGCGGCGGCGCCAGCCACTAAGAAGGCTCCCGTACATCACAAACCTGCTGCTCACTAAATATTTCGAAGTGAGGTAATAAGGCAGCCTTTGCGGGCTGCCTTATTTTTTGTTGGAAAATAACAAGAAGATCTATTCGAAGTGGCGAGTGATCTCTGCCATTCGGCTAGCGAACAGCCTTCTTTTCCAGGGGGATGTGACGCGTGCTGCGAGGTGGACGTTTCACGCCATCGCGGAGTTGGCGCACGTCGATCTTCAACTCGCTGATGGTGCGGCTGAGGGTATTGCGGTGCATGCCAAGCTCGCGTGCCGCCCGGCACTGATTGCCCTTGTTTTCCTGGAGCACGGTCAGAATAAAACGCTTTTTGAATTCACGCACACCCTCGGAATAGAGGATGTTGCTCTTGTACATCTGCAGAATGAGTGCTTCCAATTGATCTTTCACGATGCGTTTCTCTTTTCTTTTCGTTGAAGTCGTTGTACCGCATCTACTTCGTAGGTGAAGCCGGTCTTCCGCTGAGACCCTGCGGAGCCCGATGGAGCAGGTCCAAGCCCTGGTAGAAACGGCCCCTAAACTCCGCTGGCGCAACCCAAATGGCGGCACGGCCCACGACCAGAAAATAAGGCGCCAGCTGAGAGCTCCCCAGCATTTTCGAAGTGGGTGTAAACGCCGTTAATCCCATCAGGATCACCGCCACCATCAGACCGCCCTTCAGCAGCCCCAGTACTCCCCCCAGAAAACGGTCAAAACCACTAAGGCCGGCCTCCTTCATCACCCAGCGTGCGATCCTGCCCGCTATCCCGAACACGAGCACAACCGCAAAAAAAATGACAAGGAAGCCAAGAATGTCTGCCAGCCATTCATTTTTCAAAAAAGATTCCAGCCACACGGAAAGACGTTGATACTGCCACGCCGCCACAATGTAACCGACGATCAGGCCCGCCATACTCAGGGCTTCCGCGAAAAAGCCCTGCACGGCCGCTGAAACAACATTAAGCAAAACCAAAGCAAGAATGATCCAGTCCGCCGGGCTCATGCGCCTCTCCCGCGGTTTGCTCCTGCCAGGTTAAACATCCAGCGTACGCCCCGTAAGCTGCGAGAACGCCTCGACATACTTCTCGCTGGTCCGGCGGGCAACCTCGAGAGGAAGGGCTGGCGCCGGCGGCAGCTTGTTCCAACGAATTTCCTCCAGATAATCTCGAACGAATTGTTTGTCATACGATTCCTGCGACCGACCCGGAGCGTATTTATCGGCAGGCCAGAAGCGGGATGAATCCGGCGTCAATACTTCGTCCGCCAGGGTAATGCCTTTGGCGGTGCGTCCAAATTCAAACTTGGTGTCGGCGATGATGATGCCGCGCTGACGGGCATAGGTGGCCGCTTTTTTGTAAATCTTTAGCGTGATGTCCCGAAGCTGAGCTGCGTCTTCAGAACCAACGACCTTGACCATCTGTTCGAACGAGATGTTTTCATCGTGACCACTGACCGCTTTTGTAGCTGGCGTGAAAATCGGCTCGGGGAAAGCTTCCGACTCCCGCAATCCAGCGGGCAGCTCGATGCCGCAAACTTTGCCGGTCGCCTCATATTCCTTCCAGGCCGAACCTGAGATGTACCCGCGAACCACGCACTCCACGGGGAACATTTCTGCGCGCTGCACCAGCATGGAGCGTCCACGTAGTTGGTCGGTGTACTTGCGGACGGCTTGCGGATATTGCTCCACTTCAGCCGTAATCACGTGGTTCGGCACAATGTCGGACAGGAAATCGAACCAGAAGAGGGAAATCTGGGTCAGCACTCGTCCTTTGTGCGGAATGCCGGTCCCAAGGACATAGTCGAAAGCTGAAATGCGGTCAGTAGCAATGAAAAGCAGATGTTCATCACCCAGGTGGTATACGTCCCTCACCTTGCCGCTGGCGTGAAGTCGGAGATCGGGGAAGTCAGTTTGCAAGAGAACGGAATCGAGAAGATCGGGGCTCATGGTCTAAAGTTTACAGTCAGGGAGCGTTGCGTATTCTAGCTGCTCAGAAAATTTTGTCAACGGCCCTGAGCACATTGGAGAAGAAATGTCCTATCCGGTGAAGCGGAAAAATGTTGACAGTTAGGGTGATGGCCGAGAACGGGCGTTTGACAAGGGATCTGGGCTTGTTACGTTGTGGAAAAACTGAGGAGAAAGAGAAACCTGTGACAATCGCGCGAATGGCTCGAAGCGGCCATGCCGTCTTCAGTATGGAGCATCAGTCAGCCCGGATAGCAGGAAGCGGCCTCCCCGCATCGTCTAAATGAGGCGGAATCGAGACATAAGTCTCCCTGCCCCTCTCAGAACCGAGTGACTACGCAGCTCCAAAGCGCACCGAAACCAGCTTCGAGACGCCGGGCTCCTGCATGGTGACACCATAGAGTACCGGGGCTATGCTCATGGTCTTCTTACTGTGCGTGATGAGCACGAACTGGGTCTGCACGCTCATCTCTTTGACCAGTTCCGTGAAACGGCCGATGTTGGCTTCGTCGAGTGGCGCATCCACTTCGTCCAGAATGCAGAAGGGGCTGGGCGCGTACTGAAATATTCCTACCAGCAGTGAGAGCGCGGTTAGCGCCTTCTCGCCACCCGAAAGCAGAAGCACGTTCTGCAAACGCTTGCCCGGAGGCGAGGCCACGACGTCGATGCCACTCTCGGCGCTGTTCTCTTCGTCGGTCAGCTTCATAAAGGCGTGGCCGCCCCCGAACAGCTTCTTGAATGTCGCCTGGAAGTTTTCGTTAATTTTGGTGAACGCCTCTTCGAATTTCTGACGAGAGAATTCATCAATCTCGCGGATGGTGGCTGTCGTATTCTCAATAGACGAGATCAAGTCCTTGCGCTGGGTATCGAGGAAGGTATGGCGCTCTGCGGTCTCTTTGTATTCTTCAAGCGCCATCATGTTGACCGGCCCCATGGCATCGAGTTTCCCGCGCATCTCGCGATAGAGCTGATCTTCGATCGCGAACTCTTCACCCGTCACCATCGCCAGCGTAGTGTCGGCCATCAAGGCTGCGCGCTCCAGGCCGAGTTCGTTCAGGCAAGTCTCCGCCATATGCTGCCCGTCGGATTGCAGCTTGGCAGCCGCGGCCGATAAATCACCGCGACGGTCGCGGGCCTGGTCCAGAAGCTGGCGGCTGTTGCGGAGGAGTTCCTCAATCTCGGCCAGCCTTGCCCGGATTTGTTCGGTTTCGAACTGCAGCAGGCCCTCGCGTGCCTGCCCGGCATTGCGTTCTGCTTCAAGGTCTGCGGCTTGCTGCTTCAGTTGCTGGTTTTCGGCTTCTCGTTGCAACTTCTCAGCGGCCGACGCCTCAATCTGCGAAGCCAGAGCGTGAATGCGCTCGCCCATCTCGGAGAACAGGGATTCAATCCGCTGCAACACCGCGCCTGCGGAGCGATGACGTTCTTCGAGCGTGGCCACGCGCGCTGCATGTTGCGAGGTCGTCTGCGCGGCCGCTTCCCGCTTCTGCCGCAGGGCCGCGAGAGACGCTTGCGCAGCGGCGATGTGTTGCTCGAGTTCGACGCGCCTTTCTTCGAGCGCGGCAATCTCCGATTGTCTTGTTCCGATGATGCTCTCCTGCTCCGCCCGCTCTGCCGACAGGCGCCGCAGTTCGAGTTGAGAAATGTTCAGACGCTCGCTAACCCGCACCATTTCCGAGTCAAGCTGCTGCAGCATATGGCCGGACGTCATCGCCTGATGCTCGGCCTCGCGCTTTTCCCCGTCGAGGCGTTCGAGCAGGGAAGTGAAGTCCTTGATTTCGCGCCCGAGCGTTAGCACACGCATTTCTTCTTGACGCAGAGCGCGTTCCAGGTCTTCCAGTTGCCGCAAAACTTCGCGCAGCTCGCGCTTCATGGAAAGTGGGCCTTCTGCGCGTTGCTTACCGCCGGTAACGGTCACGTTGTGGAAACACTCTCCAGATTGCGAGAGGAAGAAGGCATCAGGGTTTTCCAGCGCCAGGCCGCGCGCCACATCCGATCCGGGCACGATGTAGCCGTCCCGAAGCTTGGGCAAGATCACTTCCAACGACTTGCCGAAGCCATTGAGTACTCGAATCGTATGCTTCAGCGGAACGATGGATGCCGTGGGCGGCGCGCAGTGTGCGGCTTCATCCAGCACGAACGAGAATTTGGCTTGCGAGTCCTCGGGATGGACCAGGAATGTCGCGCGGCCATCCACATCTGTGCGCAACAGACGGAGCCCCTCGTCGGCCGCATCCCACGATTTGACGACAATGTAGTTCAGTTCGTCGCGCAGAAAGTCTTCCACCACTCGCTCGAAGCGCGGCTCAACCTCAAGGAAATCCGCCAGCACGCCTACTGGAGCCAGGCCACTCTGCATCACTCCTGACTGGAATAGGCGACGAACCGATTCCGTCGAGTATCCATGCTCGGCAATGATGGCCTCAAGAGATCCTTTCTTGCCGAGTGCGGTGGCATACTCTGCGCGAAGCAGGTCGAGGTGAGTCTTGGCCTTGGTTTCCTCCAGCTGTTTCGTATCGATCAAACGGCGAAGCTGACTGATTTCTTCGGTAATCCCACTGACCCGCTGGCTGACGGTTTCGAATTCGAGCGCGAGCTGTCCTCGCTGGCCGCCGAAGGTCTCCACCTGCATAGTGGCATTTGTGATTTCGCCTTCCAGACGCCGTGCCTCACGGTTCGATCCCGCTAGCCGTTCTTCGGCTTGCGCCAGTTGATTACGCAGCCGCGAAGCCGAAGACACGATGTCGAAAATGGCGACGCGGGAATCTTCCTGCTGGCGTTCAACTTCAGCCAGGCCTTCGGAGGCCGCAGTAGCTTCCTGCTGGCAGCGATTTAAATCGTTCTGGGCGGCAGCCAGATCTGCTGCGGCGGATTCAAGAACCTGCCGGTTGGAGTCACGTTCCCCTTCGAGCGCACTGAGACGGTGACGCGCCTGCGCCAACTCCGCCTCGGATGAAGCGGCGCGCACTATGAGTTCGGCGCAGCGCTCTTCGTTGTGCCGGCGCCTTGCATGTGCGCGATCAATTTCCAAGGTGATCTGGCTGATACGCTCGCGATTCTCACGCTGCTCCGTTTCAAGAGCGTAGCCACGCTGCGTCCGCTCACCCTGCTCGGTCTCGAACTGCTTCACGGATTCGGCGCGGTGTTGCATGTCCTCGGCAAGTGCGTTGAGCTGGGCGTCGAGTTCGGCGCTTTCCTGTTCGAGTGCGGCAAACTTGCTGGCCAAAACCAGCCGCAGCTTGGCTCGCATTTCATCGCGAAGCCGGGCATAACGCTCCGCCTTCGACGCCTGGCGTTTCAGTGAGTTCATCTGACGGGTAACTTCGTCGAAAATGTCGTTGATGCGAGCCAGGTTTAACTTCGCGTCTTCCAGTCGCGCCTCAGCGAGCCGCTTTTTGGTTTTAAACTTCGTGATCCCGGCGGCCTCTTCGAGAATTGCACGGCGGTCGGTGGGCCGGCTGCTGAGGATCTGACCGATGCGTCCTTGCTCGATGAGGGCGTAGGACTCAGGACCCAACCCGGTGCCCATGAAGAGTTCCTGAATATCGCGCAGGCGGCACATCTTGCCATTCAACAGATATTCGCTGTCCCCGGAACGGAACAAGCGGCGCGTGACGACGATTTCGCCCGCGCGGAACTGCTGCTGGTTGAATTTGCGGCGGCGGATCTTGAGTACAACGTGCGTGCCGGTAGTTCCCGCGGAAGTGGCTGCAGCAGGGGCGATGACGGAATGGATCGGAAGTGCGAAGACTGGTTCGTCGTCAGGAAAGGCGACTGCCAGCGTGTCTACTTTGGCTCGCGGAACTTCAACTTCTTCAGTCCTGCCCGGCTGGGCGTCTTCCACGGCGCGCTCAGTTTCGTCAGCGGCACGGGCGCGGATCGAGGCTTCATCCCAATCGTCGGCAATGTTGCGTTCGAGGGCTAAGGGCATATCCTCTTGAATTTCGATCTCGGTCGGTGCGTTGAGGTCAGCGCCCGGGTATGCCTCGGGATCGATCAGCGTCAGCGACACTTCCGCCATGCCGGTAGGCTTGCGGTCCCGCGTACCGGCGAAGATCACGTCTTCCATGCGAGAGCCGCGCAGAGTCTTGGCGGACTGCTCGCCCAGCACCCACGAGATGGCGTCAGCGATATTCGATTTCCCGCAACCGTTGGGGCCGATGATGGCCGCCACACCGTCCCCGTGGAACTTGAGCTCGGTGCGGTCACAGAACGACTTAAACCCGAGAATCTGGAGCTTCTTCAGTTTGAGCAACTTGGACTCCTTGGAAAACCAGTGGCCGGTTGTCAGCGGCCAGTTGTCAGTTGGTGCCGGGTGCCCCATTTTTCGCGTCCCTTGCGAAAAGTGGGTTCTCTACCCCACAAAGGATCACGCTGGACGAGCTGTTTACCAGACGGATTCCTCCTCCGCCGAAAACGATGCATGCTCAGACCAATGCCGTCCCAGGCTGGATAGGGCGGGCACAAATTTAAGCTACTGTAATGGCGAAATCGTGCCGGGGTCAAGCAATATAACACTATATATTGTATGGCCTTGCGGCCTAGCGCGTTGGGTTGCACACACATTGCAGCAGATGCCTGGTTTACGGGTGAGGGAAGGACGAGGTAGGGAGAACCGCGAGAGCGAGATCAGTTTAGCGGAATCCCGAGTCCGGAGCAATCCATCGTGGGCGTCGTGGAATGCTTGTTGCTGTTCTTGGGATAAAGTCCAGGGGCGATGACCAGGCGAAAATTTCATTCTTCAGACTCGTTTAGTCACGAAGATTGTTAAGATTTCTTTTTATTTTTCCAAACTTATCACTACCTTTCCTCGAGCGTGCCTTTCTTCCACATATCGAATGGCCTCAGGGACTTCACTCAAGCTGTAACGCCTGTCGATGACCGGTTTCACCTTTCCGGCCTTCATGAGATCGCGCACGATGGTCAGGTCGTCTTTGTTCGGCCTCGCCAGAAAAGTGACGAACCTCTGGCTCACAAACCTTGACAACACCAGCGCCGAGATCAGACGGGCCACAATACCAATCATGCTCCGTCCGCTCATCTCTCCGACCATGACGCATATCCCGTTGGAATTTAAGATGTGCCTGCATGCTGACAACGAATGGTTCCCAATGCAGTCGAAAATCAGGTCATAACGTAGCCCACCTTTGGTGAAATCCTCATGGGCGTAATCAATGACGTGATCTGCGCCGATGGATCGGACCATGTCCACATTCCTCGTACTGCATACGCCGGTAACTTCTGCGCCGAACGATTTGGCGATCTGCACAGCAAACGTGCCTACGCCTCCCGCTGCGCCGTTGATCAAGACCTTCTGTCCCGGCTGAATCTGTCCCTTGTCGCGAAGACCCTGCAATGCGGTGAAGGCCGCCACCGGTGCGGAAGCCGCTTGCTCAAACGTCACGTTATCTGGCTTCGTGACCAATGCGGATTCGGGAGCACACGCATACTCGGCAAAGGCCCCCTGCGGGATCCAGATTCTGAGACTCGAATCCTGCAGGTCGTCAATACACGCGCCGAAGACCTCGTCGCCCGGTTCGAATTGCGTTACGTTCCTGCCCACCGCTTCAACCAGGCCGGCCACATCAACGCCTAGTCCTTTGACCTTTGGCTTGCGCAGCCCGTTCACTAGGCGACCGGCGCCTTTTATTAATCCCGCGTCAAGTGGATTGACGGAAGCCGCGCAGACTTTTATCAAAACTCCGTCGTCCTTGGGAACAGGCTTCTCGACGTCCTCAATTTCGACGACCTCCGGCGGTCCGTACCTTCTGTAGACGGCGGCTTTCATGCGGCGCCGGCCTGCTCCTTCCATCGTTGAACGTTCACGCCCATGACGAGGAGCCACAACATCACCAATCCTTCGGCGAGGAGAGCGGAGACCAAATTGTAGGGAGATAGATAATTTACGAGCGGCGGTGATAAATAGGTCAGCCAACCCAAGCCGGCAAACTCCATCAGCGCACCCAGAATTCGAGGCAGAAAGGTCGACCTGAAAATCAGGTAGCCGATCAGGAGCCAATAGAATCCATGCAATACCATACCGACGCCGACGCCCCGAGGCTGCCATTGAAGAGCCTCAAAGGTGAGTCCCACGAGGTTGACGGACGCCGCGAGCAAAGAGAGGCCCCTGCTCACCGGCTTAAAAATGACATAGAGGAGCAGCGTCACAGCGACCATGCTCAAGACCTCGACGATGTCCGCTGCGATGCCCCCTGCGGAACTCAGCCTGCCGCGAACCACGAGTTCGGTGAATGCTGCCGTCAGCATGATGAGAAAGAAAAAGACACCGGCCATCCGCGCCTTGAAACGCGGCGACGCTTCTGCAATCCGTTTCATCATTAACGCTGCGCTCATGCTTTTTCCTTCTTCCTTCATGCGGCGCTGGCCTGATCCTTCCATCGTTGAACGTTCACGCCCATCACGAGGAGCCACAGGGTCAGCGATCCTTCCCCGAGAATGCCGGGGGCCGCGATGTAGGGCCACAGATGCTCTGCGAGCGGCGGTAACAGAAAGGTCAGCCAACCCAAACCCCCGATTGCCATCAGCACCCCTAGAATTCGAGGTAGGAAGGTTGATCTGAAGATGAGGTACCCGATCAGGAGGCAATAGAATCCGAAAAATACGAAGCAGATGTTGAAGCCCTGACCATAGAATTCAAGAAACATCAACGCCAGCGCCCGCAACTGTTCCACCTTAAATACGCTCAAGTACTGCGCGCCTCCCAAGAGGACCAGGGGGACGAGATGAAAGAGGCAGATAAAACCCTGAATAGCGCACCCCACGGGGCTGAAGAACGCTGCGAGCAAAGAGAGGATCCTGTTCACAGGCTTAAACAAGTCATAGAAGAGAGCCGTCACAGCGATATAGCACGCGACCACGCTGACGTCGGCGGCGAAACCCAACCAGAATAAAGGCTGGTGCGCCAGGATGTTGTTCGCTGTAGCCGCGGCGTCGCCCGATACAACAAGCCTGCCGCCAACGAAGGCAGAGACTCCTCCCGTCAGAAAGGTGAGCAAATAAAACACACCGGCAATCCTGGCGTTGAGACAAGGTGACGCTTCCTCCAACCGGCTGGTCAATACAGGTGTGTTCACACTCTTTCCTCCTTATCTGAGCGATTGAATCAAATGTGTACGGAGCGCTACGAATCGCCATTTCCTCAGTGCGTTGGCCTGCTTCTTCTATCGTTGAAGGTTCACGCCGCAGCCCAGGATGCTTTGAGCAAAGAGAGACTCCAGCTCACCGGCTTAAGTGGTAGAAGAGCGCCGTGACAGCGATATAGCAAGCGGTCGCGATGAGGTTGACTACCAAACCCAATCTGCCCTGCATGAAGAGGACGACTCCTCCCATCAGTATGGTGACCAGATAAAAAACAGCCGCAATTCTTGCCTGGAAACGCGGTGACGCTTCTCCAATCCGTTCCTTCATTTCAGCCGTGTTCATACTCTTTCTCCTTATTCGAGCGACTGAATCAATCGTGCATGGCACTCTTGAGTGCGCGCCTACACAACGGCTACCGCTGCCCGCTCGATTGACTGCTTTGCCGGAGCCAGCACGATCAGGACTGCACCGATGATGCTAAACACAGCCCCGGCCACCAGCAGATCTCGGCGTTCGTTCGCAAGGTGGATTGCCATGGCAGCCATCACTGAGGCATGCGCAAAACTTGACCATGCGGCGAAAGCGATCACGCTGCGATTCGCTGACGGTTTGCGCGCTGCCAGCAGCAGGAAAATCCCGAGCGTGACATAGAGGCTCAGCATCATCGGCAAAGCGTCCTCCTTGTTCGCTTGCCAGCCATCCCGTACAGAGGTCGCCACGGGATAAATGCCAGCCGAAAACACCAATCCCACCAACACCAACACAACCTTCAGCGCCCGTTCCCGAATCATGGTTGCCCTCCTCTAAAGTCATGGTCAATCACTACAGTGTTAGCCGAGCAGTTGAAAGACGGCCCGACCCTGGCCTTGAAACGCGGCGACCCTTCTGCAATCCGTTCCGTCATTACCGGTGTGTTCATGCTCTTGCCTCCTTACGCGAGCGATTGAATCCGCGCACGCGAATCAGATCGGACCGCGATAGCGGCGTAACCGCACTGCCGCAAAGAGAAACACGGCGGCAATGGCCAGGCCGATCCACAGACCCGGCACGCCAAAAAAATGATTGGGAATCAGTTTTGCCATGAAATCGTTCGAGGGGTTATTCCCTGCCATGGCGTCTGCCGGCCCGACCAAGCGCTCCTGCAGCAACGCGAGGAAATAGGAAGTGTTGAATGCAACTTTCTCCACCACGCCGATCACGAACGGAGGCAAGAAAGCCCATATGAATGGCGCGCGTGGCGCCCATGCTGAAACCATCAGGAGCCAGCCATACATTGGTGCGTACCAGAGACCGTGAACCGTAAGGAGGTGATAAAGCAGCACGACGGATACATGAAAGAACGAGACCTCTGTCCATAGCGCCGCGATGTTCACGCCGCTGCCCAGCAGTATCACGCTGCTAACCACGAGCATGATGAATTGGGTTGCCAGGCTGATGACGAAACTGATAAGCGGCAGAATCACAAGGGGAATGGTCAGCTTCGAAAGTACGGTGGTGAGATCGGAAACCGGCAGCGACTTCCAGAAGAGGATGCTGCGATCGCGGCGCTCCCCATATAGGGCGTCGAGAGAGTAGAAGACTCCCACGATGAAAGCTGTCCCCATGATGAGTCCGCCCGACATCTCGTATCTCGAGGCGAGTAAATCGTGCTGCTGCGCCGGGTCGAGCAGCGATGCGCCGATGTGCCGCCGCATAGCAACCATGTTGATCGCGAAGCCGAGTAGGAAAAGGACGGCCGCGGCCAGTGGCGCGAGGTAGATCGAACGGTTCTCCCAGAGTTCGCGTCGAATCGACCAGTACATTGCTCGAGCCGCCGACATGGCTGCCGGTGCGGCTCCCTGCGGGTGGATGGAAGGCCCGGCCGTGGCATTCGATTCAGTATTCATTGAGCCGCTCCTTGTGCCGAGCCGGATCGGTTGCCCACCACTGCCACGAATAAATCGGCGATGCTGGGTGTGCGCACCTCGCCAATTGCGGCCAGTTGTTGCCGATCAATACTCCGATTGATTCCGCGATCAAACATCAGGATGCGCCGCCCAAACACCTCGCGCTCATACATCGGCTTGAGCGCGCGGGCTGCAGCGACCTGATCGGGATTTACCATCACTTCCACGTAGCGCGACTCGAACTCCTCCATGCTGCAGCTCAGTACAATTCGGCCGCGGTCGATGAACATCAAGTCGGTAAGAATGTGCTGCAACTCTTCCACCTGATGGGTTGTCACCAAGATGGTGCGGCTGCGATCAAAGTAGTCATTCAGCAGGGAGTCGTAAAACTGCTTGCGAAACAGGATGTCAAGCCCGAGCGTCGGCTCATCCAGGACCAGCAATCTCGCATCAATCGCCATCACTAAAGCGAGATGCAGTTGCGCCACCATGCCCTTCGACAATTGCCGGACCTTGCTGGTGTGATTAATAGTGGTTTTTGCCAGAAGGCCTTCCGCCTTCGCGCGATCGAATCGCGGGTGCACTCCGGCCACATACTCAAGCGCCTGCGAAACCCGCATCCAGCGCGGCAGGACCGCAACATCGGCAATGAAGCACACGTCGCGCATCAGCAGGTCGCGCTCGGCCCACGGGTCGCGGCCAAGCACTCTCAACTCTCCTTGATAAGCCGTGAGGCCGAGAATCGCGTTGAGTGCGGTCGTTTTTCCTGCACCGTTGGGCCCGATAACTCCGAGGATGCGGCCCTCTTCCACACGCAAATCGATGCCGTCCAGCGCAACGGTTGCGCCGAACGCCTTGCGGAGACCGCGGGCTTCTATGCATGCCATGGCTTCAGCGTTCCTCCTCTTTTTTAATTTTCGAATTCGACTGACGGCCAGCGCCATTCTCCAGCAATTCTTTCGGCTTCAGCCCGAGCCGCTGAATGGTTGCGTGGACTCTCGGCCATTCTTCCGCAAGAAACTTCTGGCGTTCGCCCTGCAGCAGCAGATTGCGCGCGCCCGCATTGATGAACATGCCCAGACCTCTTCTGCTCTCGACCAGTTGCTCGTCGACGAGTTGTTGATAGCCCTTCAGAACCGTGAGCGGATTGACCCGATACTCGGCCGCGACATTGCGCACGGAGGGCAACGGATCGCCTTCCTTGAGCACGCCGTCGAGTATCATCGCGACCACACGGTCGCGAAGCTGGCGGTAAATCGGCTGACTGTCGTTCCACTCACGGTCCATAAGGTTTCCAGATGGCCTCACCAGAAATACCGCGCACCTTAATTGGTCCGGTGCAGGTCGAAGTGCGCGTGGATCGGCTTATCATTCATCATGAAGGTCCAATCCTCGGTGTGATGGTTGGCGTCGATGATGGTGAACACAGAATGGTGCATGTGCTCCTCCGTGCTCCCGCTGATGTCCTTGAGTTCGAACTCGACCTTCTTGCCGTCGGGCGACATCGTGCCGGTCATGCGCGGCCGGTTCCCCGCGTCGCAATAGTGAACCAGAGTGAGTTGCTCTCCGTCCAGGTAAAGCATCGTGACGGGATGGTCGTATTTACTCGCATCCAACGGCGTTCCTGCTTCCTGGAACTCATGCACAAGGACGTGTCCCCGCGAGGTCACGCGCATGGTAGCGTGCATCTTGCCGCCTGACATCTCCGGCACCTCGGGGACGGTGACGATGCCTTCCCACTCTCCCGCCAGGTTTTTCATGGTTGCGAACGACTTCTGTGCCTCGGACGGCAGAGGAGCCACGGAGGATTTTTGCGCGTCAGACTGGGCAAAAGCCACGGTGGAGACCGCCACTAGAACAACAAACAGCATAAAACGAAGGGATTTCATGTTTTATTCTCCTGCGTATTCGGTTACGCGATTAAGCTCTAAGATTGGACTGCATCCAACACTGTTGTAGTTAACTACAACACTATATAACATGTCAAGTTTTTTCTCAGCTTCCGTGACCCTTCGCCGACATTAATTGCAGGTGGTAGGCCTACCCGCGGTACGACATTGGAACCATCACTTGCACAGCGGCGCTCGCTTCGTTTCCGTATACCCAGTTGAATCCATGAAGGCCCTGAAACATTTCTATCGGGACCTCGCCGGAAACCTGTGGGGGATTTATGGGTTTTCGAGACCGGTTTCAAGCTTTCAGGGATTGGTTTGAAGATGTTTATATGGGACTGAATCAGGCTCCTATTGTCGTCATGATTGAGAATTACCGGTCTGCTCTGGTTTGGAAGCTCTTCATGTCGAATGCTGAAATCAAACCAGCTCTGGATCGAATCGGCTTCCAACCTGATTTTGGAGAGTAAAGCTTCCACCAATAAATGAGGCACAGGCGTTTGCGAGAGAAATGCACCATCTGTCATGCCGATCTGCGACCAGGGTTACGCCTAGCCGAAGCGCCGGATAAACGCGTGTGACGCTTGGAACCGTAGAAACCAATCACGTACAAAATTTTGCCCTTTGGTGGAATAAATCACCTGCCGATGCGAGTAGTGGGGCACGTTGGCAAACCATTCCATAGCCCTCCGCGGCTCATAGCCCGTCCTCAACTTAAGTGGGGCCGAAAGGTGATGAGTTCAGAGTCATTCGACGTTCAGCTTCGAGGCATCGAAATCGCCCGTCGATTGCGGCGTTTCAGCGATGTGCAACTTTGTGCATAGAAAGTAAAGTTTCCTGTTGAAAGCGATTTGACTTGACGGAGTCACGGCTGCGATGGCTTACTACTAGCCCTACCCAGCACGAGGGCTGAAAGAACAGTCCGAACTTCCACGAAGCACCACGGAATTAAGGAGAATCCAGCATGAAGTCACCCAGGTTTAGACGCTTTCTGGCCGGCGCTTTCGCCACAAGTCTGCTCGCTTCGTCATTTGGATCGGCTCAGATGTCGGTGGATAAAGTTGTCGCCCTCGATAGAACCCTGCAACACGTCAGGGCCGCCTACAACAAGCTAGACTCCAGGCATCAAAAAATGCTGGACGGCTACGCCAACATTGTTCACCTGGCAGATGTCTGGCACACGTATGGGATGCGCTTAACCGACCCGTCTTTTGTGGCCCGCGCCAAGATGGGAGCGCAGTTAACAAGCGCGCCTCCTCCAGTTGGAAGTCTTATCCGTGCCTCAAATCCAGCTACGGATGTCGCCTATTCCTCATTTGCCGGTTTTACCCAGAGCGAAACGTCAACGGCGCGTTGCGGCAACAACGTAGTGGTGGGCTTTAATGACTCGGGCAGCGTGTTTGAAACTCCTTATTTCTACACCGGTACAGGTGGCCAGGCCTTCAGCGGAGCGGCCTACTCCACCAATGGTGGAGCTTCTTTTACCGATGTGGGACCAATCAATCCTGGTCCGGGTAACGGAAATTTCCTCGGCGGTGACCCCGGAGTCAACTGCTCTGACGCCAACACTTTTTATTATTCACAGATATTCGACTACACGGACAGCAGCTTCAATTTCTTCGGGGCGGTTTCTGTGAACAAGTCCACCGATGGTGGAAAGACTTGGGGCGATCCGATTCCTGCCATCTCGAAGGACGGTTCACATCTTCTCGACAAGCCCTGGTCCACCATCGACCCCTCGAACAAGAGCCGGATGTTTGTCTCTTACACCGACTTTGACTTTTCGCAGACCAATAGCTGCGGAACCAACTATCCGATACGCATCGCCATCGAGTTCGTGGAGTCCGACGACGGCGGAGCGACTTGGTCTGCTAACCCCACCGTGGCCATCGAGGTTTGCGGCAACGCTGCCGTTCAAGGATCACAGATGGCTGTCGATTCTCACGGCACCATGTATATTTCCTGGGTCAACTTGGGCAGCAACTTCCCGTTTGGTCCGAGGTCAATCCAAATCTCCAGCCTCAAGTCTGGAACGTTGTCCGCGCCAGTAACGGTCGAAGCCAACGTTCAGCCGGGCGGAGACTTGCGCGAGTCTACGGATGGTGGGAATACCTGGGGTTTTGCTCCTCGCAAGGTGAACAGCGACATCCAGTCGAGGCTGGGCAGTGGTCATGACCACTATCAATCTGCCATAGCCGTCGACAGTCGTGGATTCGTGGGCGTGTGCTGGTACGACCGCCGCCATGACGCCGAAAACTTTGCCATCAAGCGGCACTGCGGAGAATCCACTGACGGCGGATTTAGCTTTTCCGATGCCGACATCGGGATGCCGGGATTCGCTCCGACCCACGGCAACGATGTGTTCATCAACTCCATCTACATGGGCGACTACGACCAGTTGACAAGCGATTTCACCAACGCCAACTCGGGCTTCGTCGGCGCCTTCGAGAATCAAACCAACCGCGGCAATCCGGATGTTTTTGTTCACAAGATGAATTAGAAATCTCGGATCGTCACTTCCATTTACCTTCGGGGCGGCTGCGGCCGCCCTTTTTTTCTTGGAAAGTCATTTTTTGTAAACGTTACGAAAAACGAACTAGAGGTGTGTAGCTTGTCGACAGTGTCAGAAACGAGCACCTGCTAAAGCCCCGCTCCGGGCAGAAAACCGATTGCATAAGTCCTGTCGTTGTCGGTAGTTATGAACCAAGGGCGCCGATAACCAACGCAATACCTGCTCTCAAGGTCGATGCTTTATCGCGCCGGTTCTGCCGTAGTCTCAACATAGCAATGGAACTGTATATGGTTTCAATAAGTAGCGGACGTTACGAAAAACGAACTAGAGGTGTGTAGCTTGTCGACAGTGTCAGAACATCAACCACTTGTGCGGTCCCGGACAGTTGTTTCCCGGGTAGTTGGTGGCGAGACTCTGATCGTGCCCATCCGTGGCAAAGTCGGAGATCTGGCGTCCATATACAGCTTCAACGAAACCGGATCCCTGGTTTGGAGATTGTTGGAGACGCAGAGGACACTCGCAGAGTTGGTTGTTGCCGTCGCGCAGGAATACAACGTGGAGCGTCCGCGGGCCGAGCAAGATGTGAAGCAGTTTGTTGAGGACATGCTTTTGGTTGGTCTGGTCGAGGTCCCAAATTCTGTGATTGTGGCGGGGACTGAAGGGCCAGTGGGGCGGGAAGGACTGGCGGCAGCGGGCGTGTAAGATCGCGTCCGCTGTTGGCAGAAGCTGTTGGCAGAGAGAGTCGAGCGGCCAAGAATCGAGGCGCATGGACCAGTTAACCTACGGAGCCTTCAGCGCAGATCTACACCAGCGCCAAGCCGGCCAGCGGGCGCCGATGCAAGTTTCCATTGAAGTGACGCGGCGATGTCCGCTGGAATGCCAGCACTGCTATAACAACCTGCCCATGGGGGATCAGGATGCTCGCAGCCGCGAGATGAGCACCGAAGAGCATTTGCGTCTATTGGACGAGTTGGTCGAGATGGGCTGCTTCTGGCTTCTCTATACCGGAGGAGAAATTTTCGCTCGCAAGGATTTCTTGGAGATTTACACCTACGCCAAGACGAAGGGATTTCTGATTACCCTCTTCACCAACGGCACGCTCATCACGGAAAAGATTGCAGACTATCTGGTGGAGTGGCCGCCATTTGCTATTGAGATTACCTTGTACGGGCGAACTAAAGAAACTTATGAGGCGCTGACCGCCGTCCCCGGTTCTTATGACCGATGCTTGCGCGGGATCAAGTTGTTGAAGGAAAGAGGATTGCCGCTTGAATTGAAGACCGTGGCCACCAGCATCAACAAACACGAAATCTCCGCCATGCGGCATTTTGCGGAAGAAGAACTGGGAGTTGAATTCAAGTGCGACGGCCAGGTCAACCCGCGCATTGATTGCTCCCAAAGTCCGCTGGCAGTGCGGCTTACGGCGGAGGAAGTTGTGGCGCTGGATCTGTCCGCGCCGAACGGCGCGAGCGAGTATCGCCGCCTGGCCAAGCGCGATTTGGAGAATCCACCCAGTTTGAAGCAAATTGACACCGTGTATTTCTGTGGTGGCGGGATGAACTCATTTGCTATCAATGCTTATGGAGAGATGGGCATTTGCGTGATTTCGCAGCAGGAGACATTCGACATCCGGCAGGCCGGTCTCAAGCCAACGTGGGAACATTCTCTGCGCGAGGTGCGCACGCGGAAACGCACACGCATGACGAAATGCGTCGAATGCCGGATTCAGTCGCTCTGCGGCATGTGTCCCGCGAATGGGGAAATGGAAAACGGCGACCGTGAGAGTCCGGTGGCATTTCTATGTAATGTCGCGCACCTGCGCGCAGCGACGATCGGGGTCGACGTTCCCGCGCATGGCAAGTGTGAGTTCTGCGCCGGCGGAAGTGAGCACGAGGGATTGCTGGAATCGGCGCGCCGCATCGCGAGCAAGGAGATCGATGTGGAAAGCTGGGTGGGGCCTCAGCAGATTCTGCCAATTCTGAACAATTCGAGCGTAGCAGCGGGTGCCTGTGGAAGCTGTAGGAGCCACTGACAGCATCGCAGACGGAGGCTAAATGAGTCACGATATAACTCATACCGACGGCAAGAAGCCGTATGAGGCACCGCAATTGACGACCATCAGCTTGCGTCCCGACGAGGCCGTTCTGTCGCATTGCAAGACTTCAACCTCGGGAAGCTTCACGCTGGGCAATTGCCACGCGTTCGGCCTCTGCAAAACCCAGGGTTCCTGAAGCAGAGCAGGCGGGCAAAAGGATGGCTAAGGGGACTCACGACGTGCTGGCTTTGCAGGAATTCGCGGGGGAACCGGAAACCACTTACCGCAGTAGTTTCTGTATTGGGGGTGTGTCGGTTGAGCTTATAGGATCCCGCCATGAGGACGTTGCTTTTGCTTCTCCCCTCGGCCGGTTTCGGGTGGAGACGGGTGCTCCCGACATCAGGATTGAAGTCGAATGGCAGCCTAGCTGGTCCACGCCAGTAGCGCGTCAACTTTTCGATTCGGGGTGTACTTGGCAACTGTATGCATGTCCATTGGGATTCCGGTTCGACTTTTATGTTCCAGCCCTCGGGAGACTACCCTACAAGAGGCTGCTGATAGACAGCTGCTTTTCCCGGGCATTACTGCAGATGAATGAAAAGGCTTTTGCAGGCGCGACCCGTGCACTAGCCCCTCTGGAATATCCGCTGGATGAGTTGCTGATCATGCACCGGCTCACGCAAGAGAAGGCGATTGAGCTGCACGGAGTTGGCATCGTGGGGCCCGACTGCGGCAGCAACCTGTTCGTCGGCCATTCCGGAGCGGGCAAGAGTACGACAGCGCGTCTGTGGAGCTCGCTCCGCGATGTAGAAATCCTGAGCGACGACCGCATCATTGTTCGTGAAGCTAGGGTTCGTGAAGACGAGGTACGTGAGGATGCGAACCGAATCTTCATGTACGGGACGCCTTGGCACGGGGAGGCGGCTTTCGCTTTGCCGGGGCGCGCTCCCCTGCAACGAATCTTCATTCTGGAGCATGGGAACGGCAACGTGCTCACGCGGCTGACCAGGAGCCAGGCGGTCGCAGAACTTTTTGCGCGCAGCTTTGTGCCATTTCATCGCCATGAGTACGTTGACTCCGCGTTGACCTTTCTGGAGCGAGTCGCGGATTCGGTTCCTTGCTATCACTACGCCTTCGAGCCGGACCAGCGTGCCGTCGAAAGAATTCTAAACTTCCATGATTAGCGGCTCTCACTCGGAGCTGTTCGAAGACTTGAGCCGGGAACTGATGCGGGACGGATTGTCCGTGCGGTTTCAGGCGCGCGGGGCCAGCATGTCCCCGTGCATCCGCGACGGCGAGATTGTCCATGTTGCTCCCGTAATCGTGAGCAAATTACGAAAGGGCGATATTGTCTTAATTAAATCTAATCACGGCTTTCGGATCCACAGGCTTGTGTTATCCGACCATGAGAAGGATTTCTTTATCACCAGAGGCGACTGTGGACAGCAAGACGATCCTGCGGTTCGAGGAGACGAAATCCTCGGTATCGCGGAAGCCAAAGAGGTGCAGGTGGGACGGAGAGTCGTGCGCGCCAAGCTGAGAGGAGCTGGTGGCCACATGGTGCAGTGCGCGGCACGGGGGCAGGTAATCCTCAAGAGGCTCTGGAGCGCGTGGCGTCAGCGGCGATTTCGTCCAAAGAATCACGCCGGCTGAAATCAGTTCCGCGTTTTGACGCTGCGCTCCTCAATAGCTGTTAGACCCGCGCCGGAGTACGCAATGGGGTATCCAAGGTCAAAGTCTGACGCAGCGGCTCTTTCAGCGAGCGCATAACCTTTTCAAATCCGGCGAAGTCCAGGGATTGAGGCCCATCTGAAAGGGCGCGCTCGGGACAAGGATGGACCTCGATAACAAGTCCGTCCGCACCCACGGCAACGGCCGCACGGGAAACTGCCGCAATCAGGCTCTGCTTCCCGGTGCCATGAGAGGGATCGGCGATGACTGGCAAGTGCGAGAGATCCCGGGCCAACGCCACTGCCGCCAGGTCGATTGTATTGCGCATTTCGGTTTCGAAGGTTTTAATGCCCCGCTCACACAGCACAACTTGCTCATTGCCGCCTGACAGAAGATACTCCGCAGCCAGAAGCCATTCCTTGACGGTGGCCGAAGGCCCGCGCTTCAACATGATGGGTTTATTCACCGTTGCCAGCCGGCGAAGCAAAGCAAAATTCTGCATATTACGGGCGCCGATTTGAAGCATGTCGACGTGCTCACAGATGATGTCTACGTCCTCGGTGCTCATCACCTCAGTGACCACGGGCAGGCCAGTCTCTTCGTGTGCTTCCCGCAAGATCTTGAGCGCTTCCAGCCCGAGGCCCTGAAAATCATACGGTGAGGTGCGAGGCTTGTAGGCGCCACCGCGCAACATGGCTGCTCCGGCTCGCTTCACCGCTCGCGCGGTGTCCATTAGTTGTTCACGCGACTCGACTGAGCACGGCCCCGCAATGACGACAACTTCGGGGCCTCCAAATGCCACACCGTTCACCTTTACGATGGTTCGCTCGGGCCGGACTTGGCGGCTCACCAGTTTGAAGGGTTGAGCGATGGCGACCACATTGTCGACTCCGGGCGCTACCTGCAGCGCCTCGATCTCGTGGCGCCGCCCGCTTCCAACGGCCGCCACAATAGTGCGCTCGGTGCCACGCGTGATGTGAGGCTGGTAGCCTGCCTCGCGGATGCGCTCAATCACGTGCTCGATTTCTTGCTGAGTTGCCTTCTCCGACATGTTGACAATCATGGCTAGCGCTCCCTTAGATGTTTCCCTGAAAAAACAAAAGCCGCGATTCTTCATCGCGGCTCCCGGCTGAAACTTGATTAAAACTAGGTGACCTTCTGATTCGATCTCCCCTCAAGCTTCACCGCAGCCGCTACTCCTGGAAACCAGTAGTAGGGGCGAGCCGCGGTTCGGGAAGTAAATCGAGTCATAAAGTTCAGCCCATCAATTCACAATGACGAAGTGCGCCTGGAAAAAATCGCGGCGCGTGGGATGCGAGACTACTGAATCGAACTCGCCGTGCTAGAGAACACGTTGTTCGCATTCGATCCGATCAGCCGAATCGTTCCCACGACCAGAACCAGAATAACGGCAAGCATCACTGCATATTCGGCGATGTCTTGCCCTTCATCCCTACACCAAAGTTCTCGAATTAATTTGGACATTTGCTCTCCTCCAGGCCGCAGTCGTTCCTGCGAGAGGAAGAACCGCTTTTAAGTGCACCCATAATGCACGCGGCGCAAGCCCCTTGTCAAATGCGCGATTTGGCGATTTCCACAGGAAAATCACGGCGTCTAAAACTTCTCCGTAGTGCGTTGTGCACGTGTCGGGCCGGATTCAGCCGGAGCTATAAGAGCTTGGGCGGACTGCTGCGTGTATTGCAGAATACGATTGGGAAGGACGCCCAAATACAACGTTGTCACCACACTGATGACAAGGGCTAATCCTAGCCCAAACGGAATGGGTGTGACCGGAACTTCTCTTCGCGACTCGCGCATGTACATCACGACTACGATCCGCAGATAGTAGTAAGCACCCACCGCGCTGTTAATGACGCCGATCAACGTCAGCCAGACCAAGTTTGCTTTCAACGCCGCACTGAAGACGTAGAACTTGGCAAAGAAGCCGCCCGTCATCGGAATGCCGATCAGCGAGAGCAGAAAAATCGTCAGGGTTGCTGCCAGCAACGGGGAACTGCGCCCCAAGCCTTCATAGTCTTCTAGAGTGACGTAACGTTCGCCCGTGTTCGCGAAATGGCTGACCACTGCGAATGCTCCTACGTTCATAGCCGCATAAGCCGCGGTATAAAACATAGCGGCAGATGTGCCAAGATCCGGAGCCGCTGCAAATGCCATCAAAAGATATCCGGCATGCGCGATCGACGAGTACGCAAGCAGGCGCTTTACGTTGTTCTGGACCAGTGCGCCAATGTTGCCCAGAGTCATGGACAATGCGGCCGCTACCCAAATCAGCCACTGACGTCCAGGGGCATTGATCACGAACACGATCCGCAACAGTACGGCGAACGCCGCCGCCTTGGGCGCGGTGGACATGAAGCCTACGATTGGTGCGGGGGCTCCTTCATAAACGTCTGGCGTCCATATGTGGAATGGTGCAGCAGCTACTTTGAATCCGAGGCCGACGAACATCAAGGCCAGCGCCACATAAACCAGCAACTCGACCGGCGCGGCTAATAATGTTCGGCTGATATCGTCAATATTGGTCGAACCTGTAGCGCCAAATATGAGTGCCACGCCATAAAGGAAAAAGGCCGTAGCAAACGATCCCAGGAGGAAATACTTCAGCGACGACTCCGCACTGGAGGCATCATGACGCCGGAACCCCGCGAGAATATACGTGGATATGGAAGAGATTTCGAGCGCGATAAAGATCAGCACCAGTTCGACCGCTGAAGACATTAATGCCATGCCCACTACGCCGAAGAGGATGAGTGCGTAGTATTCGCCCGCGCGGATCTGTTGCACCGCCATGTATTCATACGATGTGAGGATGACGACCGCAGCGATTGCGATCACCAGAAAGTGAAAGAAGACGCTAAAGCTGTCAACCCGAATCATGTTCGAAAAAGCCAAGCCCGGAGACTGCGACATATACCAGGTCGCTGCAATTCCAAAGAGCGCGCCAGCAAGAGCGATCAGGCCCAAAAATCTCTGGCTGGTTCTCTCATCCACGATCGGATCGAGCAGCATCACGACAATGCCGAACGCAGATAGCACTAACTCGGGCAGAATGCGGATGTAGTCCACGCTCTGCGGAATTGTCTGCAGCAGAGCGGGAGTGAAACGTATGGCTTCGAACACAGTCACTGGCCGACCACCTTACTCGCCACTTGCGAAAACGGCGTAAGCGCAGCCTGCACGGCAGGATCAATTGCGCCCAGCCACAGGATAGGCGCCACCCCCATAACCAGGGCGGCAAGAGCGCAAGGCCAGACCGCGGCTCTTTCAAAGCCGGAAAGATCGTGCAGCGAATTGTTCACCGGATGCGTGACTTTCCCGAAGAATACGCGCTGATACATCCACAACAAATAACCGGCACTCCAGATCACCCCGGTAGCCGCGAGAATTCCATAGATCGGTCTGGCCTGGAATGCGCCGGTCAACACCAGAAACTCGCCGATGAATCCATTCAGCAACGGCAGACCGACGGACGCGAGCACGATAAACAGATAGGAAGCAGCGTAGACCGGCATCGGCGATGCCAGCCCCCCGAACTCGCTGATCTCGTACGTGTGCCGCCGTTCATGCAGAATGCCTGCCAGCATGAACAGGGCGCCCGTAGAAACTCCATGGGCCAGCATCACGAACATCGCGCCATTCAGCCCCGCCTGCGTGAAGCTGAAAATGCCCAGCACCACGAATCCCAGGTGGCTGACCGAGGAATAGGCAATCAGCTTCTTCATGTTGGGCTGGACCAAAGCCACCAGCGCACCGTAAATAATTCCGATAAGCGCCAGCGTCATAATCCAGGGCGCATTGCGCCGCGATTGCTCGGGAAAAAGGCCCAGGTTGAAGCGCAGCATGCCGTAGGTTCCCATCTTGAGCAGCACTCCGGCCAGAAGGACAGATCCAGCCGTGGGCGCCTCGACGTGCGCATCGGGAAGCCATGTATGAAATGGGAACAGCGGGACTTTCACGGCAAACGCCAGAAAGAATCCGAGAAAGAGCCATTGCGCTGCGGCCGCAAAGTTCGGCAACGCGCCGCGCGCGATCTGATCACGGATTATGACAAAGTCGAAGCTACCGGTCTGAGCGTATAGCCAAAGGATTGCCGCCAGCATGAACACCGAGGCGATCATGGTGTACATGAAGAACTTTACAGCGGCATAGACTTTTCGTTCGTGACCGAAGATTCCGATCAGCAGCGCCATCGGAATTAGCGTGGCTTCCCAGAAGAAATAGAAGAGGAACAAGTCAAGGGAAGTAAATACTCCGATGAGCGCAGTTTCCAGTATCAGCAGAATGATGAAGAATTCCTTCACGCGCTCATGGACCGACTTCCATGAGATGAGCACGCATAGCGGCGTGAGAAACGTGGTCAGAACCACCAGCCAGACGGAAATGCCGTCGATTCCCATGTGATAGTGGATGTTCGGGCTGGTAATCCACGGCTTGTCGACCTCGTACTGGAAGCCCGGGAGCGAGCGGTGGAAATAAACGGGCAGGTGCAATGACAGCACAAACGTCAAAAGCGAAGAGACCAGCGCAAAGATTCGGATGTCGCGATCGCGGCGTGGCAGCAGCATCAGGAGAAGCCCGCCGGCCAGCGGAGCAAATGTCACCAGGCTTAGGATGCAGGAGCTGAGGTTGTCAGTGCTCATCGCGCTCCCGTCCAAACCCAGATCATGTAAGCAATCACCGCCGCCGACCCGGCCGCAATCCATCCTGCGTAAGAGCGCAGGTTGCCGGATTGCATGTGGCGGACTTCGTCGGAGAGGTGGCGAGCGCCGTCGGCGACGTCATTGACAGTGTCGTCGATAACTCTGCGATCGACGCCCTGCCACAAAATACGGGTTGAGCCATCAATCAGAGGTTTGACGAACACTGCGGCGTAGAGTTCATCGATCCAATACTTATGGACGACGGCCTGGTAGAAGCTGTTAAGTGAATCTGCAATCTTCTGCGGAAGCTCCTTGCGCTTGTTGTAAAGAAGATAAGCCAAGTACCACCCCAAAAGCGCCACAGAGACCGAGATGCCCATCAGCACGTATTCGGTGTTGCGGCTAGCCCCCTCCACCGCGCCTTCAGCGACTTCCGCGGCGCCGAAGACCGGGGCGAGAAAATGCTCGAAGCGGTTTCCAATTCCAACCAACCCGCCAACCAGCGAAAGAGCCGCAAGAATCATGAGCGGGACCAGCATCACCATCGGACTCTCGTGGGGCTCGCCGCGTCCGGCCTCAGCGTGCCCATGAGAGCCGTGTCCGTGCGCATCGACCTGGGCGCCGTGGTAATCGCCGAAGAATGTCATGTACAGCAGCCGAAACATATAGAACGATGTAATGAACGCCGTGATCACCCCGATCAGCCAGAAAACCCAGCTTCCATGGGGGCTAGAATATGTCTGCCACAGAATTTCGTCTTTGCTCCAGAAGCCCGCCAGTGGCGGAATCCCGGCGATTGCCAGCGTGGCAATGCCCATGGTGGCAAACGTCACAGGAATATACGACTTCAATCCGCCCATTTTCCGCATATCCTGCTCGCCGCCAACGGCGTGGATTACGGATCCCGCAGCCAGGAACAAGAGGCCTTTGAAAAATGCATGAGTCATCAAATGAAATATTCCCGCCGAGAATGCTCCAACGCCGCAGGCCATGAACATGTATCCGAGTTGCGAGACGGTGGAGTAGGCGAGAACTTTCTTGATATCCGTCTGCGCGATTCCGATGGTCGCAGCGAAGAATGCAGTGAGCGTGCCGATGATGGCGACGAACGTCAGTGCACCAGGAGCGCGCTCAAAAATAATGTGCGAACGTGACACCATGTAAACGCCCGCAGTGACCATTGTGGCGGCGTGAATCAGCGCCGACACAGGGGTCGGCCCTTCCATTGCGTCGGGCAACCAAATATATAAGGGTATCTGTGCCGATTTGCCGCAAGCGCCGATCATGAGCAGGATGCCGATCGCTGTAAGTAGCCCGGCGCCAGTCGTCTCTGCAGACAGCGGCCTTACCGCGTTAAACACCTGCGTGAAATTCAGAGATCCGAAATGCTTGATCAGAAGAAACAACGCAATCAGAAATCCGAAGTCGCCGATGCGGTTGACGATGAAGGCTTTCTTTCCCGCGGACGCCGCTGAATCCTTCGTGAACCAGAAACCGATCAGCAGATAAGATGCCAGGCCCACGCCTTCCCATCCGATAAACATCAGCAGATAGTTGTTGGCCAGCACCAGCGTCAGCATGAAAAACATGAACAGATTCAGGTAGGCGAAGAAGCGGTAGTAGCTGGGGTCGTCCCACATGTACCCGACGGAATAGATGTGGATGAGAAACCCGACACCGGTAACCACCAACAACATCA
>WNFG01000730.1_pt1 | contig 27717 bp, 26 predicted proteins | sample 5400431 | NCBI WGS metagenome assembly WNFG01 (sample SAMN13153346, study PRJNA577476) | soil metagenome | isolation source: 120 cm saprolite under Douglas fir tree site 2 hole 3 replicate 2 | place: USA:California | collected 2015-04-18 | reverse complement strand
CGAAGTGATCGAGCGCGCCAAATCGGTTCCCGGCGTCGTCCGTGCTTCGGTGTCCTCGAACGGCGTGTTCGGGGGCGGCTTCGCGGGTACCGTCTTTCGCGAAGGCGAGCAGACCGACCCCAACAATCGCGGTACTCTCGTCAATTTTGACGACGTGACGCCCGGCCACTTCGAGACCATGCGCATTCCGCTGTTGAGCGGCCGCGACTTCACGGACTTTGACCGCGAAAACACCACCCCCGTGGTGGTCATCAACGAGGCCATGGCCAAGATGGTGTGGCCGGGCCAAGAGGCGCTAGGAAAGCGCTTTTCCATTGTGACGGAGCCAAAGTTGCTCCAGGTTGTCGGCGTTGTGGGAACCGCGGTCATTGGTCAGATCGGGGAAGACCCTCAACCCATCGCGTACGTCCGGGCCGTGCGCACGCAGGTCCAGCAGATTGACAAAAATCTGGCGTTCACCAACGGCCAGACCGTGCAACAAATTCTGGGGCAAGGGCTGTGGGCCGCGCGCATGGGCGCGGCCTTGCTCGGCTTGTTCGGCGCGCTCGCACTTATCCTCGCGTCGATTGGAATTTATGGCGTGCTGGCGTATTCGGTGGCACAGCGAACGAGCGAAATCGGGCTACGCATGGCGTTGGGCGCGCAACCGCGCCAAGTGGTGGGGCTGGTGCTTAAACAGGGCATGCTCCTGTCGGGTGTTGGCACGATTGTGGGGATATCGGTGGCGTTGCCAGTTGCACGCCTGGCGTCGGGCCTGCTGTACGGCGTGAGCGCTACCGACCCGCTGACTTACGCTGCGATCACTCTGTTGCTGATGAGCGTTGCGCTGCTGGCTTGCTATCTTCCTGCGCGCCGCGCCACACGCATCGATCCCCTGGTGGCATTGCGTGCGGAGTAGCTGCGTTCCAGATTGAAGGCCGCGCTTCCAGGAGCCTGAACTCTCAAGTACAAGGTACTCGTCTCTTTCAACTTCCTGCCGCCAACGGTATAGTGCCTCCGCGTATCCAGGAGGCCTTCAAATGGAACTGTGGTCACGACGTAAATTCTTTCTGACTTCGCTTGCCAGCAGCGCCCTCGCTAGCGCGGGCAAGCTGTTTGGCAGCACGCCGTCCAATGGAACCGGAGAGCTGTCGCTCGCGAGTCTTGCCGCCGCCGCGCAGGGCAAGCGCCCGTTGATTATTTCGAGTGCGAACGGATTGCACGCCCTCGATAAGGGCATGGACATTCTCAAAAAGGGCGGCGACACGCTCGATGCGGTGGTTGCGGCGGTCACTATTGTCGAAGACGATCCCAATGACGATTCGGTGGGCTACGGTGGACTGCCGAATGAAGAAGGCGAAGTCGAGCTGGACGCGAGCGTGATGCACGGGCCGACGCACCGTGCCGGCTCGGTGGCTTCCGTGCGGCGCATCAAGAATGTGTCGCGACTGGCGAAGACAGTGATGGAAAAGACGAATCACGTCATGATCGTCGGAGACGGCGCGCGGCGCTTTGCAGTGGCTGAAGGGTTTGAGGAGATGAATCTCCTCACGGAGCACTCGCGAAAGATCTGGCTGGCGTGGAAGGCCAAATCTTCCTTCAATTGGCGCCCAGGAATCGATTCCCCGGAATGGAAAGAACACCTCTCCGCAATTTTCGATCACGACGAAGAAAAGATCGCGTATGCCGAGCACGTCATCGCGCATCCGCGAACCGGGACGATTCCGTGCATGGCCGTGGACGCTAAAGGCGATATTTCCGCGACGACGACGACTTCCGGACTGTCGTGGAAAATTCCCGGCCGCGTGGGTGATTCACCGATTATCGGGGCGGGCTGCTGCGTGGACAACGAAGTCGGGGCGGCAGGCTCCACCGGCAAGGGCGAAGAAAATATCAAGATTTCCGGCGGCCATACCATCATCGAGATGATGCGACAGGGGAAGACGCCGACGGAAGCGTGCCTGGAAGCGCTGGGGCGCATCGCGCGGCACTACAAGAATGACAAGAACAAACTCGGGACGTTTCACATTTATTTCTACGCGCTCAACAAGGACGGCGTGCATGGCGCCGCTTCGCTTTGGCGCAACGGCTATGAGCCAAACAAGCGCGCACATTATGCGGTGCACGATGGGTCCGAGTCGCGTCTTGTTGAATGCAAGGCCTACTTCGACGAGGTCAACGGGGATCAGTAAAATGGAGATATGGATCAAGCAAATATTCTGATTATCGGCGGTGGCGTGGTCGGCTGCGCGATTGCGCGCGCGGTTTCCGAGCGCTGGCAGGATGTTTTCCTCGTCGAGCAATTTCCGAAGCTGGGCATGGCCACCAGCACGCGGAACAGCGGGGTGAATCATTCGGGGATCTACTATCTGAAAAACTCGCTGAAGGCGCGACATTGCGTGGAAGGAAATCGCCTCACGTACGATTTCTGCAAGAAGCACAGCGTGCCGTTCCGTCACACAGGGAAACTCGTGGTGGCGGCGAACGCGCATGAGGAAGAAGAACTTGTTGCGCTGAAGAAACGCGGCGAGGATAACGGCGTTGAGGGCTTGCGGATTATCAGTCCCGCCGAGATTCGCGCACGCGAGCCGTTTATCAAAGGCGTTGCGGCGCTCGATGTGCCGTCGACGGGAATTGTCTCTGCGGAAGAACTCGTGCACGCCTACGCGCGAGTGGCAACCAATCAGGGGGCGAACATTGTTACGCGCGCGCAGGTTGTTTCGTTGGAGCCTTCGCGGGACACCATTCGAGTGGGACTGCGGATTGGGGATGAAGAAGATTCGCAACGCGAAACGATCGCAGCGAAATGCGTGATCAATGCGGCGGGACTTTTTGCCGATGAAGTTGCGGCGATGCTCGGAAATCAATCCTGGCGTATTTATCCGGTGCGCGGAGAATATTGTGAAATCCGTGGGCCGCAATCCTTGCTGATCAAGAATCTTGTTTATCCGTTGCCGCACAGTGATGGGCTTAGCCTCGGGGTTCATTTCACGAAGACGCTCTGGGGGACGGTTCTTGTCGGGCCGACGGCAACGTACGTGGAGGGAAAAGACAATTACGAAAAAAATCGCCTTCCGATTTCCGCGTTCGCAGAGAACGCAAAAGCGCTGCTGCCGGAGATCGAGGAACGCGATCTGCAGCTTGGATACTCCGGGCTACGCCCAAAGCTCGTGCCGCCGGGCGGCAAAGGCATCGCGGACTTTGTGATCACTCGCGATTCGAATGTGCCGCAAGCGATTCACCTGGTGGGGATCGAGTCGCCGGGACTTACCGCGGCTCCTGCGATCGCCGACCATGTTTCGAACCTTGTCGCGGAAATACTTGGGTAGGGTTTATTCGACTGCGATACGTACGAATTTCTTTTTCCCCGCACGCAAGAGAAACTCCGCAGGTTTACTCAAGTCGATGTCCTTGCGCGGGTCATCGATGCGGGCGCCGTCGATTTCGACCCCCCCCTGCTTGATCAATCGCTCCGCTTCGCTCTTGGAGGAGATCAGTTTTAGGTCAACGAGAAGCGCCGTCAGCTTTCTTGCTGGTCCTCTCGGCAATTTCTCCACTTTTGCTTCCTCGGGAGCTTGGCGGTCGCGGAACACGCGTTGGAAATTTTCGGCGGCTTTGCGTCCCGCGTGCTCGCCGTGAAAGCTAGAAATAACTTCCTGCGCGAGTTGCATTTTCGCGTCCATGGGATGCAACGTGCCGCTGGCGATTTCCTCTTTTATTGCGGCGATTTCATGTGGCGTGCGGTCGGTCAGGAGTTCGTAGTAGGGCTCCATCAGTTCGTCGGGAATGGACATCATCTTGCCGAACATTTCCTGCGAAGATTCGGTGATGCCGACGTAGTTGCCAAGGCTCTTGGACATTTTGCGCTGGCCGTCGAGGCCGACGAGAATCGGCATGGTCAGTGCGACTTCCGAGGGCACGCCGTACTCGCGCTGGATGTCGCGGTGGACCAGCAGATTGAACTTCTGTTCGGTCGCGCCAATCTCGACATCGGACTGGAGCGCCACGGCGTCGTAGGCGGTCAAGAGCGGATAGAGCAGCTCGTGAACGGAGATGGGCTGGTTGTTGGCAAGGCGCGAGCGAAAATCTTCGCGTTCGAGCATGCGCGCCAGGCGGTAGTGGCCGCAGAGGCGTACTACGTCGTAGCTGGAGAGCTTTTCGAGCCATTCGCTGTTGTAGCGGACTTCGGTTTTCTTGGGATCAAGAAGTTTGAAGACCTGTGCGAGGTAGGTCTTAGCATTCGCGTCGACCAGCTCGCGGGTCAGCGGGGGGCGGGTTTCGGATTGGCCGGTGGGATCGCCGATCATCGCCGAGAAATCGCCGATGAGGAAAATCGCGGTGTGCCCGAGGTCCTGAAAGTGTTTCAGCTTGCGGAGGACCACGGTGTGCCCCAGATGAATATCTGGGGCCGTGGGGTCCACGCCTAGATAGACGCGAAGCGGCTTTCCGGTCTTCACTGATTGTTCGAGCTTCGCCTTCAAATCCTCCTCGCGGATGATTTCGGCGACGCCTTTTTTAAGGTAGGCGAGCTGTTCTTCGACGGGTTTGAATTTCGTTTGCGCCATGAATTTCTTAATTCGCCCGAAGGACGCGGCGGCCTTCGATTTTGAATTCTGCTTCGAGCACGATTCGAACGGCTTCGGAATAAATTCGATGCTCTTCCTTCAAGATGCGCGCGCTGAGCGATTCCTCCGTGTCCTTATCTTCCACCGGGACGATGGCTTGCAGGACAATGGGGCCGGCATCGAGATTTTCATCCACAAAGTGGACCGTGCAACCGGCAAATTTTACGCCGTATTCAAGCGCCTGGCGCTGCGATTCCAGGCCGGGAAACGACGGCAGCAGCGACGGGTGAATATTCAGAATACGATTTGGAAACACAGCCACAAAATACGGCGACAACAAGCGCATGTATCCGGCAAGGCAAATCAGGTCCACTTTGTGCTCGTTCAGGACGGCGACGACTTGCCGGTCGTAGGCTTCGCGCTCCAGACCTTTCGACGGAATCACGCGCGTTCGAATGCCGCGGGATTCGGCACGCTGGATACCGGGCGCGCCCTCGCGGTTACTGATGACAATGGCGATTTCCGCGTTCGGAATCCGGCCCGCCGCGACACTGTCCGCTAGCGCCTCGAAATTCGAGCCGCGGCCACTTAAGAGCACACCGATGCGCTTCTTCATGAACGAAAAACGTTAGCATAACCGTTCGAATCAGCAAAACGGGCAGCGGGAAGTGCACTGATGTTAAAGGTCAAAAGTTGAAAGTCAAAGGTTGAAGGATACGAGTCGAAAATCATCGCGCTGCTGCTGCAGGAGTAGGAGTCTTGAAATATGCGATGACAAAGAGAAGGCCGAGGAGCAGATCCGTGCCGGCAAAGACCAGGTCCGACCTGTGCACTCGTCCTTGCAAGACGAGGGTAACCACTGCCACGCCGTAACTGACTTTTTCGAGGACGGAAGGAATCATGAGCGGTCGATAGCGCACGGGGGCCGTGGCGATGAAGATAAAAGCGATTTGCTATACCAGAGCGACTCCCACGAATCCATAGAAGAATCCCGGATGCGTGATAGGAGGCGAATCATCGCGCCCGATAAGATCGAACATGAAGTACAGCGGCGTGAGTACCAACAGGCCTCAAATGCCCGCAACCCAAAACACAATCTTCGCGAATTTCATGGCCGCCTCCGATTGCTGGCGACTGATTACAGAATAATTCACTGGTGGGACTGCCCGAGTAAAGGCAATTCAGATTCGGCTTCCCCGATGCCTGAACGCGTGATGCGGCGAACCGTTTTTGGGGGCGTCCACCTTCCGGGGCAATCCCTGCTAGAATGCCGAGTTGGCAAAATCAAGCAAAGGAATCAAAGATCATGAAAAGGCCGCAGGCCCAATATCGCTGGTACTCATTGAGATTCGTTCTCTTTGCGCTGGTCCTTTTTGTGGCAGGCGTATTTCCGGCTGTTGCGCAGCAAGGCGCGCCACGGGATCCAGCAGAGCCTGCGCAGGGCAAGCCGCAGCCGAAGATTTTGGCGCGGCCGGCGGGTGGCATCGCGCGCGCATCGGTGGATGAGAAATCGATGCGGGTGCTGATCGGGAAGCTGGTGTCGTGCGGGACGCGGCTGACACTTTCTTCATGGGAAGACCCGCAGCGGGGCATTGGATGCGGGCGCGACGTGATTGCGGCGCAATTGAAGAAAGTTGCGAAGGATTCGAATGGGAAATTGCAGGTGGTTGTGGATAAATTCGAATCGACTTCGGAGCGAACTTCTTTGAAACCCATTCCGCTGGAAAACGTGTATGCAGTACTTCCAGGCTCCGATCCGAAGATGGCGAAAACGATTTTCATCGTGTCCGGGCATTTTGATTCGCGACCCTCGGATGTGATGGATCCAAAAGCGGATGCGCCCGGCGCGGACGACGATGCTTCGGGCGTGGCGGTGAGTGTAGAGTGCGCGCGGCTGCTGAGCAAGCCCGGCGCAAACGGGCGCGGGACGTATCGCGCCACGATCCTGTTTGCGGCCGTTTCGGGCGAAGAGCAAGGCTTGCTTGGAGCAACGCGGCTGCTCGAATGGACAAAGCAGCAGGGTTACACGGTTGGCGGAATGCTGGACGACGATATTGTGGGCGCTGATCCCGCGCCTGGCACGCCGCATCGGGTGCGGCTCTTTTCGGGGAATGGTGAAATCGACGATGCGGATTCACCTTCGCGGGAGCTGGCGCGTGCGGTTGAGGAAATTGATGGCCGCGCGGCGATTCGCATGATCTTCCGCATCGACCGCTATGGCCGCGGCGGCGATCACTATCCATTTTATAAAGCGGGGCTCCCGGCGGTGCGCTTTACCGAACCGCTGGAAGACTACAATCACCAGCATCAAACGCCGCGCACGGAAAACGGAATCGAATACGGGGATTTCGAAAAGTATCTCAACTTTACATTTATGGGTGACGTGGCGCGCGACAATGCAGAGGCGCTGCGGCAGTTGGCGTTGGCTCCCGCTCCGCCCACCAATGCGAAACTCACGGGCGCAGTGACGCCGGATGCGAAAGTTTCGTGGAGCGCCGAGCAGGATCCAGAGCGCGCCGGTTTTGAAATCCTGTGGAGAGAGACAACCGATCCGCGCTGGACCGTTTACGACTTTGCCGGTTCACCCGGTGAGACGGTTTTGAAAGGTGTTTCCACGGACAATCATTTCTTCGCAGTGCGCGCGGTCGGGAAAAATGGCGCGCGCTCGATTGCAGTGCCCACGGAAATCGAGCGCCGGCCTCCGCCGCAGCCTGCACCGACCAAACAGTGATCCGCGACGCAACGAGAAGGTGCTTATAAAGGAAAACAGCTGGCAGGGTCTACTGCCAGGCGTTCCTGTTTTCTGTGGAATGGATTGGGACTAATTACTGATGGCCACCACCGTGAGATCCGCCTCTACCTTGGGACCCACGGCCACCGTAGTTCCCGCCACCTGCGCCGCGTCCATTACCGCCATGGTTCCAGCCGCCGCCTGAGCCGCGTCCGTCGCCGCCGTCATGGCTGTATCTGTATCCGCCACGTCCGGCTGTTGCCGTGGTTGAAGTCGCCGCGTCCATAGTTGCCGTTGCCGCGGTTGTAGTTTCCGTCGCCGCGTCCATAATTGCCGTTGTTGCGCCCGGAATAGCTGTTCCGGTTGCCGTAGTAGCCGTTGCCACGATCGTAGTAGCCGCCGTTGTCATAGCCCCGATCATACCCACGACCCCGACCATAGTAGCCGTTGCCACGACTGTAGTAGCGGTCGTTGTCAAAGCCTCGACCGTACTCGCGACCGCGGCCATAGTAGCGGTATCCGCCACGGCCGTAGTAGCCGCGGTACCACGGGCCGGCGCCGATAAAGACATCGCCGACAAAGTAGTCAGGACCGTAAAAGCCATACGGGGCGCATTCGTACGGGTAGTAGTCGTAGTATCCGTAGGAACAAATGGGAGCTGCACCGACGTAGTCGTAACCCGAGCCGATTCCAACTTCGATGGAAACTTGAGCCTTTGCGTAACTTGCGCTGAACATGAAAATGCCGAGTAGAGCGAGGTGTCTTAGATATCGCATTTTAGACCTTTCTTCAGATCCGGATGATCTGTCCTACAGCTAACTGGATCTGGAGGCCTCCTGACACCTCAGGTTAGTCTGAAGTGCCGCCTGTAGTTCAAACCCGAAGGCTGGGAAAGAGTTGCAGGCCATTTCCGTCCCCCCGAAGGACCTGATCAGCAGCATTTGTGGGCGGCCCGGGGGCTGGACGCGGTCTACTGCTCGGGCGCGGCAACCGGCTGGGCGAAAGTGAGGAAATGGCCGCCGGGGTCTTGGACGGCGAATTCTTTCATGCCGTAAAAGGCGGTGCGGACGGGCATGACGATTTTCACGTCTTTCATGGAGGCGAGGACGGCGTCAATATTGTCGACCTCCATGTAGAGGTAGGTAGGACCTTTCCTAGCTTCGGCGGACATGGAAGGGGAGGCATCTTTTTCCACGCTCGCATAAGTCTGGTACATCACTTCAGCGGCACCCTTCTGAAAGGCCACAAATCCGAGTTTGTCGCCTTCGGGGACTTCAACGATTTTGGTAAAGCCGAGGCGGCCTACCCAGAAGGGGATGAGAGGCTCGATTTCCTTGACAAGCAGGACCGCGGTGATGCGTTTGACGTTCATGATGAAGATTCTCCTTGACAGTCGCAGTAGTCTTAATTAGACTAGCCAAGGATAGAAAATGCAAACAGGCAAGTCAAGGAGATTTTTATGGCCAGAGCTGCCCGTCAACTCGCCGATCTGATTTCGATTGGACCCGCCATGCTGCGCGACTTCGAGTTGCTGGGGATTCGCAGCGTGGCGCAGCTGGCGCGGCAGAACCCACGGAAGCTGTACGAGAAACTGGGGCGCGGGGCGGGGCAGCATCAGGATATCTGCGTGCTGGATGTGTTTTGTGCGGCGGTGGCGCAGGCGCGGAATCCGCGACTGGATGCGGAGAAGTGCCAGTGGTGGTGGTGGAACAAACAAAGGAAGCAACGAAGTAATGAAGTAAGAGGTGAAGATTCCGGGTGGTCGTGAGTCAGATGGTAAAAGCAGCGGAAAGATGAAGAGAAAAGATAACGCAGTGACGCCCAGAGCGCTGGGGAGCGCAGAGAGACCGAGAAGAATTGCGGGTGTGCGCAGGAAATTGGCGCTGACGACGCCGGATCTGGTGCTGCTGAGTCTGCTGGCGGAGCGGCCTATGCATGGGTACCAGGCGAATCTGGAGCTGGAGCGGCGGGAGATCCGGGATTGGGCGGGGATTTCGCGACCGCAGGTTTACTACTCGCTGGAAAAATTGGCGCGGGCGGGGATGATTCGCGCTTCGGAATCGGATGAGCCGGCCGCAGGGCCGGAGCGCAGCACGTTTGAGACGACGGCGAAGGGCAGCGCGGCGCTGGCAAATGCGCTGGAGCTCGAAGAGTGGACGATGCAGCGGGAACGGCCGCCGTTTCTCACCTGGGTTGCACTTTCCTGGCTGGCGCGACCGGGCACGATCGAAAAACAAGTTCGGCGGCGGGAAGAGTTTCTCAGGCGGGAACTGGCGCGGGAAGAGGAAACGCTCCAGAGTGTGCTCGAGGAAGTCGGGCATCGTTATCATGAGGCCGTGTGGATGATTGAGCTGATGATCGAGCAATTTCGGACGGAGTTGAGGTGGCTAGGTAAGCTCAAGCGCGAATTGCCGCTTCGCGCTGCGGCGCGGCATCCAAGTTACACCTAATCGGTCACGCCGGACCGCGACCATGGGGCTTACCGGAAGGCGCCGCGGATTATCTCACCGGCAGGACTTGTGTGGTTGACGGCACGGTCCAAAGCACATCGCCTTTGTCATCGTAGAACTGGAGCGCCGCTTGGCCTAGGATGGCCTGATTTGGCGGTATCAAAAACATGCGGCCATTCGGCGGCTTCACGGTTTTGATCGGTAGGTTGAGGCTTAGCCGGGCATAAATGTGGCCCGTTTCATCTTTCAGGATGAACTCCTGCGCTTCGACAGTGCTGGCGCGAACCACGGGGAGATCGATGCGATCGGCGGGTTTCGCTCCCATGACAACCAACGAAACGCCCGAAAGTGCAAAAAGAGCACTAATCAGCTTCCACCGACGGTTCTGCGTCTCAAGCCTCTGGACACGCGCAGCCAAGATTTGAATTTCCGAGTTCGTGGAATTCATAGTCTACCTCCTGACGATTAGAACCAGGGCGTCCTTGATCGGTTGGACGCGTGACAATTCTGCGGGTGAGCTTGGTGAGGACCGGGAGGGTCAGCAAGCCATTCTCACGCTCCTGCCAACGAACATGCGTTTACTTCATCTGGAGGGAGCCGGTGTAGGCGACGCGGGCTTTGCCGGACTCGCTGCGCTCAATGCGGCCGATGCGGAAGAATTTTTCGCGGCGCTTTTTGAGGTCGGTTTCGACGGAACGTACATTTTTCGGCGGGACGACGAGGATCATGCCGATGCCCATGTTGAAAGACTGCAGCAGCTCATCGGTCTCCATCTTTCCGAGTTGGGCAAGATATTTGAAAATGGCCGACACGGGCCAGGACGCCAAATCGATTTCAGCTTTCACGCCGCTAGGCAAAACTCGCGGAAGATTTCCCGGAATGCCCCCACCGGTAATGTGCGCCATCGCCGACAACCAGCCGCGCGCGACGATGTTTTTCAAGGCAGGGGCGTAGCAGAGATGCGGTTTCAGGAGCTCGGCGCCGATCTTGTTGCCGACTTCGGCGACGTAGGTGTCCGGCTTCAGCTTGGCGACTTCGAAAATAAGTTTGCGCGCTAGGGAATACCCGTTGGTGTGAAGACCGGCAGAGGGAAGAGCAAGCAGGGTGTCGCCAGGCGTAACGCTTTTGCCGGTGAGGAGTCTCCGGCGTTCGACGGCGCCGACGATGAATCCAGCGAGATCGTATTCGCCAGGAGAATAAAAACCCGGCATCTCCGCGGTCTCGCCGCCGATAAGAGCGCAGCCCGCTTTGCGGCAAGAGCGGCTCATGCCTTCGACGAGCTGCTCGACGACTTGCGGATCGAGCTTGCCCATCGCGAGATAATCCAGAAAAAAAAGCGGCTCGGCGCCCTGCACCAGAATGTCATTGATGCAGTGATTGACGAGGTCGCCGCCGACGGTGGAATGGACGCCCATGGCCATGGCGACTTTCAGTTTTGTGCCAACGCCATCCGCGCTGGAGACGAGCACGGGCTCTTTCCATTTTTTGCGGTCGAGCGCGAAGAGCGCGCCGAAGCTGCCGATGCCGCCGAGGACGCCGGGTGTGAAGGTGTGGCTGGCGTGATGCCGGATGCGCTGCTTGACGTCGTCCGCGACAGCGATATTCACCCCAGCATCGGCATATTTCATGAGAAACCTGTGCGCTTCCGTTTCCACTACCGATTCGGGCAAAGTTCGCGGCCCGCAGTTCACTTCGAGGAATTCATGAACGCCGCGGTGGGCGGCGGCGTTTACTTCCAACTCTGTTTGATCATCCAGATAAACTAAAATGTGTGAAAAATGCGCTTCCAGCGCACGATCCCCGGATGCAGAAGGGCGTTGGCATACGCAAAAAACCGTTCGCGAATCTGGCCGGGCTCCCAGGCTTCAGGCGAAACATCCAGCGACATGTATATAATCACGGGCGTTCCGATGATGTCATTGCGAGGAACGCAGCCCCAGAAGCGGCTATCAAAAGAATTGGCGCGATTGTCGCCCATAACAAAATAACAATCAGAGGGAACTTTGTAAGGCGTGTGCAATTCGTAGGGCTCGCTGAGGCCGGTGGTGTACTTTTCCACGAGCTTTTGTCCGTTGACCCATACCGCGCCATCATGAATATCTACGGTGTCGCCGGGGAGTCCAATCACGCGTTTCACATAGTCCGGCTGATCCGGCGCGAAGGGCGGCTTGAAGATGATGACTTGCTGGCGCTTGGGAGAGCGCCAGAGCGGGACATGCAAATTGGTGAAGGGCACGCCGGCGTCGTAGCCGATGCGGCTCATAATCAGGTGGTCGCCAATGAGCAGCGTGTTTTCCATCGAGCCGGAAGGTATGACGCGCGCCTGTCCGACCGCGCCATTGATGAGGAGAAACGCGAGGCCGACCCAGAACCACGCGATGATCTCGCGCTGAATCTTGGTTTTCACCGGCACGTTTTCTTCTTGTTCCGCTTTCTTCTTGTCAGCTTTCACGTTCCACCGCCACTGGGCGCTCGGCGGGTACGGAGTCGCTTGCGCTTCCGTTTGCCGCGTCGCAGGATTTCCCGTTTGGCGCGCCTTTCCCAACTTCCAGCTGCACCAGATCGGTCGGGTAAACACCCGTATAACAAGACGTACAGAATTTGCCTTCGGTGTCACTGAGCGCTTGGCGAAGCGCGGGGAGCGAAACATAGCCAAGGGAATCGGCGCCGAGGAATTTGCAGATTTCTTCGGGCGTATTGGAAGAAGCAATCAATTCTTCGCGCGTGGGCGTGTCCACGCCGTAGTAGCACGGTGAAATCGTCGGCGGGCAGCTGATGCGCACGTGGACTTCTTTCGCGCCGGCTTCGCGGACCATGCGGACGATTTTGCGGCTGGTGGTGCCGCGGACGATGGAATCGTCCACGAGGATGACGCGTTGGCCCTCGATAAGGCCGCGGATGGGATTTAATTTTAGCTTCACGCCGAAATTGCGGATGGCCTGTGAAGGCTCGATGAACGTGCGGCCAATGTAATGATTGCGGATCAAGCCCATGCGGAAAGGAATTTTGGATTCGAGCACATAGCCGACCGCCGCAGGGACTCCGGAATCGGGCACGGGAACAACGATGTCCGCGTCCACCGGATGTTCGCGCGCGAGCAGGCGGCCGAGCATCTCGCGGCTTTCGTTGACGGAGCGGCCAAAAATAATGCTGTCGGGGCGGGAGAAATAGACATGCTCGAAAATGCACTGCTGGAGCGGCTTCTGCGGCGCGAAGCGAATCGACTCGATACCGGATTTCGAGATGCGGACCATTTCGCCGGGCTCGATTTCGCGCACGTACTGGGCGTTGAGTAGATCGAACGCGCAAGTTTCAGAGGCCACCAGCCATGAAACGAAGCCGCCGGGGGTCGTCAGTTTTCCAAGAACTAGCGGACGGAATCCGCGCGGATCGCGCACCGCGTACAGCTCATCCTCCGTCAGCATCACCAGCGAATACGCGCCTTCGACTTGATTGAGGGCGTCGCCCAGCGCGCCGGAGAGATTTCGGGCTTGCGAGCGCGCGATCAGGTGCACGATGACTTCGGTGTCGCTGTTGGTCTGGAAAATGGAGCCGCGATGCTCGAGCTTGCGGCGCCACTCGGCGGCGTTGGTGAGATTGCCGTTGTGCCCGATTGCGACTTTGCCCTTGTTGCAGTCGATCATGATGGGCTGCGCGTTGAGCAGGGCTTTGTCGCCGGCGGTGGAGTAGCGCGTGTGGCCGATGGCGAGGCTGCCAGGCAGTTGCGCGAGCACGTCTGGCTGAAAAATTTCTTCGACTTCGCCCATGGCCCGATGGAGATGGAGCTCCGTGCCGTCGCTCGAGACGATGCCGGCGGATTCCTGGCCGCGATGCTGCAGGGCATAAAGTCCGAGATAGGCGAGGTTTGCCGCTTCGGGGTGGCCGAAGACGCCGAAGACACCACACTCGTCGTGGAAGTGATCGTCAGTGAGAATGAGATGACTGGTCATTGAATCTTAAGTGTGCGTTCCAGCGAATGGGCCCAGGCGTCGCGGAGTCCTTCGACCGAACTGTCGATCACCGCGTTCCCCTTGTATTGGATGCAGAAGGCATCGCCGCCGATAACCTTGCCGGTCTCGTGCGCCGCCACTTGGTATTGTCTCGCAGTATCGAGAACGCGGGCAAGCTGCGCGGGGCTGACGGATACGATTGCACAAGCACCGCGTTCGCCGAAGAGGGCCGCCTCGGCCGGGCCATTTTCTTCGACTTTTGCGTTTGCCCCCAACCCGTTCGCGGCGAAGCAGGACTCGGCCAGTGCGACGGCGAGACCACCGTCGGAAATGTCATGAGCAGATTGGACGCTGCCTTCGGCGGCGAGGGCGACGAGGCAGTCGATAAGGCGTTTCTCAGCGGCGAGGTCGATGGAGGGTGGTTCGCCTGCTACGATGCCACTGATCGTTTTTGAATATTCTGAGGAGGAGAATTCGCGGGCGGCATTCCCCGAAGAGGGCACGATGTATCGCGCCCCTACGTCTGCTCCAACACCGTCCAACAACAAGATGATGTCGCCTCCTTCGCGGAAGGCGATTTTCAGGATGCGCGAGACGTCGAGGATGCCGAGGACGCCGATGACGGGCGTGGGATAGATCGATTTGCCGAGCGTTTCGTTGTAGAAACTGACGTTTCCGCCGGTGATGGGTGTGCCGAGGGCGGTGCAGGCTTCGCCGACGCCGTCAATGACCTGGGAGAATTGCCACATTACTTCGGGCTTTTCCGGACTACCGAAGTTGAGGCAATTCGTGGCCGCGATGGGGCGCGCCCCGCTGGCTGCGACGTTGCGAGCGGCTTCGGCGACGGCGTGCATCGCGCCGACATGCGGATTCAATTGGCACCAGCGGCCGTTGCCATCGGTCGCAAGCGCAAGCGCACACTTCACGACGCCCGTCTTCGGATCCTTGATGCGTACGACGGCTGCGTCGCTGGCACCCGGGCCGGCCAGAGTGTTTGTTCGCACCGACGTGTCGTACTGCTCGGTGATCCAGCGTTTCGAGGCAATCGCAGGCGATGACAACAACTTGACGAAATTCTGCGTGAGGTTCGCGCCTTCAGGCGCAAACATGAACCAATCTTTTTCGGACTCCACGCGCGGCGCGGGGGCAGCAAGCGGGCGATTGTATACGGGGCCTTCTTCCGCAAGCGGATGCGCGGGAATTTCCGCAACGGTCTTGCCATGATCTTTTACGCGCATCAGGCCACCGTCGGTGACCTGCCCGACGACCGTGGCGTCGAGTCCCCATTTCTTAAAGACGGCGAGCACTTCCTGTTCGCGCCCATTTTCTGCGACAAGCAGCATGCGCTCCTGCGATTCGCTGAGCATGATTTCGTAAGGCGTCATGCCCGTTTCGCGCTGCGGAACCCTCGCGAGATCGATTTCGATGCCGGTACCGCCGCGGGAGGCCATTTCCGTCGTGGAGCACGTGAGACCCGCCGCACCCATATCCTGAATCGCGACAACCGCGCCGGTCTGCATAGCTTCGAGGCAAGCCTCGAGCAGGAGCTTTTCCACGAAGGGATCGCCGACCTGGACGTTGGGGCGCTTCTGTTGCGACTCTTCGGTGAATTCGGCGGAGGCCAGCAGCGAGGCACCGTGAATTCCGTCGCGGCCCGTTTTTGCCCCAACGTAAATCACGGGATTGCCGATGCCTTTGGCTTTGGCCAGAAAAATTTCTTCTTTTTTCGCAATACCGAGCGCGAGGGCGTTCACCAGCGGATTCTGCGAATAGCACGGCTCGAAGCAGACTTCGCCGCCGACGGTAGGAACGCCAAAACAATTTCCGTAGTTGGCGATGCCGCGAATCACGCCATCGAGGATGCGGCGGTTCTTTGCGGCTTCCTCTTTACTCGTATTCCTGTTCGCGGTGATCTCGCCGAAACGCAGCGAGTCCAGCACGGTGATGGGCCGCGCACCCATGGTGAAAATGTCGCGAAGGATCCCGCCAACTCCGGTGGTCGCACCCTGGAAAGGCTCGACGTAGCTGGGATGATTGTGCGATTCGATTTTGAACGCGGCGACGAGCCCGTTTCCGATGTCCACGACACCGGCGTTTTCTCCCGGGCCTTGCACGACGAGCTTCCCACGAGTCGGCAATCGCTTTAGGTGCACTTTGCTCGATTTGTAGGAACAGTGCTCGCTCCACATTACGCTGAAGATGCCCAGTTCCGTGATGCTCGGATCGCGCCCGAGGATTTTTTGGACGCGCGCGTATTCTTCGGCAGTGAGGCCGTGTTCGGCGGCGATCTCCGGCGTAACTTTAATTTCCGTAGCTGCGGTAGCCATCAAGCGGTGGCCTTTGCGGCGCCAACGAGCGCTTCGATCATGGAACGGAAAATCGTCAGGCCGTCGGTGGAACCAAGCGCCGCTTCTACGGCGCGCTCGGGGTGCGGCATGAGGCCGGCGACGTTGCGCCCGCGATTGCAGATGCCGGCGATATTGTGAACCGCGCCGTTGGGATTGCCGGCGTCATCGTTAGCGCCATCCGGCGTAGTGTAGCGGAAAATCACCTGGCGATTTTTTTCGAGTTCCGCGAGTGTGGCTTCATCGCAATTGTAATTGCCGTCGGAATGGGCGATGGGAATTTTCAGAATCTGGCCTTTCGAAGCTCCATTTGTAAAAGGTGTGTCTGTTTGTTCCACGCGGATGTAGACATGGCGGCAGATGAAGCGCAGGCCGCTATTGCGCATCATGGCGCCGGGGAGCAGGCCTGCTTCGCAGAGAATCTGGAAGCCGTTGCAGACACCGAGGACCAGGCCGCCGCTATTCGCGAATTTCTCGATGGATTTCATCACCGGCGAAAAGCGAGCGATGGCGCCGGTGCGCAGATAATCGCCATAGGAAAATCCGCCGGGCAAAATAATGGCGTCCGAATTGGCAAGATCCTGCGACTGGTGCCAGATGAATTCGACCGATTGCTGCAGGACGTTTCCGAGGGCGTAAAACGCGTCGTGGTCGCAATTGGACCCGGGAAAAACGACGACTCCAAATTTCATGAGGTTCCGGCTCCCTCGAACATTTGGGGAACTCCTATTTTAGCACAGCAGAGCCCGTCCGATGCATCGACCCAGGAAAAAAGAGAAATGCTAACGCAGGGACGCAGAGTACGCGGAGAAATCGCAGAGAAGAGAAAGACGTTCGTTCCAAAAGGTGCCCGCTAAGTCAGGAAGGGCGCTATTTTCTCTTTTTCGGGGTTTTACGCCCCTGCGACTTGCTTTTTCTCGCCTTCTTCCCTGGCTTGACTTCTGCTGCCAGTTCGTGTCGCTTCTTTGCGGCCCAGCCGGCTTTATTGGTCTGGCGGCCCCGCGCGATTCCCAAGGCATCCGCGGGAACGTTGTCGGTGATCGTGGAGCCAGCCGCGATATAGGCGCCATGGCCTATTCGAACAGGCGCGATCAGCGCGGAATCGCTTCCGACAAAAACTTTGTTGCCGATGTGCGTCGCAAATTTGTGGAAGCCGTCGTAATTGCAGGTAATGGTCCCGGCGCCGATGTTTGCTTTCGTGCCGATCTTCGTGTCGCCAAGATAGGAGAGGTGCATCGCTTTGGTGCCTTCGCCGATGGTGCTCTTCTTCAGCTCGACGAAGTTGCCGATGCGCGAATCCGCTTTCAGGTGATTGTTCGGGCGAAGACGCGCGAACGGGCCGATGATGACGCGGTCATCGAGGCGGCTTTGCGCCACGACGCAATGCGGCTCAACCGTCACGTCATCGCCGAGGGTCGCGTCGCTGAGAACGCTTCCCGTTCGAATGGTGCACCGTGCGCCGATTTTTGTCTTGCCGAGCAGCTGCACGCCAGGTTCGATGACCGTATCTTCACCCGCGACGACATCGGGATCGATCATCACCGTTTCCGGCAACTGAATGGTCACGCCGGCGTCCATGAGCGCGCTGCGCTTCCATTCGCGGAAAATGCGGTCGACTTCTGCAAGGTCCGCTCGCGTGTTGCAGCCGAGAACTTCGCGCGGATCCGCGGCCACGTGGGCGAGGACGGTTTCGCCCTTCGCGTTCAGCATACCGATAGCATCAGTCAAATAAAGTTCGCGATGCTTGTTGTTGGGTTTCACCTGAGCCAGAGCCGGCCAGAGTTTTTCCAGTGTGAAGCAGTAAATCGCGGAATTGATCTCGTTAATCTCGCGCTGCTCGCCGGTGAGCTGCGATTCTTCGACGATGGCCGATACCAGAGTTTCGGATTTCCGAACAACTCGGCCATAACCGGATGGATCTTCGAGCACAGCGGAGAGGATGGTGGCGGCGGCGTTTCCCTTGTGATGGGTGGCCGCGAGCGCCTTCAGCGTTTCCGTCCGCACCAGCGGGGCGTCTCCTGCGATTACGATCGCAACCTTCGCCCGGCTCACGGCGCGCTTGGCCACTTGCATGGCGTGGCCCGTGCCGTTTTGCGGCTGCTGCAGAACCGCGACTGCACCGAGCGGCTCGACGACCGAGGCTACCTGCTCGGCCTGATGGCCGACGACGACAACTGTCTCCCGCGGTTTCAGCGGCGCGCAGGAGCGTACCACGTGCTCGACGAGCGTGCGTCCGCCCGCGCGGTGGAGCACTTTCGCCAGGCTGGATTTCAGCCGCGTGCCTTTTCCCGCTGCCAGGATGACGATTGCCAGATCTTTATTCGACATAAGTTTTCAGCCCATTCTGCGGGAGTGGCGGGCGTTTCGCAATGAAGGGATGCGGGTAACGCGGCGAATGCCTAATCAGCAGCGGAGGCGGGCGCAAGGCTGGGCAGGGAGGACTCGCTCTCGGGGCGAGAAGATTCTTCCGTGGTGGTGGTCCAAAGCGCGGGATCGGCCAGGAGCTGGCTTACAAGTTGAGTGTGCAGGGCATGGCCGGCTTTGTGGGCCTCGACGTGGGCCAAGAGCGGCAAGCCAGCCAGCGCCAAGTCGCCAATGAGGTCCAGGGCCTTATGCCGGCCAAATTCATCTGGAAAACGCAGGGGCCCGTTCATGACGCCATCGTCGGTGAGCACGATAGCGTTTTCAAGCGAGCCGCCGCGAATGAGGCCCATGGCCTTAAGCGGCTCGATGTCGCGTTCAAAGCAAAACGTGCGGGCGCGAGCAAGCAGATGGCGGAAGGTCTCCGGCCCGACCACCATCTCTACTTCCTGCTGGCCGACCAGCGGGTGCGCGAAATCCACGTAGCAGCGCACACGAAATTCATCGGCGGGATAGATGCCGATGCGGCGGTCGCCTTCGACGACTTCGAGAGGTTTCAAGACCTTCATGTAGCGGCGCCTTCTGCGGAGCTTTCGAACGCCGCACTGCTCCAACATTTGCATAAACGGCTCGGCAGAGCCGTCCAGGATCGGTATTTCAATCGAATCAATGTCGATGAAAATGTTGTCAATCCCGCAGGAATAGATGGCGGCCAGCAGGTGCTCGGTGGTGGAGAGAAGAACGCCCTGCTTCATGAGGCTGGTGGCATAACTTACACGCGCCACGTTGTGGCCCTGCGCCTCGATGGGAAAGTTATCGAGGTCCACGCGGCGAAAAACAATGCCGGTTTCGGCCGGCGCTGGGACGAGACGAACGTGGCCATAGACGCCCGTGTGGAGTCCAACGCCTTCGGCAACAGCCGAGCGCGCGATAGTAGTCTGAAACATTGGCGCTCTGAATGGTAGCACATTGCGGGCCAGACTAAACTCCGCTTGTTCTTTAGTATCAATAACTTAAGAGCAGCTACAAATCAGATTTGAAGATGCCTGTGGCAAATACACAACATTCTTGCCGAGAGCGGCGTGTCTTTTTGGGACAGTCTGCTCCCTTCTCTAAGCTTCCCATTTCTTTCTTGCCGCGTCCCAAACAATTGCAGTGTTATAATCAGCGCTTGTAGATTTTCAGGGATAGGTGAGGAATGAATCGAGCGGCTCGCATCGGCATCGTTGTAGTTTCGGTGGTGATCTTCTGTTACGCGGGACTGGGACACGTTCTGGGACGCGCAACGGATGACAAGGCTTACAAGTCCCTCACGGTTTATGGCGAAGTCTTGCAGAAGATCCAGCAGGACTACGTAGATGACCCGAACATGCACACGGTGACTGCGGGTTCCCTCCACGGGCTGCTCGAATCGCTTGACCCCCAATCCAGCTACCTCACCCCGCGGGAATACGACGAATACAAAAAGAAATTGCAAAATTCCGGCACCGGCGAGACCGGCTTGACGCTCAGCAAACGCTACGGCTATGTGATCGTTCTCTCCGTTCTTCCGGATAGCCCGGGAACCAAGGCGGGCGTTCGAAGCGGCGACATCTTCGAATCTATCGGCGGGTTTACGACGCGGGACATGTCCGTGGGCCAGGCTCTGAACCTTCTGTCGGGGCAGCCTGGTACCGGCATTAGAGTGGCAGTTATTCGACGTGGAAAAGCCACGCCCGATGAAGTCGATCTTGTCCGCGAAAAATTGGCTACCTCGAAAATCATCGTCCAGAAGGCCGATTCGGACATTCTCGTGTTGCGCTTGCCTTCGCTGGATGCGGGGCGCGCCGATGAAGTACGCAACCGCTTGCTGGAAGCAGAGAAGCAGGGCGTTCGCAAGGTCATTGTGGACCTGCGCGAATGCGGGCGCGGGCCGGTCTCCGAAGCGATTTCTCTAGCGCGGCTTTTCGTGCCGTCTGGGACCCTCACCACACTGCGCGGCCAGACGGTTTCGGCGCAGGTTTTTTCGGCTGAACCAAAGCAAGTGGTATGGAGAAACACTCTTTCCGTGCTGATTGATGCAACCACCTCCGGCGCTGCGGAAGTTTTCGCCTCTGCCATCGTTGCGAATCATCGCGGCGACGTCGTGGGAGAGCGCACGTTTGGTTTGGCGTCCGAGCAGAAACTGATCACCATGGATGACGGCGCTGCGCTGATCCTTACCGTGGCGAATTATTACAATCCCGGTGGAAAATCGATCCTGGAGGAAGGCATCACACCCACGGAAATTGTGCGCGCCGTTCCGGAAGATTCGGATTCCGGCGATGACGATGCGGCCCCGGCACCGGAAACGCAGAAAGAACCGGGCCTTGGCCCGCGGCCGCTTTCCCCGGAGGATCCGATCTTCCACCGGGCGCTGGACCTCTTGAACCCTCCTGTAAAAAAGGCCGCGTAGTATTCCGTGGTCTTTCAGGGCGCTCTGAAGACTTCGTATTTCTCTTTCTCAACCGATACGGAAGCAAATCTGGCCCGGCTTGCCGGGTTTGTTCTTCTGTTTGTCCTGGGCTGGGCCACAGCCGGCTGTAAGAAGCCAGAGTCCGCGCGACCCGCGCCAGCGAAAATTCACTCCATTACACGAGAACTCGCTGCCGCGGCTAAATCGGCGGCACCCACCGGCTCCGAAATCCGCGTAGGGTTCCAGGCCCTCGGTGCAAATGGGGGCGTCACCGATCATCTGGACGTGACACTTTTTTCGACCGGAGCGGATTCCGCTACGCGGACTCAAGTTGCGAAACTCCAGCACTCTTTGAGTTCCGTAGCGACCCGTCATGGCCTCACCGAAGAGCCATCGGAAAGCCGCGAAGGAGTACTCTTCTTTTTTCTGAAGTCGGGCGTTCGAACGCACGCGATTCACATCCACGTGGGCGCGAAAGCCTCGCTGCACGCCGGTGGTCCTCCCGGCCCGCTGTCTGCACCGCGGCTCGCGATTATTTTGGACGACCTCGGCAGTGACCGCGCCGCCGCCGAAGCGATCTTTGCGCTGCCCTATCCGCTGACCATCTCCGTTTTGCCAAATCACGAGCATTCCACCGAAATTGCGAACGAAGCGCATCGGCGGGGCTACCAGGTGATGCTACATCTGCCGATGCAGTCCATCGCGAATGAAACTCCCGAAGCGCAAGAATTGCGTCTGGGCATGCCGGCGACGCAGGTCACCGCCTTTGTCGAGCAGTTCTTAGAGAATGTTCCCGGCGTGGTAGGCATCAACAATCATCAGGGTTCGCAAGCCACCTCCGATCCCGAGCTCATGGATGAACTCATGCCGGTTTTGCGCGACCGGCATCTCTTTTATGTGGACAGTCGGACTACGACCGCGACGGTGGCATTTGATACTGCGCAGAGCTTCGGGGTTCGCTCCGCCTTTCGAAACGTTCCGTTCCTGGATGATGTCGCTGAAGTCGCGGCGGTGCGCAAGCAACTGGAATTGGCGCTGCACGGCGCTCGCGAAAAGGGCGAGGCCATCGCGATCGGGCACCCGCACCCCGCAACGCTTCAGGCGTTGCGCGAAATCTTGCCGCGCGCGCAGGGAATCCGCCTCGTATTCGTATCCGAACTCGTGCACTAAGAAAGTTGCGCGGGGCCTAGTGGGGCGTGGGATTCGAATTCTTTGCGGGGTAGAGCCGATGCACCACCAGGGCCAGGATGGCCATCGTCAGGAAACTGAAGACGCTTCCCTCTGGGCCGACCGAGCCTCCCGTAAGCCACTTGGCGCCGTGCAAGGAAGCGTTCGAAAGGTGCCCTTCAAAGACGATCCCGCTATTCGGGACGGAAAAAAGAAACGTCTCGCCGAAATCAAAGCTTGCATGCCACCCGACGGCCAACCAGAGATTGCCCGTGCGGCGAAGCGTTAGAGCAAATACCAGTCCAATCATCACAACGGCCGCCGCGCCAACCCAACCTTCGCCGGGATTCCCCAGATGGATGGCGCCGAACAAAATAGAAAGCAGGATGGCTGCAGGCCAAAAGCCGATTCCGTCAGCCAAAGTAAATTGTGTATACCCACGAAAGAGAAATTCCTCAAAAAGGCCAACAAATACAAAGAAGGTCGCCCACACGATGGCCCAGCGCAAAATGTCAGAGCCAGATAATGCCAAAGTTCCAAATGAATACCCGCCAAAAGCAGAGACTAGACCGACCAGAGCCGAAATCTCCAGTAGGCCGATCAGGAAGCCCCGCCAGAATAATTTTCCAAACGCGCTGTTCGCAGGCAGCCCATAGACGCCGGGTGAGCGATGTTCGATGCGCGACATAATCAGTGCCGCTCCAAAAACCACCACGAAGCTGAATATCTCTCCGGCAAAAAGATAGCGTGGAGATAAGACGCCACGTGCGTGAGGAGCAAAGTGCCGGAGGACCATTCCACCGCCAAACCCAATGGCCGCCACAAAAACGGCATAGATGATCAGACGCCAGCCGGCGCGCAATCCTTTTTCATTCAAGAAGATCACGCTCACAGGTCCCACGGGCGGAGGGGGCGTCAGTGGCGGGAGTGAGGAAGGGTCGGTAAGCGGTTCAGCGTCCAACAATCACCTCGAAAAAAATGAAAGTTCCATACCGCAGTCAGACACGTGGAAGGATTCCCGTGAGCGCGCAGTCCATATAACTCAAAATATCTTTTACAGGCAAGGTTTCTTTGGAGGAACTACGTGTATTTGCGCCCTGCTTCATCTTGTCTTGGAATCGCCGGCTTCCGTATTCGAAACGGCTTGAACTGCAAGACTTCAGCAGGATGAGATAAGGCCTCCGGTTAACGAGCCACGGGAGTTGCGGCTGCGCCAAGGATGCGGCGGCTGTCTTTTCCTTGCACGAAGACTACGGAATGCAAATTCTCGCGTTTCCATTCCGCGCTCAATGGAATCGTTGCGTCCCCGGAAAATGACGTTTCGTCTCCGGCTTTCGCTTCACCGATCTTGCGAATGCCTCGGACGACGGCGGCGTGATGCAAATCCTCGCCAGCGTTTTCCCCTCGTTTCACCGCGGAATGAAGCCCTGTTTCGGTGATTGCCAGCCACACTTCCGCCGTATCACGGCCAGGAGTTTCCGGTAACCTGGTTATACTTACTGACAATTTTTCTGCACGGAAGTCCGGCGAATTCCCCGGCCGCAGAGTTACCCGGGCTCTCTGTTCCGCCGCGGCCTGCTGCACCGCCTGCCAGGCTTTCCGCGATTGGCTGCCCACGAACTCGGTTTTTCCATCGACCACCATTTGCGGTGTATAGGCATTGCCATTCCCAAGGACCCCAGCGTAGACCTGCTGCCGTACGGTCCATTCGCGCGAGGAAAACGGGTCCACCCAACCTAGTTCATTCCAGTAGTCCACGTGCTCTTCAAGCGCAATCACTTCGGCATTGGCGATGGGCTGTTGCTCCGCCATTCGCGACAGCAACTCGTCTGCAGGAGGACAGCTGGAGCAGCCTTCCGAAGTGAAAAGCTCCACGACCACGGGCGTGCGCGTGGGCTCCGCGGCAGGCGATGCCGATGGCGTACGAGGCCAAATCGCTGCCACTACTGCGAAAACAGGTAGGAGGCTGAGCGTCAATCCAGCCAAGAGGGACTTCATGGAGAATCTCCCGTAGACAGCACAGTATCTGATACTCACCTTAGCAAAAGGTTTCCGGCATTTGCCGAAGAACAATACTTTGCGCCCCATAACCTATATGTTAGCGTTAACTGGTTATTGGAGGCTTAACTCTGCCTTCCCCGATCTCCTACATCCGGTTACTTGGCGGTCGGCTCTGCCTCGACTTCGTCAACACTACCCCTTCCCATTCGGAGCTCTCTTGGGAGGGACTGGTTCTTCTTCTGGAGGCCACCCGCATCGTCTCCGCCGAACGCGGAGCCCAACTTCTCGCTCTGCCTCAATCGAATCCCCCCGCGGCAGAAGGACTGCTCTTGAAAGCCCGGCGCCTGTCTGCCTCGCTTCGCAAGGCCCTGACGGCCATGCATCGAAAGCATAAGATCGCAGCGGAATGGGTCGAGCCCATCAACGAAATCCTGCGGGTCACCGAAGGACATGACGAGTTGATTCTCGAAGACGGCGCCTGGCGCATGGAATTTATCGCGCGCGAAGGCGGCCTGGATTGGCTGCTGGCTGCCATTGCCCGTTCAGCTGCGGAGCTTGTCGCCGAGAGTCCAAAGGCGCCTCTCAGAATTTGCGCCAATCCCCAATGCGGACTCTTCTTCTACGACAAGTCCCGGACACATCGCCGCCGCTGGTGTTCCATGTCGGCTTGCGGAAACCGCAGCAAGGTCGCCACTTTTGCACGCAGGCATTCGGCTGCCCATGGCGATGGCTGACGCAACCAGTGACCTCCACCTCGTCTTCACTTCACGTACTTCGGCGATTCGCCTTTGGACCAGGGATCATAGCTATGCGTGAACACCAGCCGCTCTGCCAAAGGCGGATGCGAGTATAACCAGAATTTGATAAAAGCCGGCGGATTGGGATCCGCCAGATCCAGTTCCCCCAGGACTTGAAATGCGTGGGCCGCGACTTCTTCCGAATTCGGCACCAGCCCGTGAATCACTTCCAATCCGTAAATGTCCGCGGCATGTTCTTGCATGCGGCTGAACCCGTTGATGGCGGGGGATGCGACGAAGAGCAGCACCTGGAGCAGCAACAGTAAGACAGTTAGCGAAGCCCAATCCTCTTGTCCATAAATCTTCCAGTCCTTGGCGCAACGGTCCAGCGCCCAATGCAAACCTCGAAACAGAAAATAGAGCGCCACCAGGAGCGCCATGGCGCCTACCAGAAATCCCTGACGCACGTGGCCGAGAACGTAGTGCCCCAGCTCATGGCCAACGATGAACAATGTCTCCTCGGGTGCCGTCTTCTGAATCGTCGTATCCCAGATGACGACCCGCTTGGAGGCGCCCAATCCCGTCACGTAGGCATTGATCTGGTTCGTCTTCCGGCTTGCCATCATCAGGAAAATGCGTTCCGGCGGAATCGGAACACCGGCATGTTGTGTGAGTTTTTCGATGGAGGCGACCAGGTCAGGATGCTGCTGGCTAAGCGGCTCAAACCTGTTGAACAGCGGATCGATCACCAAAGGCGTGATAAAGATTGTGCCGAACAGAATTAGCACCGCAGGAAACCAGAACTGCAGCCACCAGCGGCGCGGGCTGAACCGTATGACAGCAAACAGGATCACGGCCAGCACGGTTCCGAACGCCATCCCGAGGAACTCCCCCTTGCTCCAGTCCCACAGCCAGGAACCCCAGCCCTGGATGGATTGTTCGTAGCGCAGGGAAAGCGAATGCCAGTAGCTCCTCAGGGGCAGGTTGAGAATGCCAATCGTTGCCAGCAACAGGGGAACAAACACCAACCCCTGGATCCATCTTCGATCGCTCACATTCTCAGCGATATCTCGAAATTTCGCTGCCAGTCCGAAACGAAGAATCAGGATCAGAAACACCGCGCTGAGAAAGTAAGAAACAAAGTACAGCATGTATCCCGCCCGCGAATAGGCCACCGCTTTCTCATAGCGTTCATGGGAGAGCGTGTACTGTTCCGTTCTTGTCTGCTCGGAACTCGAAGGTGGTCTGTCGGGCAAACTAGTTTGCGGATGGGCCGTTTGGGACTGCGCCGGTGGTCTGCCGGGCAGACTAGTCGGCGGCGCAAACCATCGAACCATCGGTAATTCCACCCTTGAGGCAGGAAGGGGATTCGCGGAACCGCCGGCAACTGCTGCAAAAGGAAACAGGACAGCAAGGGCCAATACGAAACGGAGACTGTAGAGACACCGTCCCAGAAGACCTCCTCGCGGATTCCCTGGCAAGATTTTCCGCGCGCCTCCGACCAGGCACGCGCCGCGAGTATGCCGCACCATCGCTTGAACCGCAACAATTCATGCTATTGACTAAGATGAGCGAAACTCGTTGCACGTTCCCACGCCTTGGAACTGCAACAGGCTAAGGCGAAGTCTTCCGATGCGCGGTTGGCAAGCAGTAGTTCCGAACGGCACCTGAGGTTGTAAGCCCGATATGTACAATCGAGGTCCAGCGTTCGAGTTTGTGATGTCCGGAACGATGGAATAAGTAGGAGGCCCCCATCGAGACGGCAGTTCCCGCGGCCTCGACTACCGCAAATGCCGCGTGATTGTCCACGATATCATTGGTAAGCAGAATTTCGTTGACGCCCCGCCGCCGCATGTTCAATGTTGAGGAGTAGTCCAGCGCACGCGACGCTCCGACTCCGGCAAAGAGCCAGGCATTCTTCTTGTCCCAAAAGCGGTGTTCTTGCCGCAAAGGCATCGTCTGACTCCTTGTTGCGCGCGCGGAGTCATCGGGAGATGGAGTCTGAGCAGCTGCTAGCGGCGCCTGTCCATGAATCGCGCTCGCTCCGGGCACGGCCATCAAGGCGAGCAGCAAAAAGCTTTTTCCGTTCAGCACTCTCTTTTCGCTCCGCACAGGGCCGTCATGCCGCTGTCTCTTCTTCACAAGTATATTCGGCGCAAAAAAATAATGCGCGATTAGACCGTCGTGGGTCTTAATTGGAGTGAACGAAGGCGCTCTCTGTTGAAATGGGCCCCGGTTTCTCTGAGCCCTGTTTCACATGGTTAAGCAGGAGCGCCTTCTCGAACCTCCGCTTGTCGAGCTCGTACTTTACCGCCCTCCGACTTGATGTGCAGGTGGGCGTCCTCCTGCTGCCACTTCCGTGCCAGTTCGTCTAAGTCGCCCATTACCTTGCTGATGTCCTTCATGCGCTTCGTGATGCCGTAGGTTACCGAAGGGGGAATGGTCGGCTCATAGTCGCGGAAGACGAAGCCTTTTTGCTCCAGAACGCGGAGGCGCTCCGTCAGCACCCGCGAAGAAATCCCCTCCACCTGCCGCCGCAGCGCTCCGAAGCGCGTGGGGCCGTTTGTACTCAGCACCCACAGAACGTGCATGGTCCAGGGCCGGGCCAGGATTTCCAGCAACTCACCGAAGGGGCAAGAGGGTGGTTTTTTGGCAGTATGTCGCATGGAAGCTCCTCACTTGGTTACTTTAAAGTCCCTACTTTACAAATGCAAGTAGTTATTTATAGTAACCAATGGGCACCTCAGGTCATCTAACGAGCGAAGGAGAGGAAGAAGATGGCAACGAATTCCATGGCAATTTCCCACGGTGCGGAGGCGAGAAGCCTTCCCCAGGGTGCGGTGGTCGTTTTAGGACGATTTTTCTACACGCTGATTTTCCTGATGGCTGGCTCCAATCACTTTTCCGCGAAAACCATCGCCTTTTCGGCTTCTCAAGGCGTGCCTTTGGCTTCGATCGCGGTTCCGCTTTCTGGTGTACTGGCCATCGCTGGCGGCC